>Ga0187867_10000135_pt1 | contig 63929 bp, 47 predicted proteins | sample June2016WEW_13_1_FD_132976 | JGI IMG/M metagenome (GOLD analysis project Ga0187867, IMG submission 132976) | Peatland microbial communities from SPRUCE experiment site at the Marcell Experimental Forest, Minnesota, USA - June2016WEW_13_10 | ecosystem: Environmental > Terrestrial > Soil >...
ATGATCGTGTAAATCTCGATGCGTGCCGGAAGTTGGGCGCGCGGTCCATGGTGGCGGTCCCCCTGTGCGGCCGTCGGCGCGTGATCGGATTGCTGGAAGCCTTCTCGGCCGAGCCTTTCGGCTTCAATGACAGCGATACCACCAGCCTGGAGTTGCTTGCAGAGTTAATAGTTGGAGCTCTCAAGCCCGAGGATGAAGACCGCTTCGCGCAATCGGCGGAAGTGGCGGAAGTGGAGCTGGCTCCGCCCGCGGCCATAGCTGAAGCGGTTCCGGATCGTGAACAGAATCCTCTTCTCTCAGCTACTCCCGCTCCGGTTTTAGCGAAACCGGACGTTGCGGACGAGGCCGCAATTACAGATAGCGCTGCAATTCTCCCGGAAGTCCTGCCACCGGAAGTAAAACGCAGACCGATGTCGGAGGTCGAGGAAGCACTGATAGCCGAATTGGCGCGGCAGCCCGCAGAGCCGGCCAGTCGCCATCCTGGAGCGGTATTCGTATCCACCGTGCTGGTAATTTTCGTTCTGTTGGCGGTCGGACTTTGGTGGAAGCTGAAGAATGTGCAACCGGGCAAGTCATCGTTGCAGACAATGTCGCAGACTGCAATGAATCGAGTGGCCGCTGCGAAGCAGCCTGCCAATGCTTCGGTTCCAGCGAATGCCGCTGGTGTCTCTGACGCCGTGTTGCAAGGCGCCTCGGTTGATCCGAACCCAAAAAGTGAACCTGGCAGCGGCGACGTTCTGCCCCAGGAAGCATCAAAGCTGTCACGCGTAACTGGGATTCGCCATTGGGCTTCTCCGGATTCGAGTACGGTTGTACTCGATTTGCAAGATCAGGTGCAGTATGAAGCCCACCGCCTGACGAGTCCCGATCGGATTTATTTCGATTTGCACGACACGTCGCTGGCTCCGGACATGGAAGGAGAGATCATCGAGGTCGGCGATTCTTTGCTGGCGCGAATTCGCGTAGCGAAGCCGGCTCCGGGTCTGACGCGGGTCGTGCTGGAAACCGCAGGCAACTCGAATTTTTCCGTAAGCCTGGAGCCAAACCCTTACCGCCTGGTGGTGCAATTGCAGAAGCCAGGCTCCAACAGTAAGGCGGAGATGGATCTTTTCCCCGCACCAGGGCACCCCGCGCGGCGAAGGCTGACCATCGTTGTTCCTCCGCCTACGCACGAGGATCTGCAGTTGCGCGCTCGTATGCCGAAGATGCGCATTGTCGTGGATGCCGGTCACGGGGGTTGGGACTTGGGAACCGTGGGACGGCATGGGCTGCTGGAGAAAGATCTGGTTCTGGAGATTGCACAGCGATTGGCCAAGTTGCTCGAGAGCCGTCTGGGGGCGGAGGTAATTCTCACCCGGAAAGACGACAACTATGTCCCTCTCGACGAACGCGCCGAGATCGCCAATCAGGCGCAGGCCGATCTGTTTGTCTCGGTGCATGCCAACTACAGCGACCTGCCTTCCGCGCGAGGCGTGGAAACCTATTACACCAACTTCTTCTCCGCGCCCGGTGCAAAAGACAAGGACGTAGAAGCAAGGGAGGACGGAAGCGAGAACAAGAATGGAGTAGCGACCGTCCTCGCACCCGCCGACCTGCATGAGCGGATTGAGCAGTCGCGGCGCCTGGCGGCCTACGTACAGCGGTCGCTCTACAGTACCTTGTCGGTAGAAAATCCCGGGCTCCGTGACCGCGGAGTGAAAGAAGCGTCCTACGTGGTTCTTACCGAAACTGCAATGCCGGGAATTCTGGCGGAAGTCTCGTTCGTCAGCAGTCCTACCGACGAGCAGAAACTGCGCAGCGATGGCTATCGCGAGCAGATCGCGGAAGCCCTTTATAAAGGCGTCGCACGGTATGCGGCCAGCTCACACGCTGTGAAGATGGCGAGCGTGGCGAAGTAAGCAGTTTGCACCCCGCGCGTCTTCCCGCGCTGCAACGATCTTTAGCCCGCCCTGACCACGCCGAATCGCGCGGGACCTCCAACCTCATCCTCTAGCTCGGTTTCAATCCTACCTTCTCGCTCGCCGTCTCCAACACCCAGTTTCGGATGATCCCCTGCATGTGCGCCCGAGCCTCCTCAATACTGACGTGCTTCACCTCCGCCGTCTCTATGGCGTCTTCGCCAGCCGCTTCATCCTCTGCCTCGTCTTCAAAGTCTTCTTTAAATCACGGCTTCGACTTCGCTCAGCATGATTAATCAGTTCCCTGCCGGCACGCCGCCGTATTTCTGCAGCCACTTCAGTTCTTCTCGCACTTTAATCTTCCCGTGCCAGGGATTCTTGTTCAGGCTGTGGCCTTCGCCGGGGAAGATCAGGAGAGCATTTGGAATCCCTAGCGAATAGAGCGCGTGTTCCAGCAAGTAATCTTCGAGGACAGCGACGCGGATGTCGTCGGCGCCGGCGACCATGTGCGTGGGAGTGCGAACCTTGTCGATCTGAAAGATGGCGGCTTCGTCGTGATAGCGCCGCTGGGCCTCCCAAGGACGTCCGCCGAGGAAGTAGGCGTCGTCAAAGGTAGTATCGTCGTTGCCCCAATTGCCGACGTGCTCAACTGCGCCCGCGCCGGTGACAGCGGCCTTGAAGCGCGTGGTTTGAGTGATCAGCCAGTTGGTCATATAGCCCCCGTAGCTGTAGCCGCCGATGACGAGGTGATCGGGATCGGCGATCCCGTCTTTCACCAGCGCGTCAACGCCTTCGAGAATGTCTTTGCCGGGACGCGAGACGATGAGGGGAACGATCTGCTGGAGAAACTTGTCGCCGTAGCCAGTCGATCCGCGATAGTTGGGCTCGAAGACCAGCCAGCCATTCGTAGCGGCCAGCGCGGACCACTGGTACCAATCTTGCTCGAACTGGTTGCCGTCCGCGTCGGCAGGACCGCCGTGGATAAAAGTAAGCATCGGCAAATTCTTGGATTCGAATTTGCCGGGAGGATAAATCAACATACCCTCGACTGTGGTGCCGTCATCGGCCTTCCAGCGATAGGGCTTGCCTTGAGGCAGATCGCGCTCGGCGAAGAGATGGTTCAGCGATGTGATGGGACGTGCCTGGTCAAGCTTGTCAGGTCCATCAGCCAGGTACACTTCCGCCGGCTTCTGCAACGACGAATAGACGAACGCAATGCGTCGAGTGTGAGAGTCCGACGATAGAATTTCGTACGTGCCTTGCCAACCGTTGAGCTTGTGCATAGATTGCCCCGGCTGACTGACGGAGTACATGGCAACCTCGGTGCCGAGACGCGCGCAGGCCAGCACATGCTCGGCTGCTACGGCGTAGTGCTCGACTGGGCCGATGAAGTCTTTGCTCCACTGTTCCACCGCGCCAGTCTCACTGTCGGGCTTTTCGCCGCCAGGCTTTTCACTGTCGAGCCAGTAAAGATGTGGTTGGAGATCGCGATAGGGACCGCTGACGTCTCCGACTTGCACGCTGAAGAAGAGGTGACGGTTGTCATTTGCCCAGTGCAGCTTTTCCTCCTGGGCCTGATTATGCGTGAGCTGGCGGGGCGTCGGCTGGGCCAGGTCGAGCGCATAGATTTCATAGTCTTCGAATTTTTCCTCTCGTTGGTTGATGGCGCTGGTGAGGAAAGCAAGCTTTCCCCCGTCAGGAGAAGTGATGAGATCGTCCAGGCGCAGCGGTAAGGTCGCGATGGCATGAGCGCCGGGAGTGAGATCGGATTCTTTGTCGGCATCACTTTGTTCTTTCGAAGGTGCAGCCTGATTGCGGGCGAGAGCGGCGTCAACATCCAGGGCGAAGATGGTGTCGCCGCGTTCGGCGATGCGATATTGCACAACATCTTTCCATTGTTTTTTGTAATCGTCTTTTTGTGTCTTTGTCCACGGGCTGCGAGTGGCGAAGTATAGGGTGTGGGAGTCGGGGGACCAGGAATACGTGTGAACCTCTTCTTGGCCCTGCGTCAGTAAAATCGCCTCGCCTCCGGTGGGAGAGATTACGTAGATCTGGCTGACATCGCCTTTGTCGTCGTCTTTATCTTTATCTTTACTTTTGTTTTTATCTTTGTTTCTGTCATCGCCCGAATCGGAATCTTTTTCGGAAGGAGGCTTGCGTTCGGAGCGGAAGGCGATCCAGCGGCCGTCGGGCGACCACTTGGGATCGATGTCGTGTCCGGATCGCGTGAGTTGGATGGTTGATCCTCCTTTGCCATCGTCACGGTAAAGCCAGAGATCGCTGCGGAAAATTTGTTGGCCCCAATCGCCGCGCTCCGTGCCAATTACGACAGAGTTGCCGTCGGGCGAGAGAGCCACTGAAGAGTAGCTCACGAAATTAAAAAACTCGTCGAGAGTCAGTTTGGGCTTGCCGTCGGCAAAGCTCATTGAAACGGAGCAGAGAACGAGTGCCACGAAGCACAAAGTGTTAGCGATTTTCATAAGGTCTTTTTTGCGGAAAGAAACGGGAAGAAGGGTTATACAACGATGGCTTTATCGAACGCAACGCTGCACAGTGGCCTCTACTGCATCGGCACGGCATTCTTGAGCGCTTCGTCGAGAGCGAGGCCGTGATGGGAGTTGTCTGATATCACGCGCCATCCATCGTCATACCGAAGAAAGCTTGTAGTAGAGCGGTAAGTAATATCGGCTGGATAGAACACCGCGCCCACTTCGTTCAGGGCAACCCAGTTCCAGGTAAATTCGACGTCAGCAAAGCTGCCCTCCTTCGCAATGCCGCTGACCGTTACCAATTCTCTTCTTGCCGCTGGAATGCTGAAGAATTGCTTTGCCGCATCGGCAGGTGAAATGAGATTTTTGAATGTATCCACGCCTAGCGGGGTGAGAGTTAAATCCCAGCAAGGTGGCGGAGCCAGTGAAGAAGGACAGGCGACCTTGATCGCGGATATCCAACCGTGATGCTGCAGCGCCAGAATGTTCGAGGCCAGGTAATCGGTGTTGGATAGGATGCCGGTGCGCAGCTGAATCTGTTGCAAAGCGCGAAAAGTTTCAGAGCCCGCGATGAGATCGGCAGCCAGACGGCGCGTGAGGAAGTCACGCGGCGAGCAGGATGAAAGCAGGAAAAGCGATGCGATACACGGACTGAGCAATAGTATTTTTCGCATGAACGCCCGAAGTTTGAGTTCTGATTCTAATCTACGGGCCGCGAAGAGAACCAGAAGGCATCCCGGATGCATGTAACGCGGGCGTTTCGAGGTCTCCTCGATGTTTATGCTTTCGGCTCCGTAACGGAGGGTCCGTGACCACGGCGCCACGGCTGCGGTTAGCTCTTCGAGAGCGCGAACGCTTACCGGCTAAGGACTAAAGATTGTGAAGGTAGAAGCCCTGCGCGCAAAGAATGGTCGGGACGCAATCTGCCCCTCGAATCGGCTCGACCAACGGCCGGGGATCGCGGTCAAGCACTTCGGGCATCGTCCCTCCGAGGTGAGGCGATAGTCGGTGATCAGGTAGCCGCGGCGCCTGATCAGAGTTTCATGACATTGCGGACAACGGGTGTTTTCCCAATGGCCAACTCTGCCGGGAAGATTACCGGCGTAGATATAGCGCAGGCCTGAGTGCTCGCCGATCTCGATGGCTCGCAGCAAGTCCTCAGGGCGCGTGTCGCGAGGATCGGTCATTTTGTAATCGCCATGAAAGGCAGTGACGTGCCAGGGAATATCGGGTGAGATGCCGGCCAGGAACTCGGTAAGGCGGCGCAATTCGTCCTCGGAGTCGTTAAAGCCGGGGATGAGAAGCGTGACGATCTCAAGCCACAAATCCATGCCGTGTATACGGCGGATGCTCTCGAGGATGGGACCGATGCGGCCGCCGAGTTCATGATAGTGACGATCATCGAAACTTTTGAGATCGACTTTGTACAAATCAAGCCAGGGCCTGAGATAGTCGAGAACCTGGGGTGTGCCGTTGCCGTTGGAGACGAAGCCGGTGATAAGCCCGGCGGCTTTGGCTTCCTCGAAGACGGCGACCGCCCATTCGCTGGTAATAAGAGGTTCGTTGTAAGTGCTAACCAGGATTTTGGCGCGCTGTCCGATGGCCTGGCGTACGAGAAGTGCGGGCGAGGCTTGCAGCGGTGGCGAGACAGCGTTGGAATCGCGCAGGGCCTGCGACGTCACCCAGTTTTGACAGTAAGAGCAATGAAGATCGCAGCCCAGCATTCCAAAGCTATAGGCTAGCGCTCCAGGATGCGCGTGAAAAAATGGCTTCTTCTCCACGGGATCGCATTGGGTTCCCGCCGTATAGCCCCAGGGGACATAAAGCGTGCCGCCGCGGTTGTAACGAACTTTGCACACACCGGGCTGACCTTCCGGGATGGGACAGCAATGTCCGCAAGCGAAGCAACGCACGCGGCGGTTCTCCAGCTTCTCGTAGAGGCTGGAATCGGCTTCGCGGACTCGCTCATCGAGAATATTGCGGAGGGTAGACACTGCAACCTCTGCCTCTTATTTTAGCTTCTATCCCCGCGGAATGGGACGAACTTCCGGATTCGGGCTTCTAGCGAGCAGCTTTCGTGGCGGACTCGTGTTGCTGGAGCCACTGCTCGGCCTGCTGCTCGATGGCGGCCCGTTGGGCGAGCGTGAGACGCGTCGCGATAAAAGGAGCAAGAACTTTGCTGGCATCGTCCCCGCCGGCGCGGGCGAGCACGGTCCAGAAATATGCTCGGTTTGGATCTTGGGCCAAGCCGCGGCCGCTTAAGTAGAGCGATCCCAGCTTAGACTGGGCTGGAACGCTGCCATGCTCTGCGGCCTTGATAAACAAGAGAGCGGCTTCCTTCTCGTTCTGTTCGATCGACTGCTTCTCATCGCCCTGCGCATAAAGAAGGCCGAGAGCATTCTCGGCAGCGGGATCGCCATGACTTGCCAGATCTCGCAATTGAGCGAGATACGCAATATGGGCTGACATCTTCGGTCCGGAGATGGCAGCACCGTCAAGAGGCGGCTTAGTTGAGGCAAGAACGGTGTGTTCGTCGTTTAGATCGCCGGCGTGAATTTTTTTCCTGGCCAGGATGAAGCCGAGCGCCAGAGCGACTATCGCGGCCACTATGATGAGCAACAGAAGATGAGTTCGAGGCAGCCGAATTCCGCCGATACTCTCCTTCTGGCCGAATAAGCCGCTCTTCGCCTCTGCACTCTCGGGCTCTTTGGCCGGAGTAAAAGCAAAGAGAACACTTCCCGGCGAAGAGGAAAGGAACTTTGGTGACTGGGGGGGTGATGGAGGCGGATCGTGATGCGGTTTTGCGCGACGCAGCGCGGAGAGAATGGCCTCTGCAAGACGGGAGAGCACAATACTATCGTTGTCGAGAAAGGCACTGGGTTCGGCGGAGAATACTTCGAGCAGTCCGATTACTCGTGTGCCGACGGGAGCGGCAAGCATGGAACGAATACCAAGGGCACGACAGCTCTCGCGATCCACGAGCTCGTCGGTCTCGGTATCGTCGCAGCGCAGTATTTGTCCTGTGCGCACGCATTCGCCGGAGAAACCTGAACCAGCCTGAAAAATGGCGCCATAGGGGGGAGCGCTGGAGCCGGAACTGGCGTGGCAGACCAGGGTTCCGACTTCATTCCCCTCAAGAGCAATGGCCGCGCCGGAGGCTCTGAGGAGCGATCGAGCGCGGGAAGCGATCAACGAAAGAACCGCTTCGAGGTCTGAACCAAGCGATTCAGCTTCTCTTTCTGCCGCTGCCACAGCGCTGAAAATGTCTGCGTCATCATGCCAACGAGGAGAAGGCTGCGAGTTCAGGGACTGCGCGTTTAAGAGCTCCGCATTGGAGGCCGCAGCCACTGCGTTCAGGAACAGCCACTCCCGCAACCGGCGCACACCAGGATACGTAAGAGGCGAAAACTCGAGGCCAACCCGTCCACCTAAATCGAACCAAGCCACACGCGCAGAAGCCGAGATCTGTCCGTCAGATTCCGCGAGATCCAGGGCCAAGTCGACCATCTCGTTGATCACCAACGGCAAGGTGCACTGGATCGCTACGCCGCTCTCGCTCAGGTCTAACACTTCGTACAGATCGAGCATGTCAGTGGACTCGCGGCCCATAACGGTTGCATATGCGGGGATGTGGGCTTTTTGCCGAACGCACAGGCGGCGATTATAGGAAGCAGGTCGGGGTATTTGAGCGATCGCAGCCATAGGCAAGGGCCCTGTCTTCTACATATTAACCCGATTTGAAAGGGGTTAGGAAGAAAGATTTCGCAAAGACGGCCAGACTGGAGGTTCACGAAAAGCGCTGGATGCGCAGGAATCTTGGTAAAACTGCAGGGCTGGGAGCGGCAACCTAAACCGTGTTCTATAAATCTAATCAGAAACCTGACGAAATATGAGCAAAACCGACTCGAGATCACGACGGCGAGCCTCCGGGAATTCATGGAATTTTCTGGCCGCCGGCGCTCTATTCGCGATAATTTCCTCGGTCCTGCCTGCTTGGGCAGCCCTGGGTGGTGATGCCGCATCCGTGGAGGCAGACCAGATTCATCTGCAAGGATCCCGGCATATAACGACTGCGGAATCGTACAACGTCCATGAAATCCAAGCGGCTACCGGCACAATGGTGAGGGAGTACGTATCTTCCCAGGGCAAAGTATTTGGCGTTGCCTGGCAGGGATCATGGCCCCCCGATATGCGACAACTGCTGGGAAGCTATTTTGACCAATACGTCCAGGCCGTGAAAACCCAGACCAGCTCTCAAATGGGACGCCGACCACTTTCGATTGAGCTGCCGGGCTTCGTTGTGCAAGTCGGCGGGCATGGCCGGTTCTTTGCCGGGAGGGCCTACATTCCTGACCAACTACCCGCCAGCGTCTCCGCTGAGGCGATCCGATGAGCGCGGTCCAACGGTTCCAAGCACTTAGCATTTTCCTGATCTGTGGACTTGCGGTCGCTTGCGGCGGAAGCAATAGCCATACGGATACTGCCACGACGCCGGTAGCCACCCCCACCGGCCAGAACGTCGCGCCGATTTCGGTAAACTCAGGACCCGAGGGCAATTATGTGGATGCGGCGTTCGCCGGCGTAACGGTCTGCGTGCCCGGAACATCCGAGTGCCAAACGATTGACGATGTTTTGGTTGACACTGGATCGTATGGGTTAAGGATATTATCGTCCGCACTCACGCTTAGTTTGCCGCAACAAGACTCTTCCGCCGGAAATCCTGTCGTGGAATGTCTTCCCTTTCTCGCAACTTACACATGGGGTCCGGTGCAGGCTGCAGATGTGCAGATTGCGGGCGAGAGGGCCAGTTCAGTTCATATCCAGGTCATTAATGATAACTTCACGGTTCCGAAGGGGTGCACAGATCTCGGATTGGCGCCAGCGAACACGGTGCAAACCTTGGGAGCCAACGGCATTCTCGGAATCGGCCTATATGCGCAGGATTGCGGATCGGCATGTTCACAGACTGGTTCGGCAAATCCTGGCCTGTACTATGATTGTCCTTCCTCGGGCTGCGAGGTAATTGCCGAAGGGTTGACGCAGCAGGTGCAAAATCCGGTTGCCCTGTTTTCGTCCGACAACAATGGCGTCGTCATCGAATTGCCCATGGTTTCAAGCCCTGAGGCGACCCTGAGCGGTTCCCTGATTTTTGGCATTGGGACGGAGTCGAATAACGCTCTGGGAGCGGCCAAGGTTTACGTCCCTGATGCTTATGGAAACTTTACAGCCACCTATAAAGGTGTGGCCTATTCAACAAGTTTCATCGATAGCGGGTCGAACGGTTACTTTTTTCTGAACGCGACCACCACAGGAATTCCAGACTGTACCGATCAGACTGGATTTTATTGTCCCACGAGCACGCAGAATTTAACTGCGACGACGGAAGGAACCAACGGAGTCAGCGGCACGGTGAATTTCAGCGTGGCCAATGCCGATACGTTATTCGCGAACGCCAGTGATTTCGTTTTCGGCGACCTTGGCGGCCTAGCGCCGAACAGCTTTGACTTCGGGCTGCCGTTTTTCTTCGGCCGCAACGTATTCGTTGCCATCGAAAATAAAAGTACGCCCGGTGGAACGGGACCTTATTGGGCGTACTGATTGTTTGCCGCCGATCTGGATTGATGAAGGCTGGAGATGCGGGAGATGGCGGCAACCATCATACTGGAGAGTAGCTGCATGGTAGCCACGTCCCGCTCGTCGAAGGCGCTGGCGGACGAGGAGAGTACTTCAAACACACCTAGAGTGCGCCGATAGAAACGCAGCGGAGATACCAGGATGGATCGAACGCCTAAGCGGCGACAACTGGCTAGGTCCACTCGTGGGTTGCGCTCCGCGTCGTGGCAGAGCATGACCTCTCCAGAGCGTACAGCTTCGGCGGAAATGCCGGCGTCGGTCTGCAGTCGGACCCCGAGGTCGGGAGCAGTACGGCCTGCACGGGCGCGACACACGATCTCGTTGCCAGCTCGGAGCGCGATCGCGGCCCCGGTGGCTCCGGTAAGGTGCTGCGCGCGTTCCGTGATCGCGCTGATCGCAGGCTCCAAATCAAGTTCGGCTGCGTGAATCTCGACATCCTCTCCAACGTGCACCGCACGAAAACCTGAGACGGGATGAGCGGCGTTCGCAACCCGCAGTTGGCTGCGCAGAACGCTGGAAGGCATCCGAGTCTGATGATCCGCAAAATTGAGAGCCTGGGGATCGGGTACCGTGCGCAACAGGTCGCGGACGAGGCTATCGAGTTCCGAGTCGGTAATAAGATGGGCCGTCTGTTGATTGCGCAGGGTACCACCTAGAACCCGCGATAGACTTAGCAGCGAGGTGTTGCCGCAGGCCAGGCAATAGGGCCTGTGATTTGTACTGATCAGTTCGCACTGCACGCAAAACGTGGCGGAGTGAAGGGGTACGAAATCAACGTCTTTGAACGAGCTGCCATAAACCGTCTTGCCAAACATGAAATGTTTATCCTCACTAAAACCGAGCGAGACTTAAGGTAAACAGGTATACACCAACGAAGAAGTAGCCGCATTGGTTCCCGGTGTGGAAAACGCGGCAGCATTGGGCGAATACGAGGTGTCGTGCCTCGCATACCGGAACAAATTTCGCTATCTACAGGGTGGGCCGGAGCAAAATTACGGCGTGGACCATTGATTTTCGAAGGATTGAAGGGATACACTTAAACTTTAAGGCTGAGAATGCATCCATACTGGGGGAAATTATGCAGTGGACAGCGCCTGTTTTTGAAGAAGTTTGCCTGAATTGCGAGATTAACTCGTACGCCAGCGCAAAGCTCTAGATCTCGACTACCTTTCGATTCTTCTCCACGTGAAGCTCGCGCGGGCGAACTGGCTCTGTCAACACAGAGTGTAGTTTATCCGGCTCGGGCGCCAGCGTATTCGCCATTATTCAAATTCGGACTCGGAGTCATTTCCAGGCTGGCTTGCAGAGTTCGATCCAGGGCATCCGCCAGAGCTGCAGGAAAGCCCCTCGTGAGTAGGTTGATATCGATTTGCAGATCACGTTGCGAGTAAAGCCTGCGCAGCACCATGGTTCCACGGTACTGGTTGGACGAGTTCACAAGATCGAGAGATAAAGTCCATAGCGCTAAGCCATCAACCGATTTAGTTCCTTTTTTTTTCACCCACTGAAACGAAATTTCTTCGTGACGCGGCGGCGCGTCCTCGTCGAGGCTCCTCGGAGGATAAGACTCGCCTGGAAGAAGCTTGAATCGAATGTCGAAGCCATCGAAGTCATTGGAACTGAAGGCAGACTCCAGCACGCACCGAACTTGTTGGTAGTCCAAGGCAACTTTGAGTTCCTCGGTGGCCCGGCGGATCGCGAGGTTGTTGATCACGATCTGGCGCTGTTCAAATGTGCGCTGGGCAACTCGAGCCAGTTCCCCCAGCTCGAGGTACCCGAGGCGCTGAACGCCAATCCAAATCCCCGTTCCCAGCACAGCCAGGACCAATCCCAGAGAGCTCCCTGTCGGCCATAGCAGAAAGAGACTGAGGAGAGCAAATACCGCGGAAACTCCGTATAACACGATCACGACCTGGCGATGAGTGAAGCCATGCTGCAAGAGTTTGTGGTGGATATGCTCGCGGTCGGCGGTAAACACGGGACGGCCGCTGATCAAACGCCGCAGAATGGACAAAGAAGTTTCCAAAATTGGCAGGCCGAACGACACTACAGGAATGGCCACGGCAACGATCGTCGGAGCCTTCTGCGCACCTGCCAGCGCCAGTGCGCTGAGCAGGAAGCCGATGAAGAGGCTTCCTGAATCTCCCAGAAAGATAGTTGCCGGATTAAAGTTGTAGCGCAGGAAGCCGAGGATCGCCCCCGCCAACCCGATCGTCATCACGGTAACGAGGAAATATCCACTCAGCAACGCGACGACGAACGCCACCAGTGTCGAGAACAGAGCGGAGCCTGCGGCCAAGCCGTCCAAGCCGTCGATAAGGTTGAACGCGTTGGTGATGGCCAACACCCAAAGAATGGTGAGCGGCAAACCCAGGAACCATGGCAGTTGATGTTCACCGAACAGCACAGGGATGTTGAGAATGCGCAGTCCACCCATGAAAAGCATGGAGCCGGCAAGAGATTGGACCGCGAACTTGACGGAGGGACCGACTGGGTAAAGGTCGTCGTAAACACCCAGAAGAAAAATAATCGAAGCCGGCACCAGGATAGTAAGTAGGGTCTTCAGCGGTAATGCCGAGTGGAGATGGGGCAGATAGGACGCCATAACGTACGCCGCCCCCATGCTCAAGGAAAACGAAATAAAAATTGCCACGCCACCCAGCCGCGGCAGCGGAGTGGAATGCAGGTGCCTCTCGTTTGCAGGGATTGCCACCCAACCCCGCCGGGCCGCGACATCCCGCACATAGCGAGTTAGGACGAATGAAAACAGCAGCGACAGGAAAAAGATGGAAAAAAATACGACCGTCAACTGGTCCCCCTTGGGGTATGATAACGAACGTCGGCGCTCACTTACTTCGTGCGACACTACATATTGCAGCAGTATTTCGATGGCTGGTAGTGAGTTAAAGGGTTCCTGTTTGCTTCGGCCTAGGTTTGAAAAGATGCGCGGGAAATCCACCAGCCTGACCTGCGGGCTTTGAATCCTCTCAACGCGACTTGTTGAAAACGAGAAGGCGAACGCGGATGAGGGGAATCCGGGGATCATGCACTGCGATCAGGACAAGTCACTGTGCTAAACTTCCTCGCGACCCTTCTTCCACCAGAGGCCTGCGATGGAGTTTGGCAGATTCACTTTTGCCCGTAGCGGAAGTCTGTTCGCGTTCGCAGTCGCTTCCGTATTGACTTTGGGATTTGAGGTTTCGGCGCAACAAGCGCCCTCGTCTTTACCCGGAGATAGCGTCACTCCCGCGTTGCCCTCACCTGAGCCAATCTCTCGCGCCGCCATTCGAAGCGGATCAATCGACACTGCCAAACCTGCAAATGGTACTGAGAAGGCAGCCCCAGTAAACCCGGCCGCGTCTGCTGATCAGAGCGCGTCGCGCCTGAGGCTGGAGGCTGGCGATTTGATGGAAGTCAGCGTCTACAACGTGCCCGAACTCTCCACCAAGGCGAGAATCGGCAATTCGGGCGATGTTTATCTTCCGCTGATTGACTATGTGCACATCGCCGACCTCACGGTGGAAGAAGCGCAGGCTTTGATCGAAAAGCGTTTGGAAGATGGGGGCTTTGTACGCGGCGCACACGTAACAGTTCTTCTGGATGAGTCTTCTTCGCAGGGAGTAACAATCCTCGGAGAAGTGCTTAAGCCAGGGATCTATCCTGTGCTCGGAGACCGCAAGTTATACGATTTCATCTCGGCCGCAGGAGGTTTTTCGCAGGCGGCTGGACGAAAGGTGAGCATCATCCGGCAGCATAGTACGTCTGCGCCAAGCACCGTCAATCTGCCGAGAAATTTAGCTGACGATCTTCAAGATAACGTCGCCATTTTCCCGGGAGATACGATCACAGTGCCGAAGGCGCCGATCATCTATGTGGTAGGCGATGTGGGACATCCGGCTGGTTTGCTTGTGGACAACGGAAGCTTGACCGTGCTGCAAGCGTTAGCGCTGGCGGGCGGAACCAATCACACCGCGAAGATGAGCGGCGTGCGTATCATTCGCAAGGGTCCAACGGGTATGACCGAGACACGACTTCCACTCAAGAAAATGCTGGAGGCAAAGGCCCCCGACATAAACCTGCAGGCAGATGACATACTCTTCGTCCCGCTTAGCGGAGCGAGGGTGGCGGCGGGACAGACTCTTCAGGCGGCAATCTCGGCGGCTACCGGATTAGCGGTCATCGCCGCGCATCCCTGAGCACAAGCAGGAATGTCTAGGCGGCAACTTCGGTTTCGCGTGGTACGAGCAAGTTCAAGAGTCGCTCAAGCTCCCGAATATATTTTCTGGCAGTCTGACGACGCGAAAATCTGCGGATGATATATTGTCTGCCGTTCCGGCCGAGTTGGCGCGAAGTTTCACGATTCGCGTTGAGAAAGCAGATTGCATCCACCAAGGCACGGGGGTCTTCCGGCGGAACCGCCAGCCCGGCTTGTGCTTCCTCCAGAATGGTTCGCGCTTGTCCATCTACGCCGAGGATCACCGGGCGCGCGCACGACATAAACTCCAGCATCTTCGTTGGGATGACGGTCTTAAACAGATCGGATTTCTTGAGCGGGACCAGGCAAGCATCAGAGGCGCAAATGTAGTCGGGAATTTTCTCGCGAGGCTGCTCATCAACGAATCGTGTGTTGTTGAGACCGCGCTCTCGCGCCAGCGCGATGATGCTCTCCTTTTCAGCGCCTTCTCCCAAGAGCAAAAAGCTGATTTCAGGATTTGTATTCTGCAACTCTGCAGCGGCGGTGATAATCGTTTCGAGCCCGTGGGCCATTCCCATCGTGCCGATGTAAGCGACTACGAACTTTCCCTCCACGCCTAGGTGCTTCCCGAGCTTGCTTCCAGCCTCGGGAGAGAAAAGTTCCGTTTCCACTCCATTCTCGACTACAGAAATCTTCTCCCGTGGCACGCGGCAATGTTCCACGAGGTAGTCTTCAAGAGCAGCCGTAACCACAACCACCCGATCGGCGTGGCGATACAAGAATCCGGCGATCTTCGCCAGCGTTCTGTAGAGCAGTGAATTCCTGTCTCCCAGCCCAACGGCGGCCAGCGATTCTGGCCAGAGATCGCGCACCTCGAATACGAATGGCACACGCTTCCACCGCGCCAGCCACCAGCCGGAAAGTCCAACCAGCAACTGCGGGGACGAAGCAATCACTACGTCGGGACGCGGTAAAAAAAAACCTGAGGTCGCCGCCGATATGCAAAACGAACTGTAGTTCAACATGCGTTCGTAGGCTTTTCTGTTAGGAAAAGGGAGAAGCCACGTACGAAACAGGTTCACGCCGTTGATTCGCTCGTGAGCCACCAATCGCCCAAACTGACGCCGATATTCGGAAGGGACGACTCCCGTCGGGTGATTGGGAAATCCCGTGAGCACAGTAACTTGATGGCCCAATCTTGCCCAATGCTGCGATAGTTCTGCGGCTCGCGCGGCCGGCGCACCCATTTCAGGAGGGAAATATTGCGAGATGTAAAGAATTTTCATACAGCCGCCAGCAATTTCCGGGCAAGTATTTAAGAAGCTCGATCGAAGTCGCTGGCAACGGGGGCGTGAGTGCCGACGAAACTTTTCTTCACCGCAACGGGTTGCCCCAGGCCCCGTGACTCCTCGAGGGCGAAGGTCGCCAGCGTCGCGCTCACAATCTCATGGAATGGCACTGGGGAGTCGGCACCATCTTGAATCGCCGCAACGAAAGCCTCCCACTCGCCGCGAAGCCCCTTGTCCTGCCGCAGAAGTGAGCGAAATACCCGCTTCTTGCCACCACGGACAAGTTCCAGCCGCTTGAAGTTCTCGAGCACAGCCACGCTGCCACCTCCGAATACTTCCACTCTTTCCTTGGAGAAAGATTTGTCGCCGTTCGCCAAGTAGCTGATGGTGCCTTGAGAACCATCCGCAAAGCGTAGCGAGCAAACTACGTTGTCATTGCTGTATTGACCCGGATTCGGCAGGCTGCAAGTCTCGACCTCAACGGGTGAAGAGCCGGTCAGAAAGCATAAGAAGTCCACAAAATGGCAGACCTCTCCCAGGATGCGGCCTCCGCCCTGAAGCGGATCATTCAACCAGTGATCTGCAGCCAGGAAACCTGCGTTAACGCGATAGTGAAGCGCCAGCGGCTCGCCCGCTTCCTGCAAGAATTCTTTCATTCGCAGCGCTAGCGGAGCGAAGCGGCGATTGAATCCAACCATGAGAAGGCGGCGAGTATCCTGATCGCCGTGCACTGCAACGATTGCGGCAAGTTCTGCCGCATTGAGGCATAGAGGCTTCTCGCAGAATACGTGCTTACCGGAACTAAGGGCCTCAACGACTTGACTGGCGTGCAGATGATGGCGGGTGGCAATCACAACCGTGTTGACTTCCGGATTGTTGAAGATTTCGCGTTCATCTGTGGTGCAAGACCGGAATCGAAATTTTGTCGCGGCGTGCCGCGCATGGGAACCGCTGGCGGCGCTGGCCACAATCATGTCGACCCCGCCGGCTCGGTTGATCACAGGCAGGAGCGTATGCATAGCGAAGCTCCCCACCCCGAGGAGTCCGAGTTGAATGGACTTTTGATTGGACTTGGGACGATCAGGCTCCCGCAAGGTTACGTGAGCAATATCATCGGCTGGCTCTGGATAAGAGATGAGTACGCCAAGGGAGGCCTCGTTTGTTTTGCCCCTGATCAAATCGTAGGCGGAGTGCGCCCGCGCGACCGGAAAACGATGCGTAATGAGCGGAAGCAAGTCCAGTTTTCGATCTTTTTTCCTATCCGCGAGAAGCTTAAGAAAAGCTTCCATGTTCCGCGTTTCGGTCCAGCGCACGTAACCAATGGGATAATCGATTCCCTTTTGCTCATACGCGGAGTCGTATCTTCCCGGGCCATAGGAGCGCGACACACGGAAGTCAAGCTCCTTTTCGTAAAACGGCCTGCGTGGAATATTCATGGCTACTGTTCCGACAGCGACGACCACGGCTCGATTCCGCGCCACTGCTCCCGCAAGATCCACGGGATCATTACTTGCGGTTTGTGCCGCGATAAGAATTGAATCAACGCCGTGTCCGGCGGAGTGCTGCAGGCACAACTCCCGAAAGCTGGAAGAGGAAGAGCTTACCGCATCCGCTCCCAGGCGTAACGCCAACTCCGCCCGCTCGGCAGAGATATCCATTCCAAGTACGCAGCAGCCCGCAGCTTTAAGAATTTGCACGGTCAACTGTCCGAGCAGGCCCAGGCCGATCACGGCCACAACGTCACCCAGCGTCACATCCGCATTCCGCACCCCGTGGAGCGCCACTGCTCCGAGGGTGGTGAAAGCAGCTTCGTCAAACGTCACCGATGGAGAAGGAATCCTTGCGATTAACATGCGCGGGACACAGGCGAACTCAGCATGCACAGCGTGGCCCGCACCGGCGCACGCCACGCGGTCGCCGGGCGTTATGTCGACAATACCTTCACCTACGGCGACCACGGTTCCGGCACTGCTGTATCCGAGTGCGCTCGGCTGATCGAGACGGTTGCGGACGGCAGACATCGTCGACGCGATTCCATCGCGGCTGACCTTGCTCAAAACTTCGCGCACAAGATCCGGGCGCATCCTGGCTTTCTGCAGCAGATTCTTACTGGCAAATTCCGAGGATGCCCGCTCCGTACCGGCAGAGACCAGCGAGGCGGCAGTACGAACAAGCACGCATCCTGCCAGCAATTTTGGAGCAGGAACTTCCAGCACGGTGATTTCTGCAGTCTGGGTGTCCTGGAAAACTTGTTTCATGACGTTGGCACGCTCGCGGAAGATCGCAGTGTTCCAGCCGAATGCGGCTGGTTGGCGGAAAGACTCACGCGGTAAATCTCTGACTCCTCCGAGGAGTCTCTATGGGCCCCATCGCGCAATATGACGATTTCGTTTCCTCGCGATTGGAAGCTGCATCGTTCTTCGGTGAGAACACCCGTGACGAGCCGAACGGGTAATCGGGATCGAGTTTCGTAAATGAGGGACACCGCGGGTCGCAGCTCACCGTAGGTGGGCGATTCCCAACCCAGCAACGGTATATCGGCAATTCCCATGCCGTGCTTCGAATTTTTTTCTTTCATGGAGTCCGCCTGCTTCCCTGCCCGAATAACTGCTGCACACCCCGGAACGCCGGCGAAAATGCCCCACCGAATTCGAGACTGGCCCGCCCTGAACACCACTTCAAAGGGCGAGTGGAAAACTTCGTATGGCAGATCCGCCGCCAACCAATGCAAGCGAACATCATGCTCGGCCGATCCTTCAACATCATCCACAATCACCCAGCCCGCATCGCTAAGCCACTGAACCGTCCTGTGGTGTGTGACCCCAAAACGGCTGTAGCCATCATGCTTACCCTCGAACCTGTCGGCGCAAGCGCTGTCGGGCGAAGCGGACAAGCGGCCAGCGGCGTGCGCCCAATCGAGCCAAAGAAAGCGCCCGGCACGGCGCATCTGATCTTGATGATCAACTGTTACAGTGTTATGGATGGCAGTGCTCGCGAGCCCATTATTCCACGGGATCGCACCGTTATAGAGATATGTTCCGGCATCGCGCGCCAAGTTGGTACCCTGCCACCAAAGATCCACGTGCAATTGATCTGCCTGGAAGGGTCGGCGAGTGTACCGGCCCGCGCGAATCAGCGCCCAAGAATTTCCGTCGCCCAAGCGGAAGTACCCGGTGCCAGAAGATGGAGGCGACGCCGGAACCATTTCTTTCACAACGTCAGGTTTGACGCCGAACCAGAGCGCAGACTCATCCCACTTTCCTGGCTGCAGCCCTGGCCGATTTAAAACAGCGGCGCCCAATTGCAATAGCGAACGAAAATCATGATGCGAGCCAGAGACAAGAGGAAAGATCATGCTGCCATCATCGGAGCCGGAGTTGGGCACCTGCCCGCTGGTCGGATCCACCCAAGGACGTATGAAGTCAAAGGCCGCCTGCGTGCGCTTGGAAATCTCGTCATCAAGCGAGAAGCGATAAATCTCGGCGAGGCGCAACGTCCAAAGAAGCTGATGCAGAATCATGCGCTGGTAGTTGAAGGAATGCTGATGGGAAACACCATCCGGCGTGATCTGGTCGAGAATCGCTTCTCGCAACAGATGTGCGCCAAGATTCTGCCAAACCTCGGCTTCTCTTAATTCTGGATAGAGTGTGCCCGCGGTCCACAGACCGACGGCTTCGCTGATTAAATGATTGCTCCGCTGAGAGCGGGCGTAGCCGATGGTTTGCGCGATTCGCCAGGCGTGAGCGGCGATCATCGAGACCAGCAAAGCGACGCGCCGGCTCGTGGTTGAGGGCGAATGAACGAACGCATGCAGCGCGAACGACCAGGCCAGAATGCGCAACGAGCACTCTTGTCCGCAGATCCAGAGTGGACCATCCATTGGCGGGTTTTGGCGAGCCCAATCTTCAATCGCGCTCCAGAAAGCCTTAGGGAATCTTTCGTCATCACTGAGGGCGTAGGCGCGGACCAACGGATAGACAAAGAGGAACCGGGAGGGCTCGAGAATAAACTTAAGGTCGCCGTAGGCGGGCGAAGCAAAACGCATTTGAGTCCAAAGCTGCTGCGGTGAAACTTTCTGCCCACTCATCGGATTGCGGAACCAATTCGGTGGGAAGCCGCAAGCGAGCGACCGTCCGCCAAAGAACGGTACGCTCCCTCCAAGGATCCGCTTGGCTTCGCTTAGAACAAAATCTTCTCCTCGAGTGGTAAGAATTTTCCTGAGGCCCGTTCCCAAACTTCGGGCGTCGGTGAAGAAAAACGGTCGCGTGCCGTCCCGGCGTGCAGCATGTATCTCTTCAGCCCGCGCGCCGGGAGCGATCCGCTTGAGTTCCCAGGAATCCCATCCCTGCACAGACCGCATTTTCCACGACAGCAAGCCGCTTCCGCGCTGCAGTTCGTAATGCAGGCGCAGCATGCCATCGCGCATACCAAAGGTTCGGCCAACCTGCAGCAGGGTATCGATTGCTCGGATTGATTTAGCCATGCACCGTCCCCGGGAAAGCTTCCCAGCTATCCGCAAGGCGTTCGGCCGCGCGTTCCTGCAGCCAATCGTGCATCACAAAAAATTGATGATCGCGATCGAGATCCGACTGTGGCGTTGCGGAGATTGAGCCCTCATCGAGGGCCTTAACCACCTCCGCAATTCTCTCGACGCCAAAAGCAATAAGACGATTACGCAAGTCGCTGAGCGAGCAGCACGATGCCTCGGAGAATTGATAGCTTTGCAGAATCGGGCCGGTATCGATTCCTGCATCCATGTAGTGGATCGTGATGCCGATGGGAACGTTTTTCAGCAACGACCACTCCGGGGTACTCATGCCCCGAATTCTCGGCAGCAAGCCGAGGTGCACATTGAGCACGCCCAGACGAGGCACATTCAGCAATGGCTGACGCAAAATGTTCCCGCCGGTGAAAATGATCAGGTCGGGCGACCAATCTTTGAGAAGCGCAATCGCACCGGGGGCGTTCTGGTCTGCACAGGATACCACCGGGAAATCATAGGCGTGCGCCACTTCATGCAAGCTACGGAAGACTCCCCCGCCGTTCTTGAGGAGAGGCATCAGGTAGAGATTCTGAACTTGTCCCTGACCCTCGCCATCATTCGGCATCAGTTTCATGCGAGCGTACCGTGCGACTCCTCGGCCTCCCCACTGTCCGAACTTGCGGAGCAGAGTACTGCGGTCAAGGGTTCGAAGAGCAAGAGTGCCGGCCGGAATATATCCCAACCGAGCCATGCGCAGCGCCATCGCGCAGGCAGTTTCGCCATACACACTCGAGCTCAGAATTACGATGCGCATGACAAAACTGTGAACTCCCGCATGTCGAATGATCGTGTGAGGCGTTGCTCCGATAGAAGTGCGTCGGCGAAGAATTTGCATCCCCAACTGATATAGCGTAGCGGCTGATATCGGCCCCAGACGGGGAACGACCCGCTCACTCCGCCAGCGATTCCCGGCCCGCCGCGCGATGGAATCAACTGTTTCAGCATTTCGTTCATCTTGAGCGCCGCATTGAGATAGCGCAGATCGTCCGTTATCTCAAACAGACGCAGCCAGACGCATGACATTTGTGCATTCCCCGTGAGACAGGTGAAACGCTGCGCTCCGTTGAAGTCACGATCAAATGCGCCCGGCAAATGTTTGTTGGTCTCGAATTTTCGCAGCAACACCCAGGCTGACTTCGCGACCGCATCGATGGCATCGGCCCGCCTCTGCAGAATTCCGCATTCCAGAACGCCCTGCAGCACATAGGCGATAAAGTGCAGATAGTTGGAGTGGCCTTGCAGATGGATGCCATCGACCCATCCGCTGGGTCGGAAGTGTGAGAGTGTCCAATCCAAATTTCTCCCGGCTCCAATGGCGTATTGACGATCTCCAGTGTGTTCGGACAGCTCAGCCAGCGACCATGCGACCATGCTGTAGTAACTGTGGGCCGCGCGTTGATAGGCGCCCAAACCGGACCACGAACCGTCAGGCTGTTGCATCTGGAGCAGCCATTTTCCGGCGGCGCTGGCCGATTGCAGCACATCCGAACGATTGGTTTCGCCGTGTGCGCGAACCAATCCGCGCAAAATCTGGCCCGTGTTGAAGACCGATGGCGCCGCGTCGGCACAGCCCAATCCGCCGGGAAACGCACCCTCAGGCTTTTGCAGCGAAAGCAGCCATCGGATCGCCCGTTCGGGCGCAAGAACGGAGCCGCTCTGGTTAGGCGTGCGCGCGAAATCGTATAGCGTCGGCACAATGTAGCCGGTGACCTCGGGGTAGGATTCCGAGTATCCCGTAAGCAGGCTGTAATAAGCGGCGATGCCACCGTCGGGGCGTTGGGCATTGAGGATCCAAGCGATACAGGCGCGCAGCATTTCTCCGCTGGGTCGCTTGGCAGCCGTGTATGAGTAAAGATGTGTCTGCTCGAAGGTGACCCTGATTTTGTCCGATACAAGTCTTCGAATTAACGGAAGCACACGTTGCGGCGCGCGCAACAGGCCCGCCGATTCGCTCAGCGCCTTGGCGGCCAGAGTGGCCGTGTTGTTGGCCTTGCCCCTATCTTTGCAAGCCTCGCCGAAGTCAGTCATTTCAGAATGTGTCTCGCGAACGTGCGTCTGAGTGTCCCAGTCACGCAATAGCCGCCTCTCTGGCATGACCGAACTCCTCTGTCCTCCGCTGCACGCCGGCATCAAGGAACACTCGCATCCAGTGTTCCAGAGTCAAGAATTGCCAGATCTGCATCGACCAATCCTGAGCACCGCTGCGCTGCTCATTAACGAAACGACGTACCACTTCTGGCCGGAACAGGCCGCGTTGTCTGATGCTTGTATCAGAGAGCAGATCATCCACCATCTCTTTCAAATCGTGCGCGAGCCAATAGTCCACCGGAGCCGCAAACCCGGCTTTCGGCTGTTGCAGAACTTCTGCCGGCAGAACATCCCGCATTGCCTGACGAAGAATGTGTTTGGACGTAGGCTGGAGGAATCCCTTGAGCTTGAGGTCCGGAGGAATACTCCACGCGGCAAACTCGGCGAGTTCACGGTCGAGAAATGGAACGCGCACCTCGACGGACGACACCATGCTCATCTTGTCGTTGTAGTTCAGGTTCAGACTGGCCAGGAAAATCTTGGTGTCGAGATAAAGCATTTGGTTCAGGAAGTCAGCGCCGCGAACTGCCTCGAAGCTGCAATGGTGGTGCACCGCCGGGTTCGAGTCGCAAAGCCGATCCCGGACGTCGGCGGTATATAAATTCCTTTTCTGTTCGGCGTCGAGATAGGTGCAATTACGAATGAAGCTGTCCTCCGACGCGAGCGATGCGCTGCGAGCCATCTTCTTTGCCAGGCGCACGTGTCCCTTAAGGGCCGTGCCGCGCAAGCTGGGCAACCAATCGACGCCGGACTCGATTCCACACCGAAGAAAACCAGGCATTCTTTGATACGCACCTGCCCAGCGATGAGCGACATGTTTTCGATATCCGGCAAACAACTCATCTCCGCCAACGCCGGAAAGCAACACCGTGGCCTGCTTGCGAGCCTCGCGGCAAACCAGATAGGCCGTGATGATCGCGGGATCCGCGGTGGGCTCATCCATGTGCCACGTGAGGCGAGGCAACAAGTCTGCGACATCGGGCTCAACCACAATCTGCTGGTTGTCGCAACCCAACCGCCGTGCCAAGCGGGCGGGAACATGGGGATCGTCGAGCGTGGTTTCGCCGACGCGGTACTTGCGCGGAAACGTGATGGTATACGTACGAACTGGCTGTTTTGCCGCCTGGCACATCATGGCAACGATGCTCGAAGAGTCCAAACCTGCGCTGAGAAATGCGCCAATCGGAACATCGCTCACCATCTGCGCTTCCACCGAGCAGCGAAAGCGCTGGCGCACCTCATCAGCAAGATCCGCTTCGGACCGCGGGTAGCGCGCGCCGGCACGAGGAAAACTCAAATCCCAATATTGCCGGATCTTCAGGTCGCCATCGCGAAATGTTGCACAATGCCCGGCGGGAAGCTTGTAGATCCCGCGGAACATCGTGTTGGGATCCGGAACCCAGAGAAAGGTCAAATACTGATGCAGCGACTCGAGATCAATGTCTGCCTCAATGCCAGGCACGTGAAGGAGCGCTTTCACTTCCGAAGCAAACGAAAGTTTCTTGCCTTGACGAGCATAGTAGAACGGCTTCACTCCGAAATGATCACGCGCCAGGAACAACTCTGGTTTCCCCGAGCGCAGATCACAAATAACAAAGGCGAACATGCCCTGGAGACGATCAACGCAATCCGCGCCCTCTTCTTCGTACAGATGGATCACGACCTCCGTGTCCGTATTGGAAGCAAAGTGGTGGCCTTTACTTTGTAGCTCGCGGCGAAGTTCGACAAAATTGTAGATCTCGCCGTTGTAGGTGATCCAGACCGTGCGGTCTTCGTTGCACATGGGCATGTGACCGTCGGCCGACACATCAAGAATGGCAAGGCGGCGACTGCCGAGGCCAACGTAGGAACCATCCGGGAATCTTCTTTCCCACAGGCCCGAGTCGTCGGGGCCGCGATGCGCCAAGATGTGCGTCATGCGTCCCAGCACTTCCCTGTCCCCACAATTCGCGAGTCCGGCAATCCCACACATGAGTGAATGGTCCCTCGACCGCTAGACTTGAGTTTTCTGACGCTTCAGTTCGTAGATCTTAGCCTTGGTGTGAAACATCTGGACCGCCTGGAAGCCGTAGTAAATCAGGCCGGGCATACCATCCAGAAATCCGAGCCGCAACAAATAGCGATACAGGAAGAGGAGCACCGGAGAGCCCGGCAGAGCGAACAGTTTGCGCTTCAACCATCGCCGGCGCTGAGCCTGTGAGCCAAAAAGCGAAGGCGGCAACTCACTGTCGTCCCCATGCTGCAGCAGCACGCGCGCCTCCCAGTTGGAATATTCATCATGCTTCTGGATATAACGCGAGAGCGACTCCACGTTGTGATGAATCAGAGGATTGTCAAGCCTTGCTGTCTTACCTGAAACTACGACGTGCTCATGCACCTCCATATCCGCCATGGTAGCGTCCTGATCTTTCAGGCGGCATTCATACCGTCCCTTCCCCGTGCGAAATAATGCCAGCTTCCACAAGGCGACATCGCCGTGGCGCAAAGTGCGACCAAGAAACCAGGTACGAAGCAGGACGTAGCAACCATTGATCTTTGGATTTCCGACCGCTGAGCGGATTTCCTCGGCCAGTTCTGGGGTGAGCACCTCGTCGGCATCGAGCAACAGAATCCAGTCGTAAGCAAGCGGCAATGAGTTCATGGCCCATTGCCGCTTCTTCGGCCATCCGCCTTGATAATAAAACTGCACGACCTGAGCGCCGTGGGATCGTGCAATCTCCACAGTGTCGTCGGTGCTCTGCGAGTCGATGACAAATATTTCACCTACATTTGCGAGCGCCTGTAAGCATCGAGGAAGATTCTTTGCTTCATTGCGGACAGCAACGATCACGCTGATGGGGATCCGGCCGACGCAGACAGGACTCGCCAGCCTCTGAACTTCTTCAACCTTTTCCATTCGGCGATCGCTCAACCAAGATGCTGCTGACACCAGCGTTGCAAAACGAACAACGACCAAGGACGAGACCACGAAGTCCGGCCATTCAGAAAGTCCTTCCAGACTTGACCGACCGCTCTTTCACTGATCAGCGTGCCTAAGGAGCCCTCCCCAATCTTGCGCAACGATTCCTCCACGATAGAGCGCAGTTCATCGTGCAGCCAATGCTTGAATGGTAGAGTAAAGCCTTGCTTTGGGCGATGAACAATCTTGTTCACGAGTTTGCCGCCGAGCGCTTTCACCAGTAAAGGCTTCGGCGTTTGCGAATCCAGCTTCCACGATCCCGGCAAAGCCAGGATGCGCTTGGCCAGTTGGTGGTCGATCAGCGGTACACGCACCTCCAAACCGTGGGCCATGCTCATTGAGTCTGAATCGCGCAATAGTGTGTTGAGCATATAACAGCGCGCTTCGAGATAGGAGACCTGGTTGACCGGATCGAGGCGCTGGGCATGGGTGAAGCTGTCGATCAGTGGTTCCTCCGCTCGCCGAGTTGCCGCAGACCCCATCTCCATTCCAGGCAGCAAATCCTTCCGTTGGTCGGGCGTGAACAGCATCCTCGAAATAAAGTAAGGGTGAAGCACGCTTCTGCCATTCCGAACCAAAGCAGTTAACTTACGGTTCTGGTCACTCGACGGCGCGAGCGCCGCAAGAATGCTTGCCAGTTGACCATGTACTGACCCGGGAATGTGTTCCCAGTACTTAGAAAATCGTTGCATGCGCGGCACGGTTCGAAAATTGGAGTAGCCGGCGAACATTTCATCGCCGCCTAATCCGGAAAGAGCGACCTTCACTCCGGCTGCGCGCGTTTTCTCCGAGACAAAATAGGTGTTGATCCCATCCATGGTGGGCAGATCCATCGCGAGAACGGCGGGACCAATCGCAGAAAACAGATCAGATTCAGAAACCACGATTTCATGATGATCAGTGTCAAACTGCTGGGCCACAGCGCGGGAATACTCCGCTTCGGAATAATCTGCTTCCCGAAACACGATGGAAAACGTGCTCGGCCGAACATCATTTCGACTCAGGATGCCGACCAGGCTACTGGAGTCGATCCCGCCAGAAAGAAACACTCCGACTGGCACGTCGCTTACCAGTTGCATGCGTACCGATTCATCGATCATGCCCGCAATCTGAGTTTCCAGATCAACGCGTTTCTCCGCACCGACATCGCGGCTCAGCTGAATATTTTCTGGATCGACCAGATCCCAGTATTGCGTTTGTTTTACTTTCCCTCGCTCCCAGGTGAGAGAGTGGCCAGCCTGGAGTGCGCTCACGCCATCTACTAAAGTGTTTGGGTCGTACAGCGATCCGAAAGTCAGATAGCTCACGAGGCCCGCGGGATCGATGCTCCGCCGCACCAACCCGGTTCCGAGCAACGTCCGGATCTCTGAAGAAAACAAAAAGTACTGAGCGGACTTGTAGTAGTAGAAAGGCTTGATTCCCATGGGATCACGGGCAGCGAACAGGCGGTGCCGCTGCGCATCCCAGATGGCGAACGCAAACATGCCACGAAATTCATTGAGGCACTTTTCTCCCCAGCGGGCGTAGGATTTGAGAATCACTTCAGTATCAGAAAGACTCCCGAAGCACTCTCCCACTCGCTCCAATTTTGCGCGAACTTCGCGAAAGTTGTAGACCTCTCCGTTGTAGACGATCCAATTGCCGGTCGCCGGATCGTGCATGGGCTGATGTCCTAGAGGAGACAAATCCAAAATTGCCAGGCGGCGATTCCCTAGTCCGATCTCGATTTTTTCGCTCGAAGAGTCATGAAGAACGACGGTGCCGCCGTCATCGGGCCCACGATGAGCAAGCGATCGAGTAGCGCGCTCCAGAACGTCGACCGGCACACCCGCGTTGAGTCCAATCATGCCGACAATTCCGCACATTCGCAGCCTTGCTCCTTGGGACTCTTGAACTCGGCACTTCTTAAATCGGGAGTTTGCATGTCATCCTACTGCAAAGGTTACGATCTCCTACATAGTTTCTGGTTGCGCTTTCGCAGGGATGGAATCAGTCAGACTTCGAGCCACTAGCAGCAAAGCCTCGACATGTTTGTCCCAACTGAAATCTCGTGAACGTGATAGGCCCGCTTCGCGCATCTTAGCCCTCTGCTTGTCGGACTGAACTACTTGGATAATTTGGTTCGCCAGTATTTCCGGGGAAAAGCGCGGAAAATACAGGGCAGCTTCGCCGCTGATCTCGTGATGCACGGCTAGATCCGAGGCGACTACCGGAAGGCCGCTTGCCATCGCCTCCACCAATGGGTGAGCAAACGTTTCTGCATAGGCTGGGCTGGCATAGACATCGCAAGTCCGGTAAAGGAAGTGCAGCGCCCGATAGGGCACTGCGCCCAACTCGACCACTTCATCACTGAGTTTAAGGTGCCGTACCAACTCCGCTGCTGTATCTGCCTGGTAGCTCCCGGGATTTTCCTTCGATGCCAGCTTGCACGTGAGAATCAGGCGAATCGTTGATGGATGCAGCTCTCTCTTCAAAATTGCGATCGCGCGAATGAGAGTTTCAAAGTTTCGATAGTAGTTGTAATGGCTGACATACAAGACGCGAACCGAACCCTGGGTGGCGTCAAGTTGCCTTTGTACTCTTTCAGGCAAGTGAGCGGATTCGGAAAAGAATGCTTCGCGATCGAATCCGTGGTGTATGAAAGCCAAGTTCTTACCTGCCCACTTCTCCAAGTCGCGAGCAAAAATCTTACTGGGTGCGACAGTATAGTCCGCATGCTGCACCGACCATCGGGCGAACGCACCTTTTATTTTGGTGTCGATCCACAAGCGATAGTCGCCTCTCTCTCGCACGTCGCGCATAAAGTCTGCCGAAAGATACAACGCATTGCGGCTTAACAAAATTTGACTTACTGGCGAACGAAACAGCGAAAAGTTTCCTGTGGACAGCAGGACATCAGCGCCCGAGCGGCGAATGAGGCGCGGCAATTTGCGTTGCTCATACCAGAATCTTCTTCCGGCACCACCGTTGTAGGATTCGTTCAGAACCGTGATCTGAGGCGATTCTGTGAATTCATGACGAAACGGTTCTCCGACCAGCAACGTTGTGCGGACGTCATTCTGAGCAAGGCGCGGCAGAACGTTGCGGATGTAGGTGAGGCCTCCTCCTGCACTGGCTGCGAGCGCGTTGATGAAAATGTGCATGTTTTGCTGAGTAGTCGGCTGCGCGTTACGCTCGGTTGCACATTACAGAGCTTTAACAGGGTGAGACTCGGAGTGACTTGCGAAGACGTCTTCGTCGATTGCCCCACCATAGGTCGAGGAGGCCGGAATACGAAAACCTCGATTCAACCGCTGAGTATCTTGCTTCGATCTCCCGCCGCCAGAGCAAAGACGGCTGATCGCAGCGGCTATCGATCATTCCAGCGCAGGGCGAAAAGCAGAAACGATGGTAGCGTCGGATCGCTTCCCAAGCGTTCACATCAATCGCATCCCACCCGAAAGTCCAGGCAAATGCATCAACAGGCTTTTTGGTCCACGAGATCAGCTTGCGAGCGCTGTCGCCAATCTCTCGTTCCAGCTTCTCCGGGGGCAGACCAATCAATCGTTCATGCGTGAGCGAATGGTTTCCGATCGCATGACCTCGCGCCGCCAAATCTGCAATCTGAACAGGATTCATCGGCTTCCAGTCGTCCCATTTTTCGTCGCCAGGTCTTGAGTCTGGATGAATCTTCGTATGGTAAAAAGAGAAAGCCCTGTCACTGCCAGCACACTCGGCGAAGTCGGGCACGACAAAGAAAACTCCGCGCCCGCCAAAAACCTCAAGCAACGGTGCCGCCACAGCGTAGTTGCTCTCCCTGCCATCGTCAAAGGTAAACAGGAGTGGAGGCTTGGCGCTCACCCTGTCAGCTTCACGGTTCGGCTCCCAGAGTTGGGCGAATCCCTTCAAATCCGTGATCGCAAAGTGTTGCGATGCCCACTCCAGTTGCAGGCGAAACTGTCCCTCGAATGAAAGCGGAGTTTCGTGCATCGCGACTACCAAGCCGTGGGGCCGGCGTTTGAGACTTTGAATGTAGAAGCCCAACGCGTCTGCGCGAAACAGACCGGCCGATTGAATCAGAAGCGCCCGAGCTTGACTTCTAAAGTCCATTTCAGTGCCAAGAACTTAGATGAGCCCGTCGCAATCTGCCGGAACAGGATACCAGCCGCAAGCTGGCAGCAGCCCCGCTTTGTCGATATACCATCCGGTTGGGGCGTCGAACACGCGCCGCCGAAAACCCTTATCGCAAAGCAACTTCTGCCGCTTCTGATTTTGGTTGCGCAACACCACTGCGTCGATGGCCGTTCTGTACCGGTGAGTGAGGGCGCCGGCGATCCGCAACCACTCATCCGCCGAAACTTCAGGATACACATCGAGCACGTTGAGCGTTTTGATCTGACCGCGATATCCCCGGCTTCGTTGGTTCACGGTCACCAAAATTTCCTGGTCCGGCTGGCGGCTGCGAAATGCAAACGCCTCGATCCCGTCTTTTCTGTCTGAAAAATAGCGCCACCGGATATATGCGAAGTCGCGCATCGCGGTCAGCTTCTCGCAAGAATTCTCAGCAACCAGATCATTCACTTGCTCGGCGGATGTAAGAGGTTGCAGCGCGTCGGACGTGCCGCCATCAAACTTCAATGGACGCCACACCGCCGCAAGGTTGGAAATAGAAGTGGCCGCTAAACGTGACAGCAAAGGATGCCGACGATGAGCGAACTCTTCGGCCACAGGCGGCCAGTGAAGTATGCCGAAAAGTTCAGCATCCGAATCTGGAATGGAACTGGCTCCCGCAGCCTTCCACAAAGCCGCAGCCTCCGGATTGGCCGAAGTTCCGAAAAGTGGCCAACGGTTTGCCAGCCGCGAATACTGCAGGAATACGCGTCCCCCATGACCGCGATGGGATTCGTCCACGTAAAACGAACTGGAGCCCATAAAAACGATCTTTTGATTCTCGAAGCGAAAAGCCTGCGGACTGCACAAAATGCATCCCACAAACTGATCGGCGGAACGCAGGCCAAAGCCTAACGGATCGTTTGCCTGGCGGGCTGGATTCTCAAGCAAAAACCAGCGGAGATGTTCTTGCACTGTATTCTTGATTCGGCCGGACTGGGTCGCGATGAAACAGGCGACCTCCGTGACGTCGTTCTCAGAAAGAGAAATGAGATCCGCGCGCGAAATTTGTTGCGGAATTGAAGTTTCGGTGTTCATCGCGCAACTTCCTGGTAAATGCTCATCAGCTTCCGTGCCTGATGTGACAATGTCAATCCCTGGAGGATGGTCTGGCGAGCGGCTTCGCCAATTCGCGCGCGCAGTTCAGCGTTTCCCAGCAAGGTTCGTAGACCCTGCACAAGTTCCTCGAGACCATCCACTGGAACCAGCCACCCATTGGTCCCGTGATGAATGATTCCTTCGATGCCCTGTCCCGAGCACGCAATGGCGGGCTTGCTACAAGCCATCGCTTCCAGATAAACACATCCGAGCCCCTCGTAGCGGCTGGGTAAAACAAAAACCGTACAGTTCCGCATGGCTTCCGCCACGCCGGCGCGGCCTCGTCGACCCAAGAAATGAACATGATCGCTGATACCCAAGTCCTGCGCCAGAACCGTGAAACGATTCCGATCGGCGCCGTCCCCAATGACATTGCATTGCATGTTGGGATACGAATCCATCAACTTACTGAAAGCTTTAAGCACAATTTCGTGCCCTTTACCTGCTAACAGATTTCCAACAATCAGGATGGTGGGCGGGCCGTCCGCGGCAGCGCCAGGTGCGAAAAGGGTAGGATCAGCTCCGTTGTGGACGACTTCTGCCGCGATCGGCGTACTCATCCCCTCCTTCAGCACTGCCTGTACTTTCTCACTGATACAGATTGTTTTGTGCGCGCTTCGATAGACGCTCTGTGAGATTTTCCGGCGCCATCGCGCAGCGATTCCATTCTGGAAGCAACGATTGAATACGTCGAGACCATGAATGGTCACGACCAACGGGATACCCAAACGCCGTGACAGAAATGCCGCAGCATGGCCACACGGCAGCGCTGCATGAGCGTGGATCAAGCTCAGTGGCGAACGTTGATGAAGCTTTCGCACTTTGCTCAAAAGCACCGCTCCCAGAAAATTACCCGCGCTAGACAGGCCGAGGTTCCCAGGGAACTGCGGATAACGGATCCACTCGGCGGGAAAATCGTGGTTTGATTTCTTGACTGGACGATAAATCGAATCGACCGCCATCACCGAGGAAGTCACGCCGCAGTCCTGAAGCTGTCGGAGAACTTCCGCGACAAAACAACCGCTCACTTCGTCCCCGTGGGAGGGATAAAAAGGCGTGATCGATAGAATGTGCAGCTGTGGGGGCGAACTTTTCTCCACTATTTTTCCGATGCGATCCGAGGCCGCAGGCGCAATGTCTGAAGTTACCTGCTCTCCCTCGTTTGTGTCGAGCGCTCTAGAATAAGTTCCGCGAGGCCGGCGATTGTTATGAATCGAGCATCCTGGAGATCGTGATCGGAAAACTGCATGCCAAAATGCTGCTCGATTTCTGTGACAAATTCCACCACCTCCATCGAAGTGAGCCATCCCGCCTCGAAGTAGTCGATATGCAGCGCAGGTTGGCTCATTTGCTTGCCGATCTTAGCTCTGCATACAAACCAATCGGTGAGCCATCCCTGGACTTTCTCTTTCACGCTCTACCTTTCGACGGCGACACAGCGTGCTGGCGAACCGTCGCAGCCCTTCAACTTTAACGGCATCACGATGAGTTCCACCTCTGACGCGGTCAACGATTTAAGGTTGGCAAGGTATTCCACGAGCACCACTCCGGCTCCCAGAAGAACTTTGTGATTGGGCGAATCCTTAGAAGTCCCGCGCGCGTGGGCAGGATTGTCGGGGGATGGCGTGTCCATAGCGATGAGCTGCACGCCTTTTTCCACCAGCCACCGCGCGGCATCTTCAGAGAGAAATGGATACTCGTTGTAGAACTTCATGTCGCCAAAATATTCAGACCAGCCAGTGCGCAGAATCAAGCGGGCCGGCACTCCCCCGCCCAGCTTTTGCTTCAGATCGGAAATGTCGATGGATTGCAAAGCCGGACATCCGGTGAAATCGGCTACTGTAGCGGGGCCGACGAGCAGATCCAGCGGAACTTCGTCGATGGTGCTCCCTTTGGGAATAAAGTGACGAGGCGCATCCGCATGAGTGCCGATGTGCGTCCCTAGTACGACCTTCCTCGTTTCACGACCTTCGATCCCGTGGCGACCGAGAATCGTGATCTCCACCACTGGATGCCAGTGCGTGGGAAACGTCATCATGCCTTCTTCGATGGGTAGCGAAAGATCGATGATTCTCATGCGTTATTTATTGGCGGATCTATATCCGTTACCACCGCTGTGAAACGATCAGCGCGCGATGCCCGCACGCTCTCTCGCCGTGTTACGAAAAGCCGGCGCCGAAGCTACCTGCAGTTTTTCCGCGACCAGTTCACGGACGCGAGCCTTCTGCACCTTGCCGTTTGCTGTTCTGGGCAACTCGTCGATAACAACGTATCGCGCCGGTTGCTGATGCTGCGCCAGGTTACGTCTTGCATGGGAGACTAGGGACTCGAGTATGGAATCCAATTCAAGGTCCGCCTCAAGTTTTAGGACCGCGACTATGTCTTCGCCGTAAAGCTCGTGCGGAATGCTGACGACAGCCACGTCCGAAATGCCCTCGACTTGCATGAGGACTACTTCGATGGCCGCAGGACTGATGTTTACACCTCCGCGGATAATGACATCTTTCTTGCGGCCGGTGATCGAGAGTGAAGCTCCGGTGTCAAGACGACCTACATCGCCAGTCGAGAACCACTGGGAGGCATCCGCTTCCAACAGGCGACCGTCAGCGTCAAGATAACCAGCCATCAGATCGGGCGTCAGAATTTGAACTTCGCCATCCACCGCAGCGGTCACCTCTATCCCCTCGTCGTTCACGATTCGTACGACTACTTCCGGCAGCATCTCGCCTACGTAGCCATTGCCGCCTTGCATAGTCTGGGAACGCGCCGTGACAAACAGAGTTTCCGAGAGGCCGTAATTCTCAACGAGTTGCAGGCCATACCGCAATTCAAACTCATCTTTCACCTTTCGCAGCAGCGGAGCGAAGCCAACAAATGCGTGCCGCACCGAGCTGCGGCAAAACTCTTCGCCGCTACGGCCGCGGTCCATTCTCAACAGGATCGACAACACAGTTGGTGCCATCCACAGCGTGTTCACTCTGTTTTTTCTTGCCTTCTCCCAGAAATGCAGGCTCGACCGCGCATCGAATACGTGATCCACCACTACGCTGGAGCCGCAAAGGAACGGCAAAATGAGCAAGTTGTAGAGACCACCCATGTACGCCATCGAAAGCGTTAGGTAAAACCGCGCGTCTTGGTCGATCCCTTGCGCCTTCGAGAACGCCATAGCGTTTCGAAACATCCGTCCCACCTTGTGCGCCAATCCCTTCGGCTTCGCTGACGTGCCTGACGTGTACATGATCACCATCAGGTCTTCGCTTTCCGAGCTTTCGAGAGGCACGAATCCCGCTCTGTCCCGGAGGATGTCAATCCTGACTTGGTCGGAGGAGATCTCGTTCTCGTTGCTTTCCTGTACCGTCACCAATCCCAGCACGTTCGTGTGAAATCCTCTGACAGAGTGTGTTTGCGAGGTGCCGGTAACGACCAAAGCTGGCTTGCAACTCGTGAGTATGAATTCAATTTCGTCCTTGCTGAGCGCCGGATTGATGGGCACGATGACGGCGCCCAAGTATAAGCAGGCGAAGTAGAGAATCGCGAGTTCACAGCAATTGGGAAGCATTACGCCGATTCGATCGCCCTTGCATACGCCTCGCCGCCGCAATTCCGCAGCTAATGCGGACGCTTGCTGGTGAAAATCGCCGTAAGTAATTTCTTGCGCAGTGTTCGCGTCCACCAGAAATACTTCGTGCTCGCGGCGCGCAACAACATTCAAAATCGTTTCACGAATCGTCATTGCATCGCCACTAGACTGGGTTGTGCGGACTTCATCAGGTTTGAGATGGCCACCCAGCGGTCCATTTGGCCGCGATAGGCTTGGTTCGGATCCAAGCTCAGAACGGTTCGGCCCGGAATATCAAGTTCAAAACGGGGAAAGTGCCCGGAAGTAATCGCAACCCCTTCCGGCAACAAGAGCTGATCGATCGAGGCGGAGTCGGCATTGCTCGGCGGACAAAGGAGGAGCACGACGCCAATCCCTAGATCAAAATGCATCCGGTCAGAAAAGTCCGCCATCTGCCAGCAATTCTGCGGGGCGCCCGCCGGTAGTTCGCCGTGAACGACGACATTCCTGAACGTCTCGCAACTGTGGCGTAACAACGAGGCGTGCGGAGTTCCGTAGGTCAGTAGACAGAAGTCGCCACAACGCTGCGCTGCGGTGGTGAGGACATCTTCCAGATAACTCGCAAACAGGCGCTTCGAACGAACCGGCAGAATTCTCTCGGTGCCCACGATCTCTACGAGCGACGCAGGCCATTCGGCAGCCCACACGCCTCCATCCTTGTCGTTTAAAAATAAAGGCACACTACAGCCTGCGATCCTCAGCACCTGCTCTAACACTTCGAGGGAACCGTAAACGACCCGGCCGAGTACTACCCGACCTTCGGCGAGCACCAGGTCGGCCAAGACAAGATCCGGAGAAGGCGACTCCGAAGCCACGAGCTCCAACACGGGGCGGGCGCGACGCTTGGCGCAGGTGACGATCATTCCATCCACCAACGACTGCACCGCCGAGAACGAACTGCTGATGCGGTGCGCAGAGATGCCGGGTGCGGAGAAAGACGTCAGTGTTTCCCGCACTTCTCGGGGCGTCGCTTTTGGCAGGCTGGCGGCGACGCGGTTCAAAGTATCGTCATTCAGATTGACGGGATCGAGCTTTCCCATGGCGACTACGAGCCGGCGCAGTTCGACACCATGTTTGCGTGAAGCCGCAGCGACCTTGGGCAGAAACGAAGAATGAAACTGACTGCATCCCATCGCCACAGACATCATGTCGTAAGGCCGCATTTGCGACATGAGTGGGCCCATGAATTCTTCCGCAGCGTCCATCACGTCGAAGAGAGGGATTCCAGTTTCGACCCCGAGATTGTTGAAGACGGCGACCGCGATCTCGGTAGGAAGGTTTCCGGCGCTCCGTCCCAAGCCATACAGAGTTGAATCGATGAGAGTCGCGCCGCAGCGAACCGCTTCCACGCTGTTGGCCACGGCAAACTGCAAATTGCTATGTCCGTGGAAACCCAATTCGCACAGGCAACGTTCGCGCGCCGAGGTGAGATATTTATGAACGTCCTCGGGAAACATACTGCCGGCGGAATCGACACAATAGATGACGTCCGCTCCGGCGCCCGCGCCCGCACGAGCCTTCTCGCCGAAGACATCGGCGGAGACGCCGTAGGTCTTCATGAAATTCAGACAAACCTTTAGCCCCAACTCCTTGGCCAAGGTCAGGTAAGGAAATGCGCCCTCGATTTCCGGAGCGTTGTAGCCTATGCGGACAAAATCGAGACCCGCCGCACGCGCGGATCGCAACTGGTCAGCGGTCCCGACTCCGGGAATAAAAAAACATCCGATCAGAGCGTGGGGCGCTGCACGCTTCGCCGCTTCAATCAGCCTCTCATCCGTGGAAGGCATCGTACCCTTGCCGGCCTTCGCGGCTCCCAACCCCAAGCCGTGCCCCACTTCAATCCAGCGAAAACCAAGTTTTCCCAGAACGCTGGCCAGGACGGCGGTATCGTTTTCAGTAAATTTGAAGTCAACCGCGTAACTTCCATCGCGCAACGTGCATTCGAGAATCTCCACTCGCCGGCCGACAAGCGGGTGCGGAATTGCTTCCTCGTTGATCTGCAGGCCTACAGGATCTGCCATTTACCAGTTCCCCCCAGCGCAAATACCCTGACTGTTCATGGATGGAATGGAGTCAGTATATTCCACTACCAACGCAGCGGAGATTAACGCTCAAGGAACTCAAGGGAAAGAAGATGAGAACTCGAATTTTAACTAGCAGCAGCGAAAACCGATCGCACGGCCTTGACCATTCCTTCAGCCCATGCGGCCGGCGAGTATGCGTCACTTCGTTCCCGGCTTCTGCGGCCCATTTGCATGCGGTCTCGAGAATCTCCAGCCAAGGTTTCCATGGCGGCCGCAAGTCGGGATACATTTCGCGGTGGAATGACGAAGCCGTTCCAATCATCTTGGACCAGATCTAACGTACATCCGGCAAGGTTTGTAGCAATCACTGGCAAACTACACGCCATCGCTTCATTCACTACGAGTCCCCATGGATCGCTGTGAGTCGGAAAAATCAAGCCTTCTGCCAATCCATACGTTTCTGGAAGTTCTTCCCGATGCAGGAATCCCAGGAATTGGATTATCCCCGGCACGATTTTCGAGGCTCGTTCCGCTAACTCATGACAATCCGAACCATCTCCAACATATACAAGACCGATTTCGGATCGCAACTTCGGCCTCAATTGAGCATACGCATCCAGCAGATCGAAGACGCCCTTGGCTTCGACCAGGCGGCCGACGTAAAGAAAATATCGCTCGGGAAGAAGGCGGAGAGACCTGACGCGAGATTCGTCCCGTCGCGCCGCATCGGCCAAGTTTGAAAACAGCGAAATATCAATGGCGTTGGGGGCTCGAACAATTCGATGCTCCTTGATTCCAAGGTCCTTCAAGTAGTTCAGCGAGGAACTTCCCGGCACCACAAATCCGGTGCACAGCGTTAGGAAACGCGTCTTCATAAGTTCGACGATGCGATGCCGTCGTCGCTGATCGAAAGCCGTACTTTCCGACCATAGAAGAAAGGGCACCTGATGATTTCTCGCCCAGTAAGCCGCCGACCACGAGGCCAAGTAGTTGTACCCACCGCACAATACGACATCGGGCCGAATGCGATTCAGGGCCAAATGCACTCCACGAGTGAATAGGACGCTGTACTTACCGAGGCGTTGCCGCCAGGACGGAAGCACCTCATAGCGGAATCTGATTTCGTCTTTGTAGACCCGCCACTGGCGGAGCGTCGGATCGTTCTCGGATAAAAAGATCACGTGCAGATCGATCTCTGGCCGCTGTGCCAAGGCATTGAACACAGGGATCCGGTACGGCGCAATAATCTCGGTTACGATTACCAGCTTGGGGATCACCCGGCGGACTCCTCGGTCAAGATGGCGAGTCCTTCCTATTTGCCAGCGCAAGTCGAGAGAAGATGGTTTCCCACTGTCGGGTGATGACATCCCAACTGAAACGGGCCACATGCGCACGACCGGATTGTCCAAATTGTCTGCGCAAATCAGGATCTGCGAGAAGTTGTGCCAGCCGTGTCATCATCTCGGCATCCCCAGCCACCAGAAAACCGGTTGTGCCGTCGATTACGGATTCTGGCTCGTAATCCTTTCTCGCAAGCACCGGCAAAGCGGACGCCGCCGCCTCCATCAACACTTTTGGCGATCCCTCCCAGCGCGAAGGAAACATAAAAATATCCGCACGGCGATATTCGTCGCGAACCGCGGTCGGCCCTAGCAAGCCCCGCATCTGTACGTTGGCCAAGGATTTTGCGCGCTCACACAACTCTTCCCCCAGGATCCCGGCTCCCACGACAATGAAATCAGCCTGGGGATAACATTGCGCTGCTTCAATGACCACTTGCGGTCCCTTGAAAGCACGCAGGGCTCCCACGAACAGCACGCGAGGTCTGGAGTTGGCTGGCCGGTCCCAATCGGGCGTAAAGAATGCGGTATCGATCCCGGTGGGAATCACTTCACTCGGCAAGCCGTAGGTCGATTCCAGACTTCGCTTGACCATCGCGGAGTTGCTGAACAAGTAGTCACATCGAAGTGTGGTCTGCTCGATGAGCCGAATCGCCTCGGGCGTAATCGTCTCATCCTTCCAATCGGTCTGCGATTCAATTGTTGCCACGGTCAAGCAACGGCGACGCCGAAGCGATGGCAGATTCATGTAGCACCGAGCGGCGGGCGATGCTTTCAAGTAGAAGAGAATATCCTGGCGCCCGAAAACAAACTGCCTGAATAACCGAAGCGTCTGGAGCCTCTGCGTAAGTTGAATCAAACGCGTATTCGGTCGAGCCAATATTTTCGGAGCGGCAACCCCCTGCGCAAACATGGTTACAGAGAAACGGTCTGAGTTCAGGCGACTCACGATCTCTCGCGCGTTGATCATTTGAGCATTGGTGAGGTCCTCGTCCGCGAAGGAATCGACCAGGATGTTGACGGGCTTCATCGCTTGGTCATCCGCGTGGTCATTCCAGTCGACCCAAGTGGACGGACACTTCGGTTGGGGATGAAATTGCAGTTGTCAGATTCAGCCCGATCTCGCGCAAGCGTGTCCGCAAATAAGTTTCCGCATCTCGTCGCTGGTTTGAGGTTCGCAAATGCGCGAGTGCAGCCTGGAGCAAGCGGCGCCGTTCTGGCTTTGCGGCGTCGCGAACGAGAGGCGACTGCTCGCCCGGATCATTTTGCAGATCGAATAAATCCTCGGACTGCGAATCAAAGTTTAGCAACAGCTTGTATCGTGCTCCGCGAATCGCCAGCAAACGACTGCGGCGGCGCTGCTCGGGATGATACGGATTTGCGCAGTGGGCGACACACTCCGCAACCGCAGGATCGCTCCAAGCCGATCCGTCGCGGATGCGGATCCAATGGCTTTGTCCTTGAAAGGCAAAGGGCACTGCCGAACCGGCAGCCTCGAGCAGAGTCGGCGCTAAGTGAAGCAAGCTAAAAGGATTGCTGGAAAGCTCTTTCTTGGCGGCTCCGGGTACGCGTAGCAAAAGCGGAACGTGAATCAGTTCCTCCGTCAGCGAGGGCGAGTGATACCGGCCCTGATGTTCCAGAAACTCTTCTCCATGATCAGCGGTAAGAACAAAAATGCAATCTTCCCACAGGTTGCTTCGACGTAGGGTTCCGATCAGCCGCGACAATTGCGCATCCACCCAAAAAATCCCGGCGTCGTACATAGCGACAATCTGATCGCGGACGTGAGAAAGTCGTTTGCTTCCAATGTCGGAGCGATTCCAGTATGCGTTCAGGTAACGGGCTCGCGAAGCTGTCAGGCCATGCCGTGCCAAAACCTGCAGCGCTTCTGGCTTTGGATAATACGGGGCATGTGGATCCATGAAGTGCAACCACAAAAAGAAAGGCTTTCCTCTCCCCGACGTCAACCACGACTGTGCCTTGTCAACCATCACATCTGCGGCCGGAAACCGGCGCAGGGCATCGAGCGGGGGAACTGGCGCGGCCCTCATCTGGCAGTAGTGAAAGTACAGTTCCTCGTAAGCGGCCCCTGCGCCAGGAATTCTATGGCTGAGGTTCGCCAAAGTGCGGTTCAAATTCTCCGTCCACTTCCTCGGACTCGACAGGTCATTCTCGAAATCAACGAGCGGAGCCAGTTCACTCTCCATAGAATCGTGAAAGGTATCAAAGCCAAAATCGTAGCCAAACTGCGCTGACAAATATGGGTTGCCAGCTCCGAGAAATGCGGTGGCGTACCCTTCTTGCCTGAGCACTGACGCGAGATTCTGTCCGTGGACGGCGAGGCCGATCACTTCGCGCCCTAAGCTAAGGGGATAACGCGACGCCAGAATTCCCGGAAGCGAGAAATAAGTGGGCGCGCCGGACACAATCGCGGTGGGAAAGATAAAGCTCTCTCTTGCGAGCCCATCAAGAAAAGGAGTAATGGGCTCACGGTAGCCCATAAAGCCGCAATGATCCGCGCGCAGGCAATCCACGGTCACGAGCACTACCGATTTGCGAGCGTTCATCTACCGGCTCCGGTACTGGCTCGGGCTGCTTCAATCGCTCCCGCCCTGAAAAATCGTTTCGTCACTTGCACTGTTACCTTGGATTGCATCGATTCGAACATCCCCTTCTCCACAAGATCGTAGAGATCTTCGTCCCGAACATACAAGAGATCGGAGTGCCTCGATTCGAGCGCTGTCAAAAATTCGTCGAGCAGATCAACCGTCCGGCCGCGAAAGTCTTTCAGTGTTGAATGGAAGTTAATGGAGTGAACAGAAACGATGGCTGGAACACCGCGAGAGAAGTTCTCCTCTGCCACCGTTAAACAAGTGTCCAGGGAAAAATCTCGTCTCGCGAATGGCTCGAAATCGATCGTGCGATAAAGGTGCAACAGTGGTTGCCCACCATCGTCATCGCCGCCGGCCTCAAAATGCGGCGGCATTGCGCTTCCCGGCCCGTTTTGAGCCACTTTCACGCCATGCTTTACCCACGCACGATGCGTACTCTTCGTAGCCCGATAACCGGGGGCACAGGCCGAACGAGGCGGCTGCTCAAAAAATCGCGTGAAGGTATCAACCGCATTCCCAATCAAGGCGTGTTGAATCCCTGAACTCAAGAAAGCTTCGCGCCCATTCGTCGCGTGGTCCGAATACTCGAATCCGATCCACGGCATGCGCCAGTGAATATAGGGAACTCCGACCTGCCACAAAGTTCGCAAGAGAATGCCTCGTTCACCAGGATCGTTCAAAGCACGTTCAACTGCGGTGCGGCAGAAGTGAGTGGTGCCGTGCAGGGCTGGCGACAATACACCGGCAGCGATTCCCTCTCGGTAAGACTCGAATAGCCCCGGACGCTGCCAACCGTCCGGCAAACCCCGAGTTAACGAGCGAAGATGGACTTGGCGAAAGTTGTCAGCAAGCACCTTCGCGAAGTCGACGTTAGCCAGAAGAAAGTTCATTCCCAGGCAAGCGGGACGCCCGTTCGAATCACGGTGGCGATTGAGCAGCGAAACAATAGCTTCCACATCGGTTGCCGTCTCAAGACTATAAAAATCATAGTTTCGCTGGCCAAGGTCTATCCCTGACCTGCGCAACTGTTCCCAGGCTTCACCGTCGCGCACGCCGACTCTTCCCCAGTCATCGCTTTGAAGAAGCACCAATGGACGGTCAAAGGCAAAGCCTTCGACACGCAAGAGGGAACGCCCGCGTTGCGACACTCTTCGAAGGAGGTTCAGCATGAGGTGACTCGTTCCGTCATTCCCAATTCGCAGACAAAATTAGTCCTCACTTCTCCGCCAAGTTTGCGGCGGCTATTCCGCAGGACAGCGATTTCCCTGGCCTTTGAACTACTGACGAACGTTCGTTAGCTCTCTTATCGGCAAGACGAGGTTGAACATGCGATAGCATCCACGCCTGATGATCAGGCGATGAGGGCGCACGAAACTCACAACTTTGCCCCCGAAGCCCGCTTTGAACCACGCCGGCCCGGATGTTGCACCCGGAGTATAACCGCCAAAGTCGTATTCGTCGCAGCCATGGGACCGCGCCCACTGCAGGGCCTTCCATTGCAAGATGTGGCCGACATTGAAGTGGTCTTGCTTGTCAGCCGCTCCCCATACGTACCAACATCTCCTGCCGGACCGCGCAATGACGGCTCCGCCGTAGACCTGATTTTCGAACCGAGCCAGCAGCAACCCGCCACGCGCGTCGGCCGTCGTCAACCATTTGATGGCGCTTCGCAAATCGTCGGGCGCCTCCGCCGCGAATCCTTTGCGAAGGGCCAATCGAGCATACGAAGAAAGGAAGTCATTTATATCCATGTCACCGGCGGCTGGCGCGACTGAAACACCAATGCGTTCGGCGCGCCTAATTTCGTAGCGCGTATTCTTGCGGAAATTCGCAAAGATATCATCTTCGCTTTTTGTGATTTCAAGGCGCAGCGATGTCCGTTGTGCACCAACCTCCTGCCAGCCCGAATTCCGCAGACGATTTTCTGGATCAGTGGGGGCCGTCCGTATCCAATCAGGCACAGCATCAAAATAAGTAAACCGCTCCTGCCTCATCTGCTCTATGAATTCCTCACTCGCCGCTTGCCACATTTGCTGATCGTCGCAGACAGGTCCGCGATTGGCGATCAATGCTCGGACCCAAGGCACCGAAGATCCCAGAGGCAAATGCGTTCCAAAGGTCACGAACCAGCGGATATCCCCGCCTTCCCTGAACAATGCAAACCTTGCACCTGAAACGCTCCACTGCGGGAACTGAAACACATGGCTTGTCTCCTGACTATCCAGAAAAGCGGAGATCTCGCCGACGAGTGGCTGAGAGAGTTCGTTGGTCGAGTAAAGCTCCAAGCCCATTGCTAGAAACCGTCGCTCATCGTGTACGATCGCCAAAAGGTGGTGCTCTAACCGAGTAAACCGCTCTTCTGACAACTGCCTCACAGGTATCCCAAATCCTTAAGCCTTTGCTCCACCACCGCCTGCTCGGCTTTACCCAGCTCAACGGTGTCGCCATGAACGAGCTCCCCCAACACAAAGGCAACCAAGTCGTCCAGACTTTCGAATCGGCTGCCAAATTTGTTTTCAGCTGCAGCGCACAAGTCTTCAGGGAGCCGAACTTCACGCCATTCGCTCATGATTGTCGCGACCGCCTCATCCTCCGAACGCTCCCCGCACTCGCGTCCACATCGCTGAGGCGATCAAGCGGTCATCCGCATCCAACCCTGCCGCAAAAGCCACCGCCGAAAACGCTGCATACGAGAGCACGAAGGCAACGCCAATTAGAATCCAATCGACTTTCAGCCATACAGACGCGCGCCTCACCAGCCAGCAGAGCAAAATCGCACTACCAATGGAAGGCAGCAACCTGAGATAGCTGCGATTGTAGGGAGACAGATTGAGCCTCGATCGAACTTCCACGAGGTTCCATACATTGACGCCCACGTTCGTAACCGCGGCCGCGACTGCAGCTCCCCATGCCCCCCAAAGTGGAACCAGCACAATACTAAGTGCAACCATCACGACTGCCATCACGGCCTGCACACGGATCAGACGATGCTGATTGCCCGACATCAGCAGGATACAACCTACCGATCCGACGCCGCAGTTTACCAATTGCCCACACGTTCCAATGACCAAGATGGGCCAGCCTGGTTCGAAGTCATGGCCGAAGATGCGCATGATGGGCCGCGCGAACATAATGATCACAATCGATAAGGGGAAAGTCAGGCCCAGTATCCATTTCGTGACCGTCTGGAACAAACGTCCCAGCAAGACGTAATCTCCGCGAGTATGAAGATCGGCGATGACCGGCGCGAAAATCTGATTCACCGATTGCAGAACGATGGTTTCGTAAGCGATAAGAGTACTCGCGACGGCATAAATTCCAACATCGTAAGCCCCCCGATAGTAGCCAAGCGTAACGCGGTCCGTCTGACCGATGAAAAACTCCATCAGGCCTACGCCGAACATAGCAGCGGAGAAAGACCAGACTTCGGGCGCGATCCAAAGCTTGGACAGGTCCATTGCCCTGGCCGGGACCGGAGTGAGGCGCCAAACCAAAGAGACCAGCAGTGCCAGGACCACGATCGCGCTGGCGATCTGCGCCACCAGATATCCCCACAAACCACCGCCCAGAGTGATGAGCACGACCGCGACACCCATGGTGACCGGCCCGGAGACAAAACGAGTGATCAGGGTGCGACGGCCCACTTCCTTGTAACCCGCCAGCACCTTGCCGAAGAAAGAGGTGAGTGCCCCGGCAATCATGATCAGCGCGAACAGCGGGAGGTAGCGTATGAGTTGGGGGGAATGATAAAAACGCGTGGCGATCCAGGCGCCGGCTTTCAGCAAGATTGCCGCAAACAATAGGTTGCTGGCCAGCAGTATCCATGCGCCGTTCCACAGAAGCGAGCGCAACGCTCCGAATTTCCTTGCGGCGGAGTAGAGGGCGACAAATCGTACCGCTGAATCCGGCAGTCCAAGGCCATTGACAATGCCGAGGAAACTGACGATCGTCATCCCAAGGGCGTACAGCCCGAGCCTCTCGGCTCCCAGTGCACGCGCTAGGTAAATCTTAAAAATGTAGCCTAAGACCGCCGCGAAGATTGTCCCGGCGAAGACTGTTCCCGATTGCCGCGAAATCCGTCCCATCTCTGACTTAAAGTTCAGGCTCTCGGGTGCCGATGAAATTTCGGCGCTCGCCTCGTCGTGGGGTATCGGTTCCCGCGAGCTGGTTGCGCCGGTCTGTGAGTCGAGTCGCAATTCTCTTCCCGCCACTCCCACGGTGAAGCGGCGCACGTGCACCGCCGAACGGATATTACTCCCGCTGCACCCAAGTCTTACGCCTTGCTTCGCCGCACAGTCTAATGTTTTTTCACTCGCTGTGTTGCTCGCGTCGAAGGCAACTGGCTGTGCATGCCGCGAATGATCGACTCAAGCTTGGGTGATCGCTTCACGGCCTTTGCCATTTGGTACCTCGACAGTTCCCTTAGATACTGTGCCCACGATTTGGTGATGGTAACGTGAAGAGTTTGACGGGTGCTGTTGCCAAAGCGCTCTTTATACCCTTCCGCGCCGAGGCCCAGATCAACTCGGTTCATTCCATCCATGTCACAGGCTTCCACCACGATTCCAGAAAGCAGGCAGTGGCCTGGAGAATTCTCTTCCTGTTCACTGTCGAAGGTTGGTTGATACCAAAACCAGCTTCCTCGAAATCGAAACCCATAATTCCACGCAACTGGCCGGTCGTGAATCTTCAGCAAGCTTAAGGTAACCACACCGCTGCGGTCGAATCGCCTGGCGAGTTCTTCTAGAAGAAATCGCCGCTCCGGCGTAGCGAGACTGCTGACGCGACCGGTACGCACAAAACGTGCCACATGGGCCTCAGCAAATACCGATAACGCAGGTTCAATCTGCTCCCAGCACTTCAGATGCACAAGAGTCACCGGCCCTAACTTCCCCATGGAGCGCAAATATCGACGCAGCTTTTTCTTATTGGCCAGCGAAGCCTTCAGTTTTTGACGTTGCTCCCCGCTTCCTAAATCCACCTGCGAACACAAATATGCCGGCCGCACGTAAACGTGAAGCCCATGCGGTTTCGCCGTCTCCTGCAGAAGAGCTGGCGTGTTCGAGTCGGCGGGAAGATTCGCCAGTGAAATCGATGCCGCGTTCATATTTCGCAATTCTGTGAAAACCGAATCGATGAACTCAGGTCGCCGCTGCGGCAGGGAAAGGAAGTCGCAATAGTCCGCCGTGGCTCCAGCGAGAAAGCTGATTTGTTTCTCGGCCAGGTCCATGGCCAGTGATGCCACGCCAACCAATTTGTCTTCTTCGTAGCCCAGGAAAAGCAAAGGTTTCAGCGAAGCCCGGTAGGCTGACTGCACTGCGAGTGCCCACTCGCAGGTGTAGAACACCTCGGGGCGCTCGGTGTTCAGAGCAACCGAGTTCCAGTCACGACGAAGTTCAGGATCTTCGGGAATTTCTCGATGCAGGACAATACGCAAGACTCACTTTGCTCCCGTCGCTTTTGGTTTCGAAAATACATAGTAGTACCAACGCGTGAAGCAAAGATGGCTGATGCGAGGATAGTCATCCCCTAACACGCGCAGCAGACGAAAACCAAATTCGCCGGCCTCGCGGGCAATGGTTTTGGGAACCGCCAGGTGAGTCATGAGTCCACCGTGCGCGGGATCCATCCAATAACCTTCTCCTCGCCAGAAAGGTTTCGTGAGCAATCGTCGCGCTGCCCTGACCAGTGACTGCGGCACGGCTTGCAGCAGAGCCAGTACGATCCGCAAAGTAGCGGCCGTCCATAGCGTCGGCGGGAAGAGAATGGAGTCGGTGTCCACGACGGATTGCGCCACATGACGCACGCGCTCCGGATTCCACGATGGCCGCACCAATATCGAACGCGGGTTGTGAGAAGAAAAAATCAGAAACCCTTCCGGCTGGAGCACGCGATGAATTTCTCGCAAAGCGCGGAAGCGGGACTCGTCCGGAATTACGTAGTCCATTCCGTTGAAAGCCATCACGACCGCGTTAAAGCTAGACGAAGCGAATAGAGAAAGATCGGCGGCACTGCCCACATGAAACTCGAGCTGCGGAAATTTCTTGCGGCACGCAGCGATCATCTGCGGCGCGTAATCAACCCCTACGTAGAGTCCCGCTTTGGCTGAAAGATAAGCAGTGGTGCGTCCCCCTCCTACGCCGAGTTCCAGAATCGCCATACCCGATTGCAGATATTCGTCGAACAATCGATGTTCGCAAGGCGTCAGGTAATCCAGGCCCGCGTAGTAGTCGGCAACCTGTGGTGAATTGTATGTAGATAGATTTGGATCAGCCGTGGAATCGGACATCGAGAGTTCAATCAACGTTCTTATGATCGGACCACAAGCTCCCAATGAAGAGGAGTACCGCGCTTGATGCCACGCGCAGCTCGCTTGCCTAATACTTCGACGAGGTGTCGCGGATGAAGGCCATTCCCGGGCCGAATGGAGCGCACATTTTCCGTCGTGAATGCCTCTCCCTGACTCACATCCTGCACTAGATAAAGGGAGCGGCGAAATGCGCGGCTCGCCTCTTCCTTGCCGCTCAACCCAAAGTGCACCTCGCCGAGGGCCCTTTCGGCGGTTCGCACCGCATCCACCATCTCTTTAAATTCTTCCGGCTCAAGAGAAAAAGCGCTGTCAGGTCCGGGGATGGAGCGTGACAGCGTCAAATGCTTTTCGATGATGCATGCTCCCAAGGCGACCGCCGCCACCGGAGCCGCGATTCCCATCGTATGGTCTGACAATCCGACGGGCACCGCAAATCGCCGCGCCATCTCAGGAATCGTCCGCAGATTCATTTCTTCGAGAGGCGCGGGGTATGCGCTCGTACATTTCAACAGTGCGATCTGCGTCGCGCCCGCCTCGCGAGCGGATTGCAAGGCCTCCTCGATCTCCTCCACTGTCGCCATGCCAGTGGAGATGATCAACGGCTTTCCAGTCCGGGCCATTCTCTGGATCAGCGCAAGATCCACGAGCTCGAATGACGCGATTTTGTGAGCGGGAACGCCCATCTTCTCCAGAAAATCCACTGCCGTCGAATCGAAGGCGCTGGAAAAACAGTCCATTCCAAGTTCTTCGGCCTGATTCTTGAGCTTGGGCTGCCACTCCCAGGGCATGTGAGCTTCGGCATAAAGATCGTAGAGAGTACGCCCGTCCCAGAGTGTACCGCCGCTCACTCGGAATTCCTCGCTATCACTTGCGAATGTGATTGTGTCTGCAGTGTAGGTCTGCAGCTTGACGGCGTCAGCGCCCGCGTGTTTCGCGGCACCGACGATGCTTGCAGCCTGATCATATTTCTGGTTATGGTTGGCCGAGACTTCGGCTACGATGTAAGCTGCCCGTCCGAGCCCGATTTCTCGTGTGCCGATCTTCACAAGCGCGGGCATTGCGATCTCCTGCTGTTGCGCGATTCAACGAAAATATTCCGGCCATTTTGCATCTCAGCGAGATTTCCTGCTGCTCTTGAGGCTGCAGCTTTTCCCAGGATGTCAGCGCTTGAAACGAGCAAATGTTTCAACTCAAGACCCCGCATTCTGCCGATGGCCGTTCAAGTTGCTCCGGGGCGAAGAGAGGGCCGCGTCCGCTGCGCATGATTGCTCCCGACTCCGGTCCGTGATTGAACAGCAGATCCAACGTGGAAGCAAATGGCAAGAAAGGGGGAAAACGCTGTTCATACATCGGATGGACGTAGTTTTGGAACCACACTTTCAATGCGACCTCATTGAACAGGCTCACATCCTCCAACAGATAACTGGCGGATCGAGGTGACACATACTCGGCAGCGCCCAGAGACTTACAGATCGACACCAGCCTGGCGGATCGCTTGCCTTCCACGTTCAAGGTCGAAGAACGAACCATCGGTGTGGTCACGTTGAGCTCTTTGGCCAGCCACCGGATGAGTTCGATGTTCAGGTCGAGCAAATTGCCGCTCAGCGCACCGGCCTGAAGAAGGTCCTGGAAGGTCGGATAGTAGCTTTCGAAAAAGCGCGCTCTGCCGTAACTCACTTCGACTGCGCGCACATGTTTCTCCCAAAACCGCGGCTCCCGGATCGTAACATCACAAAGCGGCTGACCCAAGCGGCCGCGAAACATCACCGGGACCGTAAGCCATTGCAGTCCAGAGGATGACTTGATCCGGTTTCGCTGATGCCACGACTGTTTTACAAACTGGGCATCATCCAATAAGACAAATTGATCCACTTGATCGATTAAGTCGAAGAATCCGCTCCATGGCAGGTAGCTAGGTTGTGAAATTGCAGCTTTCACTCTTTCGTCTCCGCCAACGTATATCGTTCACTCACCTTGCGAAAGCCCAACGAGAGCCACAAGGCGGCAGCCGCGTGATTTCCCTCCATGACCTCAAGTTGAATTTTCGCCGGCGACTGTGCCTGCAGTTCACGAATCACCTCCCGAGCGACTTTCTGGGCGACGCCTCTCCGCCGGAATTCCGGTTCGATATACAGTTCGAAGATCATCCCGTTGAAACGCGGGAGAAAACGGTGCGCTTCCAAACCGAATAGAACAAAGCCAGCCCGGTTTCCATCTACAACGATCCAACGAAGAGAGAAGCGCGGATTACCTAAAATATTTTCGAAGTACGATTGTTTCCAGTCGGCCTGGGGTACAAAATTGGCATTCAACCCGCGGAACAGTCGTTCAGCCATGGCGAGGAAAGCAGCGCCATCACTGCTTGCAACCGCTTGCGTGCTGACCGTCACGGTTGCGGGACGGATCGCAGAATGTCGGGAAGAAGCCAGAACTTCGACCAGCCGCTGTGCCCCGCCGCCGTCGATGCGCTCGCGGGCTAACCGGGAGTAATGCGCACGCCGTTCTTGAGAATTGGCCAGGTCTGTGAGTTCGGCAGCCGTTCGCGTCGGATTACATGCCTGGGGATCACCTAATGCCTGAATGATTCCCTCGTTATTGAGGTGAGAAATAATCCGCGATTGAACCGGATTTCTGGCATAGCTCAGGACGGAACAACCCATGAAAAGCAGCTCCCAGAGGGTTCCGCCGGCGATGATGAGCGCTAAATCGGCCCATGCCATCAACTCCGGCACATTCGAAGGATCTCTCAGCAAATGAACCGATCCTCGGTACTGCGCCGACAGCCGCTCCAGGGACTCCAAATGAGGGTTGCTGCCTCCCACGATGACGCGGGCTTCCATTCTTTCAATTTTGACCTGTCGCAGAGCCTCGATCGCCGGCGCGGTAATGTTGTCAGGATCAGTGCCTCCCATGGTTACGAGAATCTTGCGGCCCACGTCTGGAATCTCGCGCTTCCAATTTCGCCAACCCCTGAACTCCCGCCGCAGCAAGACATAACGAAAACCTAAAAGAAGCCTAGTGTAAGGCTCGCGGCTTGGATAGCGACTTTCATGGGCGTTAGCGTTCTGATTCAGGACCACGTCGGCGGCATAGTGCTCCAAGCTTCCGTCGTCATCCACAGCGATGACTCGCAATCCCTCCGCTTTCAAATCTCTTTGGTAGCCTGCGGCAAAATGGTAACCGTCCACTACCACCCAGGCAGCGGAGAGCCGCTTGGCCAATTCCGCCACACCTCTGGCGTCGTCGTGGCTTCCGGGCCGGCTTTCCAGGGAAACCACCTCGATCCTTTCGGAGAGCAGTCGTTCTCGCACCGACGCCAACCGCTCTGCCATGGCAAATACCGCCTTGCCTCCCGCGTCCTGCCAAGCTTGCGCCAGCGCGATGCATCGCATCACGTGCCCCGTGCCCATCGCTACCGTGGCATCTGCCCTGATTAGAAGCGTTTCTCCTCTCACCGCTTGCTTGCACTCCTCCCCGCAACTGATCGTATCAACTCAGCGCGCCACCGTCGTATACGCTTTGGGCGACGCGGTTAATAGCTGCCGCAAACGCCCGGCTGCCGCGGGCTGCCAGCAATTCTCGCGTACGTCTGCGCCCGCTGGATTGGCCTGCAGATACTGTGAAATCTTTGCAATGTCACTCGGTTTGTCCAGTCCGATTCCCACGCCATACCGAATGAATTGCTCCACGTAACCGTAAGGCCAGGATTCAAGCCACTTGCACAGAAAGCATGGAATTCCACGGATTGCGCATTCCACCGCCACGGTGGAAAGTATTGTGATCCCGAACCATGCTTTGGCGAGAAGATCTTCGGTGAGTGGACCGCTGATTATTCGCATGACGCCCTTTTGCCTGGCAGAAAGTATTCGAGCCAGTATGTTGGTCCGCTCTCGAGTGCTTTCTCCCGGATGCAATTTCACGATCAACTGGCGGCCAGTAGCCAGCGCCAGATCGGCCAGAGGGGGCACCACATCACGATAGAAGTCTTCCGTTCGTCCACCCCCGGCTTCGAAGACTTCAGACAAGAACAACAGATGCGGCTGGGACTGCTGACGGTTTGAAACTTGGGATGCGCCCCAACTCGCGGGCAGCGCCGGCGCGGCAATCTCGACCCTCTCCCGCGGCACTCCACACCGTCGTACCAAGTAATCTTCCTCCATCTTTCCCTTCGCCCACACGACATCTCCATAAGTCCGTTTGAAAACGTACCGTCCATCCAGGGCCCCGTGATGGCACGCGATATTCGGTAACCCTCGAGCTTGCGCCAAGAGCATCGGCATGCGCGTATAGGGATTGCTGTCATCGCAACACAGCACCGCTTGCACTGGTTCGGTGTCGAGAACATTTCGCCAGGCGTCACGGACCTCGAGCCCGTGCCGCAGCCAGCGCGCAAAGATATCCAGATATCCCAGGCGGCTCAGAATCTCGAACTCGGGCGTCCCTTCCAATTCTTTCCGCAGAGCTCGCCAGCGGCCGGCGATCTCCACGTTCTCATCGCTTCGGTCGCGCAGTGAAGCATACGAAGACAGCCAAGCAGCCGCCATGTTCTTCGTCAAATCTTTAAGCCAACCGCTTCGCCGCGTCGCGACCAAGAGAAAGTTCTCTTGCTGGAAAGTTTTGGCATAGGCTACGCCGGTGCGAGAAACATTCACGTAGGCTGTGGGCACCAACACAACTGGCCGCTGCGAAGGCGGGCGTCTGCTCACCAGCCGCGCCCGGAACTGGTATCCCAAGTCATACTTATCCCAAAACACATCGACGGTCTGAGAGGCGGAGAGCTTTCTCCATACCCGGACGTAATATGCCAATCCGCTTTTTTTCGCGACTGGACGCAAAGGAAAAACCTTCACCCGCGTCGTCAACAAACCTCGAAAGAGATTGGCCTGGAGGCCGGGGCGCGAGAGATACACTTCATCCTCAGACCCGAGGGTGTGCACAAGTCGCTGCAGGAGGATCAATGTCTCCAATTCGCCGTGCAGGAGTATCGACAGGAGCTCCCACCAGTCCAGGCCATGTTCGTCGAGCAGTTTGCCGGACCCGAGACCAAGCAAATCGCGGACGCGGCGGAAGACATCAAATCCGTTCCGCAGCGATCCAAGGGTTGTCACCGGACATTGAAATTTATCGCTCCAGCGCACAAAACTATTTACTCCTCCCAGCCCAAGATCGACGATGTGGTCCCAGGGCAGATTTGACCAGGGACCTTTTTCTGGATCGTCTTCGGAATGTAGGAGCAGAATCTTCATGAGACAGCAAGTGCAAGAGTGAAGCGGCCGAGAGGCAGTAGCGATCCTACCGCTTCAAGATGGTTTCACAAAGCTTCAGGTCAAACTCGACGGCAACGTGCACAGAACGCTCTACTGGAGTTTCGATCACCCCCAGCCGCTCCCCAAAAAAATTCCCCGTCGCCGCCAGGGCGCTCAGGCGGGCAATCTTGATGGATCCGTTCGGCCGATAGACGGGCGGCAGCAGGGGACGCTCTTGATGGTATTGCGTGCCAAAGAACATCTTCCAATAGGCACCTTCTCCTGGAATGACTGCCCAGTGAAAATCATGCGGATCGATAGCGGTCACGGTGACCACGAAGTCGAACTTCCCCTCGGAAAATCTGGCGACCGCCTCACGGATATCCTGCGCGCTGCGCAGCGGAGAACTTGGCTGCAAACAAAGCAGCGAGTCGATGGCGCCGTCTGCAGGGAGACGCGCCGCGATGTGCTGACAGGGGATGTGCGATGCCACCAGATCTCCGCAGAGATCTTCCGGCACAAGCTGCGGCACGACTGCGCCGAACTGAATTGCCGTCTTTGCTATTTGCTCATCCTCCGTGCAGACATAAACCTGATCGAATAACCCACACTCCAGCGCGGCCTCAATCGAATAAGCGATCAGGGGTTTTCCCGCCAGTTCCCGCACATTTTTCCGGGGCAGGCGTTTGCTCCCTCCACGCGCGGGAATGGTACAGATCATGTTGTTGCTTGAGACTGTCATGGATTGCAATAACTTGCTCTCGCGGGGACCTCGAGTGGCGAGCGCCCCTCGCGCGCGGTTAGCCCGAACACCAACAACTCGGATAATCGCAGGTCTTCCTCATCGTCGATATCCACACCTCGGTTCGCATCCATCTCGGCAAGATGGAAGGGCGATCCGTAAAATGTGTTCTGGGCCAGCAGGTCGGCGGAACGGGCCCACCATACCGCGCCAGTGGGACAGAAAGTGCGAGCACAATCCTGGCTTCGACCAAGAAATTCCTTGCCAAACGCCCATCGTCCACGGCTTTCGGCATCCGTCACCATCGCCCACTCGGGGTAGACGCAGCGATAGGTCACGACGGAAATTTGGAAGGCGCGGTTCCCTTCCCGAAATAATCTTCCGTGCTCGATAACGTCGGCACTCGTCACCAAAGGACAGTTGGGAAAGATTTGGCAAAGATAATCGGGGCGGTAGCCACGCTCGGCCAGAGTTCGCAGCACGTGCCTAACGGCGTCAATGGATTTTGCCGTATCGGTCGCCAGTTCCGCCGGACGTTGAATGAATTCGGCTCCATACCACTCCGCGACGCGGCCGATCTCCAAATCGTCAGAGGACACGATTACCGTCTGAAACAAACCGCTATTCAGCGCCGCAGACACGCCATAGGCCATCATGGGGTGGCCAAAAAAAGAACTGAGATTCTTGCCCGGCAAGCGTTTTGAACCTCCGCGCGCCGGGATGATGGCCACGGGTCTGACGGAGCTATTCAAGGAACACCCACTTCCTTTCCTCCGCAGACGCACGAGCGGCCAGAGCAATCCGTAGAGTGAGAATCGCATCCTCCAGGGTGAACCGCGGGCGCGCACCAGTGCGCGCGCACTCGATGAAGTGGGACAGTTCCGCGACATACCCTGCATTTATTTCAAAGTCGAACTTAGTGATTTCGGCTTCTTTGCCGGGCCTTACAATTTGCACAGAATTCCCCAGCAAGTCCCATTGCACTTTGCCCTCAGGTCCTATCAATGAACAGTAACGGGAATAGGATCGCTGAATAAAATCAAGATGCACGTCGGCGCGGGTTCCGTCTGAAAAGCGCAGGAGCACAGTGGCACAGTCTTCCACGTCCACCTCCAAATGGCTCACCTGGCCCGCCATACACGCCACTTCTTGCGGCGCACCGAACAGCCAAGTGACATAGTCAATTTCATGGGAACCGTCGAGCAAGATTCCACCACCAAGTTCTCGGCGCGCCGTGTAACTCTTGCGGTAGTCCTGCCACGGGCGCCAATCTGGCAGGTAGCTTCCGGCTTCCACATGCGCCCAAAGAATCTTACCCACTGCGCACTCATCCACTAGCTCCTTCAATTTTTGTATGGCTGGATGGAAGCGCAGGTTGTAGCCCACTTGAACTGTGGCCCCACGTTTCGCAGTTTCCTCTCGTAGCGCTTCCACTCCGTCCATACGATCGGAAAGAGGTTTCTCGATAAAGACATGCGCACCCGCGCGTAGCGCCTGAATGGCCTGCACAACGTGGAGCACCGGCGGAGAGCAGACCAAAACCGCGTCAGCGCGGAATTTTTCTAAGCCCGCTTCGATAGTGGGAAAACATTCCGCGTGGAATTCTACCGCGACGTATTCCAGCCTCTCCGGATGGGGATCGCAGGCCGCTAACTTGTTCAGTCCCAGCTTTTTCAGATTTGCAAGGTGACGACGCCCAATTGAACCTGCACCCACGATGAGAGCGGATTTTATTTCAGGATTGGCCAAAGTGTTTTATTTCGCGAAGTGATAGGTCACTTTCTGCACGGAGTGGATGACATCTTCCACATCCTGATCGCTCATACCATGAAACATGGGAAGGCTGATCAGTCGCGTATAGGCGTTCTCGGCAATGGGAAACTCCCCAGCTTGGTATCCGAAGCGTTCCCGATAGTAGGGATGGAGGTGCACCGGAATGTAATGCACGTTTACTCCGATATTCTCGGCGCGCAAGGCGCGTAATGTCTGGCCACGGTCTACCTTCAGCCGCTCGAGATTCAGCCGGATGGGATAGAGATGCCAGGCAGGATTTACGTCTTTTCGCACCGCTGGAATCATTACAGCTTCGAGATCGCTGAACACCGCTGAGTAGCGAGCGGCAATTTCGCGGCGACGCGACAAGTTTCTGTCGAGCTTCTTCAATTGCGAGAGCCCGAGCGCGCACGCAACATCCGTGAGTCGATAGTTAAAGCCGAGCAGCACCATTTCGTAGTGCCACTGTCCTTCGGCCTGGCGCTGGCGAGCGTCGCTCGAGATGCCGTGATTTCGAAACCGCCGAAGCGACTCGGCGAAGTCCGCGCGGTCCGTGGTCACCATGCCACCCTCGCCGGTAGCTACGTGCTTGACCGGATGAAAACTGAAGACTGTCATGTCAGCGATGGAGCCGGCACGGCGTGCGCGGTATTGAGCGCCCAGCGCGTGGCATGCATCTTCGATCACGGTCAAGTTGTGGCGGGCAGCAACCTCTCGCATCGCATCCAAGTCCGCAGGATGACCCGAGTAGTCCACAGCAAGCAAGGCCTTGGTGCGGGGAGTGATCCGTGCCGCAATTTGCTCTGGGTCTAGATTGAGCGAGTCCGCGCTCACGTCGGCAAACACCGGAGTCGCACCCTGATACAGCACGCAGTTCGCGGTCGCTGCAAACGTCATGGGCGTGGTGATTGCTTCATCTCCCGCCTTAAGCCCGGCTGCGAACGCCGCCCCATGCAGTGCTGCCGTGCCCGAACTGAAGCTCACCGCATGCTTGGCTCCGACCCGGGCTGCGAAGGCCTCTTCAAATTCCACTACCTTCGGACCGGTGGTGAGCCAATCGGACCGCAGCACATTCACCACCGCCTGGATATCCTCTTCACCGATCAACTGCCGACCATAAGGAAGCAAGGTCTTCCGCACCGGAGTTCCTCCATCGATGGCAAGCGCTTCGCGAGTCATGGGCTGCACGGGCATGGTAGTTGTTTATATCGGCGTTGGATTCGGACGTACGGGTTTGAAATCACATGTTGCGATATCCATGTTGCGATATGGACTCACCCACGCCATCTACACAGCGATCGGCGACTTCATCGCAGCTCCGGGTTCAACCAGTTCGTGAAGTTCTTCATTGGTGAGCCACCGGTCATTGCCGTCGCTGGTGTAGCGAAAGCCTGGCGGCAATTCGCGCGCATGGACCCAATTTGCTTTTTTCCACCAAGGATGCGAGGGCTGGATGACATACATGTCATCCACTTCCACCGCGTTTCTTGCTTCATCTTCAGACAACAACACCTCGTGCAATTTTTCCCCGGGCCGAATGCCGATGCACTCCACCAAGCACCCCGGTGCAACGGCCTCCGCAAGATCGATTAAGCGCATACTCGGAATTTTAGGCACGAAGATTTCGCCGCCGTGCATTTGTTCGATGGCACGAATTACAAAGCGCACACCTTGCTCCAAGGTAAGCCAGAAGCGGGTCATTCGCGGATCGGTGATGGTAATCTTTCCGCGTTTGCGTTGCTCCTGAAACATGGGGATGACGCTGCCCCGGCTTCCCACCACGTTTCCATATCGGGCGCAGCTGAAGCGGGTTTCCTGCGCGCCTGCATAAGCATTCGCCTGCACAAAAACTTTTTCGGCGCACAGTTTGGTGGCGCCATATAAGTTGACCGGATTCACGGCTTTGTCGGTGCTGAGAGCCAGCACGCGCCGGACGCCTTTATCGATGGCGGCATCGATTACGTTGCGTCCGCCCATGATGTTGGTCTGAATCGCCTCGAAGGGATTGTATTCGCAAGCCGGAACCTGCTTGAGCGCGGCTGCATGCACCACGACGGTAACCCCCGAAAAAGCGCGCTGCAGCCGGGCGGGGTCCCGCACGTCACCCAGAAAATAGCGCAGGCTGCTGTGGTCCAGCCCCGCGGTCCGCATATCGTGCTGCTTCAATTCATCGCGGCTGAAGATTACCAATCTCTTGGGACGGTATTCCGCCAGCATGATCTCGACGAATTTCTTTCCGAACGAACCGGTGCCACCCGTAACCAGAACTTCCTGTTCCGCCCAATTCATCAATCCGCCTCAGCCATCCTGCTGGCTTTTCCCTGGCATGCTCGCCGCTCCGTCCGGTTTGCGAACGTGCAGTTCTTATCGCCGGTGGGTCGATGATAGCAAGGTAGCATAGCGGAGTTTGCCACATCGGCGTGAAACGGCGCACGCACTGTTGTTAGAGGAGTGTCGCTTCTGAATTCAGAAATCGTTTTCGCCGACGGCGATGCTAAAATATCGGCGAAATCACAATGCGATTTCTTGAAGATTAGCGTGCGATGAACCAGCCATCGATCGCCGGCTTTCCAGGGTTGGGCGCGGCCGAGCGCCAGTGCCACCACCCCGGACGTAATACGAATCTCTTGAGGAGAGAGAATGGATTCCGGACCGCTGGTACCCAGTGCCCCCGATATTCGTGAGGTGCCGCCACTGGGCGCAGATTATGGGAAACCTGCCGGACCGCGCGTCTACCCCGAACTGCTCTCCCACGAATCCGCACTTGGCGAATATATTCGGGTTCTGGCGAAGCGCAAGTGGACAGTTCTTGCCTGCCTCCTCACGATCTTCTCCCTGGTGGCGATCGCCAGTCTAAAAATGACGCCAGTCTATGAGGCAAGTGGCAGCATTGCCATCAACAAGCCGGATTCCGGACTGGTCAACTTCAACAACTCTCCGACTTTCAGCGTCGAGTACTACGATCCCACCGAGATGGAGACCGAGGTCAAAATCCTGCAAAGCGATCTTCTCGCCCTGCAGGTGGTGAAGGAACTAGCTCTCGACCGCCGGCCGGAATACGGGGGGAAGACGGCGCCGCTGCCTTCTTCACTCGACCTCGCGCCCGATCCACTGCAAGCCGATACTGGACGCACGACATCCCTGCTTTCATCCTTTCGAAGCAATCTGAAAGTAGCGCTCGCTCCCAACACTCATATCATCGAAGTACATTACCGGAGTCCAGACAAGGACTTGGCTGCGCAAGTGGTCAATACGCTGATGACCACTTACACGGAGAATAATTTCAAGTCCCGCTTCGACTCCACCATGCAGGCCTCCGACTGGCTCTCCAAGCAACTGGTCGACCTGCAGATGAAAGTCGAGACGTCGCAGGAAAAGCTGGTGCACTATCAGAAGGAACACGAAATTCTGGGAATCGACGAAAAGCAGAACATCACTACTGCAAAGCTCGATGAACTGAACAAAGCTTTAACCTCGGCCGAATCCGAGCGCATGGACAAGGAATCCGTTTACCGCCTGGTGCAGGCGGGTGACACGGAAACCATCGCCTCCGCCGCAAGTAATCTTGACGCCGCCGGAGCCGGGTCCACGCAGGCGTCCACGTTGCTGGACAATCTCCGGGCCAAAGAAGCAGAACTGAAAATTCAAGCGGCCGAATTGAGCACCCAGTTCGGCCCGTCTTATCCCAAACTCGCACAGATCAACAACCAACTAAAAGAAATCGATACCCAGCTTCTTGCAGAAACAAAAAAGGTGGGCGGCAAGATCAAAGGGCAATATATGGCAGCCTTGCAGCGCGAGAATATGTTGCACGACGCCTTAGAAAAGCAGAAGCAGGAAGCTAACAAACTGAATGAGAGTGCGATTGAGTACAGTCTGCTGAAACGTGATCTGGATACCAACCGGCAGCTCTATGAGGGTCTGCTGGAGAAACTAAAGCAGGCCGGGGTTTCGGCGGGGCTACGCTCCAACAATTTTCGCATTGTCGATGTCGCGCGCGTGCCCATGAGTCCCATCGAACCAAATATTCCGCGCAATCTTTCTTTCGCTTTCATCCTGGGACTCACCTCCGGCGTGGGACTCGCTTTCCTGCTTGAGGGACTCGACAATACCGTGCGGACCACCGAACAGGCACAGATGATTTCCGGACTGCCGCCCCTGGGCATCATCCCTTTGGGGTCAAGGACCGCGCGCGAAGGCGCCTGCTCGAAGCGACTCGTCATTGCATCCTCCAAGGAAGCCGTGGAACTGATCACGCAGGTGAGGCCGCAATCGCAGATGGCGGAATCCTATCGCGCCTTGCGAACCTCTCTGCTGCTTTCCAACCTGGGCGCGCCTCCCAAAGTGATTATGGTCACCAGCGCCCTGCCACAGGAAGGCAAAACGACCACCAGCATCAATTGCGCGGTGGTCCTGGCGCAGAAGGGCATTCGGGTGCTGCTCATCGACGCCGACCTCCGCCGGCCGAGTATTCACAAGACGCTGGGCATGGGTCCGCGTAGCGGGCTGAGCAACGTCTTGACAGGCAGCGCCACATTGGAAGGAGCGATCACAAGGTCGACCATTCTCACCAACCTGGATATACTCCCCGCGGGAACGCCTCCGCCCAATCCTGCCGAACTGCTGGCGTCCACGAACATGCGCGACGTTCTCGATCAACTGCGCGGACGGTATGACCACATCGTAGTGGATACGCCCCCTACGCTGTCGGTGACCGACGCGGTAGTCCTGTCGCCGCGAGCCGATGCCATCGTCCTCGTCATCCGTTCAGGGCAGACCACCAAGCAGGCGCTCAGGCGCTCCCGCGATATTCTGATGCAGGTCAATGCGAAGGTATCAGGCGTTCTGCTGAATGCTGTCGATCTGAGTTCTCCCGATTACTACTATTACTACGAATATCAGGGAAAATACTCGCGCTACTATCGCGACGATGCATCACACGACGACGGCGAGGAGGATGGCGACGGTGAGGAAACTGTCGCAGCGTCGCCCAACCGCGCGTAATTACGCTGATCGCTTTTTCTGTTCGCAACTCTACAGTCGACATGGTGATAGCCCTGAATTCCGCATCGCGGAAAGGACTCGTCATTGGCGGGGCAGCCGTGCTTTGCCTCGTTTATTTGCTTCTGGTGGGGCGGCTCTTTGTTGCATCCGTGTTCGGTGACAGATTAGAGTTCGCCAGCTTGCGACGAGCCGCCCTATGGGATCCTTGGGATGCGGGTTACCGCAACCAGCTTGGCCGCTATTACGCGTTGGTTGCCAGAGATGATGGCGCAGCCATCGAGCCGTATCGTGCCGCCGTACATCTCGATCCTCGTTCTGCCCGTTATTGGTTTGATCTGGCTTCAGCCTACCAGGTGCTGGGAGACACTTCGAACCAGACTTTGGCGCTGGAACAAGCAATCGAAGCGGAACCCACTACTCCCGACGTCGCCTGGGAAGCTGCCAACTTTTATCTTGTGCAGGGCGATCATGCGAAGGCGCTACGGGAATTTCGGGTGGTTTTGCAGAATGAACCTACGTTGGCGGATCCCGCGATTCAATTCTGCTGGCGTATAAATCCGGATGTCGATGCTCTTTTGCGAGATGTCGTCCCTGATCGTCCGGATGCGTATCTCGCATTTCTTGGTCTGCTGATGCGCAAAGAGGAAACCGCTGGGACCGCCAAGGTATGGGCGGCGATGATGGCATCGCGCCGGACGTTCGAGCTCCGCTATGTCAACGAGTATATTCAGTATCTCTTAAGGCATGAGGATGTGGATGAAGCGCGTATCGTATGGCAGCAGGCGGCTCCACGTTTTGGACTGTCCGCCTATTTACCCTCCGGACGCAATCTGGTGGTAAACGGCGATTTCAGCCTGGATGTTCTCGATAGCGGCTTCGATTGGCAGTATGAGAAACAGCGGAGTGTCACTCTCACCTTGGATGCAACCGTTTTTCACGGCGGCCGCCGCTCACTGCTGATCACTTTCGACGGACCAGGCGTAGACGACGCGGGCATTCGCCAGTTCATCGCGGTTCAACCCAACACTCTGTACGCGTTTTCTGCCTACTATAAAAACGGAGAAATCGAGGGCGCTGGTGGCCCGCACTTTACGCTTCAGGATTTTTACACGCAAGCGGTTTTGTATGACAGCAGTGAATTGAAAGAAGCTGGGTTCTGGAAATCCGCAAGTGGAGAATTCACCACCGGCGCGGATACGAAACTGCTGGTTCTGCACATTCGGCGCCTGCCGGAAGGTAGTCCGATCCGTGGTAAGCTCTGGGTCGACGATTTCCGCCTCGTGCCCAAGCAGCAGTGATTCCCTGAATTGCATGCATTATTTCTCATGAGCTCGATCAGCATGGCCGAGATCCATCGCCGTCAACGCTCGGCACAAGCCGAGAAGATTTTGTTGTACGGAATCTTCGGCCTGCTTTTATTCGGGCCGCTGGCATTTGGCGCCGTCGAACCCTGGTCAATTTTCGTGGTCGAAACCGGAAGCGCCGCCTTGTTTCTTTTCTGGGTCGGCAAGCAGATCGTGGACGGTGAAATCAAGGTTCAGTGGAATCCTCTTTTTCTTCCCATGGGAGCGTTCGGAGGACTCATTCTTGCGCAGCTCGTCTTCCAGGGCACCGCGTATCCGCACGATACAGTCTCTCTTGGACTGCAATACTTTAGCTACGCGATGTTGTGCTTTCTCGCGTGCCAGACGCTCCTTCGCGAAGTTCAGGCACGCAGCCTCGCGATGATGTTCTCGGTTTACGGAGCTACGCTCGCCGTTTTCGCATTGCTCCAGGGCCTCTCGTCCAACGGCAAGCTGTACTGGATGCGGCAGCCACGCATGGGCGGCTGGATCTATGGTCCTTACGTAAATCACAACCACTACGCCGGCCTGATGGAGATGCTGGTGCCCATTCCGCTGGTGGTATCTCTAACGCGGCTGGCGCCTTCGAAGGTGCGCGCTGCGGCGGGCGTAACGGCAGCGGTGATGGTCGGAACAATTTTTCTTTCGGGATCGCGGGGCGGCATGCTCGCGATTGTCGCGGAGTTTGTCCTACTTGCGGCGCTGCTGGTCAAACAGAGGCGCAGCCTGCGCACCGCGATCAGGATCGGATTGTTTCTCGCAATCGTCATGGGGTTGCTGGTTTGGATCGGGGGCGACGAACTTAGCAAGCGCGCTGCGACCATGGGACCGAGCCACTTCGAACTCTCCAGCGACTTTCGCTCTTCCATCAATCGGGATGGCCTTCGTATGTTCCTGAAGAGGCCCGTGCTGGGTTGGGGGCTGGGAACGTTTCCCATCGTGTACCCACGATTCCGTTCGTTCTATACCAATTTCCTGGTCAACGAAGCGCACAACGATTACCTGCAATTGCTCGTGGAGATGGGATGGTTAGGGTTTGTGTCGATGGTGTGGTTTGTGGTGACGGTCTACGCTCGTGCCGCGAGGAAAATCGGAAACTGGACCAGCGAGATGAGCGGCACCGTGACATTGACGTGTATGCTGGGCCTGAGCGGCATTTTGGTGCACAGCGCGGTCGATTTCAACTTGGAGATTCCGGCGAACGCCGCGCTATTTTATGTGCTGTGCACCATCGCAGCCTCGAAACCCTTCGCTAAGCGGGCCCGCAGAAGCGCGGCGGCGCGCAACGGAGTTTCCGACGAAATGGCGGGCACGCAGGGAATTCTGCACCCATCCGTTACAAATTTCTGAACCGTGTTTCCGCTTCCAAAATTGTTTGCCCGGCAGGTAGTGGTCCAGTGGCTGGTGGTCGGCGATTAGAGGATCCCACGGGTTTTCTAAGGAACACAGCACACCGACCACGCCGAAACATCAGCGCCACCGATCGACCGCGTTCCACCATAGGAGACGCACCCATTCGTCGACAAATGTTTTTGCCCACTGCCTGTGTTTCCACCATCGAACTCCGAATTGCTCATCGTTTCGCGACGCCGCCACCGAGAATTGAAGTCCCGGGATCTCCCGACAGAAAACTTCCAGGGCTCGGCGAGTATGGAAGTCCGACGTTACAATCAAGACGCTCTTCGCGCCTTCACGCAAAAGACATTTGCCGACATCTTTGGATTCATCCTGGGTCGAGAGACCGTCAATCGGACAAATACGGACCGTGTTCGCCTGCGGCAGATCGTGGATGTATTTCTGGGCCAATTCGATTTGACTGAATTCGTAGAGTCTTGCGTTGGTTGGGACGTTCAGCACGATGTGCCGTCCATATCCCTGGGCGAGGAGTTCCAAAGCGCGTTGCGGACGACGGTCTGTCTCGCCCGCCAGCACCAAAATCACGTCGGAGGGACGTGGTTCGTCTATCACGAGGAACTTTCCGGCCTTCACCCCGATGATCAATAACAACAACACCAGCAACACGAGCGGAACGGTCCAGAGGTATTTGTTCGCATTCACCTTCTTCATGAATTCCCAACTTAGCACTCGGGACCAGAATTCAGCAGATCTTCAGGTCGCCTCCGTTGCCGCGTGTTTCCGCATCTGCGTGCTAGAATCGGAATTCAACACGAGAAAGAACCTTATCAGAGACCTCATCAGAGACTTCTTATCCAGCAATGACCAATCCTTCAGCGGCAGATCGCAGCGTCGATTCCACCAAGCATAAAATTAACCAGCGCCAGGCGCGAGTTGGAATTATCGGCTTGGGCTACGTGGGGCTGCCCCTGGCCCTGCTGTTTACCGATCAAAAATTTGCCGTCACCGGCTTCGACATTGACGGGCGCAAGGTTGACACTCTGGCGAAGGGTGGTTCCTACATCTATCGCATCCCTGCGGAAGACATTCAGGCCGCCAATGCGCGGGGTTTCACGGCTACGTCGGACTACGCTCAGATTGAGAAAATGGACGCCATCATCATTTGCGTTCCCACTCCGCTCAATCCCTACCACGAACCCGACCTCAGCTTCATCACCGATACCACGCACGCGATCGCCCCTCATCTGCAAGCCGGACAGTTGGTGGTTCTCGAGAGCACCACGTACCCGGGCACCACGGAGGAAGTCATGGTGCCGATTCTCGAGAAAGAGAACAAGAGCGGACTGAAGGCGGCACGCGGCGTTTCCACGGCGGAAAAGGAATTTTTTGTGGCCTTTTCTCCGGAGCGTGAGGATCCTGGCAACACCACCGTGGCGCGTCGCGACATTCCCAAGGTTGTAGGAGGGGTGAATCCGCAAGCCTCGGAATTGGCGGGAGCCCTCTACGGTTCGATTTTCCAGCGGACGGTTCCGGTTTCCTCTCCGGCCGCCGCCGAGATGACCAAGCTGCTGGAAAATATTTATCGCTGCGTCAACATCGCGCTGGTCAATGAACTGAAACTGCTCTGCCTGCGCATGGGCCTCGATATCTGGGAGGTCATAGAAGCCGCCTCCACCAAGCCGTTCGGCTTCCATCCTTTCTATCCCGGGCCTGGCCTGGGAGGCCATTGCATCCCGGTCGATCCCTTCTACTTGTCATGGAAAGCCAAGGAGTGGGACTTCCGCACCCGTTTCATTGAGCTGGCGGGAGAGATCAATACTCACATGCCCTACCACGTGCTCGCCTCCATCGGGGGAGCGCTGAACGGTCACAAGAAGTCGGTGAATGGATCCCACGTGCTGATTCTGGGGGTGGCGTACAAAAAAGATATCGATGATCTGCGCGAATCGCCGGCCCTGACCATCATCGAACTGCTGCAAAAAGAAGGAGCCAAGGTCAGCTACCACGATCCCTACTTCCCTTTTATTGGAAAAGGTCGCAAGTACGATTTGCAGATGAAGCGAACGGAAGTCGAAAAACTTGATGAATACGATTGCGTTGTAATTGTCACCGATCATTCCGACTACGATTACCGTCGAATTGTGGGGGAGGCCAAGTTAGTGGTCGACACCCGCAATGCGACGAAGGGAATCGAGAGTCCGAAAGTCGTACGCTGTTA
>Ga0187867_10000137_pt1 | contig 63843 bp, 48 predicted proteins | sample June2016WEW_13_1_FD_132976 | JGI IMG/M metagenome (GOLD analysis project Ga0187867, IMG submission 132976) | Peatland microbial communities from SPRUCE experiment site at the Marcell Experimental Forest, Minnesota, USA - June2016WEW_13_10 | ecosystem: Environmental > Terrestrial > Soil >...
AGGGCGCGATATTTCGTCGCCCAATCCTGCCAATAGATTTGCCGCAGTTTCGGCGGCAGATACCGATTCGCCACCGCAAGTTGCTCGGCGACATCGGCGGCGGTGGGGCAAACCTCATCGGCGATCTTGGCTAGGCCGTGGAAGACGATGTCTTCCCGCCGGTCGATGCGAAAGCCGGCGCGAAGGATTCGGAAGCTAAGATCGTAATCCGCGGCCGATCCGCCGATGGCCGGGAATCCGCCGATGCGGTCCATCACCGACTTGCGGAAACAGCTTGCCTCCAACTTCACGAGGCTCGGCAAAGCCGGACCTCGGGTCGAGCCGTCGGGCATCATCAATTTTCCCACGACCGCTCCGACGGTTGGATCGGAATCGAGATGGGACAGGAGCGATCGGAGCGCCGCGCCGTCGGCCGGGCCGGAATGTTCGTCCAGCGGGATGACGTATTGCCCGGAACATGCCGCGATTGGCTTGTCCTGGGCCGGGAGACGAACATTGGGAAATTCCGTCCGGATCGCCTCGGCGGAGCCGTTGGCGGGGGTTTCATCCCCGAGGCAGATTTCCCATTGGCCCCGCGGCAGGGGGGTTATCTCGGACAAGCGGGCAAGGATGTCCCGAACCGTCGCCGGACCGTGGCGGGCCGTCAGCAGATAGCTGAGTCGCGTATCCGTCGGGTTTATTGGGCGGCTCATTCGCATGGGTTCAGTTCCAACCGGCATTCGTCCGATAAATAGTCCAGATGGTTCCAGGCAGGAAGATTTGCAACCTGGAGAGGCTGCTGGCCGTGCGCCGCGAGGCGCGATCCGCCGGTCGGATTGTCGTCCACTGCCATGGCTGTTTTGATATCGTCCATCCGGGGCACATCCAGCACTTGCAATACGCCAAATCATTGGGGGATGAATTGGTGGTGACGGTGAGCGCCGATTCGCATGTGCACAAGGGCGTGGACCGGCCGCTGATCCCCGACGATCTTCGCGCCTCGAGCGTGGCGGCGTTGGAATGCGTGGATTGGGTTTACGTCAATCCGCATCCGACGGCCGTGGAACTGCTCGAGGAAATCCAGCCGGACATCTACGTCAAGGGCAAGGAATACGAGCGCAACTGCGATCCGCGGTTCCTGGCCGAGCGCGATGCGGTGGCGCGCCACGGCGGAAGGGTGGTTTTCTCCAGCGGAGACGTGGTTTATTCCTCCACCTCGCTCATCGACGCCATGGAAGACCGCCAGACCATGGCCGACGAAAAGGTCCTGCGATTTCGCGGGAAATTCGATCTTTCCGGCGCGTCGCTGCACCGCGTGATCCAGAAGTTCCGCGGCCAAAAGGTGGTGGTGGTGGGGGATTACATTCTGGATTGTTATCGCTTTTGCGACGCGACGGGGATCGCCGGCGAAGGGCCGATGATGGCGCTTCGCCAACTACAGAGCCGCGATTATGACGGCGGCGCGGCGGTCATCGCGCTTCATCTGGCCGGCCTGGGCGCCCAGGCCACGCTCGTGACCGGCCTGGGGAGCGATCCATTCTCGCGGGAAACCGCGCTGCGCCTGCAAAGCCGCGGATTGACCGTGGAATCCTCCGGTCATCGCCGGCAGATCGTCACCAAGAGCCGTTACCTGGCGGATCAAACCAAGCTTTTCAAGGTCGATTGCGGAACCGTCGATCCGATCGATTCGCAATGCGAACAGCGGATGGCCGAGAAGATCCTGGCATGCGCCCAGAGCGCGGCGGCGGTGGTGTTCGCGGATTTCGGATATGGGCTGATTACCGAATCGCTTCTGGATCGCATCATGCCCGAGTTGCGCAAGACGGTGCCGATTCTCACGGCGGACGTCAGCGGCCGGCAAATCAGCCTGTTGCGATTCAAATCGGTGGACCTGCTGTGTCCCACCGAGCGGGAGGTGCGCGAGACCCTGCACGATTTCGCCAGCGGACTTGGCGCCGTTGTCTGGCGGCTTCTCGCCGAAACCAAGGCGCGTCAGGCCATCATCACCTTGGGAAAACAGGGCCTGGTGACTTTCACGCCGCCCCAGCAGGCGGACGATGCGATGCTGGGCCGGCTTTCCAGCGAATATCTCCCGGCATTCTCCAACCGGGTGGTCGATCCGTTGGGGTGCGGCGACGCGCTGCTGGCGACGGCGAGCCTGGCGCTGGCGTGCGGGGGATCGCTGTACGCGGCGGCGTATTTGGGGTCGCTCGCCGCCGCCATCGAAATCCAGCAAATGGGGAATCAGCCCCTCACGGCCGAACGGCTGGCCGATGCGGTCAGCTATCGTGAGGTGGCGGTGGCGCGGCTGGCGTCTTGAACTCTTTTTATTGACGGTTTTGTCCGCGCTGGCCCGGCGGAAGCAACTCGCCGAACTGCTGCTCGTATCGCTTGGTCAACTGCATCAGCGATTGCGAGAGCCGCTTGGCGTTCATGTAGGACATTATCACCCGGTCCGTGATCTTCAGCAGCAGCATCGGCGGCTGGCCGGGCTGGGGATTCGGATTGGGCATGTTGAAGCCCAGGTCGATCACGACCTCGTCGTTGGTGGCGTGAATGCGATAGGAATTGCTGTAAATCTGCCGCAGCTCGCGCTCGTCCACCTGAAGCTGAACGTTCGGCTGCGATCCCTCTGGTTGTGTTTCCTCTGACATGGTTCTCCTATTGTTTGTGGCCGGACATTGTGGCGATTTGGCCGCGAATGTCCACAACGTCTTCAAATCAATACTGCGGGCCGCCGGGATTGATGTCCTTGTTCCAGAGCAGAATTCCCCCGGCCATGCTCTTCACGTCCTTGAACCCCTGCTGGCGGAGGATTTGAGTGAACTGCATGGATCGCCCGCCGCTCTTGCAATGCACGACGATTTTGTCCCGCTCGTGGCCTTTGAGTTCGCCGATGCGTTGGGCCAATTGCTGCAAGGGGATGAGCTTTGCCGAGTCGATGCGGGCGATCGCCTGTTCGCTGGGGAGCCGGCAATCGATAAACAGGAAATTATTGTTTTGATCCAGCAGCGATTTAACCTCTCGAGGCGTGATTTCCCAATCGGGCTTGAACGCATAGCCCAGGGGAAGCCCGCGGGAATCCAGCGAAGGATCGGATTTTGGCTGGGCGCCAAATCCGGATTTGGATTGCCGGACTTCGGCTTCGGTCTCGGCCAGGCTTTTGGGGTCGAGCGTGGGAACGCCGCAGAACTGCTCGTAATCGATCGGCTTGGTGATGGAAGGATGATCCCCGCAAACGGGGCACGCCGGATCACGCCGGAGCTTGAACGTCTTGAACTCCAGATCGAGGGCGCTGAACGTGGTGAGCCGGCCGATCGCCGGGCGGCCGATGCCCAGGATCAGCTTGAGCACCTCGTTGGCCTGCAAGGTTCCGATGATTCCTGGCAATACCCCGACGACGCCGCCTTCGGCGCAGCTCGGCACCGATCCCGGGTCCGGCGGCTCGGGATACATGCAACGATAGCACGGCCCGCGTTCGCCCGGCCGGTCGGGATTCTCCAGATGCGCCGCGAACACCGTCACCATCCCCTCGAAGCGGAAGATCGAACCATACACGTTCGGCTTCTTCAGCAGCACGCAAGCATCGTTCACGCAATACCGCGTGGGAAAATTGTCCGTGCCGTCGATGATGACGTCGTAATCCTTTACCAGGCCGAGAACGTTCGAACTGTTCACGACGGTTTTGTGCTCGATGATGTTGACGTCGGGGTTCAGGTCTTTGAGCCGTTTGCCGGCCGCTTTCACTTTGTCCTCGCCGATTGATGAGACGCCGAAGAGAACTTGACGCTGAAGATTGCTCGGGCTGACGACATCGACATCGGCCAATCCGATGGTCCCCACGCCCGCCGCGGCCAGATAAAGGCTGATCGGACAGCCCAATCCACCCGCCCCGATGCAGAGCACCTTGGCGTTGATGAGCTTAAGTTGGCCGTCCATGCCGACTTCGGGAAGGATCAGATGCCGCTTGTAGCGGTTGATTTGTTCGGTGTTGAGCCGTGTAACGGGCATGGGGGAACCGTAGTTCAGGATTGGGGAGGAATCAAGTTTAGCCGCTGCGCTTGTGCGGCGTTTGATTCTACTCGCCGCACAAGTGCGGCCGCTAAAAGGATAATTTCTTGACACTAATCCCCGCTCGCGGTAGCAGTATCACATGGAACAACTCAAAATCGTCCACGACGCGATTACTTTTGACGACGTTCTGCTGATCCCGGCCAAGAGCGCGTTTGTGCCGGCGGATGCCGATACCCACACCCATCTGACGCGCAAGATCGAACTCAACATTCCCCTGATCTCGGCGCCCATGGATACCGTCACCGAGGCGGCGCTGGCTATCGCGCTGGCGCAGGAAGGGGGGATCGGGATTATTCATAAGAATATGTCCGTCGAGGATCAGGCCAGGGAAGTCGAGAAGGTCAAGCGGAGCGAGAACGGGGTGATCGTCGATCCGATCACCTTGCCGCCGACGGCGACCATCGCCACGGCGCGCAAGATCATGCGGGAATACAACGTCAGCGGGATTCCGATCGTCGAGGGCGGGCCGGACGTTAGTGCGTTGCCGCATCGGCGGCATGCGGGGGATGGGAATTCCAAGCCGCCGAAGCTCGTCGGCATCATGACTCGCCGGGATTTGAAATTTCAGGGGAACGACGCGCGGAGCATCGGCGAGGTGATGACCCGCGAGAATCTCATCACCGCGCCGGAGCATACAACGCTGGATGAGGCGGAGCGGATTCTTTACAAGTCCAAGGTGGAGAAGCTGCTGCTGGTGGACAAGGAGAACCGGCTGATCGGGCTGATCACCATGCGGGACATCGACAAGATGCATCAGTTCCCCCACTCCTGCAAGGACCGGCGCGGCCGGCTGCGGGTGGGGGCGGCCACGGGCGTTCACGACTATGCCCGCGTGGAGGCTTTGATCAACGCGGATGTCGACGTCGTCGTGGTCGATACGGCCCACGGGCACAGCCAGAACGTGCTGGATACGGTCAAGGAGATCAAGAAGCGGTGGAACATCGAAGTGATCGCGGGCAACGTGGCCACGGCGGCGGCGGCCAGGGATCTTATCGACGCCGGGGCCGACGGCGTGAAAGTGGGCATCGGACCCGGCGCCATCTGCACCACTCGAATCATCAGCGGAGTCGGCGTCCCGCAGATCACGGCGATCATGAACGTTGCCAGCATCGCCGATCTCGCGGGGGTGCCGGTGATTGCCGACGGCGGCATTCGCCACAGCGGGGACATCACCAAGGCGATCGCGGCCGGAGCCAGCAGCGCCATGATGGGCAGCCTCTTTGCCGGACTGGACGAATCGCCCGGGGAAATGGTCATTCACCAGGGCCGGCGCTATAAGACGTATCGCGGCATGGGAAGCATGGGCGCGATGATCGGCGGATCGAAGGACCGCTACGGCCAGGCGGGGGTGAAGGAATCGAGCAAGCTGGTGCCCGAGGGCGTCGAGGGGCGCGTGCCGTACCGCGGGTCCCTCGGCGATTTCGTCTACCAGATGGTCGGTGGATTGCGGGCGGGGATGGGATATTGCGGGACCAGGGATATCGAGTCTTTGCGGAAGGAGGCCCGCTTCTGCCGCATCTCCTCGGCCAGCATGGCCGAGAGCCATCCGCACGATATCACCATCACCAAGGAATCCCCGAATTACACCGTCGAGTATGCGGATGACGGACGGTAGAATAGCAAAGTCAAAAGCGCCCGGCGAACCGGGAGCTTTGGGAGTTGCGAGCGTGACGACGCGATTGATGGCGTTGGCGGTGGCGTCGATGGCGGCCATGCTGCTGCTGGCCGCCGGATGTTCATCGGGTTCGCGATTACCCGATGATGAATCCACGCTGGGTGATCCCACTACCCGGGCGATGTCCGATCCGATGGGTTATGCTCCCAGTGAGCATGAGGACATCTCCGGAGGTGGCCTGACCGATTTCAACAACGACGCGTTCAAAAAGGATATGAATCATGTCCTCAATCCGTAAATTAGCTTCAAGTGCGGTGCTTTTGGGCCTCTTCATGTTGGGCGGCTGTCAGCTTGAGAACAATACGCCCGGTCCCGAGGCGCTGAGCTCAACGCCGGTCACCACCGATCCGGCGATGCAAAAGAGACAGTGGGACCCGTCGGCGGCGCTTTACGTCAACGACGCGGTTTTGACCCGGCCCGATTACACGCCGCTTCAGCCAATCGCGCTGCCATGCATAGCGAACGCGGTTACGGACACGGTGCTGTGTCTGGGCAATCTCTGTTACATGCCGGCCGGCGTATTCCTCCAGTTCCCGTGGACCATGGAGGTGAACAAGTCATTATCGACGCCCTCGTCTTACACGTTGATGCCGCCGTTGCCCGACGGACCGGCGCCGGTTTCGACGTACTGATTCCCCGCCATGCCACTGACCCGCCAACAGATTTCTGAATCCGCGGCCGGAAAATTGTCGGCCGCGCTGCCAACGCTGGGCGCGATTCCGGCGCTGATCGGCCTGGACGGATTCGTGGATGAAATCATCGCGGTCGTGGACAAGCGGCTGGATCGGCAGCACTTCGATCCGATAAAAACGATCGCGGTCTTCGGGCAGAAGATCCTGAAGGCCGCGGGCCATTCCAGCAATTATGAGCTTTACGTCAAGCAAACCAAACTGGGCGGCAACGGGCCGATCATGGCCAACGCGCTGGCGGCGGCGGGATTGGCGGTGACGTACATCGGCTGCCTGGGATATCCGACCATGCATCCCGTCTTCGCCGAGCTTGCCAGACGGGCCAAGGTCCTGAGCATTGCCGAGCCGGGCCATACCGACGCCCTGGAATTTGAAGATGGGAAGCTGATGCTGGGCAAGCACCAGAGCCTGGGCGAGGTCAATTGGGAAAACCTCACCGAGCGCGTGGGAAAAGAGCAATTGTTCAAGTTGATCGGCGGGGCAAAACTGATCGGCATGGTGAACTGGACGATGTTGCCGTTCATGTCCGACATCTGGTACATGCTGCAAACCGAAATCCTCCCCCGTTGCCCGAAGCGGGAACGGATTTTGTTCGTCGATCTGGCCGATCCGGAAAAGCGTACCCACGACGACATCTCGGCGGCGCTGAAGATTCTGTGCGGCTTCCAATCGACGATGAACGTGGTCCTGGGATTGAACCTGAAGGAATCGGAGGCGATCGCGCAGGTGTTGGGCATTGCGTTGCCGGCGGATTCGGAAGCCCTGATCGAGCGGACTGCCGGCGAGATTCGCAGGCGGCTGGGCATTTCTTGCGTTGTGATCCATCCGCGCAAGAGCGCCGCGGCGGCGACAGAGCGGGAATCGGCCCATTTCTTGGGGCCTTTCGTCCAGCAGCCCAAAATCAGCACGGGGGCGGGCGACCATTTTAACGCGGGCTTTTGCATCGGCCGCGTAGTCGGATTGAGCCTGGAAGAGAGCCTGTGCGCCGGCGTCGCGACCAGCGGATATTACGTCCGCAATGCCGAGAGCCCCACGGGCGGCCAGCTAGCCGATTTCATCGCCAACCTTCCGTCACCGCAGGGGTAGAATCGCATCCGGCAAAAAAAGGGCGGCACGTCTTGTGCCGCCCGGCGCTGGACTTGAATCGAATTCCGGTCGGTCAGGCCTGGATGCCGTCGATCGTCGGCGGCATCTTGGTCACGTGAACGCGGAAATGCGGGGTGGAACTGATCGCGGTGTGACGAACCGCCGCGTGGCCCACCGTCGTTTTCCGGACCACGTGACGCGTCGCCGTCAACCGGTGAACCGAAAGCTTGCGGTGGGTCAGACTTGTGGCCCGGCGATGCGTCGCGCCAGCGAGATGATGCCGTTTGCTGACTTTGGCGACGGCTCTATGCGTCAGGGCCGGGGCGACCAGCCTGTGATGAGTCGTGGTCGTGGCGAACATCGGAACAGCCGGAACCGCCAACAGAGCGGCGACGGCCCAAACGAGGGTGGACTTTAACATGAGTTTCTCCTTGGCTACGCGGTCCCGTGCGACACCGCTCGGGCTAAAGTGTCTTATCGGACGGGCGGGCGAATTGAGATGAGAAAATCCAAGGAAGGAACTACTTTTCCTCGACGATCGTCTCGCGGACGACTTCTTCGATGCTGGTGATGCCATCGTAGATGGCCATGAGACCGCAGCTTCTCAGCGTGCGCATCCCGCGCTTTTGGGCTTCCATACGGAGAATCTGTGTGCTGGCGTGCTGGATGATGAGGTCGCGCATGTCGTCGTCCAGCAGCATGATCTCATATAGGCCGAACCGGCCCTTGTAGCCGGTGTTATTGCACATGTTGCAGCCTTTGCCGTAGTAGAACTTCTTGCCGACGACGTCTTCGTGACGAAGGTCCAGTTCCATGAGCTGGTCCAGCGAAGGGGTGTATTCGGTTTTGCAATTGAGGCAGACCTTGCGCACCAGTCGCTGGGCGATGATGCCCTCGATGGTGGCGGTGACGAGGAAGGGTTCCAGCCCCAAATCCAGCAGACGGGCGATCGCGCTGGGGGCGTCGTTGGTGTGCACCGTGCTGAAAACCAGGTGGCCGGTGAGGGACGCCTGCACCGCGATCTCGGCGGTTTCCTTGTCGCGGATTTCGCCGACCAGGATAATGTCGGGGTCCTGACGCAGCATGGATCGAAGGATGCGGGCGAAGGTCAACTCGAACTCGGGCCTGATCTGGCACTGGATGACGCCGTCGATGTCGTACTCCACGGGGTCTTCGGCGGTGATCAGCTTGCTGCTGGCATCGTTCAGCTCGCGCAGCGCGGAATAAAGGGTCGTGGTTTTTCCGGAGCCGGTGGGACCTGTGACGATGACGATTCCGTTGGGTTTGTGAATGAGTTGGCGCGTGACGGTCAGGTCTTCGTCGCGCATGCCGAGCTTGTCCAGGTCGAGGCTGACGTTGGCGCGGTCGAGGACGCGCATGACCACGCTTTCGCCGAACATCGTCGGCAGGACGCTGACGCGGAGGTCGATCGGCTGGTTGTTCACGTTCAGCTCGATGCGCCCGTCCTGTGGGACCCGGCGCTCCGCGATGTCGAGATTCGCCATGACCTTGATGCGGCTGCTGATTGCCGGCGCGATATGGGCCGGCGGGGGCATCATCTCGTAGAGCACGCCGTCGATCCGATACCGCATCTTGAACTCGCCCTCGAACGGTTCGAAGTGGATGTCGGATGCCTTGTCCTTGATGGCCTGCAACAGCACCAGGTTGATCAGCTTGCGGACCGGATTGGAATTTGCGGCTTCTTCCAGGCTGTCGATGTCGATCGATTCGCCGCGGTTCTTGAGGTCTTTGAGCGAATCGTCGTTCTGAAGCTCGCCGAGAATCTCCCCCATGCCCTCGGCCGCGGCCTGGTAATACTTGCCGATCAGGCGTTCCAACTGCTCGGTATCTGCGGCGATTTTGGCCGTTACCTGGTATTGCATCAGGGACCGCAGGTCGTCCAACGCCCGGAAATTCTCGTGAGACGCCATCGCGACGGTCAGGGTTTTGGTGGCCGGATCAAACGTGAGCGGCAGAACCTTGTTGGTGGTGGCGAGCTGCGCCGGAACCGCCGCGATGGTGGCCGGATCAATCGTGATGCCTTCCAGGTTGATCAGTTCGAATCCCTGTTGCGCCGCCAGGGCGATGCTGAGATCGCTCTCCTTGATCGCGCCCATGTCGATGAGGATTCGTCCCAGAGCGCCGCCTTTTTGTTTTTGGAAGTTGAGGGCTTCGGTGTATTGCTCGCGAGTCACCTTTCCCATTTTCTGAAGGACGCGGCCCAGAGGTCGGCCTTTGAGTTCCGAGATGGCCGGTATGCCGGGCGATCCGGCGGGCGTGGACCCGGTGGGTGGAGTTCCACCGGGAGGAGTCCCACCGGGCGGAGCTGCACCGGGCGGAGTTGCACCGGGCGGAGTTGCACCGGATGCGGCGCCATCGGGTGGGGGGGGGGCCGCATTTCCCTCTCCCGGGCCGCTGGGAGGAGTAATTGGGGGAGCGATGGGCGGCTTGCGGTTGCCGTTTCCACCGGCTGCGGGATGGGCAGCGGCAGGTGTGCCGCCCGGCGGCGGTATGCGTGTGACGGGGACGATCGTGACGGGGACCGTCCGGCCGGAATGCGGCGGCGCAGGGCGCGCGGGCGTCGTCGGGGTTTTCGGGTCGGATGGCATTTGTGACATCGCTGGAGTCCTTCAATCTTTTCAAAAGCCCGCGGATGGCTATCCGCGGGACGGAGGTTCATTATTGCTTTTTCGCGGCCATCGCCGCCATGCGGGCGCGGTTGGCCTCCATCTGGGCGCGGCGTTCGGCATCCGGCGTCGTCGCCGCGCCGCCGGGTTTGGGCTTCGCCGCCGCGGCGCTGTTCTCGCCGGAGAAATCTCCGCCGCCCAACATTTCCATCTCGGTCATGCCGACGTCGATGCCCGCCCGGGTGAAACGCTCCATCATCATCCCCGGGACCTTGCTCTTGTCGATGGCCTCCTCCGCGCTGATTTTGCCCGCCTGATAGAGCGTCCACAAGGAGTCATCGAGCAGTTGCATGCCGTAACGCTTGCCGGTCTGAATTTCCGAGTCGATGCGGAAGACCTTGTTTTCGCGGATCAGGTTCTGAATGCTGGGGGTGACGTACATGAATTCGTAGGCCGCGACCATGCCCTCGACGTCCGTCCGCGGGCAAAGCGCCTGGGAAAGAACGGCGATGAGGTTATTGGCCAACTGAACGCGCACCTGCTCCTGTTGGTCGGTGGGGAAGGCGTCGATAATGCGGTTGATGGTGCTGGCGCAGCCGCTGGTGTGGAGGGTCCCGAAAACCAGGTGGCCGGTTTCCGCGCAGGTGATCGCCGAGCCGATGGTCGCCAAATCTCTCATTTCGCCGACGAGCATCACGTCCGGGTCCTGGCGCAGGGCCCGGCGGAGAGCCTCGGAAAAGCTCGGAACGTCAACGCCCACCTCGCGCTGAACCACGATCGACTTCTTGTGCTCGTGATAATACTCGATGGGGTCTTCCATCGTGATGATGTGGCGGTCGAAATTCTCGTTGATGTGGTTGATCATGCACGCCAGGGTCGTTGTTTTTCCCGACCCGGTGGGGCCGGTGACCAGGAAGATTCCGCGGGGCCGGCGGCAGATTTGCTCGGCCATCTTGGGCAGCCCGATTTCCTCGAACGTCATCAGCTTATTGGGAATTCGCCGCAGGACGATGCTGGCGCATCCCTTCTGCTTGAAGACCGAGACGCGGAAGCGCGTTTCGGCGCCGAAGGCGAAGCCGAAGTCCCCGCTGCCGGTTTCCTCGAATTCCTGCTGAATCCGCTCGGGCGTGATGCTCTTCATCAGCGCCATCGTGTCCTCGGCGTCCAGGACCTTGGTCTGGAGTTCGCGCAAATGGCCGTGGAGCCGCAACGTCGGCGGCTTTCCCACGGGCAGGTGAAGGTCGGAGGCGTTGCGGCGAACGCAGGTCTCAAGCAAACGGTCAATTTGAAGGGTTGATGCCATGGCTGATTATGCCCATTCGAACTATATCTGAACGACGCCCTCGATCTGGGCGACTTTGACGACCTCCTCGGCCGTGGTGATTCCGGAGAGCACTTTGATCCGGCCGTCGGCCAGGAGGGATTTCATTCCTCCGGCCAGGGCGGCCTTGCGAATCTTGTTGGTTGGCGCACGCTCGAACGCCAGGGTGCGGATTTCGTTGGTCATGTGCATCAGCTCGAAGATTCCGATGCGCCCGCGGAACCCCGTGCTCGTGCAATAATCGCAGCCGCGCGGCTTGTAAATGATCTTTTCCTTGAGATCGTCCGGCCTGATCCCGGCGAGCTTCAGCCACATCGGGTCCGGCTCCTTGTCGGGCTGCTTGCACTTGGGGCAAAGCGCCCGGATGAGACGCTGGCCCATGACCGCCTGAATCGAACTGGCGACCAGGAAGGGCTTGATCCCCATGTCGATCAGGCGCGTGATGGCGCCGGGGGCGTCATTCGTATGAAGCGTGCTGAAAACCAGGTGGCCGGTAAGCGCAGCCTGGACCGCGACTTCGGCGACCTCCTTGTCGCGGATTTCGCCCACCAGGATGATATTGGGCGCCTGGCGCAGCATCGCCCGCAGAATCTTGGCGAAACTCATCCCGATGGCTTCCCGCACCTGGCATTGATTGATCCCGACGAAATTGTACTCCACCGGGTCTTCGGCGGTGATGATTTTTTTGTCGGGGCGGTTGAGTTCGTTCAGGGCGGCGTAAAGCGTCGTCGTCTTGCCCGAGCCGGTCGGGCCCGTGACCAGGAAAATCCCGTTGGGGCGCTTGATGATCTTCTGGAATATCTTGTAATCCTCTTCTTCAAACCCGAGGCTCTGAATGCCGATCCGGACGCTATCCGGACGCAAAATACGCAGCACCACCGATTCACCGTGATACGCCGGCAGCGTGCTGACGCGGAAGTCCACGTTCGATTTGTCGATCGTGAGTTTGATTCGCCCGTCCTGGGGGAGCCGCTTCTCGGCGATGTCGATGCCCGCCATGATTTTCAAACGGCTGATGAGCGGGTTCTTCATGCGGAGCGGAATCCGATCGCGTTCGACGCATTCGCCGTCGATGCGATAGCGCACCCGCACGCGGTCCTTCATGGGTTCGATGTGGATGTCGCTTGCCCGGTTGCGGACGGCCTCGCCGATCATCGCCTGCACCAGCTTGATGATGGGCGCCTGGGTGGGATCGGATTTGTTGTCATCGTCGTTCAGGTTTCCTGAATCCACGTCGATCGAGCGGTCCACCGACCGGTCGAGGGATTTGTCCATCGACTTATCCAGCGAATCGCGCAGCCGGTCGATGGTGCGGTCCATCGTCTTGTCGATCGTGTTGGTGGCGCTGGTGCTGAAAAGCTCGTCGAGGATGGCCTTGATCCGGCCCTTGGGCGCCAGCACAGTGCGGATGTCCTTGTTGAGCCTGAATCGCAGGACTTCCAGCATCTCGAAATCCAGCGGGTCGTGAATCGCCAGGCGCAGCTTGCCGCTCTCCATCCCCAGGGGCAGGATGAGATATTTCCGCATCAGGTCGTCGGGCACCAGGTTCACGGCATTCGGCGGAACGGACCCCTTATCAAGATCGATGTATTCCATGTTGTGCTGCTGGGCCAAAGCCTTGTAGACATTGGTCTCGTTGCACAATTTGAGGTCCATGAGGGCTTCGCCGATACGAAGGCCTTTGGACTTGGCATGTTCCAGGGCCTTGGCCACCTCGCGGGTGGAAATAATGCCCCATTCGATAAGAATCTCGCCTAATTTTTTCTGCTGCTTGGCCATCGGGAGAATCCTTCGCGGGCGACCGCGACAAACATCAGGCGGGCATTAACCGTGGGCCGAGGAACTCGTCTCCTAACCCATCTGTACAGCCGTTACCTATATTACTGCCGAACGTCCAGCGGGGTTCATGTAAATATAGGCAATAGTTTACCGTCAAGGGCGGGGCAGGCTCAAGGGCAAAGATTTAGTGTTTTAGTCCTGGGTTTGCAGGGGGTCGGCCCGCAACGCCGCCAGGCCGGGCGTGTTCTCCAATAACAGTTGCACGTGGGGAAAGGGAATCTCAATATGGGCCGCGTCCAGGGCCTTCTTTGCCTTTTCCAAATACTCGTAAAAAACCGACTTTTCGACGGATTCATCGCGAATCCATAGCCAAAGCATGAGGTTGACGCTGCTATCGGCGCATTGGCTGACAACCACGCTGGGCGGGGGGTCTTTGCAAATGCGTTCGTCGCCATCCACGGTCTCCAATAGCGCCCCGCGGGCCTTGTCGATCGATTCCTTGTAGGCGATGCCAATGGGGATATCGACGCGAATGACCGGGTGTGTGCTGTGATTGGCGACGCGGTTGGCCAGCATGTAGGTGTTGGGCATGACCATGGTCTCGCCGTTCAGGTTCAACATCCGGGTCGAGCGGAAGCTGACGCGCAAGACCTTGCCGAACATGCCGTCGATGATGATCCAGTCTCCGACCTTGAACGGCTTGTCCCAGAAGATGACGACGCCGGCGATGAAATTGGCCAGAGTCTCCTGGGCGGCGAAGCCGATGGCCAAGCCGATGATGGAGACCCCGGTCAGCAATGCCGCGATCTGAACGCCGATCTGATCGCAGGCGATGACCAGTGCGAAGCCCATGATCGACCAGCGGAGCAGAGCGCCCAGCATGTCGCGGATGCTGGAATCGACGTGGGCCTTGGCCATCGAGCCGATGACGATCCGCCGGATCAGGCGATAAATCAGCCAGAAGATGGCGAAGAGGATCAGCGCCGCCAGGAGCTTTGGAATGAACGACAAGGCTCCGAGAACCATGGAGTTGACGGAGGACTGCCAGAATTGGAAATCCAGCATGTCCTTGAGGGTGATGACGCCGCCGTTGAGGACGTTAAGAATGGTTTTCTCGAGCGGACTGACCGCGACCGAGGTGTCCAGCGTCGCGCCGTTCTTGTCCAGCGCGACTATCCGATAGTCGTATTGCGTGGATTTGGCTTCGGCATCCTTGAACTCATTGATCGTGGAAGGGACGGTTTTCAGTGCCCGCCAATCATTGGCCTTGTGGTCCGAGCGTTCGATCCGGAATTCAGCGGCATTGGCCAGATCGCAATTCCATTCCAGATCGACGCCGCCAGTCCGAAGGATTGCGCTCAGTTGGAGATGGGTCGTCGCCGCCACCTGGGTGGAGGGGGGCGGTGCGGGATTGCTGGTGGCGGAAGCCGCCGCTTCCAGCAGCGGCGACTGTGCCCGGAGGAGCGGCGCCGTCAGCGAAAGAGTGAATGCCATCGCCAGCACAAGCGGGATTCCTCCCGCTCGTTTCGAGCGCCAAATCATCAAAACGCCTCCCAGGTAAGTTGCCGATTATCTCAAAATCCGCCGCCAGAACAAGCGGAAACTGCGGTCGGACCGTGCCAGACGTGGGGCAACCGAAGCGTTGGGACGGGGAAATGGGGTGAAGAATCCGCCGGTGCCGGCCCTGAGCCTTCTTGTCTCCAAGTCTGGTTGTCTGTATTAAACACGTTATGTCCAGGCTCAAAGCGCCCCAGCGGCGCGAGCAGTTGATCGGAGTCGCGACGAAGATCTTCGCCAAGTGGGGATATAACGCCGCGACGACCGCCGCCATCGCCGATGCCGCCGGGGTCACCGAGCCGATTCTTTATCGACATTTCGCCAGCAAGGAGGCGATGTTCGTCGCCATCACCCGCGCCATGAGCAAGCAGACCCTTCGCCAGTGGCGCGAGTTGACCGCCAAGGCCCAGACCTCCACGGACAAGATTCGGACCGTCGCCCGCGAGTTTCCCAATCATATCCGCGTCAATGAGGATGCCTATAAGGTCATCCACGGCGCACTGGTCACGAGCCGCGATCGAAAAGTCCGGGCCGTGATGAAGAGGCACTACCTTGAGATCGAGAAGTTCTTCCGCAAGATCGTCGAGGACGGACAGAAAGCCGGGGAATTCAAACGCGACCTGGACTCCAATACGCCGACCTGGCAACTCATCAACACCGGAATCGGGTATTCCATGATCGCGCTGAATCTGCGGCAGTTCGAGCGATTCTCGGTCGAAGAGGCCATCGAGTTCATTCTGCGCGGATTGAAGGGTTGACCCGACGACCGCGCCGCGAGGCGAGAATCATTCCCGGTTGCCCGTTGAGCGTTCAGGTCGAATTCACCGCATACCGTCGGGTCGGCGCCGAGAGAATCTCATCCACCGATTGCTTTGCCTCCGTCAGCGTCGACGTGGTGCAAAGCTGGCTTTTGCCCGGGACACTCACCGTGAACCGCTCGATTTTCTCATCCGTTTGGTCGGTGGCGAACACGTGGTGCACGATTGCGTGCCCGCGATAAATATGGGTCTGCTTCAGAGCCATCGGTCTTCCCTCCAAGTAGGACGAGCGGAGCATCGGCCTGCTGTCGGAAAACCTTGAACGAATCGGCGCTTCAACCAGGCCCGAACGACGATGGATCAGGCCGTTTATCCGGCCGGTGATTCGGATGATCGGCGTGCGGGGGTTGAGCCGTGGGAAAGCCGGGAGGGAAAGGCGCTGAAAGCGGACAAATTGGGAAAGCTGCGTGAAAATGCGGGGTTTTCAGCGTTTATCGTATGTGGCCAGGACCACAAGTTGCTGGCAGAGTTCCTGGGAATGAACAATTACACTCAGGTGTGCAGAGCATTCCAGATTTGCACGCCGATCAGGTAGGTCATCAAGAGCACGTAGACCCGCAGCCCCCAGAGGAGCACAACGGTCCCACGAGTCAACCTGGCTCGCCCAAAGCGACGTTTGGCTGTGGAGAGTTGCTCCGGTTCCAGCACCTCATGCACCCATGTTTCCGCAGGCTTGGGGCGGCTGAGTCGTGGTTGGCGGATTTCTGGGCCATACATCACTTGAGTCATTTTAGTTCTCCTTTTGCGTTTTACGTAAATTCAATGGCCAACGCGTTCCTATGTTGGAAACAGGCTGGGGAACACGGTCGTGATCCCGAAAACCAGCCCGGCCAGGACAAGCAGAACAGTCACGCCGATGCCAAAGAAATTGGCCAGTCGCGTATTGGCGTGTTCGCCCATGATCTGGCGGTCGTTGACCAGCAGGAGCAGGAACACGATGGCTGGCGGCATGGCCAGGGTGGCGATCACGTTCACGATAAGCACGATGAAGACCAGCGGCGCGTTTGGGATAAGTACCAAAGTTGCGGCAATGCCGGCGGCGGCAACCAACACGGCATAAAACGGCCAGCCTTCGCGCAGCGAATTGTTCAAGCTGTGCGGTTTGCCCATGACCTCGCCAAAGGCATAGGCCGACGAGGAGGAAATGGTGATTGCCGCGACCAAGCCGGCTTCAAAGATGCCGATGGCGAACAGCGTTGCTCCAACTTTTCCGACAAACGGCACCAGAGCCTGGGCAAATTCGGCCCCCTGAAAGCTGGAGGCGGCGACATGGTGGGTGAACAACGGAGTCACCGCCAGGACCGTCGCAATGGCGGCAACGGCGGCAAGCACCGCTCCCAGAGCGGTATCGATGCGGCCCTGGCGAATGTCGGCGGTCGTCAATCCCTTATCGACCACCGCGCTTTGCTGGAAGAATAGCATCCAGGGCGTCACGGTGGCGCCGATATCAGCCATGATGAGCAAAACAAATTGCGCGGTGAATCCGCCCGGAAGCGGGCGCCAGGTAAAGAAGGCGTGGAAGACCTGGCTGCTCACGGGATGCACCATGATGGCAACGGGTATAAAGATGAGATTGAAGACCGCGAACCCCATGGTAATGCGTTCCCAGGTCCAATATCGCCGGGTGGCCACCACCGCCACCACGACAAGGAAGGCGCCCAGCACGGCCAGGGCTGGCGGCACACCAAAGAAGCCCAGACCCGCGCGCACGGCGATGAATTCCGTCACCAGCGTCAGCAGGTTTCCAAAAACCAAATCGGCCATGGCGAAAAAGCCCCAGAAGCGGCCGAATCGCGTATAGATCAGTTCCGCATGACCGAGTTTGGTGGCGGCGCCCAACCGCACGGTCATTTCCTGGACGATAAACGCCATGACGAAGGTCAACGCGATGAAGGGCAGGAAAAAGCCAATCCCATAGCTTGCGCCCGTCTGGGCGTACGAGATCATGCTGGGTCCATCATTCTCGCCCAGCATGACCAATATCCCCGGGCCGATCAGCAGCCAGAGGAGCATCCACGATCGGCGTCCGCCGCCGTTCCGATTGACCATGACCCGCCGGCGATCCTCGGCGCGTTTGAGGTCTTCCCTGGCCAGCTCCGGCCCCGCCTCTCGCGCGCGGGCCGGCCGGTGGGGCGCGACGGGCGCGCCGTCGGCGAGCAGTGCAGTATTTTGATTATCCTTGAGCATCGCCATATTCCATCTTACAACGCATTTCAAAAACCCGGCAATGCGATTTTGATTATTCAAAATAAATATAGCGAATAATCCATCATTTGTCAATCGGTCCTTTTCCTGATAAACTTTCAGGCGGCGAAGGACCAGGGGCGGCCTATGGCAACCAGCACGGTTGAGAACTATCTGAAACAGCTCTACTTGGAACAGCGCGGAGGCGGGGGGGAAATGGTCCCCATGGGCCGGGTCGCGGCCTCGATGGGGGTCGTTCCCGGCACCGCCACCTCCATGGTCAAGGCCTTAGCCGACTCTGGTCTGGTTGAATACGAGCCCCGTGGTGGCGTGAAGCTGACCCGCAGCGGCGAGCAACTGGCGCTGCACGTTTTGCGACGCCACCGCCTCGTCGAGCTTTTTCTGGTCAAATCCCTCGGCCTGGACTGGTCCGTCGTTCACGATGAGGCTGATCTGCTGGAACACGCCATCTCCGAACGCGTGCTGGAGCGGATCGACGCATTGCTCGGCCATCCAACCGCCGACCCGCACGGCGATCCCATTCCCACCGCCAAGGGCCACTTGCACGAACCTCGACGCATGAGCCTTGCCGATTGTCCGCTTGAAACGCCGCAAACGGTGGCTCGCGTGTTGGACCAGAACCCCGAATTCCTCCAGTTCGCCGAGCGGAACGGATTGACGCCCGGCGCGATCGTGAACGTATCCAGGCGCGAGCCGGCCGCCGAGGCCGTGAAGATTCGCGTTCCGCACCGCGACGAGGTCTCGCTGGGCATGGCCGCCGCCGCCAGGATATTGGTCGAATCTCCCGTCCCACCAGCCAAGGCGCGTTAGCCCGGTTAATACTTGTCGTAAATATAAGCATCTACGATTAATATAGTTAAGCGAAGTGCCGTAAATTTTATGGATGATGATCTTGACAAATTCGTTTTATTTGTCGATATTCTAGTAATTATATAGGAGTATAGTGACTTGAGTATTAGGGATATACGGCATGAAGTTGAGACGGGTGCCGGTGATCACGCTGGCGCCGACGCGAAGAAAGCCTTCCAGGCCGCTCTTGAGGCCTGCGCCCGTGTAACGGGCGCATGTAAGCGCACCTCCGCGTGCTGATCGGTTTGGGTCAACCCTCCTTCCTTCAATCAGCGACGCGATTCTGATCGTTTTGCCTCGGGCATGAGTTCGAGGTGACCGCACTATTTTCAACCAGTTTATTCGTTTGGCCAGCCCTGCCTAGCAGCGGCCTGGCACCGGGAGGATCACATCATGAAGACGTCTATCTTTGCCGTACTCGCCTCGGCCGCGCTTGTCATTCCCGCGACAGTCTTGGCGAACCCGGGCGACGCGCCGATCGCGCAATCGACCGCCGTTTCGTCCGATCGTTTGGAAATCTCCGATGCATCTTCGTCGACCTTGGGGTTTCCTGAAACCGAACCGATTTATGGCGACGACGCTCAGACGCAACCAACGGAGAAGTCCACAACTCCGGAAAAAGGTCCGCCGCTGCCGTTCCACGTCATCGAGGGTTACGGCGGTGGGGCGATCACACCGATGGCGTACCTGGTCAATCCGCCATTGGGCGACAACGTCGTCGGTCTGCCTGCCGCCGCGTACTCGTACGTGAACCTTGGCCAGAAGGACCTGCAAGCGTTTACCTTCACGGAGAATCTTTTTGGGCGAGTGGAGATCGGATTCGGCGCTGACCGGCTCGATTTGGGTACGCTGCCCAACGATATTCAAAAGGCGACCGGCGTCAACATTAACACCACCGACGTATGGCTATACAACGTCAATGCCCGCGGCCTGATTCTACCGGAAAACAGTTTTGGCACGCAGTGGCTGCCGGCCGTGACCGCAGGCGCTCACTTCAAATACGACGACGGCATCAGAAGCATCAATGATCGGCTCGGCGGCGCGTTGAGTTCCCTCGGCTACCGCAACGAGGACGGCGTCGATTTCACGTTGACGGCGTCGAAAACCTTTGCCAAGGTGTTTGGGCGGCCTTTGATCGTGTCCGTCGGTGGACGCGAAAGCGAAGGGGCGCAGCTCGGATTTCTAGGCTTCGCAGACCACTATAATGCCACCTTTGAAGGCAACATCGCGTATCTGCCGACCGACTGGCTGCTGATCGCTTACGAATATCGCGGGAAGAGCGACCCTTACGGCCAGATTGGCGGCCTGATTGAGAAGGAAAACGACTGGCACGCCCTGGACGTGAGTTGGCTGGCCAATTCGCACACCGACGTGACGGCGGGAATCGGCTATTTCGGCGTGCTTGCCAACGCTCGAGCGGATACCGCCTTCTGGCTACAGTTGAAGTATGAGTTTTGATTTGCTTTACGGTTCGGAGTAACTCTTTTAAGGACAGGAATCCCGCTATGTCAAAACCGACTGTTTATTCATCCATTGTCCAGACGACGTGCAACACGCCTCTGGTCAAGCTGGCCCGGATCGTGCCCGAAGGCGCCGCCACCGTCCTGGTGAAACTGGAGTTCTTCAATCCGTTGGCCAGCGTCAAAGACCGCATCGGCCGGTCGATGATCGAGGACGCCGAGGCCTGCGGCATTTTGAACCCCGAGACTCACATCATCGAACCCACGAGCGGGAACACTGGAATTGCGTTGGCGTTCGTGGCGGCGGCACGCGGTTATCGCCTGACCCTGACGATGCCCGAGTCCATGAGTTTAGAGCGAAGGGCTCTGCTTAAATTCCTGGGCGCCAACCTGATACTGACCCCCGCCGCCGAGGGAATGCGCGGAGCCATCAACAAGGCCGGCGAACTGCTTGGCACGACCAAGAATGGTTGGACGCCCCAGCAGTTCGAAAATCCCGCCAATCCCCTGGTCCACGAGCAGACCACCGGGCCGGAAATCTGGAGCGACACCGGAGGCAAGGTCGACGTGATCGTCGCCGGCGTGGGGACCGGCGGGACGATCACCGGCGTAACGCGATTCCTTCGATCCAAGAATCCACAGGTCCGCGCCATCGCCGTGGAGCCGGCCGATTCTCCCGTTATTTCCGGCGGGAAGCCGGGTCCGCACAAGATCCAGGGCATCGGCGCCGGATTTGTCCCCAAGAATCTGGACACCTCCCTGCTCAATGGGGTAGAAACGGTCACGAATGACGAGGCCGTCCAGACCGCCCGCCGGTTGACCAAGGAAGAAGGCATCCCCGGCGGAATCAGTTCGGGCGGAAACGTGGCCGTTGCCCTCCGCCTGGCCGCTCGAAAGGAATACCAGGGCAAAACCATCGTCACGTTCATTGCCGATTTCGCGGAAAGGTATCTGTCGACCGTGCTATTTACACAGGAACAACCGGCCGCCTCCAAATGAGGCCGCCTGCAAATGATGTAAGCATTTTCCAATTCAGAAAGGAATTACAAAATGGCTGTCCCACCACCGCTTCATCTTGGCACATTGGCGCTGCATGCCGGCCAGGAAGTGGATCCCGCGACCACCGCTCGCGCCGTCCCGATCTACGCCACGACTTCGTACGTCTTCAAAAGCCCCGAGCACGCGGCCAATCTGTTTGGTCTGCGCGAATTTGGAAACATCTACACGCGTCTGATGAACCCGACCAACGACGTGCTGGAAAAACGCCTGGCGGCGTTGGACGGCGGGGCGGCGGGTTTGGTCTTTGCCTCCGGCCAGGCCGCGATCACCGCCTCTTTGTTGACGATCGTCCACTCGGGGCAGAATTTTCTTTCGGCGACGAGCCTGTACGGCGGAACGTGGACGCTGTTCACCCAGACTTTCCAAAAGCTCGGCATCGAAGTGAGATTTTTCGATCCGGCCAAGCCCGAAACGATCGGCAAACTCGTGGACAAGAATACCCGGGCCATTTACCTGGAGACGCCCGGAAATCCCAAGAACGACGTTCCGGATTACAAGAAGCTGACCGATATCGCTCACAGTCACGGTCTGCCGACGATCGTCGACAACACCGCGTTGACCGCGGCGCTGTTCCGACCCATCGAGCACGGCTTCGACATCGTGGTTTATTCCACGACCAAGTTCATCGGCGGACATGGCGTGCATATCGGCGGCGCAATCGTCGACAGCGGCAAATTCCCCTGGGCCAAGGACCCCAAGAAATGGCCGGAATTCACCGCTCCCGATCCGTCGTATCACGGGATCGTGTTCGAAGAGGCGCTGCGTCCCATCGGCAACGTCGCCTACATCATCTACATCCGCACCCACTGGCTCCGCGATACCGGAGCGTGCCAGAGTCCGTTCGGCTCGTTTCTGACGCTCCTGGGTTTGGAGACCCTGCACCTGCGCATGCAGCGTCACTCTCAAAACGCCCTGGCCGTGGCGCAGTTCCTCCGGAAGCATCCGGCCGTCGATTGGGTGAATTATCCCGGCTTGCCCGAACATCCCGACGCGGCCAACGTCAAGAAATATCTGCCCGACGGGCAGGGCGCGATCGTCGGGTTCGGCATCAAGGGCGGCAAGTCCGCGGGCGAGAAAATCATTCGCAACGTCAAACTGTTCAGCCACCTGGCCAACATCGGCGACGCCAAGTCGTTGATCATTCACCCGGCAACGACCACCCATTCGCAGTTGACGGTCGAGGAACAGGCCCAGACCGGCGTGACGCCGGAATACGTGCGCCTATCCATCGGCATTGAGGACGTGCGCGACATCATTGCCGACCTGGACCAGGCGCTGAAGGCATCGCAGACATGAACGAAGCCGAAGCCGCCGACAAGGCGATTTTCCAAAGCAGCGACAGCCTCCGCTCCGCCGCCTCGCTGCCGCACGCCAAATCGGTGACCTTCGACCAGCCGCTGAAGCTGGAACTGGGAGCGCAGCTTCCCCAAGTCACCGTTGTCTACGAAACCTATGGAACGCTGAACGCCGCGCGGAGCAACGCCGTGTTGATTTGCCACGCGCTCAGCGGCGATTCGCACGTGGCCCGGCATGATCCGGCCGACTCGCCCGGATGGTGGGAAATCGCCGTCGGACCGGGCAAGGCCATCGACACCGATCTCTTTTTCGTGATCTGCCCCAACATTCTGGGCGGATGCCGCGGAACCACCGGGCCCAACTCCATCAATCCGCTCACGCAGCGCCGATACGCCGCCGCCTTTCCCACGGCCACCATCGGCGACACCATCGAGGTGCATCGGCGGTTGCTGGATCATCTGGGAATCGAGCGGCTCCACGCCGTCATCGGCGGGTCCATGGGCGGCCAGCAGGCCATGCTCTGGGCGACCCGATACCCCCAGCGCATCCAATCCTGCGTCCTGGTCGCGACGGCGGCGCGGCTCAGCAGCCAGGCGCTGGCCTTCGACGTGGTCGCCCGCAATGCCATCCTCCGTGATCCCAATTACCACGGCGGTAACTATTATGATCGCCCGCCGGGACCGGCCGTCGGTTTGGCCATCGCACGCATGCTCGGCCACATCACTTACCTGTCGCAGGAAGCGATGACCGCCAAATTTGATCCCAGCCGGCTGCGGCCAACCCAGGTCCAAACCGCTTTCGAAAAGCGTTTTTCCGTCGGGGCCTATCTGGCATACCAGGGCGACAAATTCGTCGAGCGATTCGATGCCAACAGCTACGTCACCCTCTCCCTAATGATGGATCTGTTCGATCTTGGCCACCCGCATGCCGACTTGAGCGAAGCATTCGCGCCGGCGACGTGCCGGTGGCTGGTCATCAGCTACTCCAGCGACTGGCTGTTTCCCCCGGAACAGAGCGAGCAGATCGTCAATGCCCTGATCGGCAAAGACAAGCCCGTGAGTTCCTGCGAGGTGCAAACGCCCTCGGGCCACGACGCGTTTCTCCTGTCGGATAGCCTGGACGTCTACGGCGGACTGATCCGCGCATTTCTCAGCGGCGCCACGGCCGGCCATGAGCCGCAGGAACCACCCATGCCGGACCCTTCGTTGCCCCTGCCGATCTTCCACGGCAACCGCCCCGACCACTCGGCCATTCTCGGCCTCATCCCGCCGGGCAAAAGCGTTTTAGACTTGGGATGCGGCAACGGCGAGCTGCTCTCGCGATTGTCCCACGCCGGCGGCGGACGCACCGTCGGCGTCGAGCTGGAACCCGACGCCATCATCTCCTGCCTCCAGCGCGGCCTGGACGTCGTCCACGCCGACGTCGGAAAATCCCTCGCCGGCTTCCGCCATCATCAATTCGACGTGGTGGTCCTTTCCCAGGCCCTCCAGTGTATCGCCGACACCGAGCGGATTCTGAACGAAATCGTTCGCATCGGCCGCCTGGCCATCGTGAGCTTTCCGAATTTCGCCTATCGCCGCCTCCGCGAGATGTTCTGGCGCGAAGGCCGCTCCCCCAAGATGGAAGGCTCCTACGGCTTTGATTGGTACGACACCCCCAATCGCCGATTCGCCTCCATCCTGGACGTCGAGGATTTGTGCCATCGGCTCGGCATCTCGATAGTGCGCAAGGTTTGCCTCAACAGCGAAGAGCGGCGATTCGTCGAAGACGACCCCAACCGCAACGCCACCGAAGCGATTTTCGTCCTGGTTCGCGAGAAAAGCTGAAATGAGGAGGCGGCTGCAGATCTCCGCACATAGATTTCCGAGAATTTCAGTAACGACTCACGAGTATTGCGGAGCCTTCAGTCGGAGGTTTGGAGCGGGGGCCTGCTCAGACCCCATGCGCGCCGTCGTCCGAAAGCTGTTTCGCGATCAACTGCGGCAAGCCGCATAGGGGAATCAGCTTGGCTCTCCGGCCGCTTCCTTTCTTCTGATCGGCGAATTGATCCAAGAACAGCAACCAGTCTCACCCGGCGACCATCCGGGGCGTCAGGCGGCGCGTGCGGCGGAGCAGGGTCAGCGAGCCGATGGCCAGCAAGCCTGCCGATGTGGGTTCAGGCACGAGCCCAAAAAGCCCAATATCGGTCACCGTCAAATCCCCGGCCGGTACGCTTGAGTCGGTGAATGTCGAGAAATCAAAGCTTAGGTAGGGATCATCCGGGCCGGCGGTGAAACTCAACTGCACATCGAAAGCCGTCGTGAATGCATCCTGCACCGCGGGCAACACGGCGGTGACGGTGATGCCCGTGCCTTCATGCGCGGCGATGAAGGCCTCAATGTCGCCCAGCACCGAAGGATTGAGGGCCGGGTCTAGGCCAGTTAAGGTGTTGGTGAACTTAAGCAGAATGATTCCCGTGTCGTCTTGCTGGATCCCGCCGAATTGGAAATATCCGGTCGTAGCCGCCGCCGGGAGGTGGTATGAGACCGGGGAATAGTGCCCGCCGGAGCCGGTAGTGAACAACCCTCCCCCGGGTGCGCCTGCGCCAAGATTGATGGATCCGGCGGGAGCAACGCTGGTGATCGTCATCGTCGTCGGTGCGATTTCGAATACAATGTTATTGTCGTTGGCCCCGCCGCTCGTGCCGTAGAAATCGCCCTCGGTGTCTTCGACGAGGCCGGTGCTAGGCCCCTGGCCAGTGACATTGAACGACGCCAGCACGGTGGGCGTGCCACCGGTAATGGGTAACGAGAACACTTCGCCATCGCCGTTGGCCCCGCCCTCGGACGTCGTGCCATACAGGGTACTGCCGGACAGGACCAGGGCGGCCATGGGGTACTTCCCGTCGGCGCCATTGAACGACGCGAGGGGGGTGGGCGTGCCACCGGTAATGGGTAACGAGAACACTGTGCCATCGTTGTTGGAACCGCCGGAGTTCATCGTGCCGTACAGTATGCCGCCGGAGAGGATCAGGGCGCCGACGGGGCCGCTTCCGTTGGCGCCATTGAACGACGCCAGGATGGTGGGCGTGCCACCGGCAGTGGGGACCGAGAATACTTGGCCCGCGGCACTGGGGCCGGCTCCAGGTATCGTGCCGTACAGAGTGCTCCCGGAGGGGACTAGGCCTTGGGCGTACCCGAACCCGCCGGTAAACGACGCCAACTCCTTGGGTGTGCCACCGGTCACGGGCACCGAGAAGAGGTTGCTGCCGAGCGTCGTGCCGTACAGGGCGCTGCCGGAGAGAACCAGCCCGCCGACGGGGTCATAGCCATCGGTGGTGCCATCGAACGACACCAGGTCGGCGGGCGTGCCACCGGCCACGGGCACCGAGTACACGGTGCCGATGCCGTTGGCGCCACCTACATCCGTCGTACCGTACAGGGTGCTGCCGGAGAGGACTAGCCTACCGGATGGACCAGAACCGTCGGTGTAGTTGAACGACGCCAGGACGGTGGGCGTGCCGCCGGTCGTGGGCACCGAGGACACCGTGCCAGTGCCGGCACCGCCACCGCCACCTGTGTACGCCGTGCCGTACAGCGTGGTGCCGGACAGGATCAGGTCGTTTGTAGGCCCATCCCCGTTGTTGCCATTGAACGACGCCAAGGTGGTCAGGGTGTACTGTGCGAAGGCTGGCGAAGCCGCCGTAACGACTAAGAACATTGCCATCAATAATTCTCGTCTCATGATTGCTCCCTCGCTCGTGAATCAAGCTTGCGTTGAACCCTCGCGGACGCTCGCTTTCAGTTAGCGATCGATAACGCTTGGGACCGGTCTCAGTCAACAGGAAAGCAACTATTTTTAGCGAAGAAAACACAAATTTCAGTTGGCTTCCCACATGCTTTCAACGGCAGAGTTTTGCGCGCATAGTCAAAACAAGTGGGAATCGTCGTCGCCCCGTTCGACCGGCAATCGGCCGGATCATCGCCGGCGCTCCGATCTGATATGTTAATCTTTACTAGGCTACGTCAGCAGAGTAAAAGTCGCCTGTCGGGAAACCGGAAATAATTGCCGCAATCGTGGGGTTGAATTTACGCAATCTGGCGTCCACGCCTCGATATGCTCAATCATGCTCTGGGGAAATTAGCGAGGACGCGATTCGTTTTCATCGTGTCGTCTCGGCCAGCCACGCCAATGCCATTCGTTATGGCATCCGTGGAGAGCGCCTCTTTTTTGGTTTCCGTCGGCGTGTTACTTCACGGTCCACAATTCGGAATCATCGAGCGTCGCTTGCAGGTCCGCCGGGCCGCGCTGGGCGCGGGTCTCGGCGATAGTGCGTAGCACGAATCCTGTTCGGCGCCGCGGAACACGCCGATGGGTTCGGGGAAATCGGCCTGGGTCAGGTTGCTCAGATTGGTGAACGGGTGTTTGTTTCTAACGACTTTGAGGGTAACTTCACGCCGAGGAAATTCGCACGATGTCATGGGACGACCAAGCCTTCGATGCCCAACTGCTGGAATTGGCGATTCGACGTCATCAAGCCGGGCAGTTGGAAGAAGCGATGGCCAATTGCCGGCAGATTCTTTCGCATCAGCCGCGGCATCCCGCCGCGCTGCACCTGGTTGGAATCATCGCCCGCCAGATCGGGCGGCTGGATGGGTCCATTGAGCTGATTCGGCGGGCGGCCGCGGGCAACGCGGCCGACCCTTACTTCCACAACGATCTGGCCGATGCCCTGCGAAATAAGAGGCAGTTCGACGAGGCGTTTGTTGTTTGCCGGGAAGCCCTGCGGATCAAGCCGGACTTTCCCGAGGCCTACATTACCCTCGGCAACGTTCTTGCCGATCAGGGTCAGTTCGACGGCGCCATCGCCGCCGCTGGGGAGGCCCTGCGGCTCAGGCCAGACTATGCGCTGGCGTTTAACAATCTCGGCGTGTACCTGCACAGCAAGGGACAACTCGAAGAGTCTATCGCCACCGCCCGGCAAGCCATTCGGCTCGATCGCGGATTTCCCGAATTTCACAACAACCTGGGCCGGGCCTTGCAGGACCAGGGAAAGCTGGAAGAGGCGATTGCCGAGCGGCGTGAGGCTATCCGTCTGAAACCCGATTACGCCGAGGCTCACAACGACTTGGGCAACGCCCTGCGCGACATCGGGCAACCCGATGAATCCATCGCCGCTCTGCGCCGTAGCGTGCAACTCATGCCCGACTACGCCCTGGGGCATTGGAATCTTGCGCTGAGTTTGCTTTTGCAGGGCGATTTCATTCAAGGTTGGAGGGAATACGAATGGCGCTGGCGATGGGACGGATTTTCCTCGCCGTGCCGGAATTTCTCCCAGCCGCTATGGAATGGCGAAAAATTGAACGGGAAAACCATTCTCCTTTACGCCGAACAGGGGATGGGCGATGCCATCCAGTTCGCCCGCTATATTCCGCGGGTGGCCCGCCGCGTCGGATGCGTCGTCGTCGAGTGCCAACCCCCGCTCAAGCGGTTGTTGTCGCGGATTCCATCGGTCCAGACAGTCGTCACCGAAGGCGAGCCGTTGCCGCCGTTCGACGTGCAATGCCCCTTGTTAAGTTTGCCCCTGGCGTTTCGGACGGATTTGAATTCGATCCCCGCCTCGGTCCCCTATCTGAAGCCCGACCGGAAACAATCGGCGATGTGGAAAAAACGTCTTGCGGCCAAATATCCCCACCGCCGCATCGGCCTGGCCTGGGCCGGGTCGGCGATGCACAAAAAAGATCGGACTCGCTCCTTGGAGTTGTCGCAACTGGTTCCTCTGGCGGCTATCCCGGGAACCAGTTTTTTCAGCCTCCAAACGGGCGAAGCCGGTAAGCAGGTCCCTCCGGCCGAAATGACGCTGCACGATTTCACCGCTGAATTGAACGACTTTGCGGACACCGCGGCGCTGCTGAACAATCTCGATCTGGTCATCACGGTGGACACCGCCGTCGCCCATCTTGCCGGCGCGATGGGAAAACCGGTATGGGTTCTCGTGTCCTATGCGCCGGATTGGCGATGGCTTTTGCACCGTGAAGATTCGCCGTGGTATCCAACGATGCGATTGTTCCGGCAGACATCGATCGGCGATTGGGCGAACGTCATCCAGCGCGTGGCGAATTCGCTTGCGGAGGATAGGCCTTGAGATAGCCGTCGCCGCCGGTCGTCCCTCACGCGCACCAATTCCGCCACATCTGCCGGTAGGCTGCTTCAACGTTGCGGGCGAAACGCGGGGCATCCATCAGCGGCGATGCCTGCATCCGCGCACGCAGCGTCCGGCGCAATTCGGCCAACCGGGTCAAATCACCCGCCAGGTCCGTGGCGATCTGAACGTACTGCTGCGGCGTCCGGGCGATGAGTTCGGGCGCGCCGACGTTGGCCAAAATGCTCGCGCCGCCGCGCCCCACGGCGGTTGGGCCGACCAGGCTTATCACCGGCACCCCCATCCACAATGCATCGCATGTCGTGATTCCCCCGCCCCAGGGAAAAGGATCCAGAGCAATGTCGATCCGGCCATAGGTTTGCACGTATTCGTGCCATGGCCGCCGGCTCGGGAACTCCAGGCGATCCGGCGAAATGCCCTTGCCGGCAAATCGTTCGCGAACCACATCGAGGTGCTTTCCCGCACGGGAATGAACGATGAGCCGCGAGCGCGGCATGGCTTGCAGAATCTCCGCCCACAAATCCAGGGCGGGTGGCGAAGCCTTTGCGAAACTGTTCAGGCAGCCAAACGTGACGTATCCCGTGATCGCCGCAGGCGGCGGCGATGGTTCGGGAGTCGGGCCGGGGACGCTGTAACACCAGTAGGTTTCCGGCAGCCGGAATGTCCGTTCGCTGTACAGCGATAAATCCGTATCCGGTGGATCCAGATAGGGGTCGGACAGCCGGTAGTCCATCGCATCCATGCCCGTGCTGCTGCAATAGCCCAACCAAGTCACCTGCACCGGGGCAGGCTTGCGGGCGAATACCAAAAGGCGGTTGCTCCCCGTGTGCAACGCCAAATCCACCAGAATGTCGATCTGGTCCTGCCGAATCAGATCGGCGGCCTGCGAATTCGACAGCCCCACGATGTTGCGCCAGACATCCGCGTAACCCCGGAGCTGGTCGGTCAGCGCGTCAGGCCGCATAACATTGGCGTAACAGAAGATTTCCATTTGCCCGTGATCGTGCTCGCGCAAGAGCGGCAATAGATTTTGTCCCACGACGTGCACACGGAAATCCGGAGACACGTAGCCGATACGCAGGCGGCGGTCGGGGTCGCGGTTGTTGGTATGCGGCCGAATAAATTTCCTGAGCGGCTCGGCGTGCCGTTGGTTCCAGCGGCGAAGTTCCTCAAAGATCATCCTGGCGTCGCAGGCGGGATCATGATGGAGACTGAAGATCAGATTGCCGTGTGCTTCGGCGAAATCGGGCTTGAGCGAAATGGCCTGCCGTTGGGAAGCGATCGCCTCGTCCAGTTGCCCCGCATCCGCCAGCGCGCCCAGATTGTTTTGCGCTTCGGCGTAACCGGGCTCGAGCTGAATGGCCTGCCGATAAGAAGCGATGGCTTCGTCAAGTTGCCCCTTGTCCTTTAGGGCGTTGCCCAGATTGCTGTGCACTTCGGCAACATTTGGCTTGAGCCGAATCGCCTTCCTATAGGCTGCGATCGCCTCATCAAGTTGCCCAACGTCCGCCAGTGCGATGCCCAGATTGTTGTACGCCGCGGCGAAATCGGGCTTGAGCCGGATCGCTTCCCGATAGGAAGCGATCGCCTCATCAGTTTGTCCTTTGGCCTTTAAGGCGATTCCCAGATTGCTGTGCGGTTCGGCGTAATCAGGCTTGAGTCGAATGGCCCGGCGGATCAATTCCATTCCCGCGTCCAACTCGCCCACCTGTACGGCCAGCGTACCTAAGAGATGCAATGCGTCCGCATGATTGGGCTGCTGGGCCAGAATCTGGCGGTATATCCTGTCCGCCTCCGCCAAGCGGCCCGCCCGATGATGCGACATACCGGATTCGAGCTGTTGGGGAAGCGTCATTTGGCCGGCAATCCGTTGTGGACGGCGTCCAGACGCACCTTGCGGGATCGCGGACGCTTTCCTAAACTCACTGCCATCATCCGTCGAAAGGATCGCGCACCCTTGGAACCCGCGAAAACTCGATCGCTCGAAGAGATCAAGCAGCAACTCAAACAACTCTTCGTGGAAAATTTCTCGCTGGAAGAGCTCGGGCCTGAAGACATCAAGGATGACCGGGACCTCTTCGGCGATGGCGGCGTGGGATTGGATTCCCTCGACGGCGTTGAAGTCGTCGTTCTCCTTCGCCGGCAGTACGGATTGGACGTCAAAGCGATGCAGAATCGGGACATCTTCCGCTCCATCAATACGCTTGCCCCGTTCGTGTTGGCCCATGCCACCAAATAACAATCGGCAACGTAACGCCATGCCGTCAACAGGGCCGCCCCCATGGCCAATTCCGCGCGGTTGCGCGAGAGAGATCGTCGACGTCCGTCACGTGTTGCCGCACGCGGTTAGCCGAACTTAATTTCCAAAGCGGGCGAGGGGGTTCGAACTCCCGACAGTCAGCTTGGGAGTTTGAACTTTTCAACCGCCGCAAAGCTCGAAAACGCTTGAATTTGCGGCATTTTACTGCGTTGAATGCATTTGGCAAGCCTTCGCGTTGTTTCGCTTGGTTCCTCAGGGATTTTCGGTAATCGCACGTTTGCAAACCAGTAGAATACTGAAACGGCGCGTTCTCACTCGGCCGCGACGTGGGCGCCTTTTTCCGCGACCGAGCGGCGCATCAGCAGGACAAGGAATACCATAGCTGCCGCGACCGCCGCCGAGAACCAGAACACGTCAAAGTAAGCCAGGGACAGAGCCTGCTGGTTCCGCGCCAGTTGCATGGCCCGCAATGACAATTGCTTCGACAGCGCCGCATCGCCGGTATACTGCACGAAGAAGGATCGGGCTTGCGTGAGCAGTTGATAGACGGCGGGGTTCAGGACGTCGAGATTTTCATTGAGCCGCAGGGTATGGAACTGCTGGCGCCGTTCGAGAATGGTCTGGGCGACGGAGGTTCCGACGCTTCCGCCCTCGTTGCGGAGGAGGGCGAGCAATCCCACCGCCGCGCCGCGCAGCTCCCTGGGAATATGCAAAAATGCCGCCACGTTCAACGGCGCGAAGAGCATCGACAAGCCGGCAATCACAAGCACGCGTGGCCAGACAACCTGCCAGGGGCTGATATCCAGATTCAGCCGCGACATCCAGAAATTCCCGATCATCAGCGTCAGGAGTCCCGCGGCCATCGGATAGCGCGCATCGACGCCGTGCATCAGCAGCGAGCCGACGATGAGCAGCGTGAGGATGGCGCCTATCCCCGCGGGTGAAAGGACCAATCCCGACGTGGTCGCGTCGTAGCCGAACAGAGACTGCAACAACGCCGGAAGGGTCGTCGTGTTTGCATAGAGCACTGCGAAGGCGCAGAAAATGATGATGCAACAGGAGCGAAAGTTTCTGTCGGCCAGCGTGCGAAAATTAATCAGGGGATTGGCGATCCGCGTCTCCCGATAGATCAGGCCCGAAATTCCGAGCACAAAAAGAATCAGAAGCGTCTGCATGCGGAAGAATGGATCGCCCAGCCAGTCCCATTGCTGGCCCTTGCTCAGCATGATCTCCCAGCAGACCATGGTGAGGCTCAACAGGCACAGGCCGGGCGTATCGAAGCGTTCGCGTTGGCCCCGTATTTTGGCGTGCTGGGCCTTGAGATAATCCGGATCCGACACCAGGGCCTTGCACAACAGCAGGGCGAGCAATCCGACGGGCACGTTGAGATAGAAGATCCATTGCCAGCCGTAGTTGTCGGTGATGAACCCTCCAAGCGTCGGGCCGACGACCGGCGCGAGCAGTGCCGCGACTCCGAATACGGTCATCGCGCCGCCTTGCCTCTCGGGTGGAAATGCGTCGAGCAGAATTCCCTGACTCGACGGCTGCAATCCGCCTCCGGCCAATCCCTGGAGCACGCGGAATGCGATCAGTGCGTTCAAACTGGTGGCCATTCCGCACAAGGCCGACGCGAGAGTGAACAGAGCGATGGACAAGAGGAAATAATTCCGCCGGCCGATGCGGGCCGCCAGATACCCGGAAATCGGAAGTATGATCGCGTTGGCGGCGAGATAACTGGTAATGACCCACTCGCTGTCCGTGACCGGCGCCGAAAGGCCGCCGGCGATGTAACGCAACGCCACGTTGGCAATCGTCGTATCCAGAACTTCCATGAAGGTGGGTATGACAACCGCGATGGCCACCAGGCGGGGATCGATCGTCCTCTGCCGTAACAGGGGAAATCCGATCGCGTCAGCCGTCACGGCGTCTCCGGTTCGGTGGTTGGGGCCGTCGTCGGCATGTACGGTTGCAGCACCTTGCCCGCATCGGGTCCGGTCGGCTCCTCGTTCACGTGCACATAAGGCGTTACGGACAAACCAATGAATAGAGGCATCTTGTCCGGGTCGTAATCCAGCAGATCGATGCGCACGGGCAGCCGCTGCACGACCTTCACGAAGTTCCCCGTTGCGTTCTCGGCCGGAAGCAGCGCCAGGGTCGAACCGGTCCCCATCGTGAAACCGGAGATGCGTCCCTTAAAACGCTGGCGGCTTCCGTACGTGTCCAAATCCAAATCCGCGGATTGACCGATTCGCAAACTCGCAAGCTGCGTTTCCTTGAAATTGGCATCCACCCAGATATCCGTGAGCGACCGCACCGCCATCAGGCTTTGCCCGGCAATCACATTGTTTCCCGGATTGACGTCCCGCCGCGTGACCACGCCGTCGATCTCCGCCACCACGTCGCAATAACGCAAATTCAACTCGGCCTGATCGAGATTTCTCCGGGCCTGGACCAGTTTGGCCTCGGCCTGTTTGACGGCCGGCGCGTTGATGAGAAGTTTGGCGTAGATGCGATCAATATTCCCCTGCGGATCGCGCTTGTAGAAATCGGCGATCATCTGCCTGGGCGTCTTGTTGAACGAATCGGTCACCCCGACCTGCGAGGCCGCCTCGATCAAAGCGGCCTGCGCCTGGCGCACCGACGAGAACGTTTGATCCAGGTCGGGAGGCACCTGCGTGAGGTCGTTGCCATCTTCGGGCTTGGGAGGAAGGCCAAGCGCGACGCGAACCTGGTAGACGCCCTGCAACGCCTCCTCAACCTGCGCCTGCGCCACCAGACGGGCTTCCACTCGGGTATCAAAATCCTGTTGGGCAACTGCGCCGGATTTCAGCAGCGGCACCGCTCGATTGTAATCGGCCTCCGCTTTGGCTAATTCCGCTTTGCGCGATTGCAGGGCGGCGACCTTCGACCGCAAGTCCGCAATCTGGTTGTCCACATCCTCAATGGCCCGTTCGAGGCTGAACCTCAAGCTGCGCATCAGCCCCTCGACCCCGCGAGTCTGCGCCATCGCGGCCACCAGGTCGGCCTGCGCGGCGGCAACCGCGGCCTGGGCGATGTCCACCTGCACCTGGTACGGCTCCTTGTCCAATTGCACCAGCAAGTCGCCCTTGTGCACTCGATTGTTGTCATCCACCAGAACGCGCATGACCTGGCCCGGCACGCGCGGAGCAACGAACGTGACGTGTCCGTTCACGTACGCATCATCCGTTGAAACCGTGTTGAGCGCGAAGAGAACCCAGCGGATGCCGGCAATCAGCACGAAGACAGCGACCGCACCGCCGCCGACCCGCAACAGCCATCGCCGCCCGGCGCCCCCGTGTCCTTTGACCGCACTTGCCGGTATCGCACGCGGCGGCCCGGCCGCGTCAGCGACCGACGTTGTTGTCGCCTCAATGGTTGCCTGAACCGCCCTCGCGGGAGATTCCGCGGCCGCTGCATCCAGGCTGGCGGCTTGATGGATTCGATCAGTCGTCATGATTGCTCCTCATCCCGCTCCCGGGAAATCCATTCGCGTATGAAAGGCGGACAGTGGCGGAGTTCAATGCCACTGGCTTCGGCGATTTTCAAAAAACGGATCACGTCAACGTCCGCGAGCGACACTTCGTCCAGATCCAAAACGATCGGCGACCGGCCGCATTTGATCTGCGTGGTTAATTCGTCGAGATGCTCCGGCCGGATTCGGCCAATGAGCCGAAGAATCGTGTTTTGATCATCGGAGGCTTTTTCGATCTTCAGCATGACCGTTCAATTCCTGAAAGTTCCCGACCCGATGCCGGCAAGGCTGATCGCGACGTGAAAGAGCGTGAACGCGGCTAAACCGGTGCTCATGATGAACCTACTTTCTCTTCCCGCAAAATTCTTTACGCCTTGATAAAGGCGAGGAGATCTTCGTTCACCTTGTCCTTCAGGGTGGTACACATTCCGTGGGGCGCGCCGGGATAGACTTTGAGGATGGAGCCCTTGACGATCTTGGAGGAGAGCATGGCGGAAGCGCCGATGGGTACGATCTGATCGTCGTCGCCGTGTAGAATGAGCGTGGGGACGTTGATTTTTTTGAGGTCGTTGGTGAGATCGGTTTCGGAAAAGGCCTTGATGCAGAAATAGGAGGCGGGGAAGCTGGCCATCATGCCTTGAAGCCAGAAGGATTCTCGTATGCCTTCGGAGATTCTGCCTCCGGGACGGTTGTAGCCGTAGAAGGGCATGCTCAGGTCTCTCCAGAATTGGGAGCGATCGGAGGCGACGGCCGAGCGGTTCTGGTTGAAGACGTCGATCGGCAGGCCGCCGGGGTTGGCCGGGGTCTTCAGCATCAGCGGTGGAACGGCGCCGATGAGGACGGCCTTGGCGACGCGCGTGGTTCCGTGGCGGCCGATGTAACGGGCGACCTCGCCTCCGCCGGTGGAATGGCCGACGTGGATCGCGCTTTTAAGGTCGAGCTTTTCGACGAGGACGGCGAGATCGTCCGCGTAGGTATCCATATCGTTGCCGGTCCAGGGTTGGCTCGATCGGCCGTGGCCGCGGCGATCGTGGGCAATGCAGCGGTATCCACGGGATGCGAGAAAGAACATCTGGTCTTCGAAGGCGTCGGCGTTCAGCGGCCAGCCGTGGCTGAAAACCACCGGCTGTCCGGAGCCCCAATCCTTGTAATATATTTCGATGTTCGCTGAATTTTCTTTACCGACCGTGACGTAAGGCATGGGTTACTCCTCTTTTGAAAAGTTCCATGGCGATTGTGATTACCAGGGGAGTGGTTCACCGAGATGGAAAAAGCCGCCGGTGGGACCGTCCGCCGGCAGGGTGGCGAGTTGGACGCTGGTTCTGCTGCCGTCGGCGATGTCCATCGGTGCGTTGGAGCCGCCCATATCGGTCTTCACCCAGCCGGGATGCGCGGAGTTGACCTTGATAGGCGTATCGCGAAGCTCGTGGGCCAGGTGCACGGTGAAGGCGTTCAACGCCGTCTTGGAGGCTTCATACGCAAATACCTTGGCGTTGTAGATCGGCGAGCCGGGCTGGGAGTGAAGCGTTAGAGAGCCGAGAATGCTCGAGAGGTTGACAATTCTTCCCGCTGGCGACTTTCGGATGAGAGGCAAAAGGGTTTGGGTGAGGGCGACGGGCGCGAAGAAATTCGCGTCGAAGGTTTGCCGCAGAATCTGGGGCGAAATCGTGCTCGTGTGATTGACGACCGAACCGGGCTTGTCGGCACTTTGCCCAATCATTGTTCCCGCGTTATTGATCAGGATATCGAGCTTGCCGAACTTCCTGTGAAAATATTCGTGGGCGGCCTGATGGTCCTGCGGATTGGTCACGTCGCAGCGGAGGCTTTCGACGGTGATTCCTTCGGAGCGGAGCACGCTGACGGCGGATTCGCCTTTCTTGGCGTCGCGCGAGCCGATGACGACGAAGATGCCCAGTTTTCCGAGGTCGCGCGCGGTTTGAAGTCCGATGCCGCGGTTTCCGCCCGTGATGAACGCGATTTTCTTTTCGGTGGCCATGGGGTCCTTTCGGCGGTTGAACAACAATCAGGTGCGTCGTATCAGAGGCGGTGCGAATGCAAGATCGGGGCCAGTGATGGATTTTGATGGGAAGACGATTTCGGCGACGACTTCGATGCCGATTTTTCGGCATGTGCCGAGAAACCGGCAATGCGAGGCTCCCCGAAATTAGCGCGACGCAAATCGATGCTTGTCGATGTGTAGGCTGGAGATTTTGGATTCGAGAGTTTGCCGCGGCATTCCGAGTTTTGCGGCGGCGCCGGCGATTCGGCCGCGGCATTCGGCCAGCGCGGCTTCGATCATTTCGCGTTCGCGCTCGGCGATCGTGGCGACGAACGTCACGGTGGGCGCCGGAGACTGGGCGGATTCGGACTTCAGCCACGTTTCCTCGATGCTGAACGTATCGCCGTCGCAGAGGATGACGGCGCGTTCCACGACGTTCTGCAACTCGCGGATGTTCCCGGGCCAGTTGTAGGCTTTGAACAACTCCATCGTTTTTTGCTCAACATGGCGGATTTTCTTGCCCGATTTCTTGGCGTATCGATCGATGAGGTACTCCACGAGCAGGGGAATATCGTCCACGCGCTCACGGAGCGACGGCATGCGGACGGGAAACACGTTCAGGCGATAGAAAAGATCCTGGCGGAAGGTTCCGGCGGCGACGGCGGACTTCAGATCGCGATTGGTGGCGGCGAGGACTCGCACGTCAACCCGGATCGGTTCACTGCTTCCGACACGCTCGAATTCTCGCTCCTGCAGGACGCGGAGGAGCGACGCCTGCGTTTTGGCGGAGAGCTCGCCGATCTCGTCGAGGAAGATCGTGCCGCCGTCGGCAAGCTCGAAACGTCCCAGGCGGCGCTGGAGTGCTCCGGTGAAGGCGCCTTTTTCGTGGCCGAAGAGTTCGGAGGCCATGAGCGACGGGGGGATGCCGGCGCAGTTCACGCGGACGAACGCGCGGGCCGCGCGGCTGGAGCGTTTGTGGATGGCGCGGGCGATGAGTTCCTTGCCGGTTCCGGTTTCGCCCTGGATCAGGACCGTGGAATCGGCCGGGGCGACCTTGGCGACTTGCCAGAGTACGCGGCGGAGCGGCTGCGACGAACCGACGATTTCCTCGAACATGGAGGAGAGATCGATCTCTTCGCGAAGAGCCAGGTTTTCGCGTTCGATTCGTTCCTCGGCCTGCTTGCGGTCGTGAATGTCGATTCCGGTCGCGTACCAGCGAAGAACGTTTCCCGCCTCATCGCGCAGGGGATTGTAGTGAATGAGACACCAGCGGTATTGACCGTCCTTGCGGCGGGCGCGCTGCTCGAGTTGGAAGGGAACGCCGGCGGCAATCGCATTTTGGCGCTGCCGGCTCAGGCGTTCCACGTCCTCCGGATGGAAAACCCTGGCGCGGAATTCATCGGCGCTGATATCGTCCGGGGAGAAGCCGGTGTATTCCAGCACCGTTTGATTGGCGTACAAGGTGTTTCCATCTGGCGCCAGGACAACGATCAGTTGCGGGATGGCATTGATGATCGTGTCGAGTTGGAACTTCGATTGTTTGATTTCCTCGAAGGCTTTGGTCAGGGCGGTTTGCGATCGCTCGCCCTCGATTGCGATGACGGCGACGTGGCCGGCGCCTTCGATCAATTGCAGATCGCCATCGCCGGGGGTTCGGGGCTCGGAGTAGTACATGGCGAACGTGCCGAGCACCTCCTGATTTTTGGAGAGCAGCGGCTCGGACCAACTGGCGCGCAGGCCGTGTTGCAGGGCGAGGTCGCGATAATAGGGCATTTCGGCCCACAATGGATCGTGCTCGATATCGGCGACGACGACGCGTTTTTTGGTGAAGGCGGCGGTGCCGCAGGAACCGACGCCGGGGCCGATTTCGAGCGGGGTGATGATTTTGCTCCAGCCCCGTGGCACGCGCGGCCCGGACGCGGGCCAAAGGCGGCGGCCGTCGGGGTCCATCAGCAGGACGGTCGAAATGACCTGGGGGGATTCGGCGTCGATCGTGCGGCAGAGATTGTCCAGGATATCGGCGAGGCTGGCGCCGCCGGCGATCAGTTCGAGGGTTCGCTTCTCGGCTGACAGAAGGGATTCGGCGCGCTTGCGGTCTTCGATGTCGGTATTGGCCCCATACCATTTGAGGACCTCGCCGCCGGGCGTTAGCGCCGGCTCGGCACGGATCAGGAACCAGCGGTATTGGCCGTCGAATCGTTTGAGGCGAGCTTCGATCTCGCCGGGGGCTTTGGAGAGGAGGATTTCCCGCCATTTGTGGATCAATCTGGCTGAATCGTCGGGGTGGACGGCGGCTTGCCATCCCCGGCCGCGGGCCTCTTGGAGCGAGAGGCCGGCGTAGTCCCGCCAGCGTTGGTTGACGAAATCCACCGAGCCGTCGGGCAGGGCGGACCAGGCCATGGCGGGGATGGCATCGATCATGACGGGGATATTCTATATCCGAAAAGTTCGCGGGACTTCCCTTTGTGGAAGTTTGCGGGATGGCGGGATCGGCCCGGAAGTGGGCCCGCCCTTGAGGCCGGACATGCCAAGTCCGTGGAACACGGTGATGATGCCGGTAATTTCACCTTCGACGAATCTGTCTCCGATCCACGCGACCTGAGGCATTTCCTGTTCGTTCACGAATAGACCTTGACGGGAATTCCCAGAATCCGCGCGATGTGCGTCAGCTCGTCGACAAGGTTTCCGTAGACCCCGTGAATGTGGTTGCAGGGAAAGCTCTGGAGGAAAGCCTCCGGGGGCACGCGCAGCCGCGCGAAGGCGATCGGCCACTGCGGCGTGGTCGCCGCGCCCTTGGCCAGCGCGATTTCCCGCGGGAACGCCACAAATTCGGCCGGTACGATCGCCAGCCAGTATTGCCCGTCCTTGCGCGCCAATCGCGCCAGGGTCACTTCTCCCGGAGCGGCGAAATGATGCACCGACGCTCCGCCGGCCGGATAATAGGACACCTCGGGATAGAACGTCACGTGCTTCAAATTCACGGCCGGGTCCGTCGATCTTCCGGCAAAATACGTCGCGTGGGTTCCGGAATTGCTGAAGTACCAGACGTTGTCGTCGCGATCGTAGTGCCGGACATCGGCGAACAACACGGGTTGGCCTGTCAGATGCTTGAAAATCTGCATCGTCAAGGCGCCGTCCATGTCGGCCTCGGTTGCGGCGACGATCGGCTCATGCGGACCATCCCAGTCATAGGGATCGTTCAGGAACGCCTCGGCGACATCGAGCGTCACAAAAGTATCCGTCAGATCGCCGTGCGCCTTGGTCCCGACAAAATCCAATCCGCGCTCGTCGATGATTCCGCGGTAGGCGTAATAGGATCGAATTTGCAGCTTGAGCTTTTCGGGAGTGAGCGCGTGGCCGTCGTACTGGATCTGTCCGACGTGTTTCTCGAGCCAGGCCAGGGCCCGGTCCACCTTCGCCGCGTCCACCTGGTGGCTGTATCGAACCACGTCCTCCTGCTCGACGTGTTCCACGTCCAGGCCGAACATCTTCTGCCATTGGTCGAGGTTCGACACGGCGGTGTACATTCCCAGCGGTCGGCCGCCGAACAGGCCATAGGTCTGGCCCTTGAGGTGGCTGATGGCCGCGGCCGCGTTGACGTACTGGAGCACCTTGGCAAGCACGGGCGGGTCGTCGATTTTTCCCCAGACGCGGTGGTGGGGCCGGCCGAGTTGATCGAGCGCGCCCGAAGCGGCCAGCATCCCGACCATGCCCGGCTCGGACGGATGCAGGTTGCAGAACGTCAGGTACGGCCCGGGCGCGAACGCCGTCGCCATGGCCGTCAGATGCGGGTAACACCAGATGGCATAATTGCAGATGGTCAGATCGCAACCGGCGCCGGCCAATCGCCGTCCCTCGCGGGCGGCGAGCCGGCTGTTCCAGATGATTTCCTCGCCGGCGACAACTTCCACGTCGCCGGCGGCCCGCAGCGCATTGACCAGCCGGTCCTGATAGCGGCGGTTCAGAGGCAGCAGGCTCTCACGAATATATTGCCGTCCATCGGAAAACGTCAGAACGCCGACCTTGCGTTTTCTCATACTTTCCTCGCGGCAGAATGCAATTTCGCGCGCACGAATTCCTGAGCGCGGCGAGCTTCCGCATCCAGGTCCAGGCCGTCGCGAAGATCGCGGAAGACGCTGATGTCGCGCCCCACCTGCCCGCCGGGCATCAGGAACGGCTCCATGCTGATCGCGCCTCGATACTCCGCGCGATGCAGGGCGGCGAAGATCTCGTCCCAGGGCATTCGCCCTCGGCCCGGCGCCCGACGGTTCGTCTCCCCAATATGGAAATGTCCCAGGTGCTTGCCAGCGGCCACGATCGCCTGACCGATGTCGTCCTCCTCAATGTTCATGTGGAAGGTATCCAGCAATATGCGGCATTGCTCGCTTCCCACGCGCCGGACGTAATCCAGCGCTTCGGCCGCGGTGTTGATGATGTACTGCTCGAACCGATTGACCACTTCGACGTTGAAATAGACGTTGCAGTCCTCAGCGGTTTTGATCGCCTCCCGTATGCTCGCCACGCTACGGTCCACACCGGACCGCCGGTCTTGGCCTTCGGGCAATTTTCCGGGCCAGGAGCCGTAAATGATCCCGCCGAGTTGCTTGTGCCCCATGTACGCAATCGCCCGGGCAATTTTTTGCAGGAACTGCACGCCGCTGCTGCGCACGTCCGCATCCGCCGATGCCACGTCATATTGCCGCGGCAAGCCGATGCAATATATCAGCTCGATCCCGTGCTTATCGGCCGCGCCGCGGAGCCGATCCCGCTCGGCGTCGCTCATGTTGGCCACGGTCCCGGCATTCACTTCCAACACGTCAAATCCCAAACCCTTCACCTTGGCGACAAACGGCGCGAAGTCGGCGTCCCAATCGTGTGTCCAGAACGCATAGTAAATTCCAACCTTGTTCATCGCGTTGACCTCGCGAAATTCTCACGCTTCGATGACGTACCAATCGCCGGCGCACGGCACCAGGCAGCGGACCTTTTGCGATGCCGCCGCCTTCTTTTCCAGTTCCCGGCGATCAACGGTATTGAAGTCGAACATTCCAAAGTGGTGCGGAATGAACCATTTCACCCCGGCGGCAAGGCACAACGCCAGGGCCTCTTCAAACGTCATGTTCCCCGGCACGCCGTGCGATTTTCGAATTTCGTCGCGTCCATTGACGGGCAACAAAGCGACGGCGGTCGAGTGATTTCGCACCGCGTCCACCTGGCCGGCGAACGGGACGGTGTCGCCGGAGTGGTAGAGCACGATCTTTCCGAGGCGGAGGATGAACCCCAGGAAATGGTGCTCGCCACGCTCGTTGATTTTGAATTCTTCGTGCGCCGCTGGCGTCAGGTGGAGGGCGGCATCGCTTGCCAGCGCCACGGTCTGGGAGGCATTGACCCATTCGGCGCGGTCGGGTGGAATCCCCGCCGCCGTCGCCTCGGCCCGCTCGGCCGCAGGGGCGATGAACCGGCATCGCGGATTGTTCGCCGCCAATGCGGGAAGCGATCCCGGGTCCATGTGATCGGAATGCCGATGGCTGCACAACACAAAATCCAATTCCGTGATCTCGTCGGGCCGAATCGGCGCCGGCATAAGCCGTGCGTGGTCGTACCGGGTCCCTCGATACTTCCGGGCGAGGGAATCCGACAGGTAGGGATCGACCAGCAATCGCAGCGCGTCGAACCGCAGCGCGAAACCCGCCTGTCCGAGCCACGCCAGTGCCACCGAGCCGGGTTTTAACTCCGCCTCCCACAGCGCGCGCACGCCGCCATGCTGCGCCTTGATCTGCCTGACCTGGAAGCGCCCGTCCATTACCAGGTCCTTCCATCCAAATTCCACGCATCCACGGCGAGGCCGTCCGTGTCGCTCACGCGAATGGCGTTGGATTCGCCGGGATCAAGCCAGAAATAGTTATCGCCGGCGCTGAAGCTGGCCAGGTGTCCTGGCCGGAGCACCGCGGCGCCCACCGCCGGCCGCTGTCCGGTGTTCCGAATCACCGCCTCGTCCGAGCCGACCTTCAAAGACAGCGTGGTCGTCGGCACCTGAAACAGGGCGTCCTTCCTCGCCTCATAGTTTACAAAATAGAACGTGCGATCCGCCGGTTGGCCGCCGCGATGCACCTCCGCCACGATGAACAGCGGCGCCGTGTCGGTTTGACGTTCGGTCAGGGAAAAATCGCCCAGGTGGCGAAGCCCCTGGATCGAGCCGCTGCCGTCGAAATGGCGATCCTGGATCAATCGTAATTGCCCATCGTAAGCCCGTACCATCACCCGCCATTTTGTGTCGGCCAGCGCGTCGGCATCGTCCAGCAGAAACACCGGAAGCTGAAGAGCCTTTGCCTGGTTGTTCACGCTGTCGAACAGCAGGCAGGCGTGCAGCGGCGCGAAGGCGTCCTGGACAAACCAGTGTCCGATCTTGGCGGCGCCGTACCAGTCCGCCGTGGACCAACTGGCCCCCGGATAGTTGTCGTTGAGCTTATACATCAACGCCCCGGTGCACTGGGGCCAACGGGTCCGCGCCCGCTCCAGCGTGTGGCGAACGGCCACGGCCTGGGCGATCTGCGAGGCGACGATGAAGCGTTGCATCGATCCACCGGCTGAAAAGTAACCGGCGTATTGCCGCAGGCGATCCATGTCCTGCATCGTGTTGAACACCGGAGTATGGTGGGCAAAAACCCCGTTCTCATCCGGCGGCCAGACGGCCCTCTGATCGATTGGCAAATAGCGTTGAACGGATTCGTGGACCGGCATGGAAGCGATGCCGAATTCCCCGAAGAACCGGCTGGTCATTTTCAGGTTGTGGTCCAAGTGGGCCTTGCCCCACCAGCAGGCGTAGTTGTGATCGCTGCCGCCCCAGGGCTCGCCACGATGAAACGGTCGCGTGCCATCCAACTCGATGGCGTAGCGACCCATCATGTCGATCGTCTTTCCGGACGGATTGCTCGATTCATTCCCGCCGCCCCACATCAGCAGCGACGGATGATTCCGCAGGCGCAAGGTATTCAGCCGGACCGTCTCTTCCAGCGCATCGTAAGGTTGCGCCTCGTGGCTGTTCCAGGCGGTGGGCCATTCCTGCAGCACGGTGATCCCCAGCCGGTCGCAGCAATCGTAGAATTCGTCGGTTTCGGGCATTCCGCTGCCCCATGCGCGGACCATCTGGCAGTTTTGCTCCCGCGCCAACTTGAGGAATCGCTCGTACCGCTGCGGGCGGAAGTCCATCGAGGAGTCCATCGTGCACCATCCCGTGCCTTTGAGAAACGTCGGTCGGCCGTTGATGACGAAGGTCCAGTTGTACAGGCTTCGCCGCCGGCCGCCCGGAAACGGGGCCATCGCCAGAGTTCGCAATCCGAAGGTGGTGGAACAAAAATCTCCCTGTCCTCGCTCGGGGCGCAGCGACAGCTTCAGCCGATAAAGGTTTGGGGTTCCCAATCCATGGGGCCACCACGCGCGGGCGTCGGGGAGGCGCAGGCGCAGATGCACCGCCCGCCGCGCGCCTTCGGCCGAGACGGGCAGGGAAAAATGCACCGGGATTCCCTCGAAATTCTCGGGGCCAATGGTGGCCAGGAGCGATCCCCGCCAGCCCGAACGCGGGCCTTCGACGTCGATCCGCAGGCTGATGTCACCGGCCAGGGCATCGTGCGTGACGACAAATGGATTGCGTAATTTCACGGCCGGGGCGGCCTCAACGCGGACGCTTCTCCAGATCCCCAATGCGGGAATGTGACAGTAGTGCCAGCCGTAGACATTGTTGAATACGACCGTCTTCTTCCACCCGGTGTTGGCCGTCGGGGCAAACCAGGGCGGGCCTTGGGGAGCGGGGTCGAGCTTGACGATCAGATCGTTCTCTTCGCGCAGCAGGCTCGACACGTCGAAAGCCGGTCCGCCGAACATGCCTTCGTGTTCGCCCAACTTGACACCGTTGAGCCAGACCGTGCAGTGGATGGCGACGCCATCGAACACCAGCCGATGCCCACTTCCCGCCGGGCGTGGGAAGGACTTGCGGAACCACCAGGTCTTGAAACTGTTCTCGCGGGCAATCGCATCGTTGAGGCCGAATTTGGGATCGGGAATTTTGCCGGCTGCCTCAAGCGCGGCATGCACGCTGCCGGGAACCCGGGCGGCGATCGCTTCCAGCCAGGGTTCGCCGAGGCGCGATGCCTCTTCCCCGGCCTCGGCCATCTGCCATTGGCCGTCGAGGGAAAGAACCGAAGGGCCCTGGACATGCACCGCATCGCCAATCCGCGGCTCCACGATCTGAACCGGCAGATCGAGCGGCGCCGGTCCGGCGCGATATTCCCGCCGCTCGAGTTCGTCCAGGCTCTCCCGGGCGAAGGTTTTGATGACGCCCGAGGGACAGCGGCCTGTGACGTCCGGCACGCCGTCGTCATCCAAGCGCCAGAGCGCGAGCGTTTGTTCATCCGGGCGCATCCGATCTTCCGTTGCCGGCGGGACCCGCAGACCGCGGGATAATCTCACTTCCTGAACCAACGCCGCGCAGTCAATCGTGGTCTCCGAGCCGATTTGAAGCCCCGGTTCACGAGGCATGTCCATCGGAAGGTCGGCCAAGGTTTCATCTTGCGCGGATCGTTTTCCATCGACGTACAACACCAACTCTTGTCCGTCGAAAGTCATGGCCAGGTGATGCCATTGCCCGTCGATGATGGGAATGGGAGGTTGATTCCAGACCCAGCGCGTCTGTTTGCCGGCGATCATCGCCGCCAGTTCTCCCTGGCTGCCGACCACCAAACCCCAACCCGATTCCGCGTGGGCGCTCCCCCGCGGATAAACGCAGGTGATCAGCCATTCCTTTGCCAGCTTGGGTATCGCCCAGATTTCGACCGTAAACGACGGCTGATCGAAGCGCTCATGCCAGGGGATGTCCAGGGCATTCCAGGCGGTGCAGAAAGCCTTGCCGCGGGAGGTTTGGATAAAGCCGTCGCTTGCGATGTCGGTGTTCATCGAATGCACCTTCATTTATTCGATGACGGAGCGGCCGCCGCGTTTGAGCGCGCGCTTGGGAAAGCCCTGGCTGGCGATGTCCCCATAGTTGTGCCCGGCGTTGCCGGGATATACGCAGAAGCTAATCAGCGGGACGTTGCCGGTGTTGATCGAACGGTGCGCCCAGCAGGGCGGCACGTACACCATTCGATGCCGTCGCATCGCTTGCGTGGCACACTGTCCATCCTTGGTTTTCATCATCATGTAGCCCTCGCCTTGGATGCAGAGATACACTTCCGCCGTCGCCGGGACCGCGTGGTAATGCCCCTTGGTCATGAAGAATTCGTCCCCCACGACGCCGGGATAGAGCTTGCTGATGCACAGCAGCAGCTGGCCCTGCTCCTCCGGGATAACCTTCTCGAAGACCTCGTAGTGGACGGGGTCGCCATCGGAAACGATTTTCTCCAATGCGGCCGGGTCGCGATAATAGCCGCGCATGTCCGATGCCCGACGCACCAACACCCGGTCCGGCTGGGCCATGGTCCCGGCGATCAGATCAATGTCCACTGCCCACGGCCTCATCAGCCCGCCGACGTTTTCCGTTGCCGCTACAGTCATACAGTTCTCCATTCTCACCGCGCCGCCGCCGCCAGCGCGGACATCTCATCGAACACCGGCCCGCTGGTGGGGATATTTGCCTGGAACACTTCCGCGATCACGCGCTGCCAGCCGTGAAGGAAATAAACCCATCCGTCCTCGATGCGCAGTTGCCGCTGTTTCGCCTGCGCCCGCGCCTGATCCAGAAACAGCAGGTCCCCGCGATAATTGAAGTCCCAGGCAATCCCGTTCAGGGGAAAATTCGCCGCCGAAGTAATCGGCGAACCCGGCGCATCCTTGCCCAGGCCGGTGGCATTAATCACCATCGAGCAGGGCTTTAGCGCCCCGACCACCGCATCGCTGTCTTGCGGCAACGGCGCGTGATGGAATGCCATCGGGACCCCATTTCCCAGCTTGCCACAAAGCACGTCGAACTCCTTCAGCCGGGCAGCGTTGCGAGCGCTGACGACAATTTTGGCGGGCCGATTTTTGCCGTGCTCTGGCTGCATTAGATACAAGGTCAGCGCGATGGCCGATCCCCCGGCCCCGAGGAGCAATAATTCCGCGCCCGTGTGTTCCCAATATCGAGCCGGCAGAATGGCCTGGAGCGCCAGCCCGCTGGTTTGCGGGTCCTTGGCATATCCCACCAGCTTTTCGCCGCGCTTGGCGATGCCGCTGACCTCGCCGAGCAATTTGGCGTAGGGGTCCAGGTCGTCGAATAAATCCGCGGCGGCGTTGAGCAGGTCCAGCTTATGGGTTGTCACCAGCGCTCCCCGGCTCAGCGGATCGCGCTTGATGAATTCCACGACGCGACGGTAAGTCCGCCGATCGTCGTGCAACTTGCAGTCGATTCCCCTGATCTGCACGTGACCGAATTTCAAATATTCGGCCCATTTTGGAAACACCTTCATGATCGACGACTTGCCGGTCGTCACGCCGATGAAGTACATCGTCGGCTTGGTCGCCGGCTCGAAGAGCGTGGTGGGGCACGCTTGCACCGCGTTGTACTCCGTTGGCGTCATCGCAATTGCTCCAATAACGCCTCGTAGCGCTCTCGCCGACGGGTGGTCCACTTGGCCAGTTCGCGCGTTGGCTTGACGGTCGGTCCAAGCTTCACCCATTCATCCGCCTTTTTGCCGGGATCGTTCCATAAACCGGCCGCGGCGCCCGCGACCAATGCCGCCCCGGCAGGCGCGCCTTCCGAGGCGGCAAGGCGGCGCACCGGCATCTGAAGAACATCCGCCTTGATCTGGTTCCACAATTCGCTCTTCTCGCCGCCGCCGGTAATCCGCAATTCCCGCAAGCCGCCCGGGCCGAATAGTTCTAGCACGATCCGCTGATAGATCGCGTATTCCAGCGCCACCGCCTCCAGCACCGCTCGATAGAGATGTCCCAGCGTATGTCCCCATTCCAATCCCACCCAGGCGCCGCGCATCGCCGGCTGGTTTGGGCAGGCCCGGCCTCCCAGATGCGGCAGAAACATCGGCAGTGCGCCGCCGGCCCGGATCGCGGCGGCGCGCCGATTCAGGTCATCGAACTCCGGCTGCGAAGCGATCTCTTTCCTGAACCATTCCAGGTTCATGCCCCCGCCATGGATGTAGGCATAGGGATGCCAAAGCCCGGGCGCCACGGATCGGCCGCATCCCAATACCCGATACTTCATATCCGCTGCGAACGTGGCAACCGTCGTGGCAAACACCGACGCCGTCCCCACCACGTCCACGCCGATCCCCACCTGATTTGCCCGGCAGGCGAGAAAGCTCGCGGCCGTATCACCGCAGCCGGCCGCCAGCAACGTGCCTTCCTTCAGCCCGCATGCCCGCGCCTCTTTGCCGCGCATCTGGCCAACGACGCTCGTCGGCGCAACGATCCGCGGCAGCTTCCCGATCGGGACCTTGAACCGCCGGCACAGGTCCTCGTCCCACCGCTGGCGCACGTTGTCGGCGAAGCCGGAAAAGTGCAGATAGGTGTTGTCAATGAACGCATCTCGCGCGGGCAACCCGCAAAGACGCATGGCGACGTATCCGCCGGGTTGCACGAACACGGCGATCCGCTTCCACGCCGATGGCCGGGTCTGTTGCCACCACAGCACCTTCGGCCCGTGATTGAAACTTGGGGCACAACCCGTTCGGGCCAAAATCTGCGGTCCGGCCCTGCGCTCCATCTGGTGGATCTGATTTGCGCAACGCGTATCCAGCCAGGAGTCATAAGGGGTGACGTGGCGGCCGTCGGGGCCGATCCCGATAATTCCCGCCATCTGGCCGGCGAGTCCCACCGCCGCCACGTCCTCTTTGCGGACGCCCGCCTGGCTGATGCAGGAGCGCAGGGCGTGCCGCACGCTCTGCAACTGATCCTGCGGGTCCTCCTCCACGACCCCCGCTTGCGGGCGATGCAGCTTCGAGCCGATAAAACCAGACCCCAGTCGTCGCCCCCGCTCGTCGAAGAGCCGCGTCTTCGTGCCCTGCGTGCCGATGTCGACGCCGATAACGTACTTCATGTCCGTCCGCCAAATGCCCTTGCCCGGTCTATCCCTTCAGCACGACCTTCAATCCCTTGCCCGACATCGCCGCTTGGTACGCCTTCTCCAGGTCCTTCATCGCAAACACATCCGATACAATATTCCGCGCCTTTACCTTGCCGGTTTCCATCAGCCGCAGCGCGATGCGGTAATCCCTCGGCGACCCGCCGGTCATGCCGGTGACAATCAGATTTTTGTAGTGAATCTGGTTGGTATCCAACGTGACCTGGGAGTCCCCCCGGGCCAGACCGGCGAACAAGCACAGCCTCCCAAACGGCGCCAACAGGTCGATCGCCAACTTCTGTAGCGCCCCCACGGGCGCCGCCAGAATCACCACGTCCGCTGGGCGCCCGCCCGTTCTCGATTGGATCGCCTCCGGGAGCGGCTGTTGCGTGGAATCGACCGTCCAACTCGCCCCCAATTCCTGCGCTTTTTTCAACCGCGCCCCATTCACGTCCACCATGCCGACCGCGCAGGCGCCACAGACGTTGGCGCACATCATGTTCAACAGGCCCATCGGCCCGGCTCCGAAGACGACCACGACGTCTCCCAATTCCACCCGCGAGACGCGCAGCCCGTTGACCGCGCACGACAACGGCTCGGCCAACGTGGCCTCCTCGGCCGGCATCGCCTCGGCGATCTCGATCACGTTGCCCTGCTCCAGCGCCGCGGCAGGCACTGTCACGTACTCGGCATGGGCCCCGTCGAAGGTGATCCCGAACGCCGAATAATCCGGGCACATGTTCGCCATCCCCCGGGCACACATGTCGCATCGCCCGCAGCCCAGATTCGGCGCAACTCCCACCCGCTGCCCCAGCCTCCATCCCTTCACCTTCGCGCCCACCTCGGCAATTCGCCCGACGAACTCGTGCCCCAATGTGATCGTCTGCCCGTCCGCCAGCTTGCGATGCCCGTGCCGCGCGATCTTCACGTCCGTTCCACAGATCGACGCCGCCTCGACTTTCAACAATAGCTTGCCCGCATCGGCGCGCGGGACCGGCGTTTCGCCAATCACCAGTTCACCGCCCTGCGTATATCTAGCGGCAATCATCGCTCACCCGAAAAGTTCACGACCTGGCCGGACTTCACCGATCGATTGATCGCCAGCACCGCCTCCACGGCGTTTCGCCCGTCCATTCCGCCCACTCGCGGGGTCTGGCCCTCCCGCACGCAGCGAACGAAATGTTCCATCTCCGCAAGATAGGCCTCCTTGAACAGCGTCCGCCAGCTTTTCACCGCTTGCCCCTCGACGCGGCCTTCGACGGTCACCTTGGTGCAGCCGGGCTGCCGCACCGTTCCCACCATGAGCAGCCCCCGTTCGCAAAGGACCTCAAGGCGCGCGTCGTAGCCGTAATGCGCCGGACAAGTGCCGTCAATCGTGCCCATCGACCCGCCGGCCATCCGCAGCGTGACCACGACGTTGTCGTAAAAATCCGGAAACTTCTCCCTGGCCTCGGGCACTTTGAAATTGTGCGCCTCGGCGTAGAGCCGCGCGATCCGATCTTCCGTCAGCCACAACACCGAGTCGATGTCGTGACTATTGACCTCGGCGATGATGCCGTTGCTCTTGGTCAGGTCCCACATCCACGGCCCCGGCCCGCCGGGACCCCGGCCGGTGCTCTTGATGATCATGACGCGGCCCATCTCACCGCTTTGCAGCATCTCCTTGGCGCGCATGAAGCCGTCGTCAAAGCGCCGCATGAAGCCCAATTGCAGTTTCACGTTGGCGCGGGTCACCGCGGAATTTATCGCGTCACACTCCTGGAGCGTCACGGCCATCGGCTTTTCAAGAAAGACATGCTTCCCCCTCTCAGCCGCCGCCACCGCGATGTCCCGATGCAGAAACGTCGGCGTCACGATGATGACCGCATCCGCCTCATCATCCGCCAACGCCTCGCGATAATCCGAGTAAAGTCGCGTGATCCCAAGCTCCTGCTTCATGGCCTGGAGCGCGGCCGGGTTGGGATCGCACACCGACGCCAGTTCCGCGCCGTTGATATGCCTCGCCACATTGCGCGCATGAATCGCACCAGCGCGTCCGGCCCCGATCAAACAAAACCTGACTTTGGTCATTGCCGACCCTCACAACGCAGGGGGCAACCCACTTTTGGCGGCTCGCCCTGGCGTCAATCGAGGATACAATGCTATAATGTCATGTCAATAGAAAATAATGCTTCCTGATCACCTCTGACCGGTCGCTATCGCGCCGAAATCACAAGCGTCGCGATTCTCTTGGCGCCGATCACCGCCTCAAAGCCATCTCCGTGGTGTTCGACTTTCGTTTGCGCATCGTCGCGTCCATCCAACGTTTCACTCTCAACCGACTTTACAGGTCCCAGCTTCACCGTCGCCGGCCGAGACAGAGGGTTGAACAGGCGCATCCGTCGGCCCCGCTCGTGGCGCCGAACGCTGGTCACGACAACGTCTCCCTCCACGCGCCCAAAGGCGTGCGATCGGGGCAGTCGGCTGGCCGGCGCCGACGCCAGATCGGCTGGATGCAGCGTGACCTGCCGGACGGCGGCATTGACGCGCTGACCCAGTAGAAAGAGCTTCTTCACCGGGACGGGTCCGGCGAAAGGAATCAGGTCATAGCGGAAGAGGCGATCGCCCTGAATCTGGCCGCCGGGGTTGTCGTCGCTGAAGACCGCCTTGCGGAAGGCGCGGAGGAGCGTCAGGGCGATGGGCCGATCCGGTCTGTTCATCACGGCCGATTCCGGCAACCCGCGGCTGACGACGGCCAAGCCCGCGCGGCCATTGCCAAAAGCGGTCCAGGTCATTTGCGGCCGGGTTTCGATATCGAGTTCCTTGCGAATTGCATTATCGGCCGCCAGCGCGACGGGCCGTTCAAGACAATCGAATGCGCCGTCGCACCAGTAGGAGTCGCCGGCCAGCCCGGTGGGAAACAACACCCGCAGGCGGTGGTCGAGCACCGTGTTGTGGACGGTTGTCTTCACCTCGACGCGGTCGATTCCACGCCGCAACGTCACCTCCGAAACGATTTGCAGCGGCGCCTTGCGCGCGTCCCGCGACATGACGCGGAAGTCGAACGACTCCGGCACGTTCATCGTCAGGTCGATCCGCAGCGTGGCCTTGTCGATGCCATCGGCGATCAGCGCGACATCCGCGCCGCAAGCCGAGCTGTTGTAGATCGCGTCATTCACCGCGACGCCGTGGAACCACCCATCGCCGATGTCGGCCCGTTGTTCGAACGTGAGAAACTGGTCGAATGCGTGGCCCGCCCGTTTGTCCAACAGAGCCAGCGTGCCGTTGGGATTGACGGTTACCCGCAGAAAGTCGTTCTCGATCGCGCGGTGGGACGTGGCCATCGAACCCGCACAACGCGTTGGCCCTTCAAACGGTTCAACAACGAGCGTCACGTAGCCGAACGGCGGAACGGCGAGCCTCGCGGTCACGGAAACGACGTGGCGTGTTTCAGCGGTCGGAAACTTGTAACGAGTCACGTGAAACCCATTGGAATCCCGCCGCTGGTGAACGAGTTGATAGGGAATCTCTTCACCGCCGGGACCGCGAATCTTGAAGGAGAATTTTTCCTCGAATCCGAAAAACTCCTTGAACTTCGTCGGCCAGTTCGTCGGCAGCTGAATCTCCAGGTCGACCGGCTCGTCGATCGGCTCGGCGGTCGCGTTGAACACGCCGATGACCAGCGAGCCGGCAACGTCCAATTTCGGCGCGGCGGCGGCGGTGATGGCCCGCAGGGCCTGCTCCGTGAGCCGGGCGGATATCCCGATCGACTGGTCAAACCGATAGATCATGTCCTGGTGCACCTGATCGATCGAGCAACCGCACATGCTATCGTGCGGATGGTTTTCCAGCAGGTGTTTCCAGGCGAGGCGCAGGTAGGACGACGGATACTCGCGGGAAAGCGCCTCACTGGCGAATGTGCAGAACGGTTCGGCCCAAAGGCATAATTCATCTTCACACGCGGCGTTGCGCTGCTTGAGGTGGATGCGGCTGGAGTAGCAGCCGGGGATCAGCCACACCTCGTCCAACGCCTGCGGCTCGCGGCCGGTTTCGCGAAGTTCGCCGATGAGGGTCCGCTTGACGTGCGACCGTTCCCTGGCCATTGCCGCCTGGTAGGAATCGAGATCGCTGGCGACGATGTGAATCCCCTCGGCGGCCAACCGCTCGTTCGCCCCGGCGATGATCTCGGACATGCGCGGCTCGATCTCCAGATGATCGCCGCCATCGAATAAGAGGATCGGCGACAGGTTGGACCGGGCGGCTTCGAATCGCGTGTAGTCCACCAGCCGGCTGACCGCCTCGCGCACGTCCAACGGCTTATCGGGCGCCAGAACATCACGAACCCGATATGCCAGCGTGCAATATCCGCTGGGACCAAAGCGGTACGCCGGCAGCACCGTTCCGTCGGGACTTTGCCAGAGAAAGTGGCCGTGGTGATCGCGCTCGGTGGTCCCTCGCCAGATGAACGCTCCGGCGACCGCGAATTGATCGAATATCTGCGGGAGCTGGCCGATGTGACCGAACTGATCGCATACAAACCCGGCGCGGGAAGCGGGCGCGCCCCATTGGGCCGCGGTCTCGATTCCCATTTCCAGGTTGCGAACGATGGATTCCCCGCACACGAGCCATTCGTCGGGCGCGACGTACCAGGGCCCGGCTTTGAACCGGCCCTCCATCATGTATTGCCGAAGGTTCTGGGCCTTTTCCGGACGTATTTCAAGAAAGTCGATCATGGGGATCGCCTGTCCGTCCATGTTAAACTTGAACTCGGCATCCTTGGCGAGGGTGTCCAGCACCTCGTCCAACATTGAGACCAAGCGCATGCGATATCCCTGGAACGGTTCATACCATTCTCGATCCCAGTGAGTGCTGCGGACGTAGTGGGCAATGCGGGTCATGTGGTCGCCTCCTCGATGGCCGCGGGCTTCGCCTGCGCGGCACGGATTCTTGCCATGTCGAACTTCGTTTGGCGCGCGAACGTGTAAATGCCGTTCTGCTCCTGGTAGACGTCGGTCAGTTGGGTGTAGCAATAGCCGAACATGTTCCGGTCGCCGAGCAGAACGGCGCACAACTTTTCAAACCTGGCGTAAAACTCCTCGATGCTGGCCGGCGGCTTCCCGTAACCCCATGACGCCTCGCCCGGCCGGGCGGCGGGGTTCCACCAGATCCCGCCAAACTCGCTCACAAAATAGGGCTGGCCATGGTAGGGCGCCGACCAGTGAACGAGCCGGCGGCCGGTGTCATCGGGATGGGGATTCATCAGCGCGGCGCCGCGCGCCAGGCCGGCGTGATTCGCGGCGAATTTCGCGGGGTCCTGCTCGTAGTCGTGGCTATCGTACACGTCCGTTTCCCGTACCCGGTGAGAATATCCCGAGACGTCCAGCACCGGGCGGCTCGTATCCATCGCCTTGGCAGCCAGGAACAATCCCCCAGTGACGTCGTCCAGCGCGGTGACGTGGTCGGTCAGAATCTGCGGTGTTTCGTTCAACGGACACCATCCGATGATGCACGGATGCGAGTAGTCCCTTTGGATCGCTTCCAGCCATTGCGTGATGTAGGTTGCGCCGTGCTGGTGGTTGTCCCCCGGCGGTCCGCCGAGGTCGGCGCCCCAATCGGCGAACTCGCCCCAGCAGAGATAGCCGAGTTGGTCCGCCCAATAGAGGAACCGTTCCTCGAACACCTTCTGATGCAAGCGGGCGCCATTGAACCCGGCCGCCATGCTCAGTTCGATATCGCGCTTCAGCGCCGCGTCGGTCGGCGCGGTCATGATGCCGTCCGGGTAATAGCCCTGGTCCAGCACAAGCCTCTGGAAGATCGGCTTGCCGTTGATCTTGATCGCCATGCCGTCGATCGCGACCGACCGCAAGCCGGCGTAACTCTTCACCGAATCCAAAACCCGGCCGGATTCGTCCGACAACTCGATCAGCAGGTCATGCAGATGCGGATCGCCCGGCGTCCAGGGATGGAGGCGGTGCTCAGGAATCGACAGCGTCAATCTCGACGACATCGACAGGTCCGCGCGGACGGATGCACTGGCAATCGCCTGGCCACCATCGAAGACCGTCGCGCGCACCGTGTATCCCATGCGGCCGCCGCTAATTGGCAAGTCGAGATGAAACGCTCCGGCCGCCAGGTCCGGCGTGATTCGCGGGCGCTTCAGGTACGTCCGGGGCACCGGCTCCAACCACACCGTCTGCCAGATGCCGGTTGTCCGGGTGTATAGACAATCATGGTTGAGGTACCGTTGCGATTGTTTGCCGAGCGGCTGCGGCGCCCGATGGCGGTCGCGCGCCCGCACCACGATCGTAATCTCCTCATCGGCCTTGGCCACTTCGCTCAAATCACACGTGAAGGGCGTGAACCCGCCGCGGTGCCGCGCCGCCTCGGTCCCATTGACCCAAACCGTCGCGTCGTAGTCCACCGCCTGGAAGTGCAGCAGCACGCGTTGTCCCGCCCACTCCGCGGGTATCTTCACCCTCCGGCGGTACCACACGGCGTTCAAGAAATCCCTGTTGTCGATGCCCGATAGCCGCGACTCCGGGCAAAACGGCACGATGATGCGGCTTGAAAGATCGCGATCCTTGAGTCCCCGTTCCAGGCCGCTGTCTCCGGGGTCGATCTCAAAATGCCACGCTCCGTTCAGGCACAGCCATCGGTCGCGGACAAACTGCGGACGTGGATACTCGGCGCGGGGAATATCTTGTTCACTCATAACCGCCTCCTCCGCCGGGCATTCCAAAGCGGTGGCGTTGAAGATCGGCCTGCGGACAATGTCCTAATATCATGCTAAAGTGGGCAAATGCCCGTTGCGATGGCCGACGACTTTCCGAGCGGCGGGTTTTTTGTATGATGTGTGGGAGCATTTGCCAGTCGATTGGTTTCCAATGAAGAAGACCCACTTGCCGCCCGCCAGCGACCGACGGAGAATCGCCATCAGCGAGTTGCTCTTCCGGCCGACGGAGCGGTTTGTTCTGGACGAGAAGTCGCCGATCCCGCTCTATCACCAGGTCGAGAAGATCATTGAGGCCCGCATCGGTCAAGACGAGACCGTCGGCCAAATGCTGCCGCGGGAAATGGACCTGTTGAGCATCTTCGGCGTCAGCCGCGCCACCATCAAGCGCGTGACGGACAATCTGGTGGCCAAGGGTTTGATCGAGCGGAAACGGGCCATCGGGACGCGGATCATCAACAGCCCAATGACCGAGGATTTGGGGCGGCTGCAAAGCTACTCCGAGCAGATGAGGAAACTGGGGCTGAACATCAGCACTGAAATGCTCGGCGTGGAAATCCGCAAGCCGGCCAAGGCGGTCGCCGAGTTGCTGCACCTGCCGGCCGGCGGCAAGACGCTCCTGGTCCGCCGGCTCCGCGGCACCAGCGAAGCGTTTCCCGTGGTGTTGCTCGCCTCGAGCATTCCCGAAAGTTTTGGGATCAGCCCCAAGGAGGATTTCAGCGCATCCCTCTACGCGCTGATCGAGGAGAAGTACGGCATTCCCATCGAGTGGGGCGAAGAGCGGATCGGCGCCCGCGCCGCCACGGAAGAGGAAGCCGCGCTGCTTCAGATCAACGCCGGGGACGCCGTGCTTACCATGGAGCGGCTCTCGTACACGCTTGGCAACCGCCCCATCGAATTCGTCAGCGCGGTCTATCGGCCCGAGCGATACACGTTTTCGATCAAGTTGAAGCGATAGTTGATTCTCATCGGTTCGGATATTGGAGTCGAAATGGAAAGTCACAATCGGGTCGTTTCCGGGTGCGGATTTCATCACGTCGCGGTGCGGGTGCACGACTTTGACGCCTCCACCAAATTCTACAAGGCGCCGGGCATGACCGAAACACTTGCCTGGGGCAAGGACGACTATCGCGCGGCGCTGTTCGACACGGGCGACGGGAACTACATGGAGATCTTCGCCGGCGGCGCCCCTGGGGCGAAGCCGGCATGGGGAGAAGGAGCGGCCCTGATCCACGTGGCGCTGCGGGCGGTGGACGTGGATGCCGCGACTCAAGCCGCGCAGGCCGCCGGCGCCGTCGTCACGCATCCGCCGGAAGACGTTGCCATCAACGGCGCGGAAGGCAGGCAGGTGAATGTGCGGATCTCGTTCGTTCATGCGCCTGGGGGTGAAGTCATCGAGTTCTTCCATTCGCGAGAGCTTTAAGCATCAGGGCGTTGCCGTGACGAACTGGGTCTGGAAAGCGCCGATGTCGTACGCGCCGTACACGGGGCGCGGGTGGTCAAGACAATCGTGAGTTAGGCCATCAATTCTGGCCGCCGGAACTTTGCCGACGTCTGGTGAGTGGGGCGTCAAAACGTAATTGCCGACTGCGCCATCGGCGAATTGGGGATTGCCGACCACCAGATGGGCATCGCGGTTCAGGCTGCGCGGCGGGCCAGCGGTATCGTCAAAGCCGTTGTAATCCAGCACTAATCCGGCGGCGCCGTTGTCGTTGATCGGGAGAGTTGGGCCCGTGAACAGGTTGCCGATGAATCGCGTATTGCCGGCCGAGGATTTGAGTTCAACGCAGGGGCCGGCGGCCGACCTGTGATCCAGCGTGTTGAAGCGAATGACGTTGTCCCGCCCGCGAACGACAATGCCGCCTTGGGCGTTGATGCTTTGCCGATCGACGCAGTTCTGCACGACGTTGTCGTTGCCGAAGAGGTCGATCTTGGCATCACCGCTGATTCGCAGTCCATCGATGAGGACGTGGGCGCCATAGACGTCGCAAGTCGGGCCGGTCAAAAGGCCGCCCTTGATGGTGACGATTTCGCCGGGCGCGTCGGTGCCGATTCCAATTGAGCAGCCCAGTGAAGTCAGGTTCCGGATCAGCAGATTTCCCAATCCCGGGCCGTGCGTGATGAAGGACTGCTGCTGGGGATCGAAATGATCCACCTTGCAATCGATCCATTGGGACGTGTCGCCATGGCGGGAAGCGTCGGAGAAGCTGACAAACGCGCCGGCGTTGCCGTAGGCCAGGCCGGGGATGCAGCCGCGGGCGTAGAGATGCGTTCCGATGAATCCCGTTGAGTTGATCACGCCGATGTGATGCTTGCCGCCGGCATGGGCCTCGCAGTGATCGAGCCGCACGTTGGCGCTGCCCTGGATGCGAAAGACGTATGCATCGGGAACGCCGCCGGAATTGACGGCGGCCGCCGTCTCCTTCCCGACGAGGTTGTTGAAAATCAGGTTGTTGTGTCCGTTGGAACAGATCAGGCTGGAATCGGCGTTGGCGCCCTGGGCGCGGTCCGAAGCGGTGTATGCCACGGCGTCGCTGCGCGGATCAACTCCCGCGGTCCTGATGAATACCGTTGGCCCGGCAATGAAGAACGAATCGGCGGGCATCCTGGAATAGTCGGCGGCGAGATTCAGGAACTGGTGATCGGCGAAGACCCAGTAAGCGTGGCCGGTCGGCAGAGCCGACACCGGAAATGAATAAACCGAATCGCCGGCCGGGGTGAACGCGCCGGCGGGGATCACGTCGCTGCCCCAGAACGTGGGCTTGGCGGCGTTGGCATCGCCGTAGTCGGCGTAGGTGATTGGATGGGTTTCGGTTCCGTCGGAGCTGGCGATGAGTTGTTCGTGCCAGTCGCCGCCGCGTTGGAACAGGATGCAGTCCCCGGGCTCGAATTCTGCGGAATTGACTTTTGCCGCGGTGCGCCAGGCGGTCGTTTCGCTACGCCCGTCGTGCCGGTCGTCGCCGCCGGGGCTGACGTAATAGCGCCCCGGCGAAGAAGCAGCGGCGTCGCCCATCGCCGAGCGGGCAAGCCACCCGACAGCACATAGAATCATGATGGTTCGCATGGCGGTGGTCTCCATGGCATCAGCCAAATGTTTGGCGCAAGTGCGCGGCAGCGGCGCAGAGCCGGCGGAGCTTCTCGAAAGCTTCGTCGATGGTCGGCGGCTCGCCGGCGTCGGGGGCGAAGCCACAGTCGGGATTCAGCGCAATTCGTTTTGGGTCGATGATCCTGGCGCCGGCGGCGGCGATGGACTCGATCTGCGCGATCTCCTGAAACGAAGCGGTGCGCACGTCGACGACTCCCATGCCGACGTCCAGGTGCGCCGGCAGCAGCGCCAGGTCGTCCACGTGGCCGGTGCCTTGGTAGGCGAATTCCAGGTTGACGCGGTCGATCTTCGCCTGGGCAAGCCGCGGGAGAATCGGCTTGTAATCGCCGATCACGTCGCTCTGCCGCTTGTACACGCTGTGGCAACAATGCAGGTGGACCTCGGATTTCAGACCCTGCGTGATGCGATTGATCGCGGAAATGGCCTGGGGGAATTGGCGGTCGATGTTCCACTGGCGGCGAAGACGCTCATCGTGGATCTCGCGGGATTCGGCGGCGTCGGTGAGGCGGGGATCACAAAAGTACGTCAACGCCGGATCGTCAAGCTGGATCACGTCGATGCCGGCCTCGGAAAGCGCCATGGCCTCGGCGGCCAGCAACTCGGTGAGATGATCCATGAAGCTTTCCAGCGTTGGATAAGCCGCGGTGGAATAATCCTCGTGCCAATAACGAATCGCGATCAGAAACGGGCTGGGCAGGGCGAATTTCGTGCAGCGATCGGTGTGGCGGACGAGGAACTCGCCGTCGCGCGCGAAGACCGGATCCTTGGCGGTCATTTTGCGAACGACGACCTCGGTCAATTTCGTCTGGCCTTGATGCTGGTACTTCCGGACGCGCTCAAAGCCGCCGACTCGCGTGAAAAACTCGCCGATGTAATGCCGGCGGCGCCATTCGCCGTCGCTGATGACGTCGATGCCGGCCTGCTCCTGGAGGCGGATGGCGAAAATCACCATTTCGTCCATGATTTTCTCGTAACGCTCCGGGGGCATCTCCCCTCGCCGGGATAACACGTCCTGCACGGACTTGGGGCGCGGCAGCGAGCCGATCACCTGCGTGAAGAAAAGCGGAAGTTTTCGCGTACGTTCGGTTTTCATGGCACGCCCGGCAGCTCGCGTCGCCGCGCGCCGCTCAACGATGCTGCAAGATCGCCGTGGTCAGGGATTGGTCTTGGCATCCAGGTAGATTTGTTTGACCTCTTTGTCGTACTCGTCGTCGAACCAGGTGCGATAGAGAAGGATGTCGCCGGATCGAACGCCGGCGACCAACTCGTCGTGCTTTTGCCTCACGAGATCCATCCCGGCATCGACGACGCGCAGGATGGTGAAGGCGTCGGGATACACCGCGTGCACGTTCGCCGGGGTCTGCGTATAGCCCTGCTGAAGCTCATGGTACGGCGCGGTGTAGGCCCAGTGGCGCGTGGCCGATTCTTCCGGAATCAGCAGGGAATCGGGGAATCGCTGGTTCAAGATGCGGAAGAATTCGGCCGGCATGGTGTTCAGCACCAGCGTGCCATCGGGTTGAGTGTCCCACAGCGTTGTCGAGTCAATGTAGAAGAGCGTGCAGCCCCAGCGTTTCTTGGCGTAGGCGATTTTCTCGGAGATTTCCTCGACGGGATCCTCGGCCTGGACATGGGTCCATGGCTCATTGCTGCCCGGGCTGCGCACCACGTGGGATGGACGAATCGTGACGCCGACGCGCAGGCCGGCGTCCTTGAACTTTTGCATGAATGCATCGGCGACACCCGCCATTTCCGGGGCCATCGTCTCCATCAGCCGCGGATCGCCGATGTAGCTGATCATGTGCGGCATCTCCTGGCCTTCGATGTCCCACACGATCACGCCCTGCGCGTTCATGTCCCTGGCGAATCCGATGCAATTGTCCGCGTACTTCAGCAGTCGCTTGTGGAAATCTTCAACGCCCTGGGGCGTCGTGACGTCCAGGTCGTACCGCTCCATGAACCACCCCCGCGGATTTTTCTTGATGCCCATTGCCGATGACGCGAGATTGATCGAGCCGATGGGCCGATGGTCAGTCCATTTCATCTGCGGCGGGTAGCGCCGGGCAAACCGTTTGTAGAGGTCGTCGGCAATCTCCACCGGATCTGCGTCCTTTGGACCGAATCGCACCGACAACAGGAAATGATCCGAATCCCCCTTACCGATCAGCGAACCCATGTGCGGGAAACTCTCAAAACGCAAAACCAATTGGCATTGATCGGTAATGCCCGTCGGAAGCACGTGCAGGCCCAGCGGCCGATCCACTTGTTCTCCGCAGAAGAGCATCGTGCCGCCGTCGTAGTTGATCTGAAAAATCTGCGGATCATCGGCCGTGTCCGACGGCTGCGGCCAGCGGCCGTCCCATTCACCGCTCTTGTTCCAACCCGGCAGCTTGAGCTTCATCAAGGCCATGTCGATGAAACGGATCCCGGCCTTGGCCGTGTTCTTCACCTGGACATCCAAATAGATGCGGCCACCGTCGATGCGATAGACACAGGAGATCGACCCCCACTCGTATGTTTGCACCAACCGATTGGCGGCGAGATTGAAGCCGACGTGCGGGTTGCTTTGAGGCGATGCGGCTTCTGCCGGCCAGAGCATGAGCTTCCGCAACTCGATCTGGCTCTGGGCCAATAGCTCGTCTCCGCCATATCGGATGGACGACAGGCCCTGATCATTGACACGTATCTGAAGAGTCGGCTGTGCGTCTGCCCTGACGGCGGCGAAGAAGAGCACGGTCACGGTCAGTCCAAAACGGGAGATGATGGAGTTCATTGTGCGGGTTCCCGAGTCGGCCGCCTCGAAGTCGGCGATCTAACACAAAGCTTCGCGGGATCAAAATTACATTGATACTTATAATATTTATGGTAGTGTATTGAGAGAAGAGAATAAAGTAAATAATCAGAAGTGATGGTATTTTGACGTAAAAACTTATTGAATAGTCACTTGCGTAATTGCGGAGGAAGGCCATGCAGCTTCGGAATAGGTCCAGACGCGATCGCTCCCGGCGATTGATGGAGGCTTTGGAGCCGCGGCAATTGCTGTCGGCGGGCATAACGGCCACGTACGGCTCGACCGGTCTTTCGACTCTTAGCTACAACAACGGCACCAGCAGCAGCACGGTAATTAACGTTCCAGCCCATGGCGGCGATGGGTTTCAAGTCGAAGGATATTACACCGAGAGTTCGAGCGGGACATTGACATGGGTTTACACCGGCTCTGCCATCCCGAGTTGGAGTCCCACGGTCGTCAATGGCGCGACCGTTGGTGGCACTGCGACCTACAGTTACAGTTGGGGTTCGATCGCGTGCACATATTCGCAACCCGCGGGCACGACCAACCGCCTGAACTTCTCGTACACGATCGACAACACATCCACGACCACAACTATTGGAGGCGTCGCGTTACAATCGGCGAACCTCCGGTTTCCAGCAGCGCTGCCGTATCCGGCGGGCGACGTCCTGCTCGACTTTGGATTTGACGGGCCGAACGTTCAGGTGGCCGACTACGGCAGCGGCGTAATGGTGATGGTGGACGATACCGTGAACCTGGCGCCGGCCACCAATTCTCAACTGTATGCCGGATTGTGGTCAAATACGGACGGCTCCGGAACGTATTGGTCCATGGTGGTGAATTCGGCGCCTTTCAACGGAACTGCTCAGAATTCAGCGTGGCCATTATTCAACACGCCGGTTGCCCCCGGCGGCACGGATAAGTTTGAGGTATCGCTTCGCTTCGCGCCGGAAGGGACTGATCCCTATCCCCTGGCGACGGATGTCGAACAGGCCTGGGCGGCGGCGTTTCCCCTGCAACTGAATTGGCCGGATCGCCGGCCGGTCGCACAATTGATGTTGACCTCCGCCGCGGATGTTTCGTCGACTAACGCCGAGGGCTGGGCGCTCAACGGCGCATCCATCAACGTGACGACCCCAAGCGGGCTATATCTATTTGCCCAGGCCCTGCTGGCCTATGCCGATGGCTCGGTCGGCTATATGCAGGCCGAAGACGCCCAAGGCATGATCACATGGGACGTCGAAGGCCAGATGTGGCAGCAGCCGACCTCGTTCATCGGCGACGCTTCCCTTGCCACCAGCACCACCGCAGACATCCAAAACGTGGTGAACGTGAACGGCACCCTCGAGACGCCGATGGGGTACGTATACACCGGTCCTGGCGCGCTTTATGGACCTGGTGGCGTCGCCGAACCGCTCATCGATCAGTATTTCCAGGTATTCAGCAACGCCGGTTTCCGTATCGGTGTGTGCCTCCGCCCGACCATAATCGAGAACGTAGATGGAACGCCTGAGCAAATAACCCCCACGAACGAATCTGAAGCCACGATTCTGGCAACCAAGATGGAATATGCCTATCAGCAGTGGGGCTGCACGCTGTTCTACCTCGATTCCAACAGCGGCTACGACGCGGCTCAATTGCAAACAGCGCTGCAAGACTTCTATAGCGTCTATCCCAACGCCAACGTGCTGATCATGCCCGAGCATCAGACGACTTCCGTCTATGCCTACAGCGCTCCGTACGGGCAGTTGGCGGTTTACGATTACACCGGCACGCCGGAACCGGCGCAGTTGACGTATCCCAACGGCTTTAGCTTCATCTATCCGGCCAATGGAGACAACGGAAATCCCGGCTTTCCCGACTACTTCTGGGCAATCGAAAAATCAGTGGCCAGGGGTGATAGCATCTTGTTCCGCGGTTGGTTTGCCGATCCATATAACACAACGATCCACAAGGTCTACGAAGATGCGGATGCGACGCCTGCCACGCCGTTGGGCGTATCAGCATCGGCGACGGTCGGCGCCGCCAATGTCTCCTGGCTTCCCGTCACCGGCGCCGGCATGTTCGAAAGCGGCGTCTATAACCTCATGCGCTCGACAACCGTCAACGGCGCCTACACAACCGTCGGCTGGGGAGTCCAGGGAACCAGCTATTCCGATGCCAGCGTCATCAACGGCCAGCAATACTATTACGAAGTGGTGGCCGTGGACGGCGTGGGGTCGGGAAGCGCATCAACGCCGGTTTCCCTTACGGCCGACTGGCCGGTGCTTGCCAGCGGGCCAACCGCCTCGATCAATCCGGTCACTGGGAAATCCACCAGCCTGTCGGTATCCGCGACCGATCCGGCCGGTTCGTCGTCTTTGATTTACACCTGGACGTATATCCCCGCGCTCTCCACGCCTTCCAACGCGCCGCCGCCGACCTTCTCCGCCAACGGCACGGATGCCGCCCAAAATGCGACCGCGACTTTCTATCAGGCCGGCAGTTACTTCCTCGCCGTGAAAATCACCAATTCAGCGGGCGTGTCGATCACGCCCCCCAACTTGGAAGTGGTCGTGAGCCAGACGGTCACGAAAATGTACGTGGAGCCCGCCAATGCCACGATCAACGGACCCACGCAGTATTCCGTTCTGGCGTGGGACCAGTTTAGCAATCCGATCACCTCGCCGACGGTTGCGTGGTCCGCCAGCGGTGGGTCCATCAGTTCATCGGGCCTTTACACCCCCACGGCTGTCGGCGCCTTCAGTGTGTCCGGCATAAGCGACGGCTATACGGCGACAACGCCCGTGACGGTCGGCAGTCTCCCGGCGGTAATCGTTGTGTCCG
>Ga0187867_10000139_pt1 | contig 63622 bp, 58 predicted proteins | sample June2016WEW_13_1_FD_132976 | JGI IMG/M metagenome (GOLD analysis project Ga0187867, IMG submission 132976) | Peatland microbial communities from SPRUCE experiment site at the Marcell Experimental Forest, Minnesota, USA - June2016WEW_13_10 | ecosystem: Environmental > Terrestrial > Soil >...
CCTTATTGAGATTATGATTCGATTCCGGATTGAATGAAACGCCACTGGCCAGGCGTGACGCTACATTTCGCTCGGGGCGACACGAGGCACGGCATGCTCAAGTTCGGAAAGGAACCGTTTCGCCCAGGTGGCGGCAGTGTTTTGCCAGACCGCCTCGCGCATGGTGCGCCAACGTGCTAGCCGCTCCTCAAGGGGCATGGTCAGCGCCGCGTTCAAGGCTTCGGCAATTTCGTCCGGATCGTAGGGATTGACCAGGATCGCACCGTCCAATTCCTGCGCGGCGCCGGCGAATGGCGAGAGCACCAGCACCCCGGGGTTATCCGGATTTTGGGCAGCCACGTACTCCTTCGCAACCAGGTTCATACCGTCGCGCAGCGGCGTAACCAGACCGACGCGGGCGAGGCGGTAAAACCCTGCGATAGTGGATCGGCCCACGGAACGCGTCATATAGCGCAGCGGAGTTCGATCAAAATCCGCGTACTCGCCGTCGATGCGGCCAACCATTTCATCGAGTTCTCGTCTGAGCGCACGATATTGTCCTACCTCGCCGCGCGAAACCGGAGCAATTTGCAGATACCGCACCCGGTTGCGGTGCGCTGGGAACCGCTTCAGCAACTGGGCAAACCCCCGAAATCGTTGCGGTAACCCCTTGGAATAATCCATCCGGTCAACGCCCAGGATGAGTGCCCGGTCGGCGAGAAACTCCGCCAGCCGGACGACCTCCGGGCCGTTCTCCGCACGACGGGCGGCCTGCGCCAAAGAATCGGGATTGATGCCGACGGGAAAGGCAGAAGCGCGAGCCGGGATGTTGAGCCTAAGGAACAAAGTGTTCAGGTTCTCCGCGTCCTCCTCCACCTGCACGCCCACTACCTCGTAGGCGGCCAGCGTGCGCAGAAGAGCGTCGGCTTGCGGGAGACAGAGGAACAGTGCAGGCGGCGGAAACGGAACGTGCAGGAAGAAGCCGATCCGGCAGGTTACACCGCGATCACGCAGCGCCTGGCCCAGTGGAAACAGATGATAATCGTGTACCCAGACCAGATCATCCGGCAGCAACAGCGGGACCAAGGCCTGGGCAAAGGCGGCATTCACGGCGTTGTAGGCCTTGAGTTCGTCGCGCCGGAACTCGGATAATCCGACACGGCTGTGCAGCAGCGGCCACAACATGCCGTTCGCGAAGCCGTTGTAATATCCTCGATAGTCGGACTCGGCCAGATCAACGGTTGCGAAAGCGGTTTGACCGGCTTGCGTCAGATGTGGCTCGATCAATGCGTCACCGATTCCGACATGGCCCGACCAGCCGAACCACAGGCAGTCACGCCGCTGTACGGCATCATGCAAAGCGACCGCCAGCCCGCCGGCCGATTGCGCACGGCCGCGCGGAACCGGAACGCGGTTGGAGACAATCACCAGCCGGGGCATCTCAGTCGAACCGCCGGTTGGCGGAGAGCACCGGGATTTCCGGCAACCCAAACACGTTTTTGTGCCTTGGCAAGGTCAGCCCCAGGAAAAAATGCATGCGGAAGGCCTATACCCTATTTCGCGAATTTCCCGAAAAGCCTCTCGCCGGCTGTGGATGCAGGCCTGTCGGACCCCGGGGTCCGCGCGAGTTCGATAAGAACCTGGCGCGAGGTTGCAACATGACCTTATAACGTTCGCTGATCAGGTTGGCTGGTCGCACTGTCATCGCGAACGCTGCAATGCCAATTCCGTACGCGCGGCGTCATGTTGTGTGCAATGATTGTGGTAGCCGCGAGCAATCTGAACGAACGGCCCCCTAATTCCTCGGCAACCTCGCCTCCGACGGCGCATCCGGGTTCTGCGCGCGGTGACGCAACAAATGATCCGCCAGCACACACGCCAGCATCGCCTCGCCCACCGGCACAGCGCGAATTCCCACGCAGGGGTCGTGCCGTCCTTTCGTGCTGACCTCGACCTCCTGACCATTCCGATCGACCGCCCGGCGCGGCGTCAGGATCGAACTCGTCGGCTTCACCGCAAATCGCGCCACAATCGGCTGGCCGGTGGAAATGCCGCCCAGAATACCGCCGGCATGGTTGGTTGAGAACGATACCAGACCGTCGTGCATGCGCATTTCATCGGCATTCGCCTCGCCGGACAGGGTCGCAGCCGCGAAGCCATCGCCGATCTCGACGCCTTTGACCGCATTGATCGACATCAGCGCCGCAGCCAGATCGGCATCGAGTTTGCCGTATACCGGTGCGCCCAGACCAGGCGGCACACCATCGGCGATAACCTCGATGACCGCGCCGACTGAAGATCCCGATTTTCGCACCGCCGCCAGCATCGTCTCCCACTCTGCCGCCACCACGGGGTCAGGGCAAAAGAACGGGTTGTTGTCCACTTCCGACCAGTCCCACCGAGCCCGGTCGATCCGCAACGCACCCATTTGCACCAGCGCGCCACGAATGCGCACGCCATCGCCCAACACGCGTCGCGCCACGCCACCGGCCGCCACTCGCATTGCGGTCTCGCGCGCCGAGGCGCGCCCGCCGCCACGATAATCCCGCACCCCGTATTTAAGCTCGTAGGTCAGGTCCGCGTGGCCCGGACGAAACTGTTCAGAGATGGCAGAGTAGTCCCGCGAGCGCTGGTCGACATTGTCGATGATCATCGCAATTGGCGTTCCGGTCGTCACGCCATCGAACACACCCGACAGGATGCGCACCTGATCGGGTTCCTGCCGCTGCGTAGTGAATTTCGACTGTCCCGGCCGGCGGCGATCGAGCCACGGCTGCAAATCCGACTCACTCAACCGCAACCGAGGCGGGCAGCCATCGACCACACAACCGATCGCCGGCCCGTGGCTTTCACCCCAGGTGGTGACGCGGAACAGATGGCCGAAACTGTTGTGACTCATGCCCCCTCATTGCTCCTCGGGCATTGCCCCTCAGTCATTGCCACGCGGTCATTGTCCTTGGTCGATGGCGATGTCCGGTGCTTCCGGATGTTTCATTCCCACTACGTGATAACCGCAGTCGACATGATGCACCTCGCCGGTCACCCCGCTCGCCAGATCGGACAATAAATACATCCCAGCCCCGCCGACCTCACTGATCGAGACATTGCGTCGCATCGGGGCGTTCAACTGGTTCCAACGGAACAGATAATGGAAATCGCCGATCCCGGACGACGCCAGCGTCTTGATCGGTCCGGCCGAGATCGCGTTTACTCGGATCCCCGCGGTGCCCAGATCGGCAGCCATATAGCGGACGGATGCCTCCAGCGCCGCCTTTGCCACGCCCATCACGTTATAATGAGGAATCCATTTCTCGGCACCGTAGTAGCTCAAGGTCAGCAGGCTGCCGCCTGGCCGCATCAGCGGCAATGCGCGTTGCGCAACCGCAAGAAACGAAAAACACGAAATATCCATCGCCTGCAGAAATGCCGCCCTTGGCGTATCGACATAACGGCCGCGCAGATAGGCCTTGTCCGCGTACGCGATCGCATGCACCAGGAAGTCGATGCGATCCCAGCGTGCCGCAATGGACCGGAACGCCATGTCGAGGCTCGCCTCGTCGGCCACGTCGCAGTTCACCAGGAAGTCCGAGCCGATCGACGTGGCCAATGGCCGCACCCGCCGTTCCAGAGCCTCGCCCTGAAAGGTGAACGCCAACTCGGCGCCTTGCGCGGCACAAGCCTCGGCGATGCCCCACCCCAGCGAGCGATTATTCGCCGCCCCCATGATGACGCCACGCTTGCCCGCCATCAGGTTGCCCCCAAGGAGGTGCTCGGCGCGGGTAACGGACGAAGGGGCGTTATCGGCCATTTTGGTCCTCTGGGAACAGTCGGCGTCAAAGGAAAGTTAACGATCTGTCGTGACACAGAGCCCCATCACTGGGCAATAGCCAAGCCCAGTCCGTTGCAGGCAGCCTGTTGTCGGTGGCATCCACGGCCTATTGTCCGGGCGAGACATTCCGCGACCCGGTAACCGCCCGGTGCATTCGCTCCGACACGGACAGCGGTTCGCACCGCCTCGGACTAAGACTCGCCTCGGACAAAGACATGCCTCGGGCAAAGACACGATTGGGCGCCGCATGACCAGCACAGACCTTACCCAGACCGACCCGTTCGCCTGGTTCAACACCTGGATGGCCGAGGCCGAGATCAGCGAACCCGCCGATCCCAACGCCATGACTGTGGTCACCGTGGGACCGGGCGGAAAACCGTCCGCCCGCATTGTCCTGCTAAAAGGGGTCGACCCGCGCGGCTTCGTCTTCTACACCAACACGCACAGTCGCAAGGGCGGCGAACTTGGCACCAACCCATTGACGTCCTTGTTGTTTTACTGGAAATCCCTGGGCCGCCAGATCCGCATCGAAGGCCGTGCCGAAGCCGTCACCCCGGCCGAAGCCGACGCCTATTATGCCACCCGCGCGCGGATTTCCCGCCTTGGCGCCTGGGCGTCCGATCAGTCCCGGCCGCTGCCCGAGCGAGCCGAACTCGAACGCCGCCTGGCGCATTTCGATGAAAAATACCCAGGTGAGGCTGTTCCTCGTCCGCCGCACTGGTCCGGCTATCGCGTCCTGCCGGAACGCTTCGAGTTCTGGCAGAACATGCCGTACCGTCTGCACGACCGGACCATCTTCGAGCGCACGTCCGACGGCTTCTGGGCCCGTGGCAAGCTGTTCCCGTGAAACCGTCGGATCCACCGGTCTGGCGTAAGGCGTTCGGGCCATGCGCCAGGCAATGACCGGGGAACCCGAGGCGCAGGATCAGTCGGAAGTGGTCGCGTTCCTCACCCACCTGGCCGGCGCGCCACCGGTCGAGACGCACATTTCCTACCTCTTTCTGGGCCAGGATACCGTCTGGAAGCTGAAGAAGGCGGTCCATCTGCCGTTTGTCGATTTCACCCGGGTCGGGGATCGGCACCATTTCTGCCAGCGCGAACTGGCGTTGAACGCACCAGCCGCACCCGGGCTGTATCGCGACGTTGTACCCATCGTGCGCCAGCAAGATGGGTCGCTTTCGGTCGGTGGCGCCGGCGACGCCGTGGATTGGGTCGTCCGTATGGCCCGCGTGCCGGCTGGCGACTTCCTGGACGTCAAGGCCGCCGCGAGCGGCCTGTCACCGGCTTTGCTCGACCAGATCGCCGACGCCGTTGCTGCCTGGCATATGTCCTTGCCGCCGGTTCTGGGCCTCCGCCCGGATATGGAGGCGATCGCCCAGGGTAATGTGGATTCGGCGGTTGCCGCGGGTCTGGCGGAGACCGAGGTGTTCGCCTGGCGCGATCCGATGTTGGCTGGTTTGCGAGCCCGGGCCGTGTGGCGCGATGCCAGGGCAGCGGCCGGTTTCGTCCGCCGCTGTCACGGCGATTTGCATCTGGGCAATCTGTGTCTCTGGCAAGGCAAGCCGGTGCTGTTCGACGCGCTCGAATTCGACGAGGCCCTGGCGACCGTTGATGTTGCCTACGATCTGGCGTTTCTGCTGATGGATTTGGAGCACCGGCTGGACCGGGCCGCCGCCAATCGCGTGCTGAACCGCTATGTGGCGCGGTCCGCCGACGCTGACCTGGTTGGCGGCCTGGCGGTCTTCCTATCGATGCGCGCGATGATCCGCGCCCATGTCGAGGCCCGCTCGGGACATGCCGACCGCATCGCCGGCTACCTGACCGCCGCCGCGCGGTATCTGGAGCCGCATCCACCACTGGTGATTGCGATCGGCGGCTTGCCGGGCAGCGGGAAGTCGACCCTGGCTCGTGCGGTCGCACCGTTGTTGGGCGCCGCGCCCGGCGCACTGGTCTTGCGCAGCGACGAAATCCGCAAGCGCCAACACGGCGTCGAGCCCGAGCAGCGCCTGCCGCAATCTGCCTATACCGAGGCAAAGAGCACTGCGGTCTTCGAGGAACTCGCGCGTTTGGTGGCGACCGCGGCGAAAGCCGGCCATGCCGTGATCGCCGATGCGACGTTTATGGACCTCGCGCATCGGTCGCTGGTCGAAGCGGCGGCACAGCGGGCTTGTGTGGCGTTCCTCGGCATCTGGCTGACCGCACCGCAGCCGGTCCTGGAGCAGCGCATTGCAGCACGAGCCGGAGATGCCTCCGACGCCACGGTCGAGGTCCTCCGCGCCGCTGTTGTCGCTGATCCTGGCGCAGGGGACTGGCACTCGGTTGACGCCTCCGACCAGGGTTCGGCAGTTAACGAAGTGTTAACCCTGGCGAAAGGACCGAAACCTTCCCATATTGCGTTCTGAAGTGAACGCAATGCAGAGTTGCGCCTGACTCGGGGCGGCATCGCTCCGGGTTGGGAAACGACCAGGGAAAGGACCAGACAATGGCCATCCGTAAGATTTTGCTGCCGTTGACCGGCACTGCCGCCGGCGAGGCCGCTCTGACCGCGTCGCTGATGATTGCCAATCAATGGAAAGCCCACGTCACTGCGCTGCATGTCCGGGTCGACAGCCGCGACGTGGCGCCGCTGGCCGGTGAAGGCCTGTCCGGCGCGATGATCGAGGAAATGATGTCGGCGACGGAGAAAGAGAGCAGCGATCGCGCCCATGCGGTGCGATCGATGTTCGAACGTTTCGTTGCCCGCCAGAATGTTGTGGTGCGCGAGGCGCATCCCGGGCTGGACCACGCCACCGCCAGTTTCGCCGCAGTCACCGGGCGGGAGGAAGATATTGTGGCGCAGCAGGCGAGGCTCGCCGATCTGACGGTGGTGCCGCATCCTGATGCGGGTGAGGACGTGTCCTCATCCGATGCGCTGCATGCGGTGCTGTTCGATTCAGGGCGGCCGGTGATGATCGCGCCGCAGACCCATGTGGAGACGATCGGCAGACGGGTGTGCCTCGCCTGGAACGGGACGGCGGAATCGGCGGAATCGGCGCTGTCGGCGATGCCCTGGATGAAGGAGGCAGAGGCGGTGCGCATTCTGTCGGCCGACGGCTATCAACGCCGTGGGCCCGCTGCGCCGGAGCTGGCGGCTTATCTGGCGCTGCACGACATCAATGCGGACATCGTGATGTTCCCGTCGATCCGCAATTCCGTTGGCGCCGGGCTGCTGGAGGCAGCGCGTCAGTTCGGCTGCGATCTGCTGTCGATGGGGGCTTATTCGCACTCAAGATTGCGGCAGCTGATTTTGGGTGGCGTGACCCGGCACGTACTGGAGAATGCACACATCCCGGTGATGATGACGCGGTAGTTCGCGCTGTCATTGGAGCGTGAGTCGTGCGCTGCCCCCCGGGTCATTGCGAGCGAAGCGAAGCACTCTCCTGGTGGGTGAGCACCTCTCACGAGTTCGCTTCGCTGCGCTTGCGATGACAGAAGGGCTGCGTCGCGCTCCAACCATTTCGCGTGGTAGCCGGTGCCTGAGTGTCACGGTTAAATCAGGCGCGCACGATCGCCGTCAGTCCTTGAACAACGACAGCAGCCCCGTCAGCAGCCGAGTGGGCGACGGCGGGCAGCCGCTGATGACCAGATCGACCGGGATCACCGCGGCGACACCGCCGACGACAGCAGAACTCGCGGCGAACACGCCGCCGTCAGCGCCACAATCGCCCACTGCCACCACCCATTTCGGGTCGGGCGTGGCACGCCAGGTACGCTCCAGGGCTTGTTGCATGTTGTGGGTGACCGGGCCGGTTACCAGCAGCACATCGGCATGCCGCGGTGACGCAACAAAATGGATGCCAAATCGCTCGATATCGTAAAACGCATTGTTCAGCGCGTGGATTTCCAGTTCGCAGCCATTGCATGAACCGGCGTCCACCTGGCGGATCGCAAGACTATGGCCCAGTCGACGTTGCACCGTTTCGTTGAGGTTGGCGGCGAGAGCGGCGAATGCCGGATCCACCGGCGGGCGTGGTTCGGTAAGTGGCCGCCGCAGTCCTTCGCGCAGAAATCTCAGCATGCGGTGCGATCCTTATGGGTCACGGCGAATGCTCACAGATCGTGCCCCGAATATGAACAATTGAAACTCTTATTGCACAGCGGGAAATCGGCCACGATGTTGCCTTCGATGACGGCTTCCAGCAGCGGCCACTGGAACCACGACGCATCGCGGACATGGCAGCGATCCACAAACCCTTCGTTGACCCGCAGCCAAACCAGCACGTCGCCACGAAATGCCTCGGTCAAAGTCAGCGCCTCGCCTGATCGGATCGGCACCTGGGTCATGATCTCGCCATACGGCATGCCGTGCAGGATGTCTTCGATCAGGCTTAGGCTTTGTTTAACCTCGGCGACGCGGATCCAGAGGCGGGCGTTCACATCGCCCTGGGTCAGCACCGGAACGTCAAATGTCAGCGAGTCGTACGGCGCATATCCGGGGTGCTTGCGTGCGTCGAAGACGCGGCCGGATGCGCGGCCGACATAGCCCCCCGCACCAAATTGCCGTGCCAGCTCAGGCTTCAGAATTCCGGTGGCGACCGTTCGATCCTGCAACGACGCCGTCTCGTCATACAATTTCGCCAGCGCTGCAAAGGTCTCGCGCACCTCAGCGACCACACCAACGATCGCCGCCATGTTCTGTGCGTCCAGGTCCACCGTTACGCCACCAGGAACGATCCGATCCATCATCAACCGATGCCCGAATGCACCGTCGGCCGCACGCAACACCCGTTCACGCAACACCGCGCAATGCGCCTGGATGATCGAGAACGAGGCATCGTTGCAAATTGCCCCGAAATCGCCGAGGTGGTTGGCGATTCGTTCCAGCTCCGCCATCAGTGCGCGCAACCTGACGGCGCGCCGCGGCGGCGTGAAATCCAGCGCGGCCTCGACCGCGCGAGCAAAACCAAGACTGATCGCCACCGCGCTGTCGCCGGAGACCCGGCAGGCCAGCCGCGCCGCCTGTTCCAATGACGCACCGACGAACAACTCATCGACGCCTTTGTGCGCATAGCCAAGCCGTTGCTCCAGCCGCACGACGGTCTCGCCGTCGCAGGTGAAACGGAAATGCCCCGGCTCGATAATGCCGGCGTGCACTGGACCCACGGGGATTTGATGCAGCCCCTCGCCCTCCACCGGCAGAAACGGATAATCTGTCCCTTCGCGGTGATCGAGCCAGGACCGCGGGTCCTGCAAACCTATCGGCTCAAACCCAAATAAATCGCGGATCGCCCGTTCCAGCCGAATCGCCGGCGGGTGCGCTCCGCCGACCGACGGGTAGTAGCCTTCCGGGCATTGCAACGTGAGCACGCCGATCCGGTGCTGATCCTCAGCGTCGAGCAACGCCATGTGAACCTGGCTGCCGTCGCCCCAAATGCTCAGCAACGTCAGTTCGCCCGCCGCGAGCAAGGCGGTGGCGTGCATCCAGGTGCCCTCATGCACCAGCGCGCGGCGGACGGGCCGATGCAATTGCACCCCCCAGCCTTCGTCCAACAAGCCAAGCAGATAGTTCATCCGAGCATCGCCGCCACATGTTGAAACCACACCACCAACGGCGGCGGCAACCAAATGCCCGCTACCAGCACCAGCGAGAGATGGGCGAGCACCGGTAAATAGGACGCGTGGACCCGGCCCACCGGTCCCTTTACCTCGCCGAACGCCACATCGTTCAACCGCAACAGCAACGCGCCGAACGACAGCAGCAGACCAAGGATGAACACCACCGCGAGCACCGGCTGTTGTGTGAAGGTTGTGGTCACGACCAGGAATTCACTGGTGAACACGCCGAATGGCGGCAGACCGACAATCGCCACGACGCCCGCGACCAATAGCCAGCCGAGGAACGGATGCGTCGTCGTCAGCCCGCCCATATCTGCCATCCGCTGTGTTCCCTTGACCTGCGTGACGTGGCCAACAGTGAAGAAGATCGCCGACTTGGTCAGGCTGTGCATGGTCATTTGTAACAGCCCGGCGAGATTGCCCAACGGGCCCGAGATGCCGAAGGCAAACACGATAATGCCCATGTGCTCGATCGAGGAATAGGCGAACAACCGTTTGATGTCGCGCCGCCGATACAGCATGAACCCGGCAAAAATCAGCGACAGCAGCCCGAGGCCGATCAGCAGCGGGCCGGGAGCGATGGCGGCGGCATTCGTCGCGATCAGGATCTTGAACCGCAGCAGCGCATAAAGCGCGACGTTCAGCAGCAAGCCGGACAGCACGGCGGAGATTGGCGTCGGACCCTCGGCATGCGCGTCCGGCAGCCACGCGTGCAGTGGCGCAAGGCCGACCTTGGTGCCATAGCCCAACAACAGGAAGATGAACGCGATATTGAGCAGCGATGGATCGAAATCCCGGGCGTGCGCCACCAGGACGGTCCAGACCATGGCGTCCATGCCCTCACCGATAACCGGACGCGCGGCGAGGTAAACCAGGATCGTGCCGAACAAGGCCAGAGCAATGCCGACCGAGCCGAGGATGAAGTATTTCCACGCTGCTTCCAGCGCTTCATGAGTGCGGTAGATGCCGACCATCAATACGGTCGTTAGTGTCGCCAGTTCGACCGCAACCCACATCAGGCCGATGTTGTTGGCGACCAGCGCGAGGTTCATGCCGAACAGCATCAACTGAAACATCGCGTGATAGAATCGCAAATGACGCGCGGTGAGCCGCCCAATCTCCAGTTCATGCGCAATATAGCTGGCGCTGAACGCACTGGTGGTGAAGCCGACGAACGTGTTCAGCACTATGAACACGATATTGAAATCGTCGATCATCAGAAACGCATGCGATGGTGGCCGTTGCAGCACCAGCGAAATGGCGCAGCCAAACGACAGGAATGCCGCGACGACATTCAATGTCGCCGAGATCCGATAGCCCGGCAGCACCGCCAGGATCGCCGCCGCCAGCAGTGGAATTATCAAGATGCCCAGAAGCGGATCGAACCAGGCCGGCACCAGGCCCAGTACGGTTTCCGGCGAAAGGCTCATTGCCGCCCTCCGCGAAACTCGTCCATGACGCCGACATCGACGGTGTCGAACCGCTCGCGAATGCGGAACAGGAAAATGCCAATCACGATCAACGCAATCAGCACCGAGAACGCCACGCTGATCTCCACCACCAGCGGCATTCCCTTGGCTCCCGTCGCGGCGAGGTTGATGCCATTCTCCAACGACATGAAGCCGACCACCTGGCTTACCGCGTTGCGCCGCGTTACCATCATCAGCAGGCCGATCAACACCACCGACAATGCCAGCGCGAGGTCCTCACGCACCAAGGGTTCGGCCTTGGCAGTCAGCGGCAGCATGACCTCCAGCGACAGCGCCACCAGAGCCATGCCGGCAAGCATGGTCAGGCCGACGCTGACGACCGTCTCGATTTCGCGATGAATGCCCATGCGGACGACGATGCGGCGCAGCGCCACGGGAACGATGATGGCCTTGAACACCAGCGCGATCGCGGCGGTGATGTAGAGATGCGGCGCGTGCTGGATATTCGCCTGCCACGCCACCGACAGCGCCAGCACGAAGGCGTGCGCTGCCAGCACATTCAGCAATGGCACCAGCCGCACCTGGTACAGCATGAGGAAACTCAGCAGCACCAGGAGGCCGGCCAGCATATGGGCGATGTCGTAGGACATGCCGGTCATGGTGTGGGGCACTTTCCCGTAACGACCGAACACGGGCTCTCACGTTTCCTCGTCATGGCCCGGCCCCCGCCTTCGCCGGGGCAGGCTTTGTCCGGGCCATCTGAGCCAGCACCGTGCAGCACCAGATGGCCTGGACCAGCCGGGCCATGACATTGCGGCTACGGTCCGGGCCTTGCATCGCGGTGAAATGTGCCCCGCCGGTCATCACATGCCTTGCGATACGAACAGCAGCAGCACACCCAACAGACCGAGCATGAATGCCGCGCCGAGAAAGTTCGGCACTCGGAATACTCGCATTTTGGCGATCGACACCTCCAACACGCCCAGAAGCACGCCACCAACAGCCAGTTTCGCGAGATAAATCGGCATGGCCAACAGATAATACCCGATCCCCCAGCCGCTTTGCGCCCAGTCGCCTTGCGCCATGCCGAACGGACAGAACATGCACCAGATCAACGAGACGTAAAGCGACAGTTTCAGGAATGCAGCGAGGTCGATCATCGCCAGGTGGCGGCCGGAATATTCCAGCACCATCGCTTCATGCACCATGGTCAGTTCCAGGTGCGTCGCCGGATTGTCGACCGGGATGCGCGCATTCTCGGCGAGCGCAACAATGATGAAGGCAATCAACGCCAGGGCCAGCGACACCCGCAGCCCGACGTGGTGCGTGGCCATGACCACCGCGATGGTGGACAACTGGGTGGAGCCGGCGACCAGTGCCACCGTGATCACGATCATCAGCATCGCCGGCTCGGCCAATGAGGCGATCATCACCTCCCGCGAGGAGCCGATGCCGCCGAAACTGGTGCCGATATCCATTCCGGCGAGCGCCAGCATGAAGCGGGCGGAGCCCAGCAGTGCAGTGATCGCAATCAGGTCGCCAGACCAGGAGAACAGCAGGCCGGTGGCGAATGTGGGGATCAACGCCGCCGCCACCCAGGTGACCGCAAAGATCAGGTATGGCGCCGCGCGAAACAGCCAGGACGCATTTTCCGCCAGCACCACTTCCTTGCCCAGAAGGCGGCGCAGGTCGCGATAGGGTTGCCATAACGGCGGGCCCCGGCGGCGTTGCAGCCTCGCCTTCACGATCCGCACCAGTCCCGTCAGCAGCGGCGCCAGCACCAGCACCGATGTCATCTGCACGCCCTGGATCAGCAGATCAGGGATCAACTGCGCGTCCATCATTGCCACAGCGCGAGCACCAGCAGCAGCAGGATCAACGCGACAAACACGAACGCCAGATACCGCCGGATGGTGAGGAACTGCAGCACGTTCATCCAGTCGGCGATTGCGGTGACCGCCGCACCGATCGGCGCATACAGCGTCTCCCACGCCGGATCATGGATGTGCTTCTCGATTTGTGCGGCCGCCATGTCGCCGGGGAGCGGCATCGTCACAACTTCCCGGGAGCCGAACACCACAGCCCCAAATACCCGCCGGATCGGTTGGGCAAAGCTGGCGGCCGTGTATTGCGTATCCACCGATGGATCGGGGAACCCGCAATCCCAGGCCGGCGAGCGGCGCGACCGGCGCGAGGCAAAGCGATGCACCGCCAGCGCCATGATCCAGGCGGACGCCGCGATGAACAGGAAGATCAGCAGTCCGTCGTACGAACTGCGCGCCTCGGCGATCGGCACGATGGACAGCCAGGCACGATCCATCTGCGTCGGCATATGAGCGCCCATTAGCGCCTGGGTTACCGGCGAGAGTGTGTCGATCACCGCGCCCGGCAGTACCCCCGCCAGCAGGCAGATCGCCGCCAGCACATACATGGCAGTCAGCGAAAAGCCATCGACCTCGTGTGCCTGGGCTGCCGGTTGGGTACGCGGACGGCCGAGAAAACTGACCCCGAATGCCTTGACGAAGCAGGCCGCCGCCAGGGCCGCCGATAACGCCAGCAAGGCGCCATCGGCCGGGATGGAGATCTTCAATCCCCACTGCGGCATCTCCGGATGCAGCACGATGGCCTGGAACGTCAGCCACTCCGACACGAACCCGTTCAGCGGCGGCAATGCCGAGATCGCCGCGCATCCCACCAGGAACACGAACGCGGTTTGCGGCATACGGTGGATCAGGCCACCCAGATGCTCCATGTCGCGTTCCCCGGTGGCGGTCAGCACGGCGCCGGAACCGAAGAACAGCAGGCTTTTGAACACCGAGTGGTTGAACACGTGAAACAGCGCCGCGGTCAGTGCCAACGCTGCACCGGCCAGTAAGCCATTGGCCCAGAACGCCATCGCCAGACCGAGACCGATGAAGATGATGCCGATATTCTCGACCGTGTGATAGGCGAGCAGCCGCTTCAGGTCGTGCTCCATCAGCGCGTACAACACACCCATGACCGAGGTTACGCCGCCCACCACCAGCACCACCACGGCCGACCACCAACTGGGCACGCCAAGCAGGTCGAACACGATACGGATGAAGGCGTAGATGGCGACCTTGGTCATCACGCCGCTCATTAGCGCGGACACATGGCTCGGCGCGGCGGGGTGGGCCAGCGGCAGCCAGACGTGCAGTGGCACGACCCCGGCCTTGGAGCCGGTCCCGATCATCACCAGCACGAATATGATCCCGACCGTGACCGGCGGCAAATGCGCGGCACGGATCGCGGCGAAGGTGAAGCCAGCTGAGGGCCCCGCCAGTAAACCGAATGCCAGCAGCAAGGTCAGGCCGCTGAACACCGCCATGATCAGATAGACGTAGCCGGCATGGGCGTTCCCCTCGTCGCGGTGATGCGCCATGACCAACGCCCAGGAGGACAGCGACATCAACTCCCAGGCAAACAGGAAGGCGAAGGCGTCGTCGGCGATAACCACCAGCGTCATGCCGGCGAGGAATGCTGGCACGAAGGGGATAACGCGGGCAGGCTCGGTTTCGTGGCGTCCGTAGCCGATTGCGTACAAGCTGGCGCTGGCGCCGCCGAGGCCGATCAGCACGAGAAATGCGCCGGCCAAGGCGTCGAGCCGGAAATTCACCCCAATCCAGGGTAAGCCCAGAGGCAGCCGCAACTGTGTGACGCCGGTGGGAAGCGAGACAGCGCCAACCCACGGCAACGTCGCATGGAATGCGGTCGACGTGAGACTGGCGCCCAGTGAGACGAGGCCAATCGCCAGCAGCGCGACACAAACCAACGCGCAGGCGGGGTAAATCATGTAGTTGGCCCGGCGGAACCGCGCGATGCACACGCCCAGGGCAGACAAAGCGAGCAGCAGCGCGACGCAATATGCAGCGGGCTCGATCATGCCGCGATCAGGTATGCTGGCATTGGGTCAGGGAGTTCCGGCAGGTGCCGAGGCGAACGGCGGCGTCCCGAAACAATGGGGGCGCTGGTTCGTGACCCATGCGCACTCTTCGGGCGAAAAATTCCCTTTCAACCGTGCGGATCCCGGGCGGAACAGGCGTGCGAGAGGCGGAAATACGAGCCTGGAATGGGCCTGGAGGCGCACCCCTTGCCGCCGATCAGAAGGTTGCCTTCTTGCATGGTGCCCGGGTTCGGTTTGGTTAGGTTGGTGCGGATGCGTCACAGTTCAGCCCATGGACCAGACATTGGAGGACCAGGCGATGAGGGGCCGCGCAATCGGCGGATAGTCCGAACCTGGGGCCGAGGCAATGGGGAATATGCGAGGCAACCTCGGCCAGAGGCCAGGGGCCGTGTCGGCACCCGCATTTACCCGTTACTCCCACATGAAATGCGAACCAACGTCGATTCCTTGACATATGCAGCCATGCACGGCAGCACAGTTATGATGTATCATCCGTCATGTGTAAAGCTGTTGACATCAGGCTTTCATGTTTCTACATCATTGCAGACCAGATGGAGCGCGCATGATCACCGCAGCCCAGATGCGAGCCGCACGAGCTTTGCTCGGCATCGACCAGCGCCAACTTGCCGAGCTTTCCGACGTCTCGCTGCCAACTATCCAGCGGATGGAGGCCAGTGAAGGCAACGTTCGGGGTATTGTCGAAACCCTGACCAAGGTCATTGAGGCGTTTGATGCCGCGGGGGTTGAACTCATCGGCGAGAACACCAGAAGCATCGGTGACGGGCGTGGCGTACGGTTCAAGCATCCCGCTGCATTGAATGAAGTGGTCTACGGTCAAAAACTGTTGCGACGGCGATCACCTTACGCAGCCACCGCCGATGCCGCCGCCAGGTCGTCAAGAAAGAGCTGAAAATGCCGACCACGAGGGAGAAAACATCATGGCCACAGCGAAGGAACTGAGGATTTGGGCCAATACGATGCGGCAATGGATCAGTCAGGTCGAAAATGCCAGGTTGAATGAGGAACTGACGCGCGTCGCGGCGGAGATGGAGCGTTTGGCGGCACAAAAGGAACCCGCCGAACGACAGCTGATCTAGTCGATCGCGATGAGAAACGATCCGCGTGTGCGCAAAGGCGACAGGCTGCTGATAGGTTGCGGCCTGTTGCTGGCGTTCGGCGTTGTGCTGCACCTGATCGGGATTATGTGAGGCGCCCGAATTTAGCAATTCGGGGTTTTCTCGTACTCCGCGACCAGCCAGTGCACCGGCTCCCGGGCGGCGCCGTCATACCATTCGGCGACCAGTGGATGGGCGCGGACCGCATCGACATAGGCTTGAGTTGCGGCTGAGATTGCCGGACGCCAGGTCAGAAAGCGCGTGACCACGGGGGCATACATGATGTCCGCGACCGTGAGGGTGGCACCGAACAAATACGGGCCAGTGGCCTCTGACAATTGCTTTGCGCCGGCCCAGGCCGCCTCGACCCGTGCGATATCGGCTAACGTTTCCGCGGTGCGGCCGAGACCGGAATAGTCGCGGCCCAAATTCATCCACATGTTCTGCCGCAAAGCGCGAAAGCCGGAGTGCATTTCGGCCGCGATCGACCTCGCATAAGCGCGCGCGACACGATCCGCCGGCCAGAGCGACGGCTCGATCTCCGCGCAATAGTCGCAGACTGCAAGGGATTCCCAGACACGCGCCCCGCGATGCTCGAGATACGGCACCAGCTCGTTCGGCGACGTGCCCGCGATCAACGGCGTGGGTGCAGGGCGGACGAATCGGGCAACCTCGATGGCGACGTCGAGACCTGCGAGGCGGACCGCCAGCCAACCTCGGAACGACCACGAAGAATATCGGCGCTGGCCGATCAGCAGTCTGCCGTCTGACATATTTTTCCCGAATCCGGTCGCCGGTTACGATGCAATCGCGCCATGGCGTGGCCGAGGCCCGGGTATGCCGGTAACCCGAACTCGGAGGAGAGGCAATGGGGATCCAGGAAGCGGTTCTGGCATGTTTGACGAAGTACGTGGACTTCGAAGGGCGAGCAACGCGCCCCGAATGCTGGTGGTGGGCACTGTTCGTCCTCGCCGTCTGGGTCATTCTGTGGGTGATGGGCGGTGCGATCCTGGGCGCGGACAGCGGGGCGGGCCCGGTATCCGGCGGATTGTTTTGCCTTGCTGCATTCCCGCCGGGTCTCGCGGTTGCTGCGCGACGGCTGCACGACACGGACCGCAGCGCCTGGTGGTTGCTGCTGCTGTTGGCGCCGATCGTTGGCTGGGGGGTGCTGTTTTATTACCTTGCCGAGCCAAGCATGCCGGGCCCGAACAAGTTCGGTGATGCGTTGTTTTTGCAGTGAAACGGTAAGGCGCGTCCGGGCGGTCACCGATTACGCCCGACCGTCTCGGTCGGCGCCTACCTCAGCATCGCAAGATTCCATTTAGAGAAAGATAGAGGACCGGAGAAACAGAGGTTCCTTCCATCGGCGAAGCGTATGGTTTGGTCGCGGCACCATCAGTCACAGGCTGCCGGCAAGAGCTGAAATCACCTGCGACTACTGATCTTGCGTCGCCCTCGGGTTGTCTCGCCTGCCGGCCAGCCTGGCAACCGCAATCGCGAACTCAGCCGGGGCAAGGCAGTGCCGCGAGGCGAGATCAGGCAGCCTGCCGATGTCTCGCTCGCGCGAGACGCGTCAACGCGCCCGCATCCGTCGGCACAATGGGTGAAAAATCCGTGTGCGCAATCCACTCCTTGCGCGTCGGTTTCCGGATGTAGTTCGAAACCGCGTTCAACGTCAGATAAACGATCTTGCGCGGATACGGCGTGATGTTGCCTGCCGAGCCATGCACCAGATTGCCATGAAACATCAGCAACCCGCCCGGCTTGCCGGTCGGTGCGACGATGCCGCCCTGCTCCACCAGCTTCGTTACGGTCGCCTCATCCAGCGTCCACAGCGGATAGGAGGTTGTGGTGGTGTCATGTTCCGCCTGCAAAACGCCAACCGTGTGGCTGCGCGGCACCAGCATCAGTGGCCCATTGATCGGCATCACCTCATCGAGGAACACCGCAATGTTCATCGCCCGCGGTTCCGGCATCCCGTCGTCGCGCGCCCAGGTGCCGTAGTCCTGGTGCCATTGCCAAACATCGCCGGTGAAGGAGGCTTTGGCATTGATCTTGAACTGATGCATGTAGAGCTGTTCGCCGAAGATTTGCTCGATCGGCTCGATCATCCGCGGGTGGCGCGCCAGCAAACCGAACGCCTCATTATACAAATGCGCGGCGAACGCAGTGCGCGGCGCGCCGGAGCGTTCGCGCCATACCTCCGGACGGTCGTGGCGATAAATCTCGACCGCTTCTTCGCGCAGCAGAGCGCATTCTTCCGCGGTAAATGTTTCCGGCAGAAACAGGTAGCCTTCCTCGTGGAAGTGGCGAATTTGCTGGTCGGTCAGCATGGTTGTCTCTCCGTTTCGTTCCACGTTACGGCAGCACTTTACCGGGGTTCATGAGTCCGCGCGGATCGATCGCGTCCTTGATCCGCCGCATCAGCGCCAGTTCGGCGCCGCCGCGCCAGTCGGGCATCATATACGGTTTCAGTTTCCCGATGCCATGCTCGGCCGAGAAGCTACCGTCGTACTTCCGCACCACATCATTCACCCGATCCATGATCGCATGATCCTGCGCCAGGAACCAGGCGGGATCGGCGTCGACCGGCTGTTCCAGATTGAAGTGAATATTGCCGTCGCCCATGTGACCGAACGGCACGGCGCGAATCCCCGGCATCAAAGCCGCACACCCGGCGGTCGCCTCCTCGATGAAGGCGGGAACTTTCGATACCGGCACTGAAACGTCATTCTTGACGCTGGCACCCTCGCGTTTCTGCGCTTCCGAGTGTTCCTCGCGCAGCCGCCAGATTGCCGCGCGTTGGGTTTCCGATTCCGCAATGACGGCATCAACCACGAAACCGTCCGACAGCGCACCCTCCAGCACGTGTTCCAGCGACGAACGCAGGCCGGCGTTCGGCCGTGGCGTGGCCAGCTCTACCAGCACGTAAAACGGCGCTGGGCTTGCCAACGGCAACACCGCATTCGGAATGTGCCGCAGCACGAACGATGTGCCCAGGCCGGACATCAGTTCGAACGCGCTGATCGATGCCGCGTCATGGGCCTGGAACCGCGCGAACAGTTCCAGTGCATCCGCTGCGGATTGCACCGCGCAAAACGCCACCGCGATTTCCTTTGGCTGCGGCACCAATTTCAATACGGCCGCAGTAATGATCCCCAGGGTCCCCTCGGAGCCAACGAATAACTGCCGTAAACAATACCCGGTGTTATCCTTGCGCAACCGGCGCAATCCGTTCCAGATCGTGCCGTCCGGCAGCACCGCCTCCAGCCCAAGCACCAGGTCGCGGGCATTGCCGTAACGCACGGTGTTGTTGCCGCCGGCGTTCACTGCGAGCACCCCGCCGATCTGCGCCGTCCCCTCGGAGGAAATCGACAGCGGCAACAAACAGCCACGCTCGGCAGCGGCGAGTTGTGCCGCTTTAAGCGTCACCCCGGCCTCGATCGTCAGGGTCATGTCGACCGGGTCGAGATCGCGCACCCGGTTCAGCCGTGCCGTGCTCAGCACCAGTTCCGAACCATCCTCGGCCGGCACCGCTCCGCCAACCATCGAGGTATTGCCGCCCTGGGTTACGATCGGCACCCCGGCCGCGGCGCACAACCGTACGACCGCAGCGACCTCCTCGGTGTTGGCGGGCCGCACCACGGCGCTGGTCCGGCCTTTGTACAGCCGCCGCCAATCCTCCGAGGCAGCTTCGGTATCGGACTTATCAGTCAACAGGCCGCGATCGCCGACCACCGCGCGGATGGCTTCGAGCAATGGCGCGGTCACGGTCGGGGCGATGACGGTATCAGGCATTGCGGGTCCTACCAGGGGCGTTGCCGGCAGCTTAATCCAAATCCCCTCCGGCTGACACGGACCGCGCCCAGGGGGCAGCGCCCAGGGACCGCGCCCGGGGGTTGGCGATGACCAGCGAACACGGCGTTGCGAAGGGACGAACCCGACGCCTGAGCGACGTTCCAGCGTTGCACCGTCAGGTTACGATCGCGCTGGCAGGTTACGATCGCGCTGCCCGACCGAACGTTACTCGGCTGCCGCCTGGCGATGCCGGGCCGCTGACGCGGATCCCGCCGCCATTGCCGCCTGCACCTTATCGGGACGGGTAAAGTTGAGATATTCCTGTGCATAAGCCGGCGGCAGGATCTCCACCATCGTTTCGTTCTCGACCCAGACCTCGATCACATGGAACGGCCCACGGTTGCAGTCGAAGCATTTCCAACCAGCCCGCTCGGCGATTGACTGCACGGTGGCGGGATCGGTCGCGACGCTCAAGGCAAAATGCGTCGATCCGAAGCCGCGAGGGTCCTTCCGGACAAAGTTACCGCCGGTCGAGCCGCCCGGTTGCAGCTCGGTGCCTGCCGGATAAACCTCCACCCCGGAGCCGTGCTCGTCGAGTTGGAGCGCAAAGAAGCTTCCCGGATTGGGTGGGAACGGGACCGCAGTTCCACCCATGAGTTCGGCGAGCACTCCGGCAGCTTGCTTCGGGTCACGCGCGGCGATCGAGAGATGATGGATCATGGCTTCCTCGCACAATTCATTTCTCCGCACCTACCACGAATGCACCCTCAGCGGCAATCGGCCTGGCCGATCGCATCGGTGCCTGCGCGGATCAACAAAGTGCTTCGGGCGAGCGCTCGGCCGTCGTTGCCAACGGGCACCATCGCCAACGCCGTAGCGCGGACGCTCTGGCCAAAGCCATCGGCTGAGCGCTACACGGCATTGTTTCAAGGAGGGAAGATCGCCATGAATGGATCAGACAATCCCGGCGCGGGTGGCAAGGGGCTGGCCAAATCCCCCGGAGCATTGGCCGGGTTGAAGGTCGTCGACCTGACCCGTGTGCTTGGCGGGCCGTATTGCACGATGATCCTGTCCGACCATGGCGCCGACGTAATCAAGATCGAGCCGCCGCAAGGCGATGAGGTGCGCGACTGGGGCCCGCCGTTCCACGGGGATGACGCCAGTTACTTCATTGGTGTCAACCGCAACAAGCGCGCGATGGCGGTCGACCTGCGCAAGCCCGCAGGCCAGGCGATCATCCTGAAGCTGCTGGCCGACGCCGACGTGCTGATCGAGAACTTCAAGCCCGGCGATATGGAGCGTTGGGGTCTGGGATATCACGACAAACTGTCGAAGCAGTTTCCCCGGCTGATCCATTGCCGCATTTCCGGCTTTGGCGGCGATGGTCCGTTGGGCGGATTGCCCGGATACGATGCTATCCTGCAGGCGATGACCGGCCTCATGAGCGTCAACGGCGACGCCACCACCGGCCCGATGCGGCTTGGTACGGCAATCGTCGACATGGGCACCGGCCTGTATTCCGCGATCGGCATCCTGATGGCATTGCACGAGCGAACCGTCTCCGGTCTGGGTCAATATCTCGACATGACGCTGTACGATTGCGGTATGGCGCTGCTGCATCCGCAGGCGGCGAATTACTTCCTCAATAACTCACGGCCGCGCGGCACCGGCAATCCGCATCCCAACCTTGTGCCGTATGACAAATACCCGACGCGCACCTGCGATGTCTTCATTGCCAGCGGCAATAATGGGCAGTTTCGCAAGATGTGCGAGCTGCTCGGACGGCCGGCACTCGCCGACGATCCGGACTTTGCCAACAACGGTGAGCGCAACATCAACCGGGTCAAGCTGACCGAGTTGTTGCGCGCTGCCTTTGCCGAGCATGACGGCAACGAACTCGCTCTCAGGCTGATCCGCAATGGGGTGCCGGCGGGGCCAGTACTGCCGGTGGATGAGGCGACCGCTGCGCCGCACACCGCGCATCGGGAAATGGTCACCGAGCTCGACTGGTACAAGGGCATCGGCACGCCGATCAAGTTCAGCCGCACGCCTGGCGGCACGCGCCGCCCGCCACCGAAATTCGCCCAGAATGGGGGCGAGATCCTGGATCAGCTCGGCTACACGGAAGCCGAGATCGAGGAACTGCGGCGCAGCGGCGTGGTGTACGACAAACGCCGCGTATGATACCGGCCTGCATTGGAGTGTGAGCCCGGCAGCCAGCATCCTGGAAACGCCGGCATCCCGGGATTGTAGGAACGTCACGGCGCAACGGGTAACGACACCACGGCGCCCAGGTTGTTTCCTGTTGGCGCAGCGAAGCACCTCCCTCAGGGCGGCGTGGAGACAGCTTCGCTGCGCTCGTCATGCCGGGAGCTGGCAGTAGGTGGACCTGATCGGAAAATGCTCAAGGCCGCGTAAATCGCCCACTCCGCAAAAGCCCTGATGATATCACCGTGCCGCCACAGTCCTGACACGCATGGCGCCCAGTTGCTGGGACCTGAGGCCAACGTAAAGGAACCGGCCATGACACATCTGAAGACAATGCTGATTGCTGCTCCGGTCGCTCTGGGCTTGCTGGCAGCGCCCGCCGCGCACGCCGAATGGCGAGGCCATGGCGGCTGGCATGGCGGCTATGGCTACCGCGGCCCGGGCTTTCCGCTGGCGGGCGCGCTTTTGGGCCTGGGCGCGGCGGCGGTCGTCGGCGGGATCATCGCATCGCAGCCGGCCTATGCTCCGCCGCCTGCCTACTACTACCCGCCGCCAGGGTACTACGCTCCGCCGGGGTACTACTATCAGCAACCGTATTACGCGGCGCCCGGCTATTAACCCCAGCTGTTAACCTGAGTATTAGCTCGACTCCTCAGCCTGCGTCAGGGTGACCGATCCCGCGAGGGGTCGTTCATCCTGAACGCAGTCGCCTTGTCGGATTGGTTTTCACTGCCTCCACTGGACGTGTATCGCGCAGCCCAGCAGAGTTGTTTGCCTCAGGTGAGGGGAGGCAAACATGGCATGCAACATCGGCATTACGGGGATCACCGGCCGCATGGGCCAACTGCTGGCTGCGGAGGTGCCTGCGGCGGGCGCCGTCCTTGCCGGCTGCATCGGCGGCCGGGCGGGTTCCGGGAAGCCGGTTCCGGCGGGCGTCCCGCTGGCGGCAAATCTGAGTGCGCTGGCGGCTGCCTCCGACGTCGTCATCGACTTCACCCACGCATCGGCGGCCCAGGCGACCGCGGCCACCATGGCGGCGTCAGGCAAGGCCTGGGTGCTTGGCACCTCCGGCCTGTCGGCCGCTGACGAGGCCGCTGTCGAGGTTGCCGCTCGGTCTATCCCGATCGTCTACGCGTCCAACTTCTCCTCCGGCGTGAACCTCGTGCTGGCGCTGTGCGAGCGGATGGGCGCGGCGCTGCCGGCCGAAGTGTACGACGCCGAAATCATGGAGATGCATCACCGGCAGAAAGTCGACGCCCCCTCGGGCACGGCGGTCGGTATGGGCCGCGCGGTGGCCAAGGGGCGCGGGCAGAAGCTGGAAGACGTCATGGTTAGCGGTCGCCACGGCCACACAGGCGCGCGCGAGACCGGGGCGATCGGCTTCGCAGCGTTGCGCGGCGGCCAGGTAGTGGGCGAGCACACGCTGATCTTCGCCTCTGCCACCGAGCACATCGCGCTGACGCATCGCGCGTTCGACCGCCGGGCGTTCGCCACGGGGGCGGTGCGGGCGGCGTTGTGGGTGTTGGGCAAGCCGCCGGGGTTGTACTCGATGATGGACGTTCTTGGCATGACATGATCGGCGGCGAAGGCTTTGCCGCACGGTACCCGCTGGTCTGGCATGTAATCGAAGCCGAGGGCGCGGGTTGCGAGAGCTTGTATCCTGCCGCGACGCTACGCCGGCTGAGCGGGCTGCCCGCAGACAGTACGAATCGTAACGACTTTCAGCATCTGACGCTGCCGGACGGTGTCTCGGCGGTTCTGCGTTTGCAACTGATGCCGGATGAGCGTCTGGTCCCGACCCTGACCGGGGCCTTCTCTGGGCGGCCCGATCTGTGGCGCGCGCACATCGACCAGCATGTGTTCTTTTGGGTCTCCGCAGACCGTTGCGATCGTTTCTTGCGCGCATGCGTAAGGCTGCGGACGCACCACGCTCCAGCCCCGGTTGCCGCGCCGGTGGTCATGGCAATTGATACCGCGTCATTGCTGGCCGCGCATGCTGATACGGCTTTTTTTTCACGGATCAACACGGGTTCCACAGCACGCGGCGGCGCCAGGACGCAGCGGGACGAGACGACACTGCGGCCGATGCACTCCTGGCGGGGCGAACGGGTAGTGGAGTTGGCGATCCGCGGGACGGTGCCGCTCATGCCCCGGGCCGTGCCGCAGCCATGCCATCCGACATCCTGGAATGGACTCGATCGACCAGGGTGCGCCCAACTTCCACCCGCGCGGTAGCTGCCGAGCTTCCCAATAGCAGACTTTGCGCGCCTGATCGCGGCCGCTGCGGCTGATCCATGGCGGTGATGCGCCGAGACCAAAAGGGACAGCCAGCCGATTGCACGCAGCTGCCACGCCGCCAGGGCGTGCTCTCGCCCGACGCTGGGGCGCAGGCCTCGCCCATGCCCCGCACGGCCGGCGCACGCGCCCCGGCCGTGCCGTCGTGGCCTATCCGAGCGTCACTTCGGCCTCGATCACCTCCAGATCTGCGGTCATGACCATGCCCTTGGTTTCCGGCCCCAGGTAGACCGCGACGATATACACGACCAGCGAACCCATCGCGCCGTACATCATCGGTTTGGCGAAACCCATGCCCTCGTTCACTGCGAAGTAAGTCAGGATCGGCGCGACGGCCGCGCCCCAAACCGCGCCCTGGTGGTAGATGAAGCCGGCGGCGGTGGCTCGTACCTCGGTCGGGAAGCGTTCCGACAACCAGCCGGGGTTGAGGGCATCCTTGCCGCTAAAGAAGCAGATGAAGAGCAGGAAGAACCCGAGGAACAAGGTGTGATCGGTCTGCGTGATATACAGCGGAATGAGGAACAACGCGACGATCGTGGGGATCATGAGCGCCCAGCGCCGTCCGACGCGCTCCGACACGGCGCCCCAGAAGCTGCAGGCGGCGAACGTGAGGATGTTGCCCCAGAACACCGGAACCGACACCTGGGCTGGCGTCCAGCCCAGTTCCTTCGTCAGATAGGTGCCGAGCATGGCCCAGACCGCGTAGTAGGTGCAGAAGTTCGCGGCCATCCACAGGCAACCCGTCAGGGTGTTGAACAGATATTTGCGCTTGAAGATGGCGAACAGCGGCAGGGTGACCTGCTTTTGCGTCACGTCCTGGATCTTCTTGTTTTCCGCCCAAACCTCGGGCTCTTTCACGTACATGCGGATCCAGACGCAGGCCAGAGCCGGTAGCACGCCGAGGATCAGCATTCCACGCCACCCGTAGCCCTTATGCCACGCCTCCAACGGTGCATACAGAAAGCCGTAGGCCAGACCGGACAGTGCGAACCCCAGGCCCCAGGACCCCTGCAGGACGCCGGACATCAGCCCGCGAGACCGCGCCGGCCAGGATTCCATCGCCAGCGCCGCGCCGGCCGGCCATTCCGCCCCCATGCCGATGCCCAATATCGCCCGGATCACGAACAGGAAGGTAAAACTGGGCGAGAAGCCCGCGAGGAAATTGCAGATGGAGTACCAAAGAATGGAAATCATCAGAGGTGCCCGGCGCCCCAGCCGATCGGCCAACCAGCCGGACGCCGTCGCTCCGCCCAGGCGCATCACCAGCGTGACCGAGAAGATCGCGGTCACGTCGATCAGCGGGACCCCGAACTCCTGCGCAATCGGCGCCATGATAAGAAGGAAGACGGTGAAGTCGAAGGCGTCGAGCGTCCAACCCATCCAGGCGGCGCAATAGGCGTACCATTGGTCCTTGGTGGGTTCTTTCCACCACGGAACATCTGCCGCGGTTCCGGCGTTTCCAGACATCGCTTTGAACTCCCTGCTTGTGGCCTACCTGTGTGCGATGGGCTTTCACTTGCCCATTCAGAACGCAGCCTATCAGTGAGTACAAGCTGGATGCAACCGGTCCCAGCGCGAGGCCGATGTGGGTCTTACCGGTGCGGGACAGCCCTGATCAGTCGATGCCGGTGGCGGTTACGCGACCGGTGGGTCGGAGGCCGTGCGAGAGGCAGGCGTCGGCCATTTGGGGCCATTTTCCGCGGTGAAACGAACGTCCGGTTATGAACATCCCTGCCCACCAGCCGGCCGGCAAAAGCCAACCCTCTCCGCCGGCCAACCAGCCGGTGGGTATATCCGCTTTCGGGGTCCCACGCATGCCAGCCAGATGACTAACCCGGGCGCTGTCAGGTCACCGTCACGTTCAAGGAGCCGGCGCGTCAGAGAGTTCGACACAAACGTTGATGCGCTCGACATCTCCGCCGATGCGATCAACGCGCCGCGAGAGCGAAGCATAACCACCTTCCAACAAGCCCAGTCGTTCCTTGATCTCGATCAAGTCGCCCCTGATGTGGCCGACGTCGGCGCGAATGCCACGCAGCAGTTCCAGCACGAGATCGAACGGTGGGGCAGACATGGTCTGGGTCCGTAGCAGATTGGCTTCCGGCCCACTCATAGATCACTCGCGGCAACGCTTGCATTGCAGTCGTCCTCCGCCGCGTCTGCTGCTGGTGATAGTCTGGGCGCCGCGCCAGCAACCGGAGGCCGCCGCCTGGACCCCACGCCTCACGCCAGTCCGTAAACGTCCACGCGTCCGTCGTAAGTCGGCACGAACAGTTTGCCGTTCCAGGCCACCGGACGGTTGAACTTCGGGTGGGTAAACGCGGTACCCGCGCCAAAATCCCAACTGTCCCACAGCACGACGAGCTGATGGCTGCCGTCGCCGAAAGTCCCGAAGTTGGCCGCATCGTACGCCAGCAAGCGGCCAGGCGTCAGCTCCATATTGGCATCCCCGGCCGGCACCAAAGCCCAGACGACACCATCATTCCCGCCGTTGGCAGACAGCGAGATCATCCAGCCGGGCATCCCTCCCGGCGGCACCGGCGCCTGCGGCGATGCGCTCTCCGCGCTGTTGGCGAGAAACGTCGAGGTGCCGTCGGCATTCAATCGCCAGGCACGCAGGTTGCCGTTTTCTCCGCCGCAAAAATGCATCGTGCCGTGTGCCGTGCTGTGCCAGAGCACCGCGGTGCCGTGCAGATGATGCGTGGTCTGGCCAAACAGCACATTCAACGCCGTCGGATTGTTCGGCTCCGGACTGGGCGCGGGGCCCGGGTAGTAGGTGTAAAAGATCGGCGGACATTTCAGTTTCATATAATTTCGCGGCGTCTGCGCCTGATCGAGATCGCCCGGCTCGGTCTTGCCAAGAGACGTCGTGCCGGCAGCATAGAGGATGCCGTCCTTGCCCGCGCACAGCAGAACACCGGCAGACTGCACCAGCACCGGGCCGCCCGAACCGAAATCCTGGTCGCCCCAGGCGTTACCCATGTCCTCCGGCGCCACGCCCAGTCGGGCGAGGTGCGCAACGAGGCGGAAGTTCGATGCCTTCGGTGTCGCGGTTGGCGCTTCCCCTTCCGGGTTGCCGCCGGTTCGCCCGTCGTCCGTCCAAGGCGTCCACCAATCCACGGCGGCAATCGATCCGCTGCGGCCTGCGGCGGGTGGCGTGTATCTCAGCTTGACGATGCTTTCGGCGAAGTCGGTGACGCCGTCGAAATCGCCATTGCCGGTGATGACGTAGAGAAACCCGTCCGCATCCACCGCCGGCCCGCCTCCGGAATGCCAAATGCCGCCGCCGGAGCCTCGGGCGGTCGAGCACCAGGTCGCGGAGATCCTCCAGCTCCGCGTGTCCACCGCGATCATCCAGCCGCGCGCGGTTTCGGCGGTCTCCTGGACGGTCCCGAATGGAATGAACACGGCGCCCGCCGACAGCGCCAGAGCGGCGCGCTGCTTGCGCTCCGCCGAGCGGAACTGAATGGCCTTCAGTCCATGGCCGGGGTCGAACGTGGTACCTTCCAGGTTGATCGGCGGCTTCGGCGACGAGCCGTCACGCAGCGTCAGTTGATACAGCCAGTGCTGGCCCTTGGCAGCGGACCCATCCGGGCTGATCCAGGCGCAGGCGTAGAGCAGCCCCGCTGCCGGATCGATCACCGGGGTGGACAGGATGCCCCAATGATCGTTGATCAGGTGCTCGTCGATCGCCTGCGTGCCATTGATCGGAGTACCGAGCGTACGGTGCCACAACAGCGCTCCGTCGTTGGCGTCGAACGCCAGCACCTCGTTCGCCATGCTGGCGAGAAACACTACATCGTGGCGGGTCCCGTTGGCGATTTCCAGATCCGGAACGATCAGCGGCTGTGCCTCACAGCCGCGCTTGTCACCGGTGACAGGCAGGCTGAACAGTTTCCTGATGCCACGGGTGCGCACCGTAGTCGGAGTCAATACCGATTCAGTGAGGTTCGCCCCGGTCCGGGCATTGTCGAACGATCGGGTCAGGACGGATGGGGATGTCATGGCGCAACCTCCTGCGTTGCGGAACAGATGACCGCACGCTCTAACGGCGTCGCGAACAGGGATGTCTTCCGGAGTGCAGGCTTTTCCTGGGAGGTGTGCGGTAGGAAGCGCAGATCCCACGTCAGGGGTGTCGGCCTCATGTCGCCGCCTTCGTGTGTAGCGGCAGCATCCACGCGGCGGCAGCCCGGCCCAGACCTCCCAGAGCAAGCCCTACGGCAGCCATGGCCGCACTGCTCAGCGCAAGTATGGGTGTCTGACTGGCGGGGATGCCGGCGGCCAGGTTATCGATGCTCAGGACCAGGGGCAGGGCGTATAGCCACGCCCGGCTGCGCGTCGCGCTTGCAAGCAGAAGCGGCACGCAGCAAACATAGGCCACGACGTCAGGGAACCTCAGGAGTTGGTGCGGCATGCAGGCACCGGCCCAGGATGCGAGCCCGTCGCAAAGGCCGAAGCCAAGCGCCAGGCGCGTTCGTCCGCCCCATGAGAGCAGGATTGGTCCGACAACCAGACCGGCGAGAAAACTATCCAGCCCGAGAGAGAACGCTGCAAGTAGCCATTGATGAAGCAAGTTCAATTCGAACACCTCCAATGCCGCGGAACGAGCACGTGCTGCGGAATTTAGGCTCGTCTTGCGTCAAAAGTCATCCGTAATCGTCAGTGACCGGACGGTGTCACATGACGATAACGATCGCTGCGATCACGAGGCGCAATGGTCAGCGATGGTCGACCCGCACCGGCCCGCCGGGCCGGAAAGGCGCCTGCAACTGAGCCCATGGTACTACCTCGGGCGCCACCATATGGGATGCAAACTGTGTCATTGACGGTCGGAAGCCCTGAATTGCGCCAGTGGTCTCCCCTGGAGGCAGCACCGCGGGATGCAAACGGTGTCGAGAACCCGGGCATAACCGGTCATCGCCAGTGCCGGACTGCCGTCCCCAGCTTTCCCATTGGCGTTTCATCTTGACCCTGGCGACCCGTTCCGTCACACACCGCCGGTCCCGAAGCAACCCGGACCCTGGGCCAATTGGCGCCGCCACCGAGAGAGAATCCTAATGCGCGACACAGGCGAGTATCTGTTTACCTCCGAATCGGTCTCCGAGGGGCATCCCGACAAGGTCGCCGACCGGCTGAGCGACACGGTGCTCGACGCGTTCCTCGCAGCGGACCCATACGCTCGCGTGGCCTGCGAGACGCTGGTCACCACCAACCGCGTGGTGCTGGCGGGCGAGACCCGCGGCCCCGAGTCGGTGACGCCCGAGCTGCTGACCCATCTCGCCCGCATGGCGATCCGCGACATTGGTTATGAGCAGGACGGGTTCCACTGGCAGAACGCCGAGGTGACGGTGCTGCTGCATTCGCAGTCCTCCGACATCGCCCAGGGGGTGGACAGCGCGGGGAATAAGGATGAGGGGGCGGGCGATCAGGGTATCATGTTCGGCTATGCCTGCCGCGAGACGCCGGAACTGATGCCGGCACCGCTGTATTACGCGCACGAAATTCTCCGGAACATGCGGGACCGGCGGATTGCCGGCGACCACACGGTGGCCGGGCTGCTGCCGGATGCCAAGAGCCAGGTCACGCTGCGTTATGTCGATGGCAAGCCGGTGGGCGCGACCTCGATCGTGGTGTCCACCCAGCATGAGGAAAGCCTGGAGCAGGGCGAGATCAAGCGCATGCTGTGGCCGCTGGTCGAGACCACGCTGCCGAAGGGCTGGATGCCGCCGGAGCACGAGTTCTACGTCAACCCGACCGGCAAGTTCTGCATCGGTGGGCCGGATGGCGACTGCGGGCTGACGGGACGGAAGATCATCGTCGATACGTATGGCGGGGCGTCGCCGCATGGTGGTGGTGCGTTCAGTGGCAAGGACCCGACCAAGGTAGACCGGTCCGCAGCGTATGCCTGCCGCTATCTGGCGAAGAACGTGGTGGCGGCGGGTCTGGCGGATCGCTGCACGATCCAGATCAGCTACGCGATCGGCGTGTCGCACCCGCTGTCGGTCTATGTCGACCTGCAGGGCACCGGGCACGACGTCGACGAGAAGCGGCTCGAGGCGGTGCTGCGCGACGCAATGAACCTGACGCCGCGGGGCATTCGGGAGCATCTGCATTTGAATCGGCCGATTTACGTGCCCACCTCGGCGTATGGCCATTTTGGCCGCGAACATGATGAGGCGAAGGGCACCTTCACGTGGGAAAAGACCGATCTGGTGCCGGTGCTGAAGTCGGCCCTGGGCCGGTAGGGCAGGCGTCTCTCCCCATCCGTCATCCCCGGACTTGTTCCGAAGACCTCCATCAGCACCATGCCTCGACAGGTCCCCGGGACCAGCCCGGGGATGACGGATGGGAGGTTGACGAGCGCCGCCGAGGTCACTCCGCAACCCAACTGATCGCCGTCAAGCCGCCGCCCAACCGGCTTTATGGTCGAGCCCGCGGACACAAACTCCGGCCGCGGCAGCAAAAGTTGCTGGATGTGACGTTACCCAGGTTGGCGGTGGACCCGAATGATCCGTGGGGCTCTTTCGCGGTCCGGCCATCGGCGCTGTGGCTGGAGGTTGGCTTTGGCGGCGGTGAGCACGCTCTGGCTTTGGTTTCCGCCTTCCCCGGCATCGGGCTGATCGCCTGCGAGGTGTTCGAGAACGGCATTTGCTCGCTGCTGTCCCGGCTGGTGCCGGAGGGGGGCGAGGCAGACGAACCTCTGCCGGGCAATCTGCGGATCTGGCCGGAGGATGCACGGTTGCTGCTGGCGCGGTTGCCGGATGGGTGCCTGGATCGGCTGTTTTTGCTGTTCCCCGATCCTTGGCCCAAGGTGCGTCACGCCAAACGCCGGTTCGTGCATCCGGCGATGCTGCCGGTGCTGGCTCGGGTGCTGAAGCCGGGCGGAGTGTGGCGAGTGGCCAGCGATGACCCAACGTATCAGGACTGGGTGAGGGCGGTTATGGCAGCGCAGGATTTGTTCGATGCGCCGCCTCCGGTAGAGGTGAGGCCGATGGGCTGGCCGCCGACGCGGTATGAGGCGAAGGCGCTGCAAGGTGGGCGGGTGCCCCAGTATTGGACATTTGTGCGGCGGTAGCCGGTCAGGCCTGCGCCTCCGAAACTACGCGCAGCTCGGCGTACGGGCAGGCCACGATCGCCTGGGCTCGACCGAAGTCATTGGTGAACTCGACCAGCGCAATCTGATTGTCTAGCGGCTCGACGACCGTTCCAACTGCACCGCGTGTGAGCCCGAGATCTGAGCGGTCGATCAGCAGCGTGACAACATCAAGAAGTCCGGGACGAGGGTCCTCAATTGGTAAATTCGAATTCATCATAACACCCAGCAAGAGACGAGCCGGGGATGGTACTCACCGGTTCGAATGGTCCAGAAGCATATTACCATGGCGGACTTTTGGTGTCTCGTCATTTGCGTATCGATGCGCCACTGCTCGCCCCAGACGTCTCTGGACAAAGGCGTGGCGTCCGCGGTTACCGCCGCCGTGAGCAAAGCATCGCGCAACCACTTGGCATCCTGCTGCGTCAGGCCCAGGACCTCTCGAAACACCCGAACCTTGTGACGGCCCCTGGAATGCGATGGGCTCAGGCAGTAATCCCTGACTTTTGCAATGTCGACGACCGCGAGAGCACTATGCGGCAGGCGGCTGGCCATGTGACCGCACAGCCGTGAAACGGCCGAGGCATGAGATCATCGTGAAGTAAATAACCTGTTACGCAAACTATTTTTCTTCGCGGCCGAAACATGCGATTGTGCTCGTTGCGAGCAAGGACGTGCCGCATGGACCAGCAACGCATCTTTCTCTCGGCGGTCAGTTCGGAGTTCAGAACGGCACGCGAAGCTCTCGGGCGGACCTTGGACCTGCCGGGATTGCGCGTGCGCGAGCAGGCGTCTTTCCGGCAGGAACCTGGCAGCCTGACGCTGCTGGATAAACCGCATGACTACATCAAGGACTGTACGATTGTTGTCTGCCTGATCGGAATTCGTGCGGGCAGCGGGCCTCGCCCAACCGAGTCCGAGCGTTATCGTGACATGCTGCGCCATGGGATCGACCTAACCAGTCACGCGGAATGGTCCTATACGCAGTGGGAGGTGTTTTTTGCACTCCATTACGGGCGAAACATGGTCACGTTCCGCGCGGTGGACGACTACGTCCCCGAAGAGCCCGGCGTCTCGGACCCGCGGCAGGCATTGTTTGTCGAGCACCTGGTGACGATACCGCTTCAAGCCGCCCACCACACCGCCCCAACCTGCGCGCCCGCCCAATCTCCTCAACCCTTTGTCCCCCCGCCGCCCCCTGCTATACCACCCCGACACGCCCCGGACCGTCCGGTCCGAGGGACCAACAAGGATTCTGTAATGGCACGTCGCCGCCAGCTCTATGAGGGCAAAGCCAAGATCCTGTTCGAGGGGCCCGAACCCGGCACCCTCGTGCAGTATTTCAAAGACGACGCGACCGCCGGCAACGGCGCCAAGAAAGGCATCATCACCGGCAAAGGCGTGCTCAACAATCGGATCAGCGAATACCTGATGCAGCGCCTCGCCGAGATCGGCATCCCGACCCACTTCGTCCGCCGCCTCAACATGCGCGAGCAACTGATCCGCGAAGTCGAAATCATTCCGCTCGAGGTGGTGATCCGCAACGTCGCCGCCGGCAGCATCGCCACTCGCCTCGGCATCGAGGAAGGCACCCGCCTGCCGCGCTCGATCATCGAGTATTACCTGAAGAACGATGCCCTCAACGACCCGATGGTGTCCGAGGAACATATCACTTGTTTCGGGTGGGCCGGCACTGCCGATCTCGACGACATGGTCGCCCTCAGCCTGCGCATCAACGATTTCCTGTGCGGACTGTTTCTCGGCGTCGGCATCACCCTGGTCGACTTCAAGCTGGAATTCGGCCGGCTGTGGGAAAATGACGAGATGCGCATCATCCTGGCCGACGAGATCAGCCCGGACAATTGCCGCCTCTGGGACACCCGCACCAACGAGAAACTCGACAAGGACCGGTTCCGTCGCGACCTCGGCAAGGTCGAGGAAGCCTACCAGGAAGTCGCCAAACGACTGGGCATCCTCCCCGAGGCCGGCGTGCGCGACCTGAAAGGACCGGAGGCCGTGCAGTGAGAGCAGTCGTTACGGTGATGCTGAAGGAAGGCGTGCTAGATCCGCAGGGCAAGGCGATCGGTCACGCCTTGGGCACGCTTGGGTTTACCGGCGTGAACGACGTGCGCGCCGGCAAGTTGATCGTGCTGGATCTCGTGGAAACCGATCCGGTAAAGGCGCAGGCGGCAGCCGAGGACATGGCGCGCAAGCTGCTGGCCAATACGGTGATCGAAAGTTTCCGGGTCGCGGTGCAAGCGGAATGATCAGGCAATTCCGCAGCCGCCCCTCGTTGCCAAACAGTCCGCCGCCAGCGTACCCACACAGCGTGACCATGATACTTCAACGCAACGAATTGGCCAACCAGAGGTCCAGACTTCGATGAACGTCAAAGTCCTCGCTGCAGCCCTTGCACTTCTGGTTTTCGCCCCCGCCGCGTCCCACGCTGCGCTGATGAGCGCGCAGGACCTGCTGACCGCCTGTTCCGGCGACGCCGTGGCGAGGGCGACCTGCGACGGCTATCTGATGGCGGCCACCGACCTCGTGCTGCGCCGGGAAGGCCGTGGCCGGACCAAAGCCCGGCTGTGTGTGCCGGCTACCGTCACCATCGACCAGGTCCGTGACGCCGTGCTCAATGTCGGACAGCAACGCCGGGCCATGCGCGCGCCCGCCGGACTCGGGCTGGTTGCTATCGCAATGCGCCGCTCCTGGCCGTGCGAAGGGTCCCTCGGCGAACCAGGTGCCAACCGAAGACCATGGCAAAACCGCGATCCTGGGCTGCCAGGCGAACCAGGAGCACCCAACGACCAATGAAAGCCGGCATCGTCATCTTTCCCGGGATTAACCGTGAGCGCGACATGGCGATCGCGCTCAAACAATCCTTTGGCGTTGAACCGCGCATGATCTGGCACAAGGAAACCGAGCTGTCCGACGTCGACCTCGTCGTCATCCCCGGCGGCTTCAGCTTCGGCGATTACCTCCGCTGCGGTGCCATGGCGGCACGCTCCCCGGTGATGGACGCGGTGCACCGCCATGCCGCCCGCGGCGGCTACATCCTGGGTGTCTGTAACGGCTTTCAGGTCCTGACCGAGGCCGGCCTGCTGCCCGGAGCGCTGTTGCGCAATGCCTCGCTCCGCTTCCTGTCGATGGATTGCCACCTGCGGGTCGAACGTAGTGACACCGTGTTCACCAGCCGTTACCAGACCGGCTCGACCTTCCGTGCCGTCATGGCACACGGCGACGGCAATTTTTTCGCCGACGACGCGGCCCTCAACCGGCTGGAGCAACAGGGTCTCGTCGCCTTCCGCTACGCCACCGCCTCGGGCGAGATCGCCCCGGAGGCCAATCGCAACGGCAGCGCCCGCTCGATTGCCGGTATCCTCAGCCCCAACCGAAGGGTGCTCGGCCTGATGCCCCATGCCGAGGATCTGGTCGACCCGCTGATGGGTGGCACCGGCGGCAAGCCGCTGTTCGACTCGCTCGCGGCCGCCTGATGCCCACCACCGCACCGGCCCCCTCGGGAGAACGCGAGATCAACCAGCAACTCGCCGCTGAGTTCGGCCTGAGTGCCGAGGAATACGCCCGCGTCCTCAACATCATGAACCGCACCCCCACGCTCACCGAACTCGGCGTGTTCAGCGTCATGTGGTCGGAACATTGCAGCTATAAATCGTCCAAGGTCTGGCTGAAACAGTTGCCGACGAAACAACCCTGGGTCATCCACGGGCCCGGTGAGAACGCCGGCGTGGTGGATATCGGCGACGGCCTCGCCGCGATCTTCAAAATGGAGAGCCACAACCACCCGAGTTTCATCGAACCCTATCAAGGTGCCGCTACCGGCGTCGGCGGCATACTTCGAGACGTCTTCACCATGGGCGCCCGCCCGATCGCCAATCTGAATGCCTTGCGATTTGGCAGCCCGGACAATCCGGTCACCAAACGAATCGTCGACGGTGTTGTGAGGGGTATCGGCGGTTATGGCAATTGCGTCGGCGTGCCCACGGTCGGCGGCGAGATAAACTTTCATCGCGCCTATGACGGCAATCCGCTGGTCAACGCGATGACCGTCGGCATTGCCCGCAAAGACCGAATCTTTCTTAGCGCCGCGGCCGGCGTCGGCAATCCGGTGGTCTATGTCGGTTCGAAGACCGGGCGGGACGGAATCCATGGCGCAACCATGGCCTCGGCCGCGTTCGGCGCCGATGCGGAGGAGAAACGACCCACCGTGCAGGTCGGCGATCCCTTTACCGAGAAATTGCTGATCGAAGCCTGCCTGGAACTGATGCAAACCGACGCCATCGTCGCCATCCAGGACATGGGGGCCGCCGGCCTGACCAGTTCCGCAGTCGAAATGGCAGCCAAAGGCAACGTCGGAATTTCGCTGAACCTGGACGCGGTGCCGGCCCGCGAAACCGGCATGACCGCTTACGAGTTCATGCTGTCGGAAAGCCAGGAACGCATGCTGATGGTGCTGCGTCCCGATCGCGAGGAACTGGCGCGCGGCATTTTCGAGAAATGGGACCTCGACTTCGCCGTCATCGGTGTGCTGACCGATATGGGCCAGTTGACCGTCTGGCATCACGGCAAACTTGAAGCCGACATTCCACTGGGCCCGTTGAACGATCAGGCCCCGCTTTACACCCGCTCCACCATCGAGCCACCGAAACGCGAGAAACTCAATCCGGCGCGGATCGAGGATCGCATCGGCCTGACCGGAGCGCTGCGCAAACTCATTGCCTGTCCGGATCTGTGTTCCCGGGCCTGGGTTTGGGACCAATACGACAGCACCGTGGGCGGCCAGACCGTCAAACGGCCCGGTGCCGCGGATGCCGCCGTGGTGAAGCTGGAGGGCCTCAGCCGAGGCCTCGCGCTCACCACCGACTGCACGCCCCGCTACTGTTTCGCCGATCCTGAACTGGGCGGTTGCCAGGCGGTGGTCGAGGCATGGCGCAATTTGACGTCGGTCGGGGCACGGCCGCTCGCCATTACCGACAACATGAATTTCGGCAACCCGGAAAAACCCGAGATCATGGGTCAGTTCGCCGCGGCGATCCGCGGCATGGCGGCGGCGTGCGATGCGCTGGCCTTTCCGGTCGTGTCCGGCAACGTCTCGCTCTACAACGAAACCGGAAGCAGGGCGATTTTGCCCACCCCGGCAATTGGCGGTCTGGGCGTGCTGGATGACGTGACCAAAGCGGTGGGACTGGCGCTGCAGCCGTGGCTCGATGTCGTGCTGATCGGTGCCACCGTCGGCTGGATAGGCCAGTCACTCTGGCTGCGGGAGGTGGCTGGCCGAGAAGACGGCGCACCGCCTCCGGTCGACCTTACGGTCGAGCGCGCGAATGGCGATTTCGTGCGGGCTCGTATCCTCGATGGCACGATCCGCGCCTGTCACGACGTGTCCGACGGCGGCATCCTGGTCGCGATCGCCGAGATGGCGATGGCCGGCGGCACCGGCTGCCGTCTGGTCACCCACCCACGCGAAATTCCCGGCCACGCCTTCTGGTTTGGCGAGGACCAGGCGCGCTATTTAATTGCCGTGCCGGACGGCATCGCATTGATCCGGGCGGCGGATACCGCAGGTGTGCCGGCGATGCGGATCGGCACCTCCGGCGGGAAAGATTTGACTCTGCCCGACGGCGGAACCATATCGGTCGATGAACTGCGCAGACTGCACGAGGCGTTCTTTCCCGCCTGGATGGACCGCGGAACAACCGGGTGAAAATGACCGGGTTGCAAGACCGGAACCAGGCTGGGACCCGCCAGTCCGGATTTGACTGAGGAGACTGCCACTGATGGCGATGCCGGCGAATGAGATTGAGGCGCTGATCAAGGCCGCATTGCCTGATGCGACCGTTACGATCGACGACCTCGCCGGCGATGGCGATCACTACGCAGCAACCGTCGTTTCCGAAACCTTCCGTGGCCTCAGCCGAGTGCGCCAGCACCAGATCGTCTATGCTGCCCTGCGCGGGCGTATGGGCGGAGAGTTGCATGCCCTTGCATTGCAAACCTCGGCCCCCACCTGAAAAGCACCTACGAGGAGTTTCCACCATGGCCGATACCGTCTTCGACCGCATCCAGTCCGAGATCGATCAGAACCAGGTGTTCCTTTACATGAAGGGCACACCGATGTTCCCGCAATGCGGTTTCTCTGCCCGCGTTGTGCAGATCCTGTCGCATCTGGGTGTGCCGTTCAGCTCCGCCAACGTGCTGGAGGAGCAGGAACTGCGCGAGGGCGTCAAGGAATTCTCGCAGTGGCCGACGATCCCGCAGCTTTACGTGAAGGGCGAATTCGTGGGTGGTTGCGATATCGTGACGGAGATGTTCCAGTCCGGCGAACTCGAGACCCTGCTGGCGGAAAAGGGCGTGGCGCATAAAGCGCAAGCCTGATCGGCTTCTCGCGTCAGGTGGATAAGTTAAACGGCCGTCCGGGTTGGGCGGCCGTTGGCGTTTGCACTTACGCTGGCTCAGCTCTCAGACGATCAGCGTTTTGCGCATGAAGATGCGGATGACGTCGGGGGCGCTTTGGATGCGGCCGAATTCCTCCCAGCCATGGCGGGCATAGAATTCCGGCGCCTGGAAGCTGATCGTTGTCAGCGTGCCCATGCGGCAGCCGCGGCGAACTGCCTCTTCTTCGGCCATGCGCATCAGGGTGCTGCCGATGCCGGTGCCGCGCTGGTTTTCCGGCAGAAAGAACAGGTCCAGGAAGAATAGCCCCAGCGACGTACGACCCGACAGTCCGCCAACCAACGCGCCGGTGCTGGGGTCCTGTACGGTAATCGCGAGTGCGCGCCAGTCACTGCGACCGGTTTTGGACTCGTTGTAGCGGCTCAGCCCGTCTTCGAGGACGGCTTCGAATGCCGGGTCGGGGGTGTCGGTCAAAGTGATCATCTGCCTGCTCCGCTGCGGTCTGGTGACAGCAAACTATCCGAACCCTACTGACAGCGTTCTGTCAGTAGCAAACGGGCTATGGCGCCATTTGCCCGGATCGAGTGGGGACACGGATCGGCGAACCTTACCGTTGGCTGGAAGTCCGGCGATCCCGACTGATACAGTAACGGTCGTACCGCATTCCGACTTCGCAGTCGCCGGCGGAATGGCCGTGGATCGGGTTGCTTGCCGTCCGAGGCAGCCGGGTTGCAGCGAGTTGCCTCCGCCGACGTAATGACATGGCATACCGCACCCGATCCTACTCGCTGCGGTTCCGTTAGGTCGCTTACGCGGAGATGCGCTCCACGTACGGCCTGGCAAGCCGGAAGTAATCGTCCGACCGCAGAAAGACCGAACGGTCGAGGCGTCCGGCGTTGAACACAATCTGATCCTCCGCCATCAGGTCCGCGTCTGCCAAAAGCGTAAGTTGCGACACAAAGGAGAATGGCGGCACCGCGCCCATGGTGCACCCGGTCAGGTTCGCAGCCTCCTGTGCACTGGCGAGGCAGGCCACGCGGCCCCTCTGGGTCCGGGCGATCGCATCGAAATTGACCCGGCGGTCCCCCGGCACCACAGCGAGCACGAAGCGACGTCGCTCGCTGTCACAACTACGAACCGCAACTACCATTGCCTTGGCGGCCTGGCGCAGGACGTGACCGCGAATCTGGCTGGCCCGGTCCGTGCGACCCTCCGGCGCGTGATCCAGAGTTCGATACTCGGCCCCGCCTTCAGCGAGAAGCGCCATGATGCGGTCATGAATATCGAGCGTGTCTGCCAGCATAATACAAGATCCTCGTCGTTGGGTGGGGTCGCCGCGCGGGGCCGCAAACCCTTGACGAGCCGCCGGTCGCAACGCACAGGGGAGGCACAGAATCGGTTCCAGTAGGTAATCTGTTTTTGCTCAAGTGTCTCTGAATTTACTAATAAAATCTAATTTTATCCGGTATAAAGTGTAACATTTCCTGGATGAATTGCGCAAGATGTTCCTACGCGGCACGTCGCGTCGCGTGGCGACCATGCCGGCGCGTCCGGGTGCTGCACACCACAGGCCCGGACGCAGCGGCATGGTCGCCCGGTTGCCAGCCGGCATATGGTTCTGGGCATCAGAAGACCGCCGCGTTGCGGGCAACGCCGATCCTGCAATAGCAGGGTTGTAAGTCGTGCCGGTTCCGTCATGGCCGGGCTTGAGCCGGCAAGCTGTCGTGGCAAGGATTGATAACGTTGGCCGGTCGAGCCTGCCATGACATGGAGAGGTCGGTAACGATCGAGCGATGGAACCGCTGTTTCAACGTCATGGCCCGCCTCGTGCGGGCCACCTGAACCAGCACTGTGCGGCGCCAGATGACCCGGACGAGCCGGGCCATGACGGTGAGGGGCGAGAGTCAACCGTTAAGCGCGCTGGTATCAGAAGCTCGCGATGACAGAAGTGCGCGATGACAGAAGCTCGCGCTGCACCGGTCCCGGGTACTTGGGTTCTGCCAGCCGAAGCATGCCGCCGCGATCCTCAGGCGCTCGCAAAGGTCGACAGTTTCGGCATGGGCACCGGAAGAACCGGCCGGACGCTGACCACGCTCCCACCGCCAGACGCAAGTGATGGCTCGCTAAACGGACCTAAGCCTGGCGTTCAGCGCCTGCGCCAGCACTGCAACATGTGACCCGATCAGCAATTCGTTGGTCTCGAAATCACCCAGATAGTGCTCGCGCACAGTCTTGGCGACCGCCCGCCAGCGCTGTGGCTTATGCCAAAAGTCGGCAGCGATGAACAAATCGATCTGACCGGCATAAAGCCGTGGCTGGTAACAGCGCACCGCCGCGACCGTCGCATCCTCCACGCGCCGCCGTGCCTCGGTGATAGCGGGGGTAATGCCGGCCGCCTCCTCGGGCGACTGCAACCGTTCGCGCAATCTGCGCATGATCAGTCGCTGCCGCTCCCGCAACGAGCCGGACAGCAAGGTTCTGGCACGGTTTCGAAGGCGGAGCATCTGCTGCGGCCAGAACCCGAAACTGGTCGGGTACGGACTGCCGATCAACGCCAGCATGCCGACCTCATGGCCCGCTCCCGTCAATTGTTGGGCGACCTCGAAGGCAATCGTCCCGCCAGCACAATGACCGGCGATCAGGTACGGCCCTTTGGGACGGTATGCACGGATCTGCTCGATTTCGAAGCGTGCCAGCTCCTCGACGGAGGTCAGCGGTTCGCTGCCGTCCAGGCCCGGTGGCCGCACGCCGAGCACCGGTTGGTCCGGATCCAGACGATGTGCCAATGCGCGCAGACAAAACACATCGCCGGCATGACCCGACACCGCGAAGATCGGCGGTTTGCTGCCGTCCCGCCTGATCGGCACGATCGTCGATGTCGGACTGGCCAGCGCCTTCGCTTCCTGTAGAAAAGTCAGGAGCTCTGCCTTCCGGCTGACCAACGTACCACGCGTTTCCGGATCCAGCTTGTCGGCCGGCGCGCTGCACCGGAGCCGGTCGCCCTCGATCCACAACCGGATGTCCAGGTCGCGGAGCCGCGAGACAAGCGTCGCGGTATCGTTCACAGGTCGAACTCCTCGCGCTGTTCGGATCCGGTCTCCGAAGCAGCTCCCGGCGTGGTCAGCATCAGCATGTCGATGACCTGCGCCAGCCCAGAGATCGTTGACCGTTCAAACAGGCTCGCCAATTCCAGATTGACGCCGAAGGTCGCTTTGACCCGGACCAGCAAACCGACGCCGGTCAGTGAATCGCCGCCCATATCGAAGAAGTCGTCATCCAGCCCAGGAGAAGGAACTTTAAAGAGCTCGGACCAGATTGCAGTGACCGCCTGTTCGGTTTTGGTCGTGGGCCGGCGACCGTTTGTCGGCCTTACGGCAACGCGCTCGGGTTCCGGCAAAGCGCGCCGGTCGGCTTTGCCGTTCGGCGTCAGTGGCAACGCGCCGAGATAAACGAATTGCGCCGGAACCATGTGATCCGGCAGCGTCGCTTTCAGGGCAGCGCGCAGTTCGTCGGCGCTCGAGGTCTGGCCGTCTTGCGCCACCAGATACGCCACCAGACGCTTTTTTCCCGGTTCGTCCTCGCGCGCTGCTACGGCACAGGACAGCACCGAGGGCAGCGCAGCTATGGCCGCCTCGATCTCGCCCAGTTCGATGCGATAGCCGCGTATTTTGACCTGGTCGTCAGAGCGGCCGAGGTATTCCAAAATGCCGTCGGAGCGCCAGCGCGCCAGGTCGCCGCTTTTATACATCTGCGCGCCGAGGTCGCCGCCGAACGGGTCCGGCAGAAAACGTTCGGCGGTTAGCGCGGGACGGTTCCAATAACCCCGGCCGACGCCGGCGCCGCCGATGTACAATTCGCCGGTCTCGCCATGAGCCACGGGATGCAGGTTCGCATCAAGCACATACAATTGCGTATTCGCGATCGGCCGCCCGATCGGCACCGAGCCGGTAAAAGGGTCCGTCGGTAGCACCTCATGTACGCAGCAGCCAACGACGGTTTCGGTGGGGCCGTACTCGTTGATCAGCCCTGTGTCAGGGGCGAGATCACGCCAGATTCGCAGGCTCTCCGCCACCAGGTTCTCGCCGCCGATCACCAGACAGCGCGCCAGGCCGGCGATTTTCTCCGGGCCAATTTGTTGGCTCAGCAGGTCCAGATGCGATGGGGTCAGTTTCAGCAAACTCCGCTCGCCGGCCCGTTGCAGCGCCGCCACCAAACTCTGGGCCCCGACATCCTCCGGTAGCAATTCGGCACTGCCGCCGGCCATCAAGGGGACAAACAGGCTGGTGACGGTAAGGTCGAAGGAGAACGAGGTGTGCACCGGCGCCGACCGCCCCGGCTCGACCGCGTAGGCGTCCTTGGCCCACCACAAATAATTGACCAGGCCGCGATGGGTGATCATCGCGCCTTTCGGTTGGCCGGTCGAACCCGAGGTATACATGACGTAGGCCAGATCGGCCGGCCCGGTCAGCGGCGCCAGATTGTCGGCCGGCTCGCGGTCCAGCGTTGCCGCATCGGTATCGAGATAGATCGCCTGGCCCGAGAAAGACTCCAGCAGTGGCCGGCAGTTCTCCTCGGTCAGCAGCAGCCGGGTCTGGGCGTCCTGGATCATGAACGACAGCCGCTCCGGCGGGTATTCCGGATCCATCGGGACGTAAGCGCCGCCGGCCTTCCAGACCGCCAGCATGGCGACGACCATGGCAGGCGAGCGTCGCAGACAAATGCCGACCAGCACGTCCGGTCCCACACCCGACCGGCGCAGGAAATGCGCCACCCGGTTCGCACCCCTATTCAGCTCGCGGTAGCTCATCCGCTTCCCGGCAAAAACCAGAGCGATGGCGTCGGGGTCATGCGCCACCTGGCGTTCAAACAATTCATGCCCACAGATCTGTGGGAATTCCGAGTAAGCACCACTCCCGGGCTGCGCACCTTTGTCGGCGCGGGAAAGCGGCTCCCACACGGTGGCCCCAACAACGGTCCCATCAAGAAATGCGTCGTTCATAATGCGCTCCCCACTATCTCTTTCATGACCTCGTTGGACCCGGCATAAATGCGCTGCACGCGGCTATCGACCCACATGCGAGCGATTGGAAATTCCTGCATGTATCCATACCCGCCATGCAGCTGTACGCACTGATCGATAATTCGGCATTCGCAATCGGTCAGCCAATATTTCGCCATTGCCGCGGTCACTGCGTCCAACCGCCCCGCAATGTGTTGTTCAATGCAATTGTCGATGAAAATTCGACCAATATGCGCCTCGGTTTTGCATTCCGCCAGCCTGAATCGTGTGTTTTGCAGATCGAGCAGCGGTTTGCCAAATATCTTCCTTTCCTTGGCGTGCAACGTCGTGAGTTCGACGGCGCGTTCCGCGCTCGCCACTGCGCTGAGACCGATTGACAGCCGCTCGTAGCGCAGTTGGTCCATGATCTGGAACAGCGCGCGGCCTTCCCCCGAGCCGAGCAGGAAGCCGACCGGAGTGCGCACGCCGTCGAAAAACAGTTCGCAGGTGTCCTGGTCATGCCGGCCGATCTTATGCAGCGGACGGCCGACCCGGTATCCGGCCAGACCCTCGGTTTCCAGCATCACCACTGACAGCGCCCTCGCCGGCGGGCCGTCAGGCGCGGTCTTCACCACGAGGCAAACCAGGTTGGCGTTCGCTCCGTTGGTGATGAATGTCTTGGCGCCGTTGATGACGTAATGCTCGCCGTCCTTGCGGCCGGTGGTCCGGATGGCGTGCAAGTCCGACCCGGCGTCAGGCTCGGTCATGCCGATGGCGCCGATCAGTTCGCCGCTGGCCATACGCGGCAGCCAGCGTTGCTTCTGCGCTTCGGTGCCATAGGACAGAATGTAATGGGCGACGATGCTCTGGATGCCGAAGCCGATATGGGCGCCGGCGCGGGCCAACTCCTCGACCACCACGGCTTCATGGGCAAAGGTGCCGCCGCCTCCGCCATATTGGTCGGGCACGTCCGGCAGCAACAAACCGGCCTGGCCGGCTTTCATCCAGGTTGTGGCAGTCCAGGTTGCGGCAGTCCGGGTCCCGCCGGTCGCAGGCGTCGAGGTCCCGGCGTCCAGGCTTGCCTGCCCGGACGGTTCCGCCAGCTTGGGTGCCAGCTCGGTTGCTACAAAACTACGGACCGTCCGTTCAAAAATACGGGCGTCCTCGGTCTTCCACGGTGACTCGTAATTGGCCGTTGTCATGGTTCTTGGTATCCAGCCGTACGATCGGAAGGTTGCTCTGAATAGCGCTCAATCTGATCTGCTCCCGCCGATTCGGTCAGTTCAATATTTGAAACTATGCGCAAGTGTTAGCACAGGATGAGGCCGTTTGGCCAGCAAAGATACGGCGATTTTGACGCCAGGGTGATACTATTTCAGACCGCCTTGCAGCATGCAGGATGGACAGTGCACCGCCCGCTGCGCCGGTCCCGATCAAACTCGCGTCAGATTCCTCCTGTCGGACCAGGGTTTTCAGGAATGCACCGCACCGGACAACGAACGGCAGGACCCAAGGTTGCAACCTGGTAAGGCGCGGTTGTCCGCCTCTGACGGCTGCTGCCCCCACCCAGACCCAAGGTTTGGTGAAACCGATCCAAAAACTGAGAATAGACGATATAAAAGGTCGCCGTAAGCATTCACGTAACCGGAGGGCGGGGGCGGTGATGACCGGGGGAGGCCGGGTGGCGCACGAGCCCGCAGGCGGTATTAGTCCGTCGGCAACGCCTGCAAAATCGGCAGCAGGTACTCGGCAAACAGCGGCGGATTTTCCGCGAACGGAAAATGCCCGATGCCGGCCATCGCCTGAAACCGCACGCCGGGAATTTTCGCCGCCGTCGCCGCGGACATTTCTACCGTGCAGGAATAGTCGTATTCCCCGGTCAGCATGAACAACGGGCAGCGGTTGGTATCGATGCGACCCACCCGCTCGCGCGCATCCCAATCGCCCGAATAGAAGGCGATGTCACCGAAGAATACCGCCGGCCCGCCCTGGCCATACTGCCAGGTGATCTGCTCCTGCCACTCCGCTGGGCTTTGCGGCGCCGACAGGTTGCGGATCCATTCCGGCACGAACAGGCTTTGGTTCACCTGAGGATGCGCGGCCCAATGGGTTTGCCGGCGAGTTACCTGCTCGCAGGCCTCGCAGGCGATGATGCCGGAGAATGCCTCGGGATGGCGGTAGGCCAGTTCGAGACAGATTTCCCCCGACATCGATGCGCCAAGCGCGATCGGGTGGTGCAGCCCGGCGGCGGCGATAAAACCCATGATGAGGTCGACGTAGAGTTCGGTGGTGAGCCGCCATGATCCGGGGATCGCTGCCTCGGGCGGGGGCGACTTGCCGTGCCAGGGCAGGTCGAAGGCGACCAGCCGGTGACTTTCAGTGATGCAAGGATCGGCCATCAGCCCGTGGAATTGCCGCCCGTCGGCGCCGGCGGTGTGCATGCACAGCAGGTCGCGCCCGGAACCGGCGGTTTCGTAATAGATCTGATAGGTTGTGTCGGCCACGGTCACCGGCACGTAGCCTCCGGTTACCATGGGGACGGCCCGTTTCCCGCCGCGCGGCGCCAGTGACACCGGCGCCGGCGAGGCGCGGCCCAATGCCAGCCATTTGCCAATTTCCAGCACACGGCGAGCCAGATGTGCGTGCTGCATGAACGCCAGCATGTCGCCTTTGATCTGAAACTTCTCGACGCGGTACAGCATGGCGAAAATGCCATGATGATGCCGCGGCGGCACCGGTTCCAGGAATTTCTCCCACACGGCACCGGGTGCCGCGAGACTGAATGATGGCGCACCGTCGGATGGCTGCACCACCCCGTTGACGAAGTCGAACGACACCGCTTCAGCATCGCATTCGATCGCGAAGCAAGCGGACCATTCGCCGGCCCACACGGACAATGCCGGATCATGGCGGCAGGCCGCCCGCCAGACCGCGGCAGCGGAAAACGGCCTCATAGCGGATCGATCACATTCAATACCACGGGATGATATTCGTCGCCGAAGCCTGCCGCCTCGGTCTCGCGCAACCGTTCCATGGTCAGTTTGGCGGCTTTCATGTCGAGGCCGGATGCCTCGGCCATCTCCAGCGCATAAGACAGGTCTTTGATCGCATAGCGGGTGGAGAACGCCCGTAGCGGAAACTCCCGCGGCAGCATCGACTTGATGCCGTGGTTACGCAGTACGAAACTATCGCCCGAGCCCATTGCCATGGTCGGCAGCAGCAGATCGGGCGCGACGCCGTTGCGCCGGCCGATAGCAATCGCTTCGGCCAGCGCGGCGCAGTGCTGAAACACCAGCATGTTGTTGAGGATTTTCACCACCTGGCCGCAGCCGATCGGGCCGCAATGGGTCACGTCGGTGCCCATGGTTTGCAGGATCGGCTGGACATGGAGAAAAGTCGCCTCGTCGGCGCCGACCATGATCGACAGCTCGCCGCGCGCGGCGGCCTCGCGGGTGCGGGCGACCGGGGCGTCGGCGAACAGAATGCCGCGTGTGGTCAGTCTGGCGCCAATCTCCCGCGTCAGCGCGACCGAGGAGGTGCTGGTATCCACCACGCACTGACCCGGCCGCAAATGCGGCTCCAGTGCGGCGACCACACTGGCCATGGCTTTGCCGTCCGGCAGCGACAACAGGATGAGGTCGGCTCGGGTGCCGATTTCCGCCAGCGTCGCGGCGGTTACCGCGTTCGACGCCAACCGCTCCAGCGGCTCGGGGCGCAGGTCGTAAGCCAGAATCGGCTTGCCGGCGCGGCGGGCGAGGTGGCCGCACATCGGCTCGCCCATGACGCCGAGGCCGATAAAGCCCAGGGTGGCGATTGGATTGGGGGTGGGCATGGGATTGGGCCTCCTTCGTAAGGTAGTCGCCTGAACTGGCGAAGCGCGAGGGCATAGAACCGCTTCGCGGCTCAACCCCTCGAACCCGCCGGGGGCTTTGCCCCTGGACCCGAGCAAAGGTCGAGGACCTTTGCAATCTGTCCATTGGTAGTGTCTCTGGGGAGGGCCTACGCGGAGCTTGAAAGGTCCTGGTCGGCCCTCCCCAGAGACACTACCAAAAAGAATGGTTCCAAGGGCCACTGCCCTTGGCGGAGGTCCAAGAGGCAGAGCCTCTTGGTCGGAGTCCGGGGTGAAACCCCGGCACTTCCTCAGGCCCGTGCGTCGCGGCGTAACAGAACGGACAGAGGTTTCCGGGTATTTGATTCTTGGAACCGCTCATGGTGGGCGTGTAATGTTGCGCCGGACCTGGCCGAGCACGAATGACTGAAAGACCGTCAATGGATATCACTCAAACCGGCGCCCAGGAAACGGACCTGCTGTTCGATGAGGACTGGTACCTTAACAAGTACCCGGCGATCGCCGAGGAGGTGCAGCGCGGCGGGTTCAAGTCCGGTTTGCAACATTACTTACAGCACGGCCGTTTCGAAGGACGGCTGCCGGTTCCGCCAGGTTCCGTGGCGGCCCCTGCGAACCGAGGTCCAGCCATCCCTTTTGAGTTCCACAACGGGGCCGGGTATCTTGCGCCGACCGACCTGACGGTAAAAACACTGCCACTGAATCGGGTCGCATTGATCGGTTCCTGCTTGCTGGAGGCCTGGAACTTTCAGCATCGTAACCCATCCGAATGCCCGGTCGATCTGATCGTGCTCAACCACCTCGCCAGTTTGCCAACACTCACGCCTGAAACCGCCGCAGCTTACGACTTTGCCGTCATCCAGATTCCGCTTCGCATGATCATTGGCACCGAAGCGGTCTGGCGCTTTGATTATTCCGACACGGCCGCACACGAAAAGGAATTTGCGCGCGCCTGCGAGCATCTCGAGTTTACCCTCAATAGCTGGATGGGGTGGAATCAGCAATTCGGAATGTTGACGTTCGTCGCCAACTTCCTGCCGCCCCAGCACAATCCGATGGGACGGCTGTTTCCGCGCTATGGTCTCGCCAATCCTGAGTATTTCATCAGTCGATTGAACGAACATCTGGAAACCGTGGTACGCCGTAACAGAAACGCCTATATTTTGGACCTCGACCGGCTGTCCGCTTCGGTTGGTCGGCGTTCGATTCAAGACGATTCATTTAATATTATCTCACATGGCAGCATGATGGGGTTCATCAATGCCATCGACACCCGAATCGAACCGATGGCGCCGCTCGCCGAGCATTACGAACTGGCATGGACCAGGCAATTTCCCGGGCTGATCTGGTCCGAATTGGTGGCGATGTATCGTACCGTCCGCCAGACCGACCTCGTTAAGGTGGTTGTCGTCGATTTGGACGACACGCTGTGGCGAGGTGTCAGCGGCGATATGGACGAGGTCAACGATCTGATGGTGGAAGGTTGGCCCATCGGTTTCGCCGAGGCGCTGATGTACCTCAAAAAGCGCGGGATCCTGCTGGCGATCGCCAGTAAGAATGATGAACCCCGGATCAGGGAAATCTGGCCGCGGATATTCGGCGGTCGCATGCGACTGGAGGATTTCGCGGCAGTCAAAATCAACTGGCGGCCGAAATCCGAAAACATGCGTGAGATCCTGGAGGGCATGAACCTGCTGCCGCGCAATGCCGTCTTCATCGACGACAATCCGGCCGAGCGGGAGGCAATGCAGCTGGCATTCCCGGACATGCGCATTCTTGGCCGCTACCCATATTACCTGAAGCGCATTCTGCTGTGGTCCTCGGAAACGCAGGTTCCCGTGGTCACCCAGGAGTCGGGCCGTAGGACCGAGATGATCCAGGCACAATTCGCGCGTGAATCGCAGCGCAAAGAAATGTCGCGTGAGCAGTTTCTGCGTGACGCCGCTGTGAAAGTCACGTTGTTGAGCGTTGCCGGAACCGACCACGCACGTTTCGATCGCGTGTTCGAGTTGATCAATAAGACCAATCAGTTCAATACGACTGGCCGGCGCTGGAAATCCGAGGAATGTGACGAGTTCTTGCGGGCCGGCGGGCAACTGCTGGCGTTTGAGGTCAGCGACCGGTTCACCAGTTATGGCCTCGTCGGCGCGGTGTTGTTTAGCGCCGGTCATATCGAGCAATGGGTCATGTCGTGCCGTGTGCTTGGCTATCAAATTGAACAGGCGGTGGTGGCGGTTATCGTGGCCGCGGCGCGCGCGATCCGGCCGGGCGTGGTGACCGGCCGGTTGATCCATACCGATGCGAATTTCCCTTGCCGGGAACTGTTTCAGAGCTGCGGATTTGTGCTCACCAACGAGCCCGGCACCTGGGCGCTGTCCGCCGAGACCACGGTCACGATTCCCGAGCATGTGACCGTTACCCAGGCGGAAGGCAAGCAACGCTGAATCCCGGGTGATCCGAAGCGACTGCATGGAGCCACGAGTCTTTCGTACGAACGGGTTCCGCAACGGCGCCGGATGATTTATGGTCGTCACACTCGAAGCCGGGACGCAAGCAAACTTATTCTACCTTATCCGGCTGATAGACCATCCCAACCGTCAAGGACGCCGAGATGGCCGACTCTGAACATCGCCTCAGTCTGCTTGGCATGCCACAACGCTACTCGGTCAACGCGAAGCGTTACGCGGCGCGTGGTGGGCTGATCCGGCTGGCGGAGGACGCCCAGGGATTCCTGACCGGCAAAAACAACGCCGCCGATATGGCGCGGTTTTATTTCTTTTGTTTGACCTTCGATCAGATCGTTAAGGAAGGCATGCGCGGCGATTTCGCCGAACTGGGCGTTTACCGCGGACACACCGCCAGCCTGCTGGCGATCATGGCGCGCCGGGTCGGGTCGACAGCATATCTGCTCGATACATTTGAGGGTTTTGACAAGGCGGATCTCAAGGGAATTGACGCCGGAATAACGATGGGTTTCGCCGATACTTCAATCGAGGCGGTCCGCGCCCTGGTCGGCGAGCGCAACGTTCGGTTCATTCCGGGGCATTTCCCATCTTCTGCCGGACAACTGCCATCCGAAGCCGCGTTCTGCCTCGTGCACCTGGATTGCGATCTCTACGCCCCGATGGCCGCTGCGCTGGAATACTTTTACCCGCGCCTGGTTCCGGGTGGCTTTCTGATCGTGCATGACTACTCGAGCCTGCACTGGGATGGCGCGGAACGGGCCGTGCACGAGTTTTTCGCCGATAAGCCTGAATCGGTGGTGGCGCTGCCGGACAGCGCCGGGTCGGCCGTGATCCGGAAAGTTCGCACGCCATCGCGCTATGACAATTGGTACGTGCGGCGCAACGCAGGTCTTTTTGTTACCGAATGGGTCAGCGCCGGCAACGGCAATCTCGCGACAATTCTCGGTGAGGGTTGGAGTTCGGCGGAGGACTGGGGTGTCTGGGGCGTCGATGCCGTCCACCAGCTTTTCGTTTTTCTGGACAAACCGCCGACGGGCGATATCGAATTGCAGCTCGACGTGTCAGCCATGTTGCTCGAAGGCCGCACGCGCCGGGAAATCGGCATTTTTACCGGTGAGCAGCTGCTCGAGAGTTGGCTCTTCACGCAAGGCGATAATCGGTCGATCAGAACGTTGCAGATCCCGGCGATCCATCTGCCGGCAGACGGCGGCGGATTGCCGGCGGTCCGGGTGGAGTTTCGCCCCACCCTGGTCGCGCCGGCAATCGAATCGCATCCCGAAGTCGGCGACACGCGGTGTCTTGGCCTGGCACTGCACCGGATCAGACGAACCGCGTGATGGCGTCTCCACGGTTTAAATCGCGACCGCCGTAACAGAGGGGTTTGCGCATGGTGAGCAATACCGATGTTGTCATGGCCTATCGACTGCTGATGGGCCGCGAGCCCGACAACGAGCAAGTGGTCGAACAGCATGCGGCACGCTTTCGGGATTGGGCGGAACTACGCACCGGCTTTATGGAATCGAACGAGTTTCGTACCATCGTCAATAGCTCGGATCGAGGCTCCGGGCCAGGTGTTAAGCCGCTCAGCTGGCCGCCGGCGCAGGTCGAGGTGGAAATTCCGCCCGATCAACTGCAACGCATGGCGGAACGGATTGAACGCGAGTTCGTCTACCTCGGCTCGCGAGAGCCGCATTGGTCCGTATTGACAGCAGATCGGTACAAATCGGCGAACATTTCGGAACACGAAGCCGAGTTCTTCGAATCCGGCGAGGAGCCGGTCAACGAACTCGTAATGGCAGCGGCGCGGGCCGGCGTGGACCTCTCGCGCTATCAGAACTGCTTCGAACTGGGCTGTGGGGTCGGGCGTCTCACGATCTGGCTCGCGGCGCGGTTCAGGCACGTGACCGGGGGCGATATTTCCGCCGCACACCTGGAACACGCCCGCGCCGCGGTTGCCCGCGCCGATCTCAACAACGTTTCATTCATCCATCTGAACGAAATTGGTTTGTATCAGAACCTGCCGCCATTCGACGTGTTCTTCTCGCTCATCGTGTTGCAGCACAACCCCCCGCCACTCATGGCCCACATCCTGGAAGTCGTTCTGAACAAACTGGCGCCGGGCGGGATCGCATATTTTCAAATTCCCACCTACCTCCGAGATTACGGATTCTCTGCCTCCGCCTACCTGGACAGCGTGGCGCCGGTCGGTGACGTCGAAGTTCATTGCGTGCCGCAACCGGTGCTGTTTGAAATCATCGAGCGGACGGGATGCCGGGTCCTTGAAATACGGGAGGACGCCGCACTGGGCGAGCCCGTGATCTCCAATCGATTGTTGTTAAAGAAGCGAGGCAGTTGAGGCCAGCCAGGTAGCTCCGAAAAGGATGTGTTGATCATGCGCAAAATTGTGTTCGTCGGAAACTGCCAGGGACGCCGTCTGCAGCAGATCTATCAGGAATCCTTTGCGTATCTCGAAGGTGATAGCACGGACTTTGTGCCCAGTTTCCTGCCGCCCACGGAGGCCGAGCAACAGGCGCTTCGTACCGCCGACGTCATTGTCGCGCAGGCGATCGACTCGGAGCATCCGGTTAATCTCGATAACGTTACCACGAGCGCGAAGATCATATTGTTTCCCAATGTCGCCGGGGCGTTTCTATGGCCGTTCTCCGGTGTTTCACACATTCACTATCGTAAATTGCCAGCGTTCTGGGAGGGTGCTTATGGCAGTTGGTTCGGCGACCGCTGGTTGAACCGTAGTATGGAAGCGGGTGTTCCGCCCGCCGACATCGTGGCTGAGTACCTCGAACTCGACGTCACAAAAGTGGTGAATTTAGACCGCCTCCGCGAACTGCATATCGACCGGGCAAGACAGCGCGATGCGCGAACCGGATTTGCCATCACCGCCGAGCTGGAACGCCGCCTGACCGACCAGCCTCTGTTCATCAATTCCAGTACTTTGGAACTGCAGTTGTTCCATCATCTGGCGCAAGGTGTTTTTGCGCGCCTCGGCGTGCCGCGACGGGAGATCGAACGCGCGTTGAACGCTTTCTGGCGCAGCCCATTTCACGCCGACTATGCGCCGATCCATCCCTCTGTGGCCCGGCACTTCGGTCTGAAGTTCATCACGCCTGACACTCGCTATTACATCTGGACGGGCGAGCGTGTTACTTTTGCCGAGTGGGTTGAGAACTACGTTCGTTGCGAATGGAACGACGCGCTGCTGCAGGGGATTACCCGGGCCGGTACGATCCGCCGGTACGGTCCCGACGCAGAGGCAACGTTGCAACTGCTGCAAAAGGGCCTGGAAGCGTCGCCAAACTCCGATGCCGGTTACGCGAGGCTCGCGCATCTGCTGCTGTTGAAAGACGAAAAGGCCGCCGCCTTTGAAGCGCTGCAGCGGTTTCAGGAGATCGATCCGGCGAACCCGAGTGCGCCAATCAACCTCGCGCACCTGCTGGCCGAGCGTGGTGAAGTGGAGGCAGCCGAGCAGTACATAAAGTCCGTCACCTTAAAATGGCCGAACCACGCGGACGCCTGGGGGCGGCTTGCCTTGATCCGCGAGCGGCGCGGCGACGAAACGGGCGCGATTGAAGCGATCCGGCGGGCCGTCGATCTGGAACCGCGGAACGTCACGTTGTTGATCCATTATGTCCACCTGTTTGTTCGTTTCGGCCGGGTCGATGAGGCATTTCGCGCGTTTTATCATGCCATTTCGATCGACCCCAATAATCCATCGTTGTACGCTGCCTTGGCTCGCGCCGAAGCGGACCATGGTCGTTTGCAGGACGCGTTGACGTATATCGAGCAGGCGATCCGGTTGGCACCGACTGATCACGAATTGCTTTCCCGGAAGGCTGATATTCTGGTCCGGTCCGGCAATCCCGCGGAGGCAGAGGCTACCTTCGCTGCAGCGCTCGCGATCGCCCCCGGCAACAGCCAGTTGCATGAACGCCGCGCACAATTGCTGATCGAGCTTGAACGTTTTGCGGAGGCAATGGACGCGACCCGGCAGGCCGTCACGCTCGATGCGGAAAGCAAGCCCTGGGTCCAACAGACCGCCGACCGGCTGGCGCGATCCGGTCAGCTGGCGGAAGCCACCGAGATGTATCGTTTGGCGATCGAACGCGATTGGACCAATGCCGAACTGATCAGCGGCCTGGGAGACGTATTGTTACGGCAGGGCGATACTGTCGGCGCCGTGTTGGCGTTTCACCGAGCGATCCAACTCAGGCCAAATGATCCGGACTTATATTGTCAGGTCGCGGAATTGCTGCTGCGTCATGATGATGCCGCCGGCGCCGAAGAGATACTGGATAATGCGATCCGGCTGGCCCCGCCCGCCGCACGTGTCCTGGGCTTGCGGGCGCTGCTGTTGCTTCGTCAAGGAAACCTCCCGGCCGCGCTTGAGGCTGTGACAGCGGCCTTGGAAATCGACCCGCATAATCCCCATCTGACAGCGAGACGCGCACTTATTCTTTCAGAGATGGGCGATTACGCCGACGCTGAACAGGTACTGAACGACGCAATCGCCATTCTTCCAACGGCCAGCGGTTTTCATGCGCTGCTCGGCACACTGATGCTACGCCAGGGCCGCAAGAGCGACGCCAGGATCGCATACCGCGAAGCGCTACGGTACGAACCTGACCATGCCGGTTACCGTTCCCGGCTCGAGGAACTGGCGGAGGCGTGAACGGGTCTTGCTGCAAAAGGTGAGTTTATCCAATGCGGAAAGTCGTCTTTGTCGGTAACTGCCAAGGTCGGCGGCTTCAGGCGCTGTATGAGGAGACCTTTGCGTATCTCAACGGCGACACCACGGACTTTGTGGTCAGCTACTATCCGCCCACCGATGACACCTACCACACGTTGCGAACTGCCGATGTGATTGTCGCTCAGGCGATCAATTCGGAACATCCGGTCAATGTTCACAAGATCGATACGTCCGCCCGGATCATTGAGTTTCCTAACGTTACCGGAGTGTTCCTGTGGCCGTATGCGGGTGTGGAGCACGTTCGCAATGAAACGTTGCCGCATTACAAATGGGGCCCCTTCGAGCACGGCGACCGCTGGTTGAACCAAAGAATTCAGGCCGGCGTGCCGCCGGCGGACATCATCGATGAGTACCTCAATCTCGATATCCCCAAAGCGGCAAATTTGGACCGTTTGTATGAAATTCATATCGAACTTGCCCGTGAGCGGGATGCGCGAACCGGATTTGACATCACCCCGGTCATCGAACGCCGGCTAACTGAGGAAAAGCTGTTCAGGATCCCGGAGAATTTGGAACTGCCGCTGTTTCGCGCGCTCGCCAGAGGCGTCTATGAGCGTCTCGGCGTACCGACCTCGGCGACTGACCGTGGTCTGGACTCGCTTTGGCACGCCCCGTTTCCGCCCGATGAGATTCCGGTCCATCCGTCCGTCGCACGCCACTTCGGTCTGAAATTCATCACGCCGGAAACCCGTTATCGGTATTGCACCGGGGAGCAGTTTACCTTCAACGAGTGGCTCGAACGTTATGTCCGCTATGAATGGAACGATGCGCTGCTGCGAGCAATCAATCAGCCTACCAAGGTCCACCACTACGACGCCGACGCTGCCGCGAAACTGAACCTGTTGCAGGAGGGCCTGCAAGCGTCGTCCGGCTCTGATACCGGTTACGCGACTCTCGCCCATTTGTTGGTTCTGAAAGGCGATAACGACGCAGCACTCGAGACATTTCGGAAGTTGGAGGCGTTTGATCCGATCAACCCGGCCGCGCCGATCAACGTCGCGCACCAATTGGCCGAGCGTGGCGACCTCGCGGAAGCTGAGCATCACGTACGAGCGGTCACCTTAACATGGCCGTGCCATGCGGATGGCTGGGCGCGGCTTGCGGTGATCCGCGAGCGGCGCGGGGACGGCCCAGGAGCGATTAAAGCGATCCGGCGGGCGGTCGCCCTCGAGCCCCGAGCCGTCCACTTGTTGGTCCACCATGTCCACCTGTTCGTTCGTTTCGGCCGGGCTAAGGACGCATTCGAGGCGTTTTACAACGCCATCAAGATCGACCCCAATAATGTATTGGTGTACGCCGCCTGCGCTCGCCTCGAGGCGGACCATGGTCGTTTCCAGGACGCGTTGGCGCACATCGAGGAGGCAATCCGGTTGGCGCCCGACAACTCCGAATTGCTTGCTGGGAAAGCGGAAATCCTGGTCCGGTCCGGCGATCTCGAGGCGGCAGAGGCGGGATTCGCCGAGGTGCTCGCGCTCGCGCCGGACAATGGCCAGTTGCATGTAGCACAAGCGCTACTGCTCATCGATCTTGGCCGTTATCAGGCTGCAATGGAATCGGTCCGCAATGCTGTCAGGCTCAATGCGAATAAATCGGTATTGCTCGGGCAGCTCGCCGACCGGCTCGCGCGGTCGGGCCGGTTGACGGAGGCCGCCGGGATGTATCGGGAGGCGATCGAACGCGATTGGACCGAGGTCGAACTGATCGGCGGCCTGGGACATGTGTTGTTACGGCAGGGCGATACGGTCGGCGCCGTGTTGGCATTGCATCGTGCGATCCAACTCAGGCCGCATGATCCGGACTTATATTATCAGGTGGCGGAATTGATGATGCGTCACAATGATTTTGCCAGCGCGGCAACGACCCTGGATAATGCGAGGCGTTTTGCTCCGCCGGACGCGCATGTACTGGGTCTGCAGGCCTTGGTGTTCCTGCGTCAAGGGAAACTCCCGCCAGCGCTCGAGGCCGTGACAGGGGCCTTGGAAATCGACCCGCATAATCCCCATCTGACGGCGAGACGAGCGCTTATCCTTTCGGAGATGGGCGATTACGCCGACGCTGAACAGGTGCTGAATGAAGCGATCGCCATTCTTCCGACTGCCAGCGGTTTTCATGCGCTGCTGGGCACACTGATGCTACGCCAGGGCCGCAAGAGCGACGCCCGGGTCGCGTACCGTGACGCGCTACGGTACGAACCTGACCATGCCGGTTATCGGTCCCAGCTCGAGCAACTGGCGGAGGTGTAAACGTCAGGCGTTGGGGCATGATTGCTTCGGGTTGAAGCAATCATGCTGGCAAACAGCGGCTTTACTGCAATGGGCTCCAGGCCACCGGGCGGTGGGTAGCGTCCCCCGGGTACTCTATGGTGACCGGCGCCGAGCCCGGTCCAACCCGAAACATTTTCGGCAGCACGAACGAACCATCGATCCCGGTGGTCGCCGATGACAGCAAGACCTCGCCGCCGGACGGAACATCGACGTAAGGAACCCCGACAACATTGTAGTTGCTGTCGAAAAGCATCAGTTGGACATGGCCGTACCAGGGTCCGTGGCCCATGGTTGCCGCCGGTATCGTGTACGTGAAGGTGGCACCCGGGGTAACCGGAAAGAACGCGGAATTGGGTAGAAAAGTTTGCGTGGCAGTGGTGATCACGCGATTGACCCGCATCCCGCCGACAGTCTCATTGGTGACGATGACCCCGCCGTAGTTTTGGTCAAGGTTCGGCAGCAGGTACGTGTTACTCGCCGAACCGCCGGAGGTCTCCTGATAAGTGAGTGGCCCCACCAGTACATCGTTGACACCCTGACACAAACATTCGGCATTCAACCGGTAACCGATTAACCCGTAGGCGGCATTTTGCGGCACGACATCCTGGATCACGGTGGTCGGCATCGGCTGGGAGAAATCCACCCCGGGTTCATAGCCGTTGATTGTCGCATTCGCCACCGGTTTGCCGTCGTGCCTGGTCGTCAACTTGCCCTGCGCACCTTGCCCGACGAACTGTGCCGTGATCGTTGTGCGTTCGCGGAAATACTCGTTGATCAGTGAGGTCAGGCCGCCGCCGGGCCACGTATCGGGCATATTGTTGGCCGGATAGAGGTTCCAGCTGGCAAAAATCCCGTTATCGGGAATGATGCCCATGGTCCCTTCGACATACTCAAAAAGTTGCGCGGCGGAAGCAAGCCATTGCGCATCGCTTCTGGCATACTGCGTGGCGTCGAAGAACCATCCAAACTGCATGTTGCGCTGCTGGGTGTATTGTCGCATCGCCAACAGCGGTTGTACCCAGGTTGGCGTGTCCCAGGTCACATCCAAAAACAGCCCTCGCACCGGTCTTGCCAGTGCCGTGGACAGGCCTACCTCGAAATCATTCAGCGACTCCTGCCAGTCCGAGAAACCCGTGAAGCCGGGGACCGGCTCGATCTCGTAAACCTGAATGTCAGGATATTGCGCAACGATCGGGGCGAGGGTCGCGGCAACGTTGGTCACCAGATCCGACACCGAGACTGCACAGCTGCTGGGAATGGTATTGTAATGACCGTTCCATAATGGACCATCCATGTTCAGGATATCGATATGCACGTTCAGCCGCTTGAGGGTCGCCAGCTCGGTCGGAAAGGTTGCCGAGTTAACGAAACCCTCAATGTGGGGACAATCCTGGGGGTCGGACTGAGTTATCGCCTCGACTTCCAGGTCCAGTTTCATGTGGTGCTCTTGCGCGAAGTTGACCATCGCGAGAATTTGCTGATCCGTGGCCGTGAGCAGCCACTCATGCACGATCCCCAGGACATCAACCTTACGGGCCGCGTTCTGCCAGGGTGCGGTGTCGCTCCAGAGATTGCCGAAGTCCGAGTTCGCATTGGGATTAGGTGTGAACCAGATTCTGGGCCCAGGTGGATGTTCGCCCGCTGACGTGGGCGCCGCCGCCCAGATCAGGAGTGAAAGCGCCAACATTGGCGCAAATAGCCAGCGCATGTGTAAAGTCCTGTTTGTAATTGGAATGAAATCAGAAATTGCCGGCCGACACCGGTCACGACCGCAAGGCAGCGGCTTCGTCATGACGGCCGGCGGCGTTGAGGGCATCTCTACCCAATGTAAAACCTTCTTCGCGGTCGGGAAACTGGCGGCGAAATTCCTCCCAGCGAGTTGACGCCTCCGGCCAATCATGCCGGCGATGGGCCAAAATCGCGTATTCAAGCAATGGCCATTCGTCATCACGAAAGCGCTCGATGGCGTCACGCATTACGGCGTCAGCTTCGGCATGGCGATCAATGCTTAGCAGACATCTTGCCCTTTCTCGGTAGCCTTCTTTGAAATACGGTTGGACGCGCTGCAGTTCAGCCCATCGCTCGCATGTTGCGTTTAAATCGCCGCAGTCTTCGGCGAGATGGGCGCGGGTCAGGGCGATGTCAAGATCGGCCGGATAATTCGCAGCCGTGCGCTCCAAAATCGCCTCGGCTTCCTCGTTTCGACCGAGCTTCGCCAAGGTTCGTGCGTGACACGCAGCGATAAATGGTTGCGTGTGGTGTTCCCTCAGGACCCGCCATCGCGCCTCTGATTGGACCCAGTCAAAGCGTTCGTCACTCACTCGCGCACGTTCTATCTGGGCTGCGAGATCCCCCGGACGAAAATGCAGAATTTTAAGATAGACCGCATCTGCTTCATCCAGCCGGCCGAGTGCGCGGAGGCAAATGCCCTCGTGAATCCAGGCCTCCGTGCTGTCCATGCCACCTTTCTGGGCGTCTCGCCAACGCCGGACCGCCTCCTCGTAATCGCCGCGACGTTCCGCTATCAGAGCCAGCCCCTTGCGCCAGCGGCGATCCAGGCGACTGCGTTGCATGCCTTCACGCATGAGAGCCTCCGCCTCGTCGTACCGCTTAAGACCAAGCAGGATCACCAACGAGTCTGGCGACTCAAAGATGAAATTGGGCATGCGTTCCCGCGCGTCTTCCCAACGCGACGCGGCCGATGCCAGTTGATCCCGTTCCAGTGCGAGTTTCGCCAAATGCAGCGGATTGAGTTCGTCCCCCATCAGACGCAACTCGTCATCACGCTGCCGCTCTTGCACCTCCCGCAGCACGGAACGCTGTTCGCGCCAATCCTGAAACCAGCGCCAGAGCATTGCAGCCTATCCTCGCAACGTTTTGCGCAGCAGCGGTAGCATCGTGGCAACAGGGTCGGCGAATTCGGCTTGCACCACGGTTGCGTTCTGATCGGTCGGCAGCCGCCCCAATCGATCCATCACCAGATGCAGGCGCGGATTGGCTGCGGCGAGATCGGTCGCCAGTACCTCGCCGGCGGCTTTCGCCATGGCATATTCGGTCATGTCCTCGGGCCGTTCGACCACCGCCACCGACGACGGGTAGAAAACATCGAGTTTCGCCTCGCTGTCGGGCGTCAGCAGTAAATTGGTCAGATTGAGGAAGGCCAATACGTAATATTGAAAGAATTCAGCGTGCACGCCGGTCACGAACACTGCCGGTTTCTGCCGGCGAATTTGTGGTGTTGCGAAGTAAAGCAATCCGGTGAACCGCGGCATCGCCGGCAGTTGCGGTGCCAGATCGCGGGTTACATCCATTGCGCAGACGCTGCAGGCGGCCTGGCCTCGAAACGCGTGGATATCCGCGGCCACCGCGGCGGCGTCTGCCGCGCCGCGCGAATAAGTCAGCACGACCTGGCCGCCGCCGGCTGCGACCAGCCGCGCCGACATGGCACCCAACCCACGCGAGCCACCGACGATCAGCACACGCTGGCCGGCGAATTCGTTCCCGGCAACGAGATCAACCAGCGCTGCCATCGACGGCAAGGTCAGCGGCGGCATGCGGACAAATGCCGAGACATTGGCGCGTAGGCCGTTGCCGCCGACGACCATGCGGACGACACGAAACCTCGGGTCGGCGACGCGGACGGAAAAACCGATCCCGCTGCGGTCCGGCACGCCATCCAGAAACTCAACCTGAAACGCCGTGAAAATCGAGTGCAATCCCGGGCAGGCCATCCCGACAAGCGTCGAAAGCAGTGCGAGCCCGACGATCCGTTCGCTGCCGATCACTCGCGTCAGGTCAGGAAACAGAGCAGCAAGTCCGCCGGCACCTGGCGCCGCCTCGAGCCAGCCTTTGGTGTCGCGCAGTTCCTCAGGCGTCTCCGCGGTGCAGGCCAGATCGGCCATGGGCAAACCGAGGAATTCGTCCTGCGCCGCGGCAGCGCCGCGTGAGCCCAGTTTCAGCAGCAGAGTGATGACGGTCACGCCGTCGGCGACCACTTCGGCGGTTACCGAGGTCTCGGTCCGCCGCGTGACCCGCACCACGGCCGGGCGATCGAGATAGATGAAACGGTTGAGCGCGACCGTGGCGCCGCTAAGACCACTCAGATCGCTCTCCTCGGCGAGCCGGTTTAGCGCCCACAGCACTGCGTGCACACCGTGCACCACCGGCGCGCCGGCCTCGGTACGGCGCGCTGCCAGTGCATCGATGTGCATCGGGTTGGTATCGCCGGACAGTTCGGCGAACCGGAGTTGGTCGGCCCAGTTGAAGCTATGTGCCGGGGAGGCGGCCATGCCAGTACCCACTATCGCTGCGCCAAAAGTCATGCGGTACCCTCTGTCGTTGCGAGCCGAAGGCGAAGCAATCTGTCCGCCGGAGAACACCTTTCGAAGGATCGTCTGCCCCGGTCACGCCGGGGCACCGCTGCGCTCCTCGCAGTGACGGCGGGGCCGCGTCGCGATTCATCGATCTCGGTATTAACGGCCCACCGCGCGCCACGCTGCCTTGCAGACCGCGGTCCAGGCGTCAAACGACAGATCGTGGGCATTTTCGTTGGGTGCGAAGCGGTCGATGTAACCGCGCAACAAGCCCGGCAACAACAGTTCCACCGTTCCCGGTGGATGCGTGGCGTCGGACGGCAGCATCCACAATAGCCAGTTGCGGCCAAGCTCGTTCAGCACGGCGTAGAGCGGCAACACCTCCTCCGGCCGCAGCGGCCGGGTTCGTTTGAGCACAAAGATCTTTTCGCCGTTGCCAATGTCTTCCAGCAATTTACGTCGGAGAAAGCTCAGGCGGGTGACCTGCTGCCGGTGCACCGTATCGAGATCGATCTGAGATTCGTATTGATAGGTGTGATAGGTCATGCCGTACAGCGATTCACTGACCACGATCTCTTTGTCGACGCCGAAGATGCTGATCTCCGTCGTGTCGGGATCGCCCAAACGGTCGAACCCGCAGCGCAGGCCGCGCAGCAGCTGGCGCAGCTCGATATAGGAAAACCGCAACAAGCCCAGCGGTTCGGCGCCCATCACGCGCTGCACCAGGCCAAACTCGCAATTGTCGCCAAGGCTCTCGAACCGCATGATCATTTGATCGTGCGGCAACTGTGGGGACGGCTCGTGCGGCGGCCGCGGCAGTATACGGAATACCCGGAGCGATTGCACCGAGAACGCCAGTTGCCGGTCATCGGTGCCGCCGCCGACGTCCATCGGCCGGCGGAAATCCGGATGGATGAACAGCAGCCGGACCGGACCTGGTGCCGCAATCAACGCCGCCGGGATGTGGAAGCCGATGGCGCCGCCATGGGGGACGGCAATTTGTGCGACGCCCCGATTGCGTGCGCCGACCACCAGCCGCTGAGCTTTGGAGCCCTCGGGCAACTGCATGGTGGCAATATCCATATCCAGGATCAGGTCATGCCCCTGGCCCGGATGTTCCAGCCACACCTCGCTGCCTTGTCCGACCATCCAGCGGCTGCCCGGCTCATCGCCCGACCAGCCGTTGCCGAGATAATTGGCCTCGTTGCCGCCGGTGCCGAAGGTGAGGCTCAGAATCCGTTCCAGGCCGGTGTGCATGGCCCGGCTTCCTAAGGTCAAATGGCGATGGAATCCAGGTCTTTCCCGGCGTGATCGGGGGTGAAGCGCCAAATGCCCAGTCCCATCAACAGCATGGCGACCGGCACGATGAGGAAGGAGGCAGCGAAGGAGCCGGTCCGCTCGGTCAGCCAGATGGTGATGAACGGAAACAGGACGAAGCCCACCAGCCAGGCGATCGCCCAGGTGAGGCCGTTGCCGACACCTCGGATGCGCGTGGGGTAGATTTCGGCGGTCAGGATCGTGCTCGGACCCCAGAAGCCGAGGAAGCCGATGCTCCATAGCAGGCCGTAGACCCAGAGTTCGGTGTCGGTTTTGGCGTAGACCCAAAGGGTGAGGAAGACCGCGCCCTCCACCAGCATGACGTAGAACGCGGGCCGGCGGCCGAAGCGGTCGGAGATCAGAGCGGACGTCAGCAGGCCGAGGAAACCGACGAGCCCCCACCAGATGTAGAACGTGCCATATTCCGATGGGGACCAGCCGCGTTCCTTGGAGAGATAGAGCGGCATCCAGCCGCCGACGGTGCCGTAGATGATGGTCGAGCAGCAGGCGACGAAAGTGGCGGCGGCGGTGCTGCGCCACATGTCGGGCATGAACAACTGCCGTAACGGGATTTTTGCCGATTTATCCAGCCACTCCTGATCCTCGTTGCTGATGAACCCGCCGCTCTCCTGGGCATGTTTGATGCGGCGCTTGCGATCTTGCAGGCGGACCCAGTACGGCGATTCCGGGCATTTGGCGCGGACGTAGACGGCGATCAGCGCGACCACCGCCGGGATGACGAAAGCCACTCGCCAGCCGTATTGGGTGAACACCCAGGTGGCGATCGCACCGGCGGCAGCGGCGCCGAAGCACCAGGTGCCGCGGTTGATGCCAATCACCCGGCCGCGGAGACGGGCGGGCCAGGTTTCCGCCACCAGCAGGGAGCCAAGCGCCCACTCGCCGTTGAGGGTGAAGTAGACGACGCTGCGGGCGGCGACGAAGGCGGTGAAGGTGGTGGTCAGCGCGACGATCGGCATCATCAACGAGAACAGCGCGATGTTGATGGCGAACAGGCTGCGGCGGCCGACCCGGTCGGCCATCCAGGGCCAGAAGAAGATGCCGGCGATGCCGATGAAAAGGGCAATCTGTAGGCCGGAGCGCCATTGCGACAGGGAAACATCGAACTCTTTGATCAGCAGCGGGGTGGCGAGGGCGAAAATCACGCCATCCATGCCGTCGAAGCCCCAGCCGAGACCGTTGGCCACGGCGATGTGGTAGTGGGTGGCGGTTAGTTTCGTTTGGTCGGAGGCGTTGCGGAAGGCTTGCGAGTGCCGGTAGCGTTCTTCCAGGGGGCCGATGACGACTTCGCTCATGACGGTTTGCTCGGGCGTTTCTGGTTGGTTGGGCGGGCTTGGGCCTCTCCCGCTCTGTGGCCGACGATGGCATGATCGGGCGAGAGAACCCAGGCCCCGAGTCGTGACCATGCTGCATATCGCCAAACTCGCCGTGGGTGTGCGGGACATCGATCATATCCGCGCGTTGCAGGCCGAGCGGCTGCGGAGCAACCCGCCGCTGCGCCACCGCACGCGGAATTTTCCGCGGCGGGGGCCGGAGGTGCTGGATGGCGGGTCGTTGTACTGGGTGATCAGCGGGTCCATGCTGGCGCGGCAGCGGATCGTGGACATCGTCGAGGATAAGCGGGACGGGGGCGAGAAGTGCGCGGCGTTCCTGCTGGATACCGAGGTGGTGCCGCTGATCGGGCGGCCGACGCGGCCGTTCCAGGGGTGGCGGTACCTGGCGGCGGAGGCGGCTCCGGCGGATCTGGATCAGGCGGTGATGGCGGTGGGGGAGGAGATGTTGCCTCCGGTGCTGCGGCGGGAGTTGAGGGCGTTGTGTTTGATTTAGGGGGCGGAGTGTGTCCGGTCCTTTGTGTAAGCGGGTCGTTGGGTCCCATTCTAACTGAGAAAGGGAACCACGATGAGAAGCACGATTAAGACGGAGCTTCTGGACGAGCTACTGGCCGGGGTCTCGAGC
>Ga0187867_10000140_pt1 | contig 63498 bp, 71 predicted proteins | sample June2016WEW_13_1_FD_132976 | JGI IMG/M metagenome (GOLD analysis project Ga0187867, IMG submission 132976) | Peatland microbial communities from SPRUCE experiment site at the Marcell Experimental Forest, Minnesota, USA - June2016WEW_13_10 | ecosystem: Environmental > Terrestrial > Soil >...
CCGGTTGCCCACCACCCGGAGCCCGCTCCGCGGCCGCATGAAGGCGTCGAGGTCGCGGATCGGCATGCTCGATCCGACGAAGAGGAGGGCGCCGTCGGGGAGGCCGGCGGCGACGTCGCGGGCTGCCCTGCCCTCGAACGGCTCGTCGCCGAGCCCGTCCATCCAGGCGGCGACGGCGGCAGCGGCGCAGCGATCGGCCTCCGCCCATGACCGCTCCCAGGTGGTGGGGCCCCGCGGTGGCAGCCGGTCGATGAGGGCGGCGGCGAGCAGGCCGGGGTCGCAGCGCACGGTCATCCACGCGGCCCGCGCCGGGTCCGCCTCCACTCCCGGCGGGGTGACCACGACCAGTCGTCGGGAACCGGCCGAGGTCGCCAGAGCCGACCGGCTGGTCGGGGTGGAGCCGACCTGGATGGTGAGGTCGGGGACGTGGGTCGCGGCGAACGGCGGCGAGCCGAGCAGGAGCACGCCCGCCGCCAGGGCGGGGGGGCCGGTGCGCAGGCAGGAGGTCGGCTCGGCGATCAGCGGCCAGGCCGCCCGGGACGCCAGCCGGGCGATGGCGCCCGCCCCCCCCGCACCGGGCCTCGCGGGGAGACCGCCGGCCATCACCAGGCCGCGCTCAGTGGCCCGGATCAGCGTCGCCAGCTCCTCGACCACGGCCGGGTCGGGGGCGGTCGGGGAGATGGCGCCGGACCGCCCGGGGGCGGTCGGGGGCACGGCGACGGGCCGCCCGGGGGCGATCGAGGGCGTGGCGCCCGCCGGGCGAGCACCGGCCGGAGACGTGGCGGCGTCCGCCAGGAGATCGGCATCGCCCGCGGGCTCCAGCTCCACCACCGCTCCCGAGGGCACCAGGGGCTCGCCGAACGGAAGGTTCAGGTGGACCGGCCCCGGCCGTCCAGCCATCGCGCGATCCATCGCCTCGGCCGCCAGGGAACGCCAGGCGCCGGCCGCACCGGGCCCCGGGGCGGGCAGGGGGGCGTCCACCGACCAGCGGACGAAGCCTCCGAAGAGGCCCACCTGGTCGATGGTCTGGTTGGCGCCGGTGCCGCGCAGCCCGGGAGGCCGGTCGGCGGAGAGGAGCAGCAGGGGGACCGCCGCCATCGAGGCCTCGACCACCGCCGGAAGCCAGTTGGCGACCGCCGTCCCCGAGGTGCAGACCAGGGCCACCGGGCGGCTCGTGGCCCGGGCCAGGCCCAGGGCGAAGAAGGCCGCGGAGCGCTCGTCGAGATGGACGTGGAGCCGGAAGCCGCCGTGCCGCGAGAGGGCGAGGGCCAGCGGCGTGGAGCGCGAACCCGGTGAGATGCAGGCGTCGCGGAGGCCCTGGCGGTGGAGCTCACCGGCGAATTGGGCCATGCAGGCGAGGGCGATGTCGCCGTCCGTCGGGGTGTCGGGGGCGGTCACGGGCGGCGGACGAGCAGCAGGTCGGGCTCGACTCGGCGGGGGACGAGCCTCCCCCGGAGAGGGCGGAGCGGGTTGGCGGTGACGTCCTCGGCGAGCAGGGAGGCGGTGCCGAGGCCGTGCGCGTACCGCGAGGTGGGGAGGGCGGCCGCCGCCGCCAGGCAGGTGGCCAGCCCGACCGAGGTCTCCAGCGCGCTGGAGACGACCACCGGGAGGCCGGCCGCCAGCTCGGCGGCGTGCAGGGTGGCGGTGATACCTCCGATCCGCTGGGGCTTGACCACCAGCACGTCGGCGGCGTCCAGCCGGCGCATCTCGACCACGTCCTCCAGGCAGCGGATCGCCATCTCGGCGGCGACCGGAACCGGGCTGCGGCGGCGGAACGCGGCCAGGTCGCGGAGTCCGGCCACCGGGTCCTCGACCAGCTCGATCTCCCATTGGGCGAGCCGGGCCAGCGCGGAGACGGCCTCGTCGAGGCTCCAGGAGCCGTTGGCGTCGACCCGGATCCGGGCCCGAGGGCCGACCGCCTCCCGCACCGCCCGGACCCGGGCCTCGCCGTCGGGGTCGCCCACCTTGACCTTCGCGGTGGCGCAGCCCGAGAGCACCGCCATCCGGGCGGCGAGCCGCGGGGCGACCCGCGGGATCATGGTGTTGACCTCCACGGCGCCGATCACCGGCTCGGGGAAGGGCTGGTCGGCGGCCTCGATCGCCCCCCGGTAGGCGGCGGCGTTCTCCTCGCGGCTCCAGCTCGGGAGGGGGGACCACTCCGCCCATCCGGCGTCGCCTTCGATCAGCCAGCCGGCGCGCGAGGTCACCCCGAGCACCGGCTCGCGGAGCGCCACCGTGAACGGGATCTGGCGGGTGGCCATGGCTGGTCCTATATCACGCTCGGGGCGCCCCGCCTACCAGAGGTGGGCCATCCCGATCGCGTGGGGGAGGAGCGCGGCCGCCAGCAGGGCGGCGGCGAGGAGCACGCCGAGGGCCAGGTGGAGGCGGGCGGTGAGGGGCAGGAGGGGCACCAGGCCGCGACCCTGGAGATCGCCGTCCCCGGCGACCCGGAGCGGGCGCACCAGGGCGGGGACGGCCAGCAGGGAGGCCAGGGCCAGCAGGGGAAGCTGGCCGAAGAGCACCCCCACGGTGGGCACGAGCACACCGGTCACGATCAGCGTCTCGTAGAAGCGGCGGGCCGGACCGTCCCCCAGGCGCACCACCAGGGTGTGGCGGCCGGCGTCCCGGTCGGTGGCGAGGTCGCGGAGGTTGTTGGCGACGAGCACCGCGACCGCGACCAGCCCGATCGCCACCGCCGCCCACCAGGCGCGCGCGGGGACGCCCGCGCCCTGGACCGCGGCGGTCCCGGCGGTTGCCATCAGGCCGAAGAAGACGAACACCGCGAGGTCGGCCAGCACCCCGGTGGCGGCATAGGGGTGGGGACCGCCGGTGTAGAGGAGGGCCGCGACCAGGGCCAGGGCACCGGCCAGGACCAGCCATCCGAGGCCGCTCGCCAGCGCCAGCCAGAGTCCGATGCCCGCCGCGACCGTCATGGAGGTGAGCGCGGCGGCCAGGACGGCACCGGGTTGCACCAGCCCGCTTGCGGTGAGCCGTCGGGGCCCCACCCGGGCCGCGGTGTCCACCCCGCGGCGGCCGTCGAAGTAGTCGTTGGCGAGGTTGGCGCCCACCTGGAGACCCACCGCCACCACCAGCGCGCCGGCCGTGGGCCACGCCCGGGGGTGCCCGCTGGCGGCGGCGCCGATCAGCACCGGGATCGCCCCCACCCCGAGCGTGCGCGGCCGCGCCCCCGCCCACCAGAGGCGGGCGGCCTCACCGGGACCTCGCCGGCCGGCGAGGGGGGTGGCCGTCACCGGGGGCGGCGCGCGGGCCCGGGTCGGGTGACGCCGGCGCTCGGGCCGGCGGCCACGACAGCCACCGGGGTCACGGGCGGCGCGGGAAGCGCGAGAAGTCGGGGCTCCGCTTCTCGAGGAAGGCGTCCCGTCCCTCCTGGGCCTCCTCGCCCATGTAGTAGAGGAGGGTGGCGTCGCCGGCGAGCTCCTGGATCCCGGCCAGGCCGTCCTGGTCGGCGTTGAACCCGGCCTTGAGCAGGCGCAGCGAGAGCGGGCTCATCTCCAGGATCCGGCGGCAGACCGCCACGGTGCGCGCCTCCAGGTCGGCCAGCGGCACCACCCAGTTGACCAGCCCCCACCGCTCGGCGGTGGCGGCGTCGTACTGCTCGCAGAGGAACCACACCTGCTTGGCCCGCTTGAGGCCGACGGTCCGGGCCAGCAGACCCGCGCCATAGCCGGCGTCGAAGGAGCCCACCCTCGGCCCGGTCTGGCCGAAGACCGCGTTGTCGGCGGCCACGGTCAGGTCGCAGACGAGGTGGAGGACGTGGCCGCCCCCGATCGCGTAGCCGGCGACCATGGCGATGACCGGCTTGGGGAGGCGCCGGATCTGGACCTGGAGGTCGAGGACGTTGAGGCGGCCGACCCCGTGGGCGTCGCGATAACCGTCCTCGCCGCGGACCCGCTGGTCCCCGCCCGAGCAGAAAGCCCTGTCGCCGGCGCCGGTGAGCACCACCACCCCCACCTCGGGGTCGTCGCGGGCCATCTCGAAGGCCCGGGAGAGCTCGAAGAGGGTGGTCGGGCGGAATGCGTTGCGCACCTCCGGCCGGTTGATGGTCAGCTTGGCGATGCCCTCGGCGGTCTCGTAACGGATGTCGCTGAACTCGCCGTGGGAGGTCCACTCGGGGGGCGGGGAAACGGCTTCATCTGGGCTCATCGCGCTGTCGGTTAGCGTACTCAACGTGAAGCGGGCGGTGAGCGGGGTGCGGCTCCGGCGGGGGGATGTGGTCGCGGTCGCGCTGCCGCCCGGGGAGGCGTGGGTGGAGATCGTCGCCGCGGCCTGGGCCTCGGAGGCGGCGCTGCTGCCCATCGATCACCGCCTGCCCGAGCCGGCACTGCGGGACCTGCTGGCGCGCGGGGAGCCCACCGCGATCCTCTCCGAGGAGGGCCTCCGGCGCCTGCCCGCGGGCCGCCCCGCCGACCCGGCCGTGGCGCTGGTGATCCCCACCTCGGGCTCCTCCGGCCGGCCGCGCCTGGTGGAGCTGAGCCGGAACGCGTTGGAGGTGGCGGTCGGCTCCTCCCTCCGCGCCCTCGCCGCCGGCGGCGAGGAAGGCTGGGTGAGCTGCCTTCCGCTCGCCCACATCGGCGGGCTGCTGGTGGTGCTGCGCGCGCTCCTGGGAGGCGCCCCGCTGCTCTTCCGCACCACCGGGGAGCTGGATCCGCCGGGCGGGTACCCCTACATCTCGATCGTCCCCACCCAGCTGGCCCGCGCCCTCGACGCTGGCGTCGACCTGGGCGGCTACCGGGCCATGGTGGTGGGCGGCGGCGGGATGGAGCCCGGGCTGACGGAGCGCGCGAGCGAGGCGGGCGCCCATCTCGTGATCACCTACGGCCTCACCCAGAGCTGCGGTGGGGTCGTCTACGACGGGCTCCCGCTCCCCGGCGTGGAGGTGCGGGTCACCGAGGGCGGCGAGGTCCAGCTGGGCGGGCCGACGCTGCTCAGCGGCTACCGCGACGGTGCCGGTGCCGGTCTCACTGCGGACGGCTGGCTCCCCACCGGGGACGCCGGGTGGCTCGACGACGGAGGGCGGCTCCATCTCCACGGACGGCTCGACGACCTCATCGTCACCGGCGGTGAGAACGTCTGGCCCGGAGAGGTCGAGACGGTGCTGAGATCGCACCCGGCGGTCGCCGACTGCGCCGTCTTCGGCCGGGCCGACCGCACCTGGGGGCGGCGCGTGGTGGCGGCCGTGGTGCCCCGTGACGCCTCCTCGCCGCCGAGCCTGGAGGCGCTGCGCGACCACGTCGGGGCCGTTCTCGGCCGACACCGCGCCCCCCGCGAGCTGGTCATCGTCGGAGCCCTGCCGCGCACCGCGCTGGGCAAGCTTCGCCGCGGAGGGCTGGCGGGCCCCCCACATCTGCACGCCCCCCCGGTGCAGGCGGATGATCCGCGGTGACGGAGCCGCCCGAACACCCGGGATCCCGGTGGACGGTCGACCCCGCCCTCGACCCTGAGGATGCGCCCGTCGAGCTGGACGAACACGGGTTTCTCATGAGGGACCTCAGCCGCTGGCAATGACCGACCTTGACGCAAGGGGTTCGGTGGGCAGGCTTCGGCACCGTGGTGGTTGCCGCCGTCTCGGCGATGGCCATGCTGGAGTCGACGAACCTGAATGCCTGGACGGGCGGAGGTGCCGAGCCGGCGTCCCCAGCCTCGACCTGAGGTCGATGGCGGCGCACCGCGCCACGGCATAGCGGGCGGGCAGGCCCTCACCGGAAGGCGGATGATTCCGCCCGTGGCACAGGCGCCGCGGGAACCCGGCTTGCAGGGAGTCCTCGAACCTGGCCTCGACCCCGAGGACCAGGTCGTGGAGGTCGACGAGGACGGGTTCCTGGTGACCGCCGGCCATGGGTGGCGGCTCTCCAATGATCCGGACGAGTGGATCCTCTGGTCGGGGGCGGCGGTGGTGGCGGTCGCCGCCTTCCAGACCCTGGCCGCGCTGGTCGCCGGAGCCCTGCAGGGCTGGAGCGCGACCCCGTCCGCGCCGGTCCCGCTGCCCGCCGGTTACTACCCCCTGGTCCTCCTCGGCGGTGTGCTGCTCCTGGTGATCGGAAGGCGGGCCGGCGCCGGAGCGCGGCGCGCCAGCTGGGTGCGGGCGCTGGCCTGCATCGCCGCCGGGACCGGAGGCGCGCTCCTGGTCGCGGAGCTGGTGGGGAACGTCGCCGCCATCGTCGACCCCCCGGCGACCGTGGCCGGCGGGCTAGCGGCGGCCGTCGCCGGGAACGCGATCAGCGCGGTGGGAGGGATGGCGGGCGCCCTGGTCGCCGGGGTCGCCGCCGCGCTCGGCGTGATGGTGTATCGGTGGTCGCGCGCTGACGGCGAGAGGGCGCCCGAGGGTGACCCAATCGTGGCGCCAGCCCGGGTGCAGCGCGCCATGGGCGCGATCACCCTTGGCATGGCCGCTGCGGTGGCGTGCCTCGTGGCTTTCCACGTCGGGATGGCTGGCCAGCCTGGCGGCGAGCAGAACCCCCCCGCTCCTGTCTCCAACCCGACCCCCACCGCGAACGTGCTTCTCCCAGTGCTGATACCGGAGTCGGGGGTCTCCGGACAGGTCGGCTCCGGGGAGGTGTCGATACTTCCGTCGGGATGCTCGGTCGTGGAGTCGGGAGTGGGTCTCATCGTCAGCTGTCCCTCCTCCTCCGTCACCCCTGATGCCACCGCGACCCCCGACGCCACCTCCACACCCGGCCCGCCGACCTGAGCGAGGGCAGCCCCGGCCGCCGCTCCGCGATGATGGGATGACCATGCCCCTCCCCGCCCCTCTGCCTCAGACCAGCGAGAAGGCCCGGGTCGTCGAGGAGATGTTCGACCGGATCGCCCCCCGGTATGACCTCATGAACCACCTGATGACCGGCGGGCTCGACCTGCTCTGGCGGCGCCGGGCGGTCGCCGAGCTCCGCCTCCCCCGCGGCGCCACGGTGGCCGACCTCGCCTGCGGACCCGGCGAGTTCTGCCGTGAGCTCCACCGACAGGGCTACCGCACCATCGGCGTCGACAGCTCGGCGGGGATGCTCGCCCGCGCCCGCGGCGCCGACCGGCTGGTCCGCGCCGACATCCTCGACCTCCCCTTCGAGCCGGCGAGCGTCGACGGGGTCACCTCCGGGTTCGCCCTGCGCAACGTGGTCGACATCGGGCGCTGCGCCGCCGAGATGGCCCGGGTGGTGCGCCCGGGAGGCCGGGTCGCGGTGCTCGACCTGGCCGAGCCGCGACCCGCGACCCGCTGGATCCGGGCCACCTGGGTCGACCGCGTGGTCCCGCGCCTCGGCGCCCTCCTCTCGGACGGGGAGGCCTACCGCTACCTCCCCGCCTCGACCGCCTACCTGCCCGACGGTCCCACCCTGGTGGGGATCTTCCGAGAGGCCGGTTTCGAGGACACCCGCCGGATGCTGCTCGGCCTCGGCACCGTGCAGCTCCTGGTGGGGACCCGGCGGTGAGCGCGGCCTCGCCGGGGGCGATCCTCCCCCGCCGCGCCGGTGATCCCGGCCCGGAGATCGACCTGCTCGCGGCCTGGAGCCCCGGAGGCTTCCTCATGGAGCGCGAGGGCGCCGGGATCGTCACGCTCGGAGAGCTGCGGACGATCGAGGTGCCCGCAGGGCGCGATCAGGCGGCACGGGCGGCGAGCCTGGCGGACGCGGCGCTCGCGGACCTTCACGTCGACGGGGCGGTGATCGCGGCCGCACTCCCGTTCGCCGAGGCCGTGCCCGCCCACCTGCTGGTGCCGGAGTGGGTGCGGGTCACCTCCATCGCCCCCCGGGAGCTGCACCAGGTGGCGCCCGGCAGCCGCCGGGAGGCGGGCTCCGCCCCGGCGCGGCCGGCCGCCAGCGCGACGGCGGACCGCGGTGGTCCCCGACGGGCCCCCGTCCCCACGCCGGCGCGGATCGGCCGGATGCGCTGGCGAGCCCACCCACCGGCCGCCGCCTACGCCGAGGCGGTCACCGAGGCGATCTCGAGGATCCGCGCCGGCGAGCTCGAGAAGGTGGTGCTGGCCCGGAGCCTGGTGGCCGCCAACCCCGGCCTCGAGGTCCGCGGTCTGCTCGCCGAGCTGCGCCGGCGGGATCCCGAATGCCATCTCTTCGCCGCCCCGGTCCTCGGCTTCGCGGGCGGCGGCGCCTTCGAGGGCGGCGGAGACTTCGTCGGCGCCACCCCCGAGACGCTGATCCGGCGCGAGGGCGACCGGGTGCTGTCGCTTCCCCTCGCCGGCACCGCGGCCCGCTCACCCGACCCCGGGCGCGACCGCCAGGTCGCCGAGTCGCTGCTCCGCTCGGCGAAGAACCGGCACGAGCACGCCGCGGTGGTGGAGGCGGTGGCCGGCGCGCTCCAGCCCCACTGCGTGGAGCTGCGGGTCGATCCCGAGCCTCACCTCGCCGCCACCGCCACCGTCTGGCACCTGGCCACAGCGGTGCGGGGGCGGCTCCGGCCGTCGGCACCGAGCGCGCTCGGGCTGGCGGCGGAGCTCCACCCCACCCCCGCGGTCTGCGGGACCCCCACCCCCGCGGCCGCGAAGCTGATCGCTGAGCTCGAACCCGGTTCGCGAGGGCTCTACGCCGGCCTGGTCGGCTGGGTGGACAGCCGGGGGGACGGGGAGTGGGCGGTCAGCCTGCGCTGCGCCCTGGTGACCCGGGCGGCGGTGCGCATCCATGCGGGAGCCGGCATCGTCGCCGAATCGCAGGCCGAGCTCGAGGTCGCCGAGACCGAGGTCAAGTTCCGAACCCTCATCGACGCCCTGGAGGCCTGCTCGCCGGCCGCGGGTGGGGCCCCGGCGTAGGGGCCGGGCGAGCCGACCATGCTGCTCTCCGAGCTGCTCCGCCGATCCGGTCTCGACCCCGCCACCGGCGAGGGCGACCCCGAGGTCACCTCGGTCGACGACGACTCCCGGCGCTGCGGTCCGGGTGCGCTCTTCGTCGCCGTCCCCGGATTCCACGTCCAGGGGCGCGACTTCGCAGCCCAGGCGGTCCGGGCCGGCGCGGTCGCCGTGGTCGCCGAGGATCCCCCGGACCAGCCGATCCCGGGTGTGCCGCTGGCGATCGTCGCCAGCAGCCGGCGGGCCCTGAGCGCGCTCGCCGCCACCCTGGCCGGGCACCCGTCACGGCGGATGACGGTGGCCGGGATCACCGGCACCGACGGGAAGACCACCACCACCACGATGCTCTGGGCGGCCTGGACCGCCGCCGGTGAGAGGGCCGCCAGCGTCACCACCGTCGACGTCCGGATCGGCGACACGGTCCGGCCGAGCTCCGGCCGGATCACCACCCTCGAGGCGCCCGAGCTGCACCGCCTGCTGGCCGGCGCCGCCGCCGCCGGCTGCACCCGGGTCGCCCTGGAGACCTCCTCGCACGGGCTCCACCTCCATCGCGTCGACGACGTCGACTACGACCTGGCGGTCTACACGCGGATCACCTCCGAGCACCTCGACATCCACGGCACCAGGGAGGAGTACCTGCGGACCAAGCGACACCTGCTGGAGCTGGTGGGCGATCGGCCGCGGGGGCTGGCCGTCCTCGACCACGACGATGACTTCGGCTTCCCCAGCCTCATCGCCACCCCGGTGGCGAGGCGGCTCACCTACAGCGCCACCGGCCGGGCCGGCGCCGACCTGATCGCCGAGGACCTCCATGTTGATGACAGAGGTGTCCATTTCACGGCGGCCACGCCGTGGGGCCGGCTCCCCGTGGACCTGCGCCTGGCCGGCTCCTTCAACGCCGCCAACGCGCTGGCGGCGCTGGCCGCCGCCTGCGGGGGCGGCGTCGCCCTGGAGACGGCGATCCGGGGGATCGCCGCCCTGGAGCGGGTGACCGGGCGGATGGAGCGGGTCGAGCTCGGCCAGGACTTCGGCGTGATGGTCGATTACGCGCACACCGCCGCCGCGCTCGAGACCGTGCTCGGCGAGCTGCGCCCCACCACCCGCGGCCGGCTGTGGGTGGTGTTCGGCTCGGCGGGGGAGCGCGACCGCGAGAAGCGCGGCGCCATGGGTGCGATCGCGGCCCGGCTCGCCGACGTGGTGGTGGTCACCGACGAGGACCCGCGCGGCGAGGACCGGGTCGCCATCCTCGAGGAGATCGGCCGGGCGGCGGAGGCCGGGGGGGCGTCCCGGGGAGACCGTCTGCACCTCATCCCCGATCGGACCGCGGCGATCGGTTTCGCCATCGGCGGTGCCCGGCCGGGCGACACGGTCCTGCTGGCGGGGAAGGGGCATGAGCGCACCATCGAGACGGCCGGCGGACCGGTGCCCTGGGACGAGCGTGCGAGCGCGGAGGCGGCGGTGCGCCGGCGGCTGGGCTCTGAGATGGACCCCGCCTGAGCGCTGACCGCTCAGCCGCCGCGAAGGGGGCGGCGGGTGGGCACCCCGGCACGCCGGGGGAACTCGTCGGGGGTGGGCGCAACCTTGGCGACGGCGAGAATGCCGGCGGCGAAGGCCAGCGGCGGGCCGCCCCCGCAGAGGGACGCGGCCACGGCGGCGGTCCGCGCGTCGGCCTCGGCGTCGGATACCAGCGCCAGCAGCCGGCCGCCGACGCGCAGGAGGGGGAGCGCCAGCTCGCAGAGTGCCGGGGCGGCAGCGGTGGCCCGCGACACCGCGACGTCATACCGCCCGCGGTGAGCGGGATCGTGGCCCACCTCCTCGGCGCGGCGGGAGACCACGGTGACCCGGGAGCAGGCGCAGACCGCGGCGACGTGAATCAGGAACCCGGCCCGCCTGCGGTCGGCCTCCACCAGGGTCAGGTGGAGGTCCGGGCGGAGGATCGCCATCACGATGCCCGGCACCCCACCGCCGGCTCCGATGTCGACCACCCGGGCGTCATGCGCGGGCTCCGCCGCGGCGAGCAGACGCCGCGCCTCGCCGGTGTGGCGGCTCTCCGCCTGCGCCCGGGGCACGGCGGTCAGGTTGACCCGCCGGTTCCAGAGATACAGCTCGTCCAGGTAGCGAGCCAGCCACGCGTCGGCGTCGGTCGCGGCCTCGGGACCGGTCATGGCTCGCCCGTCCCAGCCCGGCGCGGGCCCCCCCTCACAGCGCGGGTCCCCGTCGTCCCGTTGCCAGACGGCCCCGGCGGAGCCGGCCGTGCCATCATCTCCTCACCAGGCAGGACGACTTCGGAGGAGCCGATGGCAACGCCCGACCCGTGCCCCCGATGCAGCTCTCCGCGTCTCGCCATCATCTACTACGACGCTGACGGTAACCTGATCGGTGGACGGCTCGAGTGCACCGACTGCGGGCCCCGTCAGGCGGTCGAGCTGTTCCCCGTCAGCGGCGACGTCCGCGACCAGCTCCTCAAGCGCAAGGCGTCCTGACCCCGGCGTCTCGGCAGGGTCGGTCGCGGTGGCGTGCCCCCCTCGCGCACGTCCGGTTGCGCCGCCTCTGTGACCGCGCGTCGACACGATCGCACAGAGCCGCGACCGCTCGATGACAGAGCCGTGACATCGGCGCGGCCGGCCGGCAGCGCCTTCACATACTGGCCGAGCGATGGGCCCAAAGCGACCCGGGCGTGGCAGGCGCCCGACCCGGCTTGGCGCCGCCATGGTGGCCGCGCTGACCGCTGCAATGTGCCTGGGCAGCGTCCATGTGCTCGCCGGCGACGGTCCGGGGGGTGACCTGACCGCCGCTCAGCAGGCGCTCGCGCAGGCCGAGCTCCAGGCCCTCCAGGCGAAGAACCGGGTTGCCGGTGCCAGCGCTCAGCTCGCCGCCGCCAGCGCCGAGCTCACCCAGGCCCAGGCCCAGCTGGCCGCGATGCAGACCCGGATCGACTCCCTCGACGCCGAGGTCAGCTCCGACCAGGCTCAGGTCACCTCGCTGCGGGGCCAGATCGCCCAGGACCGGCAGCGGCTGGCCGCCTTCGTGCGCGCCAGCTACGAGAGCCAGGGCAGCCAGACCACGGTCGGCTACCTGATCGACGCCCGGAGCATCAGCGACCTCGTGGCCAGGATCAATGAGATCGATCACGTGGCCACCGCCGGCAACCAGCTGGTGAACCAGATCCACGCGGCCCAGACCCGGGAGCAGCATCTCCTGAGCGCCGCGCTCGAGGCCCGCGACCAAGAGCAGGCGGCCGAGCAGCAGGCGGCGACCCAGGAGGTGGTGATCGCCAACGACGAGGCCAGCGACGCGGTGCTGCTGGCCGACGACCAGGTGGCGGCCGGCCGGGCGGAGCAGGCCGTCAGCTCGGCGCAGACCGAGTACGACCTGATCTCCGAGTACGACACCGAGTATGCCGACGCCGCCGCCGCCCTCGCCCTGGCCCGGGCGGACGACACCATCTTCGCGCCGGTCCCCGGGCCCGTCTTCACCGAGGACACCGACCTCACCATCCCCTCCGGGGAGAACGCCCAGACCATCGACGGCTTCCTGGCGGGCACCGACCTGGCCGGCCTCGGCAGCGCCTACATGCAGGCGGAGCAGAGCTACGGGGTCAGCGCCCGGTACCTGGTCGCCCACTCGATCGAGGAGTCGGGCTGGGGGACCAGTGCCATCGCCCAGCAGAAGCACAATCTCTTCGGCTACGGCGCCGACGACACCAATCCCTTCGGCGACGCCATGAGCTTCCCGAGCTTCACCGCCTGCATCCTCTTCGTGGCCCAGGAGGTGAAGCAGAACTACCTGACCCCCACCGGCGCCTATTACCACGGGCCGACGCTCCGCGGGATGAACGTCGACTACGCCTCCGACCCCTTCTGGGCGTCCCAGATAGCGGCGATCGCGCGGACGGTGCCCCTCCCCGCCTGACCCCGGGACGGCCCGGTTTCCCCTCCGCCCCGGCCGGGCGGAGGCGGCGGATACCTGCCCGGGTTGTCATCGACCCGACAGGAAGGGGCTGGTAATTCTTGGGGAGCAATCCCCCACCCGCGCTCTGAGCGCAACCGGACACGGTCCACGGACGTATAGACAGACATGATCTCCCCACTTCGCGTCACCAACGATGAGATCACCGAGCAGCTCCGCCATCGGATCCGCCGCGACTCCGAGCGGCGGCGGATGGAACGACCGATCGAGGAGGTCGATCAGATCATCTCCGAGTGCGAGGAGCTGCTCCTGGTGGGCCGCAAGCGCGTCCCGCTCCAGATGGAGGGGCGGCTCCAGCGGCTCGCCGCCAACCTGCCCTGCTGCACCCCCGAGCTGCACGCCGGGGTGACCATCGTCCGCCTCATGGACCAGCTCTTCGACCTGCAGGCCGAGCTGCTGGGCCGGCGCGTCGATCGCGCCGCCTACCCGGACGAGCTGGAATAGCGATCAGGCTCCTGTCCGCCGGCGCTCAGCCGGCGGACGCCAGCCCTTCCCGCACCGGGCCCGCCGGGGTGGATGCGGCGCCCGCCGCCGACGGCGGGGGATGGGCCGCGCAGTAGCCGGGGCTGGAGTTCGCCGACGGCTCGTGAAACCCGAGCTCGAGCCCTCGGTGGGAAACCACCACGACGCACTCCAGGCCGTACTGGCTGAGCTGCGAACCACTGAGCAGGGGGGCGAGCGAGAAGGCGGCGCTGCCGCGGGGGTCCACGGCGGAGCGGAGGAACCCCGGGATCGCCTGATCCCCGACGTCGATCTCCTCGACATCGGTGGTGATCGGCCTGCCGGGCTCGAAGCTGAGGGTGAGCCTGGCGGTCGCCAGCACCGCCAGCGGCCCCAGGTGGCTGGCGGCGGTCACCCAGAGCTGGCCGTCCCGGGCCCGGACCTGGACGTCCCTGAAGCTGCCGGGATCGGGGTTGACCGCGGCGGCGAGGACGGAGAGGTCCTGCTCGCTCACCACCACCACCGCACCGGTCGCGCCCGGCCGTGACAGCTGGAGGGCGGCGGAGGCGGCGAGAGTGGCGGCGATCTCCAGCGGGCTCTGGCCATCTCCGGGCCCGGCCGGCGCGCCGCCGAGGTCGGGCCCGGAGGTCAGCCGGACCAGCAGGACGGCGAGGGCGGCGGCGAGCACGAGCAGTGCCACCAACCCGGCGCAGCAGCCCCGGAGGAGTCCGCGCTCTCCGGCGCGGCGGGCCGTGAGGCCCCGGCTCACCTGATCCGGAAGAAGAGGAAGAAGCTCGTTCCGGCGATCACGGCGAACACGACGATCCCCAGCAGGGCCAGCTCCACCAGCGGTGAGGCGCTGCCGTTCGGATGCGGCGCGACGGTGGTATTGGCCGAGGTCGCCGGGATGCTCGGGGTGAGCTGGTCGGGATCGATCGACTCCGCGTAGGGGGTCGGTACCGCGGTGGGAGCCGCGGTCGGGGTCGGGGACGGGGTGGCGGTCGGGATGGGAGTCGCGGTGGGGGTGGGGGTGGGGGTCGGCGGCGGCGTGATGCAACGGAAGAAGACGCAGGTAGGCGTGGGGGTGGGGTCGCCGGGTGCGGCCGACACCGTCGTCACCGCCACCGGCAGCGTGGAGCCGAGCAGCCCCGCGGCCAGCAGCCAGGCGGCGACCAGGCAGAGCGCGAGTCCGAGGGCACGGCGGAGGCCGAGCCTGCCCGCCGTCACGAGGCTGCGCCTCTCTGGTCTGCGAGCGTCGAGTCGCACCGCTCTGCGCTCCCGTTGGGGGCGGCGGTCGGTACTCCCGGCGCCCACCGGCGGTCCGGCGGGCGAGTCGGGATCCGGGTGGCCCCGAGTCGGGAGGATACCGCGCCCCGCACCTGCCGCGGGCGCCGCCTCACCGCCTGCGACCCCCGATCCCCCTCCGCGCGAGCGCGTACCATCGCTCTGGTCAATGGCCGCGAGGACCCCGCTTCACGCCCGACATCTGGCCGCCCATGCGGTCATGGTCGAGTTCGCGGGCTACGAGATGCCCCTCCGCTACAGCTCGATGCGCGACGAGCACATCGCGGTGCGAAGCCGGGCCGGGCTCTTCGATCTCTCGCACATGGGAGAGGTGCGGCTCACCGGCAGCTCCGCCGAGGCCACGGTCCAACGGCTGGTGGCCAACGACATCTCGAACCTCGCCCCGGGTCGGGCCCTCTACTCGGTGGTCTGCAACGACGACGCGGGCATCGTCGACGACGTGCTCGTGTATCGGGTGGAGGACGGGTTCCTGATCGTCGTCAACGCCTCCCGCCGCCAGGTCGACCTGGAGTGGATGACCGCCCACCTGCTCGCGGGCACCGAGCTCCGCGATGAGAGCGACGAGACCGCGCTGCTCGCCGTGCAGGGCCCGGAGGCGGTGGCGATCGTGCAGACGCTCGCGGACCGCGACGTCTCCGGGCTGCATTCGTTCGGCTCGGTGGTCGGGGAGGTGGCCGGGGTGCCCTGCCGGATCTCCCGCACCGGGTACACCGGGGAGGACGGGCTGGAGCTCTACTCCGCGCCCGGGCCCGCCCCGGCCCTCTGGGACGCGCTCCTCGAGGCGGGAGCCGGCCGGGGCCTGATCCCCGCCGGGTTGGGAGCCCGCGACACCCTGCGACTCGAGGCCGGTCTCCGGCTCTACGGCCAGGACATGGACGAGACCGTCGACCCCTTCAGCTGCGGCCTGGCCTGGACGGTGAAGCTGGGCAAGGGCGACTTCATCGGGGCCTCGCGGCTCCGGGGCCTCGATCCGGAGAATCCGCCCCGGCGGTTCGTGGGCCTGGCCCTCGGTCCGCGCCAGATCCCCCGGCACGGGATGGCGGTCCTCGCCGGTGAGACCCCGGCCGGGGAGGTGACCAGCGGAGGCTTCAGCTTCAGCCTGGGCCACGGGATCGCCACCGCCTACGTGGCTCCCGCGCTCGCCGGGGCGGAGCTGAGCATCGACATCCGCGGCGAGGCGGTGCCGGCGCGCCGCGTTCCGCTCCCCTTCCACGGTGGGCACCACCACCGCCAGTGACCTGCTTGAAGGAGCCCGACCATGCCCGACCTCTCCGGCTACCGCTTCACCCCCACCCATGAGTGGGTGCGCCGTGACGGCGACACGGCCACCGTCGGGATCTCCGACCACGCCCAGGCGCAGCTCGGCGACGTGATCTTCCTGGACCTGCCCTCGGTCGGCGCGAAGCTGACCGCGGGCGCGCGCTTCGGGGCCATCGAGTCGGTGAAGGCGGCCAGCGACCTCTACGCGCCGGTGACCGGAACGGTCACCGCGGTCAACGAGAGCCTCGCCGAGACCCCTGAGAGTGTCAACACGTCGCCGTACGAGAACGGCTGGCTGCTCCGACTCGGCGACGTGGTCGAGGGTGGTGTCGACCTGCTCGACGAGGCCGCCTACCTCGCCCAGGCCGGGGAGTAGCGATAGACTTCGGAATCCTCCGGGTCAGCTAGCTCAGTTGGTTAGAGCGCGCGGTTCACATCCGCGAGGTCGAGGGTTCAAGTCCCCCGCTGACCACCAACGAGGCCATCTCCGCCTCCGAGATGTTCCTGGCCCGCCACCTCGGCTGAGGTCCGGGACGCCGGCCGGAGATCGCGGCGGCGAGCCGGCCCAGCCGCGCCTCGACCTCCCGCCGCTCCGCCGCGGTCAGGGATCGCGGGGCCTGGAACAGCGCGCAGGTGCAGGAGGGGCTCATCCCGAATCCCTCCGTCCCTGGACCGGGGCGCCGTGCCGGCGCCCCGGTGCTCACGCCGCCGAGGGGCCCTCGTCGCGACAGTGGGCGGCCGGCGCGGCGATCCGCGCCGCCGGCCGAGCGCTCGCCATCCCGCTCGCGGGCCGCCCGGGCAGCTCGAGGACCTGGGCACCGTCGGGGAGACGGGGGTCCCGATCCGGAGCCGGAGACGGGAGGTGGGCGACGGACGTCGAGGCGCGCGGTCGGGCCGCGTCGCGCCTCAGCCGGGAGAGCTCGGCAGCGCGGACGAGGTCGTGGTGACGTTCACGGGCGATCAGCAGGGAGGCGTATGGGCTCATCATGTCCACGAGCCTACACCCCAATCCGGACAGTATCAGTCCTATATAATAACGACTCAATGGACCTCTCCAAGGAGCGCCTCCTCACCCTGCTCGAGCTGCTCCAGGCGCGCCGGCGGATGAGCGGCGACGAGATCGCCGAGCGGCTCGAGGTGACCCCCCGCACGGTGCGCCGCTACATCCTCGGCCTCCAGGAGATGGGCATCCCGGTGGAGGCCGAGCGCGGCCGGACCGGCGGCTACCGGATGCGCCCCGGGTTCAAGCTGCCGCCCCTCATGTTCACGAATGAGGAGGCCCTGGTCCTGGTGCTGGGCCTGCTGGCCGTTGAGCGCGTCGGCCTGATGGGTTCGGGACTGGCGGTGGGGGGCGCGCTGGCCAAGCTCGACCGGGTCCTCCCCGACGCGCTCCGTGACCGGCTGGCCGCCGCCCAGGAGACCCTCCAGCTCGGCCTGCGCCACAGTGACGGCGACCACGGGCACGCGGACGGCGAGACCGTGCTCACCCTCAGCACCGCCGCCCGGGACGCGATCCGGGTCCGGATCCGCTACCGCTCCGCCCGGGGCGAGGAGACCGACCGGTTGGTCGACCCCTACGGGATCGCCTTCCACGGCGGGCGCTGGTATCTCGCGGCCTGGGACCACCTGCGCGAGGATCTGCGCACCTTCCGGCTGGACCGTCTTCTCGGCATCGAGCCGACCCGGGAGAGCTTCGCGCGGCCGGAGGGATTCGACCTCTGGGAGCAGATCCACCACAGCATGGCGAGCATCCCCTACCCGTGGATGGCCGAGGTGCGGCTCGAGGTATCCCTCGAGGAGGCCCGGCGCCTGGTCAACCCGAGCCTCGGCAGCGTCGAGGCGCTCGACGGCGAGGTGCTGCTGCGGATCGGGGCTGACGATCTGGGGTGGATCGTCCACCGGATCGCCGCGCTCGGCGTCCCCTTCACCGTGCTCAGCCCGCCCGAGCTGAGGGACGCGGTGCTGAGGGAGGCGGGGAGGCTCGCCATCTGCGGGCGGGGCTGAGGGGCGGTTTCAGCCCTGGTGCGGCGCGAAGACGCGAAGGCCCACCAGGCAGGCGACCGCCGCCAGGATCAGGCCGCCGGCCAGGTCGGCCAGGTAGTGCTGATGGATGAGCACGGTCGAGGCGACGATGAGCAGGGTCCACGCCCCGGCCGCCAGACCGGCGCGGCGATCCACCCGCCACCAGTGCACCGCCACGATGGTGGAGAGCGAGGTGTGCAGGCTGGGGAAGTCGTTGTACGGCTGGTCGCCGGCGTACACGGTGCGGATCAGGGAGGTGAGCGGGTCGGTGCCGCTGAGCTCCGGGCGGGCGACGTACGACTGGAGGAAGTGGTAGCAGGCGTAGCTGACCAGCCAGGCGATGATCATCGCGAGCGCCGCGGAGCGGAGGAGCCGGACCCGCAGCAGCAGGAGCAGGGCCATGGTGGCGGCGATGTAGGGGGTGAGCGAGACGTAGGGGATCACGAAGACGGGAACCACCGGGATCGCCTGGTCCAGAGGGGTGCGCAGGAAGATCCGGTTCGGACCGTGGTTGAGGGGGGCGTAGAGGAGGCTCATCCCGTACCAGGCCGCGAGCAGGAGGATGGTGGCCAGGGCCACGCCCCACCTCTCTCCGAAGACCCCCTGCCGCAGCTGGCGGCGCGCCCACTGGACCATGGCGCCGGCAATCATGCGGCAGTCCGGCCCCGCGGGGCGGGGTCGACCGGGTCAGCGGGGCCGGCGCTCCCGGCCGGGGTGGGCCCCACCCGGCCCCGAGTCCCTCTGGGCGCGGGTCAGGTACCAGACCTGGAGGCCGACATAGGCCACCGCGAGCACCAGCAGGACGATGGCGAGGACGTCCAGCAGGATCCGGCCGGTCCCCCCGACGATCCCGCCGGTCAGCAGCATCGCCATCGCGATCAGCCAGGCGACGACCGCCACCGCGAACCTGAGCGGGGATGGAGAGGGAGCGCGGTACATCGCTGCCGAAGCATAGCGCCGGCCGGCACCCCCCGCTCGGAGGTCAGACGGTGTCGGAGACCGGCTGGGCCCAGGTCACCGGGAAGACCGCGACCGGGGCGGCGGCGGGGGTGCGCAGCAGCCTGACCAGGGCGATCGAGTTGAGGCCGAGGGCGACCGGCGTGACCGCCACCGAGGGCAGCCCCCACCAGCCGAGCAGGGCGGTCTCGAGGGTCATCCGCCGCCAGGCCACCAGCCCGCACTCGCGGCAGAGAGGCCCGCGCAGGACCATGTGACTCGGCTTCAGCCCGCGCCCGCGGTGCTGGTGGAGGGTGGCCGTGGTGGCCGGTCCGCGATGGCAGAGACGGCAGTCGGAGGCGTGGTGGTGTGGGCTCATTGGCGCCGTGAAGTCTGAACCTGGCGCCTCTGATGGGATAGCGACATCAGCCGCTTGTGGCCCAATTGCACTGCTTCCGTTACCTGCCAGCGCCGCCCGTCCCCCCCGGGCCTCCGGGGTACGCTTCACCCATGGACCACGCCCAGCACGACGAGCCAGGCGGCGAGGCCGCCGCCGCACCCCAGGGACCTGAGCTCCCGACGCCGACCGCGACCGGGGACGGCTCCGACGCTCCCTCGACGAGCACCGCGGGCTCCCGCACCCACGACCCCCGCACCCCCGCGGCGCTGGTCGAGCTGATGTCCCGCGATTGGGCTCCGACCAGCAGCTTCGCCGAGCGCCCCCACCCGGCGGCGCCCCGCTACCGGGAGCGGCGCTCGGCCCTGGCCGCGCTCTTCCCGGGGGTCCACCTGCTGATCCCGAGTGGCGTGCCCAAGGTGAGGTCCAACGACAGCGACTATCGATTCCGACCCGGCAGCGACCACTACTGGCTGACCGGCCACACCGAGCCCGGGGGCGTGCTCCTGCTCCGGGCCGGCGCCGAGGGCCACGACCCGACGCTCTACCTCGAGCCGCGCTCCGACCGTTCCTCGCCCGCCTTCTTCACCAACGCGAGCACCGGTGAGCTGTGGGTCGGCCCCCGGCGCGGGGTGGAGGAGACGGCCCATCTGCTCGGCGTCGCCTGCGCACCGCTCGACGGTCTTGGCGAGGCGGTGCGCGGCCTGGACGGCCCGGTGCTGGTGCTGCGCGGGCTCGATCCGGCGGTGGACGCCCTGGTCGTCGCTGCGGAGGCGCCCGCCGAGGAGACGAGGCTGGCCCGCGAGCTCAGCGAGCTCCGCCTGGTGAAGGACGACCACGAGATCCGGATGCTGGAGCGGGCGGTGGCGGCGACGGTCCGCGGCTTCGAGGACGTGGTGCGAGCCCTTCCCGAGGCCATGGAGCAGGGGGAGCGGGTGGTGGAGGGCGTCTTCAACCTCCGAGCCCGGGTCGAGGGCAACGACGTCGGCTACGACACGATCGCCGCCAGCGGGGCCCACGCGACCTTCCTCCATTGGAGCAGGAACGACGGCGCGGTCCGGAGCGGGGACCTCCTGCTCCTCGACGCCGGGGTGGAGAGCGAGGAGCTGTACACCGCCGACGTCACCCGGACCCTCCCGGTGTCAGGGCGCTTCAGCGCCGATCAGCGCCGGCTCTACGAGCTCGTGCTGCGAGCCCAGCGGGCGGGGATCGCCGCGGTCCGGCCGGGAGCGGCCTTCCTCGACGCCCACCGGGCCGCGATGCGGGTGCTCGCGGAGGGGTTGGAGGAGATGGGCATCCTGAGCGGCGGTGCCGAGACGGCGCTCGCCGAGGACCACCAGTTCCACCGCCGCTACACCCTGCACGGCACCTCTCACATGCTCGGCCTCGACGTCCACGACTGCGCCCACGCGCGCGAGGAGGAGTACCGGGGGGGCACGCTCCGCCCCGGCCACGTGCTCACCGTCGAGCCCGGCCTCTACTTCCAGCCCGACGACCTCACCGTCCCCGAGCCCCTGCGGGGGATCGGGATCCGGATCGAGGACGACGTCCTGGTGACCGAGGACGGCTGCCGGGTGCTCAGCGACGGACTGCCCCGCGATCCCGACGCCATCGAGCGATGGATGGCGGGGCTGCGCGACCAGGACACCCAGCTCCGCCGGCCCCTCGGCTGATCGCCGGGTCCGGTCCCGTGGTGCGCCGGCGCAGGCTGCTCGACGGCCATCGACATCCCACGATTGCCGTGGGAATTCCTACAATGGAAGTATGAAGTCCAGGGTGTCGGAGAAGGGCCAGGTCACGATCCCCAAGCGGCTGCGGGATCGGCTGGGCATCCGGCCCGGCCAGAGCCTCGACTTCGAGGAGGAGGGCGGCCGGCTGGTGGCGACCAAGGTGACCCCTCGCGACGAGGTGGACGCCGTCTACGGGATCCTCGGCAACGGGCTGGACACCGCCGCGGCCATCCGGGCCCTGCGCGGCGAGCCGGACGCCGTGTGATCACCGCGGTCGACACCAGCGTCCTTCTGGACGTCTTCGGGGCCGATCCGTCCTTCGGTCGAGGATCGCGCGAGGCTCTCCGCGCCTGCCTGGCGGAGGGGGCCGTGATCGCCTGCGAGGTCGTCTGGGCCGAGGTCACCGCCGGCTTTCCGTCATCCGCCGCGGCCGAGGCGGCGCTGGCTCTCGCGCACATCGACTTCAGCCCGCTCGACGCCGGGTCGGCCGGCGAGGCGGGTGCCGCCTTCGGAGACTACCGCCGCGCGGGAGGCGCTCGGGGGAGGGTGGTCGCCGACTTCCTGATCGGAGCTCACGCTCGCGCTCGAGCCGACCGCCTGCTGACCCGGGATCGCGGCTACTACCGGCGTTACTTCGAAGGCCTGGCGATCGTCGACCCCTCCGCGGCGCCCTGACCGCCCGCTCCGAGCCCGGCTGCTACACTCACTCCTCCGCAGCTTTCCTGCGTCCGGCGTCACCGCCTTGGCCACCTCGGCGGCGAACCGAATCATCGCCGGGCGCCGTTCAGCCCATAGGAAAGGAGGTGCGCGCGTGGTGCGCGACTACGAGCTCATGTACATCGTCCGGCCCGACCTCGACGACGAGGCGCTCCGGACCGCCACCGACTCGGTGGACACCCTGATCCGCGGCCTGGGGGGCACGGTCGGCAAGACCACCATGTGGGGCAAGCGTCGCCTCGCCTACGAGGTCGACCGGCTCCGTGACGGCCACTACGTGATCACCCTGATCCAGCTCGACGGCGCCCGCGTCGCCGACCTGGAGCGGGCTCTGCAGATCCACGACACCGTCTTCCGTCATCTCCTGGTCCGCCGCGACGAGACGCTCCCGCTCGTCGAGGACGGCGAGGTGGCGGGCGAGGCCGAGCCGGCGAGCGCGGTCGAGACCGTCCCGGCCGGCGACGACGAGGCTTCCGAAGAGGACGAGGACATACCCGAGGCCGAGATCGCCGAGGAGGAGGAGTAGTCATGGCCGGTTCCCTCAACAGGGTCATGCTGATCGGACGGCTCACCCGCGACCCGGAGCTGCGCTACACGCCGAGCGGCACCGCGGTCTGCAACCTCGCCCTCGCCACCAACCGCTATGGGACCGACCCGAGCGGCGAGCGCCGCGAGTTCACCGACTACCACGACGTGGTGGTCTGGAACCAGGGCAACCGCAAGCTCGCCGAGCTCTGCAGCCAGTACCTCCAGAAGGGCCGCCTGGTCTACGTGGAGGGGCGGATGCAGACCCGGTCCTGGGACGACGCGCAGTCCGGCCAGAAGCGCTACCGCACCGAGGTCAACGCCAACGACGTCCAGTTCCTCGACAGCCGCCAGGACGGGGGCGCCCCGGCTGAGGGCGCGCCGACCCGCGCGGCCACCGGCGCCGCCGCCCCCGAGGCGGGCGGTGACATCGACCCCGACGACATCCCCTTCTGAGGTTCGAGCGATCCATGCCTGATTTCGACCGCCGCCGCCGCAAGGTGTGCAGCTTCTGCCTGGAGCACCAGGACGTCATCGATTACAAGGAGGTGGCCCGGCTGCGCCGCTACCTCTCCGATCGCGGCAAGATCCTTCCGCGCCGGATGACCGGGGTCTGCTCCCGCCACCAGCGGAGGCTGACCGTCGCCCTCAAGCGGGCCCGCCACATCGCCCTGCTGCCCTACAGCGCCGACCTGCGCTGACCTGCGCGCCGAGCTGCGCTGACCCGAACCGGGGGAGGGCTCCGTCGTCCGCTGCGGCGGAGGTGCCCTATACTCCGGCCAAGGTCTCGCACCGATGCGCCGGGCACGTCTTCTCCACGTCCTTGCCAGCGCCCCGGCCGCCGTCCTGGTGACGGTCGCTCCAGCGCTGTCGCCGGCTGCCGTCGAAGCGGCGACGCTCCCCCCGCCCTACATCGTCTGCATCGACCCCGGCCACGGCGGGGCGGACCCGGGGGCGATCGGCCTGGACGGCCTGGTCGAGAAGAACCTCACCCTCGACATCTCCGACCGGCTGGCCGCGCTGCTGCGCGCCGACGGGGTGACCGTGGTGCTGACCCGGACCACCGACGCCACCGTCAGCATCGCCGCGCGCGCCGAGACCTGCAACGCCGCCCACGCCGACGTCTTCCTGCCCATCTACTTCAACGCCTGGACCACCCCCACCCCCGACGGCTCGGTGGTCCTCTACCCGTACGCGCGCGACATCCCGTTCGCCGACGCGATCAGCCTGGCGGTCACCCGGTACATCAAGCCGTATGGCGACAACGACGGGGGCATCGTGCTCCGTCCCGACTGGTGGCTCACGCCCACCATGCCGGTGGCCACGGTCGAGAGCCTCTTCATCACCAACCCCCACGACGCCGCGCTGCTCACCGAGAGCAGCTTCCGGCAGGGGCTGGCCGGGGCCCTGAAGAACGGGATCGAGGCCTACCTCCCGGGGATCCAGCAGCGGCTCCATTCGGCACCGGCCGTGACCCCGGCCAAGCTGCTCCCGGCAAGCGGCCCGCTGGCCGTCCCCCCCTCGAGTCGCGCCTCCGCCGGGACGCGCGGACCGGCCCGGAGCGCGGCGCCGGCGGCCACCGGGGGGGGCCCACCGGCGGCACTCCAGGTCCTCGGCTGGCTGCTGCTGATCGCGGCCGTGCTGTTGGGGATCCGTCATCGGCGCAGGCTGCTCGACCTGGCCGGTACCGGCCTGACCCGTGCCGGCGTCTCCTTCCGGGGTTCCGGGATCCACCATTGGATGCTTCGCCGCCGGCGCCGCCTGACCAGGCGGCGGGCGAGCGGCGCTCACCCCGGTGACGGCGGGCCGGCACCCCCGGCGTACGACCTCTTCCCCGACGCGCTGGGGCCCTGGGGGTGGCCGGACCCGGCCGCGGGGAGGGGGCGCCGGCACGTCCCGCTGACGTCCGACGTCGAGGTGCGCGGGCGTCCCGTGCGCGCCGAGCGGAGCGCGGCCCAACCCGCCCGCGGTGCGCCCCTGGACGATCTGCCCCTCTGATCGGGGCTCGACCCCAGCCCGTCAGCGAGCCTCCGGCACCTCCAGTTGCCCGGCGGCGGCTGTGGCATACGGCTCTTCAGGGGACCAAACCCCGGTTGTTACACTTCCGCGCAACGCCCGCCCTTCCGTGCGAGGAGTGTCATGGCCCTCGAGCAGCAGCTTCGCGTACCCGGTCCGACCCCTCTCCCAGAGCGCGTGGTGCGCTCCCAGTCGCGGCCGATGATCAACCATCGGGGGCCCGAGTTCGCAGCACTGATGTCCGAGGTCTGCTCCGGCATCCAGGAGGTGCTGCGCACCCGCAACGACGTGCTCCTCTACCCGTCGAGCGGGACCGGGGGGCTCGAGGCCGCCGTCGCCAACCTGCTGAGCCCCGGCGAGAAGGCGCTGTTCTGCTCGGTCGGCTCGTTCGGTGACCGCTGGACCGACATCGCGGTCGCCTATGGCGTCGACGCGCTCCGGCTCAAGATGCCCGAGGGCGAGGCCATCGACCCCGAGGACGTGGAGCGGCTGCTGGCCGAGAACCCGGCCGTCGAGAAGGTGTTCGTCACCCACAACGAGACCTCCACGGGGGTGACCAACGACATCCCGGCGATCGCGGCCGTGGTCAAGGGCCGCGGCAAGCTGATCGCGGTGGACTCGGTGAGCGGCGCCAGCTGCCTGCCGCTGGAGACGGACGCCCTCGGCCTGGACGTGGTGGTCTGCGGCTCGCAGAAGGGATGGATGTCGCCTCCCGGCCTGGCCATGATCGCGGTCTCGAAGGACGCCTACGCCGCCGCTGAGAAGGCCAAGCTGCCGCGCTGGTATTTCGACTTCGCCCGCGAGCGGAAGTTCCAGGAGCGCAACCAGACCTACACGACCCCACCGGTCAGCGTCATGTACGCGATGCAGGAGGGCCTGCGGATCATCCTCGAGGAGGGGGTCGAGAATGTCTGGGCCCGCCACGCCCAGGTGGGGGCGATGATCCGGGCCGGGGTCGAGGCCGCCGGGCTCCGCCTCTTCGCGGCCGAGCCGTACCGGAGCAACGCCGTCACCCCGATCCACAACCCCGCCGCGACCCCCGAGGAGCTCTCCAAGCTTCTCTCCCTGCTGCGCACCAAGCACGGGCTCGTGCTCGCCGGCGGCCAGGGCGACCTCAAGGGCAGGATCTTCCGGATCGGCCACCTCGGCGCCATCGAGGTCGGCGACGTCTACACGATCCTCGCCTCCCTGGAGCTGGCGCTCAGTGAGCTCGGCCTGCTCAGCAGGGTGGGCCTGATGGTGCCCGCGGCTCAGGCGGTGGCCCGCGAGACGTCGGCCAGCGCCGAGCCCGCGGGGGTGCGCTGATGTCGGTGGCGGCCACACCCGGCGCGGCCGGTGACCGGACCGCCATCGCTCCGACCGTGCGCATCCTGGTCTCCGACCCGATCGCGGCCGATGGGGTGGAGCGGCTCCGCGCCGCCGGCGAGGTCGAGGTCGCGACCGGCCTCTCCCCCGAGGAGCTGAAGCGGCGGATCGCCGACGTCGACGCGCTGGTGGTGCGCAGCGAGACCAAGGTCACCGCCGAGGTGCTCGACGCGGCCCGGCGCCTGCGGGTGGTCGGGCGGGCCGGGGTGGGTGTCGACAACATCGACCTGGACGCGGCGACCCGGCACGGGGTGCTGGTGCTCAACGCGCCGACCGGCAACACCATCGCCGCCGCCGAGCACACCGTGGGGATGATGCTGGCGCTGGCCCGCAACATCTCCCGTGCCGACGCCTCGATGCACCAGGGCCGGTGGGACCGGAAGGCGTTCATGGGGAGCGAGCTCCGGGAGAAGACCCTGGGTCTGCTCGGGCTCGGCAAGATCGGGTTCGAGGTGGCCAGGATCGCCTCCCAGGGCCTCAAGATGCGGGTCATCGCCGACGACCCCCTGGTGACCGCCGAGCGCGCGGAGCAGGCGGGAGCCGAGCTGGTGGACCTCGACACCCTGCTGGCCCAGTCGGACTTCCTGAGCGTCCACGTCCCCCTCAACGACAAGACCCGAGGCGTGATCGGAGCCGCCGAGCTGGCTCGGATGAAGAAGGGTGCCCGGCTGGTCAACGTCGCCCGCGGGGGCATCATCGACGAGCAGGCGCTCGCCGATGCGGTCCGTGAGGGGCACATCGGAGGCGCCGCCATCGACGTCTTCACCAAGGAGCCGGCGCTTCCCGAGAACCCGCTGCTCGCGGTCCCGGAGCTGCTGCTCACCCCCCACCTGGGGGCCAGCACCACCGAGGCCCAGGTCAACGTGGCGACCGACGTCGCCGATCAGATCGTCCAGTACCTGGGCGGCGGCGGTCCGCGCTACGCGGTCAACCTTCCCACCGTCCAGCCCGAGGAGATGGCCCGGCTCCGGCCCTACCTGACGCTCGCCGAGAAGATGGGGTCGCTGGCGGCCCAGCTCGCCGGTGAGAAGGTGAGCCGGGTGGTCTGCAGCTACGCGGGGGAGCTGAGTCAGGTCGATCCGAGCCTGCTCACCGCCGAGGTGCTGCGCGGGCTCTTCGGCCACTTCACCGACACCCGGGTCAACGCCATCAACGCCAAGCTGGTGGCCAAGGACCACGGCGTGTCGGTCGAGGAGCGGACCACAACCCGCGACCTGGACCACGCCGACGCGCTGCTGGTCGAGGTGATCGGCAGGGAGCGCCTGATCCTGGTCGGAACCCAGTTCGAGGGCCAGCCGCGGATCACCCGGATCAACGACTTCCGGGTGGACATGGAGCCCAGGGGCGTCTTCCTGGTGGTCCAGCACAACGATCGACCCGGGGTCATCGCCAAGGTCTCGGGACTTCTGGCCAGCAATGACATCAACATCGCCGGCATCGAGCTGGGGCGCGACCATCCGCGAGGCCAGGCGGTGATGCTGATGCAGGTCGACGACCCGGTCGGATCCGAGCTCCAGGTGGCCCTTCGGGAGATCGCCGACCTGGAGTCGCTCCGCGTCGTCACCCTCTAGGCACCGCTGATTGGCAGGACTGCATCCCCTCCGGGGGGTCCGGTTCAACCCCGAGCACGTCCGGCTCGGAGGTGTTCTGGCGCCTCCCTACGACGTGATCGACCCGGCCCGGCTCGACGAGCTGTACGCGCGGGACCTGCGCAACGTGGTGCGCATCGACTTCGGCCGGGGGTACCCGGACGACACCGGCGGCGAGAACGACGTCTACACCCGGGCGGCGGCGCACCTCCGGAGCTGGCTCGACCTCGGCATCCTGGTCCGGGACGAGCGCCCGGGCCTCTACCTGGTGGCCCATGAGTTCGGGGCACCCGACGGCACCGCGCGCCGCCGCCTCGGGCTGCTGGGCCGGGTCCCAGCCCTGCCCTGGGATCGATCCGAGGTGCTCCCCCATGAGCTGACCCTGCGCGGGCCCAAGGAGGACCGGCTGGCGCTGATGCGGGCGACGGGGGCCCAGACCTCCCCGGCGTGGGTGCTCTGGGACGGCGCCGCCGGGCTCGGAACCCGGCTCGAAGAGCTCGCCGAGGGGCGGGCGCTCCTGGGTGGGCGCTTCGAGGGGGAGTTGGGACCGGAGAAGGTGCTGGTCTGGCAGCTGGCCGGCGCCGCCGTGCTCGCCGAGATCGGCTCCCTGCTCGCCCCCGCGACCCTCTACATCGCCGACGGCCACCACCGCTTCGAGACCATGGCCGCCTACGCGGCGGAGCGGCGGGACGCCGGAGACGCCGCCGGCGCGGAGAGCCAGCTCGCCCTGGTGTACGCCAGCGCCGCGGACGATCCGGCCCTGGTGGTGCTCCCGATCCACCGGATGGTCCGCCCGCGTCCCGGGCTGCCCGGCGGCCGCGCCGAGCTGATGGCCCGCCTCGGCGACGGCTGGGAGCTGGAGCCGGTCGACGACGCCCTGGCCGCCCACATCCGTCTCGGGGAGCGCCGGGGCGCTGATCACGCCTACGTCCTGGTGGCCCCCGACGGCGCCGCCATCCTCCGGCGCCGGCGCGGTGAGGCCGGCTCGCGCCGCGACGCCCTGGACGTCGCCGTATTGCAATCTGAGGTGCTCGGAGCCTGCGGGATCGGCGAGGCCGACCTGCGCGAGGGCGCTCTCGGTTACACCCGCGACCCCGCCGAGGCGGTGGAGGCGGTGCGCGCCGGCGCGGCGGCGCTGACCTTCCTGGTCTCCCCCTGCACCAGCCAGGAGGTGATGGCGGTCGCCGGCGCCGGCGAGACCATGCCCCAGAAGTCGACCTACTTCTATCCCAAGGTCCCCACCGGGCTGGTCATCTCTCCGCTCTGAGTCCCCACTCTGACCCGGGCCGGCTCGCGCGAGGTGGCTCAGGTGGGCGCTGCCGCCCGCGCCGTCGGCGCCGCCGGTGGCCGCCAGCGGTCCCGGCTCATCCTCCAGAGCCGGAAGGTGCCGGACTCGGCGGGCGCGACCGCCGTCCTCGCGTATTCCTCGACCAGGGTGAATCCGAGCCGGCGCGGCACGCCCTCGCTGGCGAGGTTGGCCCGGTCGTGATGGATCTCGACGATCGTGATCCCCGGAAGGGAGAAGGCGGCCGTGGTGAGCGCCGCGGCCGCCCGGGTCGCGTAACCCCGTCGGGTGTAGGCGGCGTGCAGCCAGTATCCGATCTCCAGCCCGGTGGGTCCGATCCGGCGGTGAAGGCCGAAGCCACCGGCGACCAGCGGACCGAGGAAGAGGCCGTACACCAGGTCCCCTCCCGTGTCCCACTCCCGGTCCCATCGCGCCAGGGTGGCCCGGCGCTCCGCGACCGTGCCCCGGCCCGCCCAGGGCATCCATGGCAGCAGGTGCTCCTGGCTCTCGGCGATCGCCTGCCACTGCGCCTCGGCGTCGCCGGCGTGCCACCGGCGCAGGATCAGCCCGCCGCCGAGGTCGATGCTGTGGGGCGCGTTCACGAGCCCTGCCCGACGAAGCCGGCCACGGTGTCGACGAAGCGCTGCCGCTCCCGGATCAGGAAGAAGAGGTGGCCGCCTCGGAAGGTGACCAGCTGGGAGCCCTGGATCTCGCGGTGCATCTCCTCCGCCATCGCGAGCGGGGCGGCGCGGTCGCCGCGGCCGTGCAGGACGGCCGTGGGCATCGCCAGCTGGCGGAGCCGGGGTCCGGCGTCGTATCCATCCGACGCCTCGAGCTGGCGGACGAAGGCGTACCGAGGCTGGGGATGCCGGCTCCGGAAGAGCGGCAGCCCGGAGAGGATCGGGTAGAGGCGCCGCCGGCGCCAGCTCCGGATCACCCGGGGCGAGGTGGAGACGAGGATCAGCCTCTCGACCCGCTCGGGGTGCCCCAGCGCCAGCTCCATGGCGATGCGGCCGCCGAGAGAGATCCCCAGGACGGAGGCTCGGGTCACTCCCAGGCGGTCGAGGACTCCCAGCGCGTCGGCGGCCATGATCTCGATCGAATACAGCCGGTCCGGCTTGTCGGAGCGCCCCGCGCCACGGTTGTCGAAGGCGATGACCTGGCAGCCGGTGGCCAGCTGATCGATGAGCGACGTGTACTCGGAGACATCGGCGCCCAGGCCGAGGATCAGCAGGAGCGGGCGGCCCCGGCCGCGAACCTCGCAGTGGATCCGGATGGGGTCGATGTCGGCGGTATCGGTCATACCGCCTCCGCACCCTACGCCGAGGGCTGGTCCACCCGCAGCAGGTCGCGCACCGCCGCGCGGAGGCTGGCGGCGAGCTCGGCAGGATCCGCGACCGGGCTGCCCGGCTGCATCGCCAGGGCCGCGCCCGAGACGACCACCGCCAGCGACCCGGCCATCCGGACCCGCTCGTCGACGCTGAGCGCGGGGTCGCCGAGCCGCGCGAGGAAGAGCTGCTCGGGCTCCACCTCGGGCCCCCCGTGGTCCTTGCGATGCATCTCGCCCATGGCCTGGGCGTTGCGCTGGTACATGAGGAAGAGCCGGCTGTGCGCCGCCAGCTGGTCGATGAGCCAGTCGAGGAACGCGAGCCATGAGGCGGTTCCGGCGGTGTCGCCCAGCCGGGCCATGGCCGCGTGGAGCAGGTCGTGGACCGGCATGTGCAGGGTGGTGACGATGTCCTCCTTGGACTGGAAGTGGTAGTAGAGGGCGGCCTTGGTGACCCCCACCCGCTCGGCGATCTCCCGGAGCGAGGTCTTCTCGTAGCCCTGCTCCACGAAGAGGTCCAGGGCGACGTCGAGGATCCGCTGGCGGGTGTCGCCGGACACCGGCGCGGCCCCCCGAGGACCGATGATCACGCGGCGACCCCGCCGTCCCAGCGGACCCCCCCTGGCCCGGGTCGCCCGGCCGTCCGGCGCCGGCTCCGGCAGGGCGTCCACGGAGGCGGCCGGGCCCGGGGGCGGCGGCGCGGGAGGCGGTGCCGGCGCGGGTGGGGGTGCCGCGGGGGGTACGGCGGCCGGGGAGGGCGGTGCCGAAGGGGCGGGCGGCCGGTTGACGGAGGTGGGCGGCGGCGGGTACGCGGTGGGGGGCCGAGACCACACCTCGGTGGGATCGCCCCCGATCGGTTCGCCGGCCATCATGAGTTCTTTACTTGACGGCCGGTAAGCTCATCACTTACCATACGGTCAGTAAGTATACGTCCGGCAGGCGCCCGAGCGGCCCTCGACCACCGGACCCCCGCGCAGAGGAGCGGGAGGTGAGCTCTGCGCGCTATCACGATATATCGTTATAATACGTAGACATTCCCACAGAGGTTCGCCCCATGCACCAGATCACGATCGCAGCCCGGCCGGCCGGGTCGCGCCCATCGAAGGAGGCCTGAGATGCCCGGCACCGCCATGATCGAGGCGGAGGGGCTGGTCAAGCGCTACGGGACCACCGTCGCCCTGGCCGGCGTCGACCTCTCCGTCCCGCCGGGGGCCATCCTCGGCCTCCTGGGACCCAACGGCGCCGGCAAGACCACGGCGATCCGCATCCTCACCACCCTGAGCCACGCCGACGAGGGGCGGGCATGGGTGGCCGGCTTCGACGTCGCCTCCCATCCCGCCGACGTGCGGCGCCGGATCGGGGTCGCGGCCCAGGACACCACCCTCGACGAGCTGCTCACCGGCCGGCAGAACCTGGTGATGATCGGGCAGCTGAGCGGGCTCCGGCGCGCCGAGGCCCAGCGGCGCGCGAGCGACCTGCTCGAGCGCCTGGAGCTGAGCGACGCCGCGGACCGCCTCACCAAGGGCTACTCGGGGGGGATGCGGCGGCGGCTCGACCTCGCCGCCAGCATGATCATGGCGCCCCCCGTCCTCTTCCTCGACGAGCCCACCACGGGGCTCGACCCGGTCAGCCGGCTCGGGGTGTGGGAGGTGATCCGGGGGATGGTGGGCGATGGCTGCACCGTACTGCTCACCACCCAGTACCTCGACGAGGCCGACCACCTCGCCGACAGCATCGCCGTCTTCGACCACGGGCGGGTGATCGCCAGCGGGACGCCCCAGCAGCTCAAGTCGGAGACCGGCTCGGCGCGCCTGGAGGTGACCCTCAGCGCACCCCGGCCGGAGGCGGTGCTCGCCCTGCAGCCGCTGCTCGAGGGGGAGGCCCATGTCAGCCACGACGGGCGGCGGCTGCGCGCCGCGGTCCGCAACCAGGACGGCCTGGCCACGGCGGCTGTGCGAGCCCTCGACCGCGCCGGCATCCTGGTCGACGACGTCCAGGTGCACCAGCCCTCCCTCGACGACGTCTTCCTCGCCCTCACCGGGCGCGAGGCCGCCGACGACGAGACCGCCGCCGAACCGGAGGAGGCAACCGCATGAGCGTCCGCACCGCCGCCATCCAGACCGCCGAGCCCAACTGGTTCACCCAGAAGCTGCGGGAGATCCTGGTGCTGGTCCGCCGGAATCTCATCCACATCCTCCGCGAGCCGATGCAGCTCTCGGACGTGACCCTGCAGCCGATCCTCTTCACGTTCCTCTTCATCTACGTCTTCGGGTCGGGGATCCCGATCCCGGGAGGCAGCTACACCGAGTTCGCCCTGGCCGGGCTGCTGGCGATGAACCTGATCACCTCGTCCAACGGGACGGCGGTGGGCCTGAGCACGGACCTCAACACCGGTCTCATCGACCGCCTGCGGGCGCTGCCCATGTGGCGACCCTCGATCCTCATCGCGAGATCGATCACCGACCTGCTCTCGGCGGCGGTCTGCACCACCATCGTGGTGGCCGCGGGCCTGGTGGTGGGCTGGCGCCCCACCACCGGGGTGCTCTCGGTGGCCGCCGGCCTCGGGTTGGCGTTGCTCTTCACCTACTCGATCTGCTGGACGTTCGGCTGCGTCGGCCTGGTCGCCCGCAACGTCGAGGCGGCGATGTCGATCGGCTTCATCGTCCTCTTCCCGATGGCCTTCGTCTCCAACGCGATGGTGCCGACCCAGGGGATGCCCGCCTGGCTGCGCGTCATCGCAGACTGGAACCCGGTGAGCGCGGTGACCTCGGCGTGCCGTCAGCTCTTCGGCAACCCCAACCCGTCGGCGCTGGTCCAGGACTGGCCGATGCAGCACGCGGTGGTCGCCACCCTGCTCTGGTCCGCGGCCCTGCTCGCCGTCTGCGTTCCCCTCGCCGTCTACCTCTTCCGGCGCCGCACCGCCGACTGACGATCGGGCTGCGGCGGTCGCCAGCGCGGAGGCCGGACGGCCCGGGGGGGAGGCGGCGAGCGGGGCTGCGGCGCGGCTGTCTCGGGTGGCCCCGGGTCGCTCAGCTCGAGGTCGGACGCCCCGAGACGGCCAGCCCCACCCCGAGCCCGATCATCACCACCCCGCTGCCCCACTGGAGGCGGCGCAGGCGGCGCGCGGAACCGGTGAACCAGGAGCGGGCCGCGCTCGCCGCCAGTGCCCAGCAGCCGTCGGAGACCAGCGCGATCACGGTCCAGATCAGCCCGAGCACCAGCAGCTGGAGGGGGACGTGCCCGAGTCCGGGGTCGGCGAACTGGGGCAGCACGGCGGCGAAGAAGACGGTCGTCTTGGGGTTGGTGAGGCCGACCACGAAGGCCTGCCAGGTGACCCTCCTCGGGGAGACGCCGGCGGTGGCTCCGGGCGGCGGGGAGCCCGATTCCCCGGCCAGGCGGCGGCCCCGGATGGTCCGCACCCCCAGGTACACCAGATAGGCGGCCCCGGCCAGCTTCACGACCGTGAAGGCGACCGCCGAGACGGCCACCAGAGCTCCGATTCCGAGTGCCACCGCGCAGACCTGGACCAGCTCACCGAGCTCGTTGCCGGCGACGGTCAGGAGCGCCAGGCGCCGCCGTCCCAGCGAGAGCGAACGGCTGACGATGAAGAGCACGCTCGGCCCCGGGAAGAGGATCACGAGCAGCGCGACGCCGGCGAAGGCCAGCATCCGGCTGGGGTCCATCGGCGAAGGATAGCCGGGAGCGCCCGCCCCGGCGGTGAGCACCGGGCGCGCCGGGCTTGACAGCCCACCCCCGGAAGTGGGTAGCTACGCGGATGCCGAATGGCGAGCAGGGCGGCGGAGAGGCGGAGCGCGTGCGTCAGGTGCTGGAGCGCCGCGCTCACTGCCTGTGGGAGAAGGACGCTCACGCGCTGGTGGCGCTGTATGCCGCCGGGATCGTGACCTTCGACCTCGCCCCACCGCTGGCCACAGCGGGGCCCGCGGTGAGGGAGACGGCCGGTTGGGAGCGGTGGTTCCGCACCTGGGAGGGGCCCATCGGACTGGAGATCACCAGGTTGGAGGTCGACATCGAGGGCGCGCTGGCCTTCTGCCACAGCCTCAACCGGATGCGAGGGACCAAGACCGACGGGGCGGCCGTCGACCTCTGGTTCCGGGCCACCGTCGCGCTGCGGAGGTTCGCCGGCGACTGGCTCATCGTGCACGAGCACAACTCGGTTCCATTCCTGATGGACGGTTCCGGGCTGGCCGCGCTCGAGCTGCAGCCCTAGCCGTCGCAGGTCCCGGCGCGGCGGACCGCCGTGCCCCGGCTTCCTCAGCATCGCTGCCGGCCCACCCATGCCGCCGCCGGCAGAGGGATCGGCATCCGCGCACGCCCGGCGAGGTGGCAGAGTCCCGGGCCATGACCTCAGCTGGCGCCGGCGGCCGCCTCCACGCGGTCATCCTCGACATGGACGGGCTCCTCATCGACACCGAGCCGGTCTGGCGGGCCAGCGAGACCGAGGTCTTCGGCGAGCTGGGGATCCAGATCAGTGAGGTGGACATGCTCGCCACCATGGGCCTCCGCGCCGTCGAGATGGTCGCGCACTGGCGCCGTCAGCATCCCTGGCCGGGAGCCGAGAGCGGGGACCCGAGCGATGCGACGATTGCCGGCCGGGTCGTCGACGGGGTCGTGGACCACGTGATCAGCCGGGGCGAGCCGATGCCGGGAGTTGCCGAGGCGGTCGACCTGATCCGGTGTCTCGGCCTCCGGGCCGCCATCGCCTCCTCATCGGCCCACCGGCTCATCGACGCGGTCTGCCTCCGGCTCGGGTTGGAGTGGATCGAGGTCCGGTGCTCCGCCGACGACGAGCGGCGGGGCAAGCCGGCCGGCGATGTCTATCTCACCGCCGCCGCCCGGCTCGGGCTGCCCCCCGCCGCATGCCTGGCCATCGAGGACTCGCCCAACGGGGTGCTCTCCGCGCGAGCGGCCGGGATGCGCTGCGTGGCCGTGCCCGACCGCCACCTGGCCGGGGATCCGCGCTTCGGGCAGGCCGACCTGGTGCTGGGCTCGCTGCGGGAGCTGGACGAGAGGGCGCTGCGCACGCTCGGCGCTTGATCTCGACGTCCGATCAGGGGGATGCGCCGGGGGGGATCGCGCCAGCCGACCGGAGGGTGACGAGGCGGTACCATGCGGCCATGGGCCGGCGGATCAACTTCTATCTGGATGACGACCTGATCGAGGCGCTCAACCAGCACACCCAGGTCTCCCCCCTCTCCCGGAGCGAGATCGTGGCGATCGCCCTGCGCCGGCTGCTCCGCGAGGAGCGGCGGCGGGTCAGGGTGGACGTCCCGGCGACCGAGATGGCGCGCCGGATCGCGGCGGGGGAGCTGCCCTCCCAGCGCCTGGACGGCCCCAGGCTGCGCACCCTGCCCCCTCCCTGGGAGAATTGACGCGCCCGAGGTTTGGCTCCCGTCCGCCCCGGGTATGAGCTGAACAGTTCCAGTCGAGAGTCCCGTGCCCACTTACGGATACCACTGCCCCCACTGCGAGACCGAGTTCGAAGTCTCCCAGCGGATGACCGACGATTCGGGCGCCGACTGCCCGCGCTGCGGGACGCCCGGCCGGCGGCTCTTCTTCCCGGCGGGGATCGTCTTCAAGGGGAGCGGCTTCTACAAGACCGATTCCCGGCGCGCGTCCAGCGCCTCGGTCAACGGCGGGTCGTCGACGCCGAGCAAGGCCGCCGGCGGGACCGGCGCCGCGGCCGGCGAGAAGACGTCCGGGGGCGGGAACGAGAAGGCGTCCGCGGGGGAGAAGGGGGCTGCCGCGACCAAGCCGGTCGCGGGCGGCGAAGCCTCGTCCGGGGGCTCGACCACATCCTGAGGTCGCCGCTCCGGGCGGCGTTGCTAGCATGGATCACGTACGGACAGGTGTCCGTCATCACCAGGAGGCCACGATGGCGCATCCCGTCACCATCACCGATTCCAACTTCCAGTCAGAGGTCCTCGACAGCGAGATCCCGGTGCTGGTCGACTTCTGGGCGTCCTGGTGCACCCCCTGCAAGCTCGTCGCGCCCATCGTCGAGGAGTTCAGCACCGAGTACGAGGGCCGGGTCAAGGTCGGCAAGGTGGACGTCGACGCCAACCCCGCCACCCCCGGGATGTTCGGGATCATGAGCATCCCCACCCTGATGGTCTTCCAGGGCGGCAAGGCCACCGACCGGATCGTCGGCTTTCAGCCGAAGCCGGCCCTCAAGGCGCGGCTCGAGGCCGTCCTGAGCACCGCCAAGGGCGCAGCCTGACGTCGGTCCGGCCGCCCGAGGGCCCGGGCCGACCCTCCGCGGAACGGCCGGCATCCAGCCTGCTGATGCTGGCGCGAGGGCGCACCGCGACCAGCTGACCCTCCGCGGAACGGCCGGCATCCAGCCTGCTGACGCTGGCGAGAGGGCTCATGCCGGCCGGCTGGCGCCGGCGGGGGAGCTCCAGCGGTCCCGGTGCCCGCCGGGCGGCGGTGGGTTCCCGGGCACGACACCCGACCTGCGCGTCGCTTGCCAAGCCCGGGAACCCGAGGCCACACTGATGAGAGGGGCGGGAGTGGGAGCAGGCCGGGGCAGGGAGGGCTGCCGCGATGGTGGCGCGCGCGCGTGGGACCGCGGCTCAGATGCGTGACGTCCTCGCCTGGCGGGACGTGCGCCTGGTGGTGGCCCTCTTCTGTGCGGCCCAGCTCCTCGACGGGATCACCACCTACATCGCCCTGGCGTCCCACCATTTCCAGGAGGAGAACCCCCTGCTGGGCGGCCTGCTCGACAGCCACCCCGCGGTCGCGGTGGCGGTCAAGGTGGTGCTCGCAGCGGTGGTGGTGACCGTCCTGCTCACCCTGCGGCTGCGCTGGCGCCTCCGCCTGGTGGTGATCTCGCTGTTCGCCACGGTCAGCCTGGTCGCACCTCTGGAGAACGTCCTGCACCTCATCGGGGTCGTCTGAGCCCGGGCGGGCTGCCGGGGCCGTCCTCCCACCCGGTGCCGCGGAGCCCACGCGGGGGCCGGGCCCCTGCGCGACCGGCGTCGCGGCCGGTCACGCGATCGGCGCCGCGGCCGGTCAGGGGGCGTCGAGCCCGGCCAGCACCGCTCCCACCAGGGCGAGCGACCCGCAAACCAGGACCAGGCCCGCCGGACCGGCGCGCCGCCTCGCCTCGGCCAGCGCGGCGGCCGGGGGCTCGAGCGCGGTCCCGCCGCCCAGCATCGCGGTCAGGGCCGCGGCGGAGGCCGCGCGCTCGCCCCCGACGCTGGTCAGCACCACCTCGTGGGCCATCTCCGCGACCAGCGGGAGCATGGCGTCCAGCTGCTTGTCGGCCATCGCGCCGAAGAGCGCCACCACCCGGCGACCCCCGGCCAGCCCCACGACCTCCGGTCCGAGAGCGGTCAGCGCCGCCGGGTTGTGGGCTCCGTCGAGGAGCAGGGGCGGGGTGCCCTCCACCCACTGGAGCCGCCCCGGCCACCGCACCGCTGCGGCCCCGGCGACGATCGCGGGTTCCGGGATGCCGAGCCTGGCGGCGGCTGCCACGGCGACGGCCAGGTTCTCGATCTGCACCCCGCCGATCAGGGGCGCCTCGCATCGGAGGCTCGGAGCCGCGGATCCCCCGGCGCCCGGAGCCGCAGATCCCCCAGCGCCCACCGCGGGACCCGCCTCAACCCGAACCTCGGCCTCGACCCCCTCGCGGCCGCGGCGGGCCCCCCGCCAATCCCGGCCGGCCTCGAGAACCCTGAGCTCGGCTCCGACCGTCCGCGCCCGCTCGGCGATGATCGAGCGCGCCGGATCGGTGGCGGCGCTCACCACCCAGTCGCCCGCCTTCATGATCCCGGCCTTCTCGGCGGCGATCGCCTCCACCGTGTCGCCGAGCCATTCGCGGTGATCGAGGGCGATGTTGGTGATCACGCAGCCGCCCAGATCGGCGACGTTGGTGCTGTCGAGCCGGCCGCCCATCCCCACCTCGCAGACCACGGTGTCCGCGCCGTGGGAGGCGGCGGCGAGGAAGCCCATGGCGGTGAGCATCTCGAACTGGGTGGGGTGCTCCCCCGGGGGTGCCGCGTCGGCCACGGCGAGCACCTCCCCGGCCAGGGCGGCGAAGCGCCGATCGTCCAGGGGCACGCCGTCGAGGACGATCCGCTCCCCCCAGCGAACCAGGTGAGGCTTGGCGAGCAGGGCGGTCCGGCGCCCCGCCGCCCGGGCCATCGCGTCCAGCAGCGCGCAGACGGAACCCTTGCCATTGGTGCCCGCCACCAGCACCCCGCGAAGCTCGCGGTGGGGATCGCCGAGCCGGGCGAGTAGCCACCGGGTGCGCTCCAGCCCCGGCACGATGCCGAACCTGCCCGCCGCCTCCAGGCGGGCCATGGTCGCGGAGAGCTGCTCCTCCCCACCTCCGGGCCGGATCTCTCCCGAGGTCACGGCGCGGGCCGGGGCCTCCACGGCCAGGTCCCGGCCATCGCCTCGTCCTCGCCGGGCCTCTGGAGCAGCTCACCGAGGAGGTCCAGCCAGGCCCGCTGCCGCTCCTCGGGCTCGACGATCCCCTCGAGGGCGCGGTTGCGGTATAGGCGTCCGGTCTGATGGGCGAGGGTGGCCTGCAGCTCCTGGTATTCGAGAACCGCCGGCGCCTCGACGCGCGCCGGGGCCGGGCAGCCCGGCACGCGCGCCTCGACGTGGAACACCCGCCCCCGGTCATGGTCGAAGGTCGAGACCGGCCGCAGCTCCAGGTCGTCCACCGCCGGCAGCAGGGCCGAGAGGCGCTCCAGCCAGGCCGCCTGAGCATCCGGCTCCTCGGCCAGCGAGCCGTCGACGAAGAGCTCCCCGGCGAGGGCGAGGACGGCGACCTGGAACTGCCGGTGATAGAGGAGGTCCGCCCCGCTCACGGCCACCGAGCCGATCACCTCTCCGTCGTCGCCCGCGAAGCTGACCATGAAGGGACGGGCGTAGGGCTTGCGGGCCTCCTGCTCCGACCAGCGGACGGTGATGGCCGGCATCAGGGGGCCGGTGCGGCGCGGCGGTCCCGGGCCAGCGCCAGGGTGTTGCGGAGCAGCATCGCGATGGTCATCGGACCCACCCCGCCGGGGACCGGCGTGAGCCAGCCGGCGACCGGCTCGACGGACGCGCGGTCGACATCGCCGAGGAGCCGGCCCTCCACCGGTGAGGTGCCCACGTCGATCACCGCCGCACCCGGCTTGACGAACTCGGCGGTGATCATCCCCGGGCGGCCGATCGCCGCGATGAGGATGTCCGCCTCCCGGCACACCCCGGCCAGGTCGCGCGTCTTGGAGTGGCAGACGGTGACGGTGGCGTCGGCGTTGACCAGCAGGAGCGCGACCGGACGTCCGACGATCACGCTCCGTCCGACCACCACCGCACGGCTCCCGGCGATCGGCACCCCGGACCGGCGGAGCAGCTCCATGCAGCCGAGCGGCGTCCCCGGCACGACCCGGGCCGCAGCGCCGGCGGCGAGCCGGCCGAGGTTGAGCGGGTGGAACCCGTCGGCATCCTTGGCGGCGGGGACCGCCTCCAGCACGGCCGCGGAGTCGATCTGGCGGGGCAGCGGGAGCTGGACCAGCATCCCGTCGACGCCGGGGTCCTCGCGGATCCGCGCGCAGAGGTCGAGGATCTCCGCGGTGCTGCTGCCACCACCCGGGGTGTGCAGGGTGAAGCGGATGCCGGCTCGCTCGGCGGCGCGCCCCTTGTTGCGGACGTAGGTGGCGCTGGCGGGGTCGTCCCCGCAGAGCACCACCGCGAGGTGCGGCGCCGCGTGACCGGCCTCGACCATGGTCGCGACCTCGGTGGCGATCTCGGCCCGGATGGTCTTGGCGATCGCGCTCCCGTCGATGATGGTGGCGGTCACGAGCGGGTCCGCTCCACGGTGACGCTGAAGCGCTCGACCGCCGCCGGCAGCGGCGGCCGCTTGGCCACGCGAACCCGCACCGACTGGGCTCGCGGCTCCTCGAGGAGCGTCTCGGCAATCCGCTCCGCGACCGTCTCGACCAGGTGGTAGCTGCCGTCCTCGACGACCCGGCGGCACTTCTCCACCAGGCGCGCGTAGTCGATGGTGTCCTCCACCCGGTCGGTTCGCGCGGCGCCGCTGGTGTCGGTGCGCACCTCGACGTCGACATCCAGATGGACACCGGCGCCGCGCTCGTCGGCCAGGCAGCCGTGGTGCCCGAAGAAGCTCATCCCCTCCAGGCGCAGCAGGTCCCGGCCGCTCACGGGGTCGCCGGAGGCGGATGGGGATCCGGCGAGGTCCGCGGCGCGCGAGCTGGCACTCACCTGGGCGATTCTACGTTTCGGTCACCGGAGGTCCGCCGGAGACGTCCGCGCGCGGGAGCGGGCTCGGGACCGACCGATCGTGCCGGGCGCCGCGACCACGCACGGGCGCAGCTCAGCACCAACGGCGCGTGCTGGGTACCGCGGCCGCGCACGGGCGCCGGCTCAGGACCAACGGCGCGTGCGGGGTGCGGCGGCTACGCGCTGCGGGTCTCCTCCACCGGCTTCAGCAGGGTTTCGTGATGATCGACGGGGTTGATCATCACCACCTGGAAGAGGTCCTCGAAGTCGCACTGGAAGAGCTGCATCAGCTGCTGGCGAAGCTTCGGGCCGGGGTTGCGAGTTCCCGCCTCGAGGGCCGGGATGTAGTTCTGGGTCACCCCCAGGCGGCGTGCCAGCTCCCGCTGGGTCAGCTTGTGCCTGTCCCGCATGGCGCGGAGCCCGGTGGCGCGTACCTCAACGTTCATGGTTGAACAACATAGTACCTGACAGTGGTTTCGTCAACGCATGCGAGAGCCGCCCTCGGCGACGGACGGCCGCGGCCCCGATCTGCGACCATCAGACCCGATGTGCCGGGTGTGCCAGAAGCGTCCTGAGATCTCCGACGAGCGCAGCGGCCGCTGCGAGGCCTGCGTCAAGGCGGGCCGGATGGCGCTCCGCTTCCGCCTCGCGCCCGGGCCGGGCGGTGCCGGGCTCCGGGTCAAGGCGGGGGAGATCTCCCCCCGGGCACTCCGCCAGAAGTGGCTCGCCCAGCTCCAGGCGTACGGGTCCCAGCCCCAGCAGCGACCCCACCTCGGCCTCCACGAGGCGGAGCTGGTGGTCGCCAAGGACCACCTGGAGACGATCCGGGTCGCCGCCGACCTCGCCGGTCAGGCCCCCGCGGTGCTCGAGGCGCTGCGCCAGGCGGCCGAGCGCACCGACGCCTCCTGGTGATCCCGAGGTTCCCGCGCCTCCCTCAGTGGGTGATCAGCCACTGCCAGCTGGGCTGACCGAGACCGCCGGTCGCTGAGAGATCCCAGGTCGCCACGGTGATGCCGGCGATGCTCCCGGTCACGTGGCCGACGACGGTGCCGGCGGCGACCGCGGTGGGATCGACATGGGGGACCGCGCTCGCCGAGAGCCGGAGGGTGGCGCCGATCCGGACCTCCACGGAGGAGAGGCCCTTGGCGAAGCTCGCCTGCAGGCCGGCGCTGGTCCCCCACGCGGAGCGGAGCGTTCCCGACACCGCGGGGGGCTTGAGGGCTCCCGGATCGATGGTGGGGAAGTCCTCGAAGGCGGCCTTGACGGCGGTGGCGGCGACCGTTTCGGCGAGGCCGAGCTCGTCACCCAGGGCGCCACTGGAGGTGGTCTGACCGAGGACGGCGCCGACCATCTGCACGTCCGAGCTGGAGCCCAGCGGGCCGGCGTGCTCGGCCGCGAAGAGCAGGCAGCCGCCGGCCTGGGGCGTCGACCCGGTCTTGATCCCCAACCAGCCGGGCACCGTGCCCAGGTCGGTGTCGAGGTTGTGGATGGTGCTGCCGTCGGGCATGGTCGCGGTCGGGGTGCCCACCAGGTAGGCGAGAGCCGGGTTCGCCAGGGCCGCCTGACCCAGCTTGACCAGGTCGCTCGCGGTCGAGACGGTCTGAGGACTGTAGCCGCTGGCGTCCGCGAAGGTGGTCTGGGTCATCCCCAGCGCCTTCGCCTCACTGTTCAGCTCGGCGATGAATGCCGGCTGCGACCCCGCCACCCAGACGGCGAGGGTCTCGGCGATGTTGTTGGCCGAGGGGAGGAGCAGGGCGAGGAGCAGCTGCCGCTCGCTGAACTGCTCACCCGCGGTGACCGGGAGGTTCGAGCCGTCGCCCGCCACCACCTGGTCGTAGAAGTCGACGTCCTGGCTGGTGATCGTGTACTCGGGCCCGTTCTGCTGCAGCGCGAGCGGCCTGGCCTTGAGCACCACCAGGGCGGTCATCACCTTGGCGATGGATCCGATCGGGACGACCGTCGTGGCCGCGAGGTTGGCGACCTGACCGCCGTCGGAGGAGACCAGGTCGAAGCTGCCGGTCGTCGGCAGCGGGATCGCCGGTGCCGGGCCCGGAGCGACCGCGAAGCTGGCGGCGAGCCGGAGACGGAGGTCCGGCGGTGGGGGGGTGCCCACCAGCCTGACCGCCGCGACGGCCCCGGCCCCGACCACGATTCCGGCCATGACCGCGAACCCGACCGCCAGCAGCCGCCCGCGGCGACGCGGACGTCTGCCGGCGGACCGGCCCGCCGGCTGACCTGACGCGGAGCTGGACGGCATGGGGCGCCGCCGGGCTCAGCGCTTGGCGCGGCGGCCGTTGCCCTTGAGGGACGCGGACAGGGTCGCGGAGGGCGAGAAGCGAACCACCTTGCGCGCCGGGACCTTGACCGCCTCACCGGTCCGGGGGTTGCGCCCCATCCGCGCCGCGCGCTGCTGGATCTTGAAGTTGCCGAAGCCGTGGATGTGCACCTCGCCGCCCTTCTGCAGGGCGCCGGTGATCGCGTCGAAGAACCAGCGCACGTCGTCGCGCGCGCGTGTCATGGCGTATGTCCCGCCCTCCTCGTCCTCGACCTTCGCCTTCCACATCTCGGCCAGGGAGTCGCGAGTAATCACTTCGGCCATGCTCTCTCTCCAATTCCGGTCGGGCACTGTGATGGCCCGAATTGTAAGGTCGCGCAACGGGTTTCTCAACTCTCCCCCCCGTGCTACGGTGCGCGGGTGCACGGAGTGGTGGCGGGCCTGCCCGACGGCGAATGGGATCGCGAGCTGTTTGCGACCGGGGGCCATGTCATGCAGAGCCGCTCGTGGATGGAGGTGCAGCGGGCGCTGGGCGACCAGATCGTGCATCAGCGGGGTGAGGGCTGGCGCTGGGCCGGCGTCCACCATCGCGGCAGCGGGCTCGCCTACGTCTACCTCCCCTACGGGCCGGCGCTCGACCACCCCGGCCGGCTGGGCGACGCTGTCGACGCGATCCGCGCGGCCGGCGCGGACCTGGGAGCGGACTTCGTGCGCATCGAGCCCGACCTCGAGGTCGGCTCCGGCAGCGAGGCCGCGGACGCCGAGGCGGTGCTCGCCGCGCGAGGGGCCGCCCGGGTGCGCAGCGTCCAGCCCCGCCACACCCTGGTCCTCGACCTGCGCCGGACCGAGGAGGAGCTGCGCGCCGAGCTGCTCTCCGGGCGGCGGCGCAGCATCAACGCGGCGGCCAGGAAGGGGGTGTCGATCCGCCGCACCCGCGAGCCGGCGGAGGTCGAGGAGTTCCTCCGGCTGATCCGGATGACCGGGGAGCGCAACCGGTTCGACCCCCACCCGGACGAGTATTACCGCACCGTGTGCACCACCCTCTTCGGCCTGCGGGCGGCCTCCCTCTACCTCGCCGAGGTCGAGGGCCAGAGCGTGGCCGGGGTCATCGCGTTCGAGTCCCCGACCACCGGCTACTACGCCCACGCCGCGGACGACCCCGAGCGCTCGCGCCAGATCGTCGCGGCGGCGCCGCTGGCGTGGCAGATCGTCCTCGACTGCCGGGCGGAGGGGAGGACGGCATTCGACTTCTGGGGGGTCATCCCGGACGACTCGGTGGACCACCCCTGGGCCGGCTTCAGCCGGTTCAAGAAGACGTTCGGGGGGCGGCTGGTGACCCGGCCGGGCACCTACGACCTGCCGCTCCGCCCCTGGCGCTATCGCGCCTACCGCGCCGCCCGGGAGATGCGGGCTGCTCGCCGTGGGCGACCCCCGGCCGAGCGGGCATGAGGCCGGCCACCCGCGCCGAGATCGATCGCTGGGACGACCTGGTGCTGGCCAATCCCGACGGCGGCAACATGCTCCAGAGCCGGGCCTGGGGTGAGTTCAAGCGCGGCTGGGGCTGGCGGCCCGCCTACCTGGTCGCCGACGACCCGGACCTGCGAGCGGCGGTCCTCTTCCTCCGCCTGCGGGTCCCGGGACTGGGCGGTCTCTGGTACGCACCCAAGGGCCCGGGGGTCCGCAGCGCGGAGGAATTGGCCCGAACCCTCTCCTCCCGGCGTGCCTTCGAGGGCGCCTTCTGCGTCCAGGTGGAGCCGGAGCTGGCCGACACCCCGGCCCACCGGCTGGCGCTGACCGCCCTCGGGCTCCGCAAGGTCGAGGACGTGCAGATCTCGCGGGCCACCGCGGTGGTCGACCTCTCCCTCGACGAGCAGGCCCTGCTCGCCTCCTTCCGGCCGAAGACGCGCTACAACATCCGGCTGGCGGGCCGCCACGGGGTGCGGGTCGAGGCCGTCCCCTGCGACGAGGCGGGGGTGACGACCATGTACGCGCTGATGGGGGCGGCCTTCGAGCGCGCCGGCTACCCGCTGCGCCCGCTCGCCTACTACGCCGGCTACTGGCGGCTCTTCGAGGCCAACGGCCAGGGTCAGCTCTTCCTCGCCCGGCTCGGGGACGAGGTGCTCGCCGGCGCCTACGTGATCCAGCTCGGGGATCGGGCCTGGTACAAGGACGGCGGTTCGGTGACCCACCGGCACGAGGTGATGGCCCCCCACCTGGTCCAGTGGGAGGCGATGCGCTGGCTGCGCGGGCGTGGGGTGCGCAGCTATGACCTCTTCGCGGTGCCGACCCAGGCGCAGGTGGCCGCGGGCGACCGTGCCCTGGGCGGGCTGATGCAGTTCAAGGCCGGCTTCACCTCCGACCTGCGGGAGTTCGTGGGGACCTGGGACCTGGTCCTCGACGAGCCCCGGTACCGGCTCTGGAGGCGGGCGGGGGAGCCGCTCGCCCGCCGGTTGCGCTGGCGGCGCCGGCGGGACCTCCTCTACTGAGCGCGGAGCCGGGCCCGCCCTTCGGGGGACCCGGGATCCCCGGATCAGCGCTGGTGCCAGATCCGCTTCATCACCACCCGGGCCAGCTTCTCGGGGTCGTGGTGGGAGCTGACGGTGGTGCTGACCACGTCCGCGAGGATGTACCGGACCGGGTGCTGCTGCGCCCGCTGGCGGTCGAAGGTCACCCGGTTGACCCCGGCCCGGCGCGCCGACGCCGGCAGCGGCGGCGTGAGGTTGCTGTTGACCACCACGTAGTCGAAGAGGTTGCCGCCGACGTGGGCCTCGATCGCGTCGAGGTGCTCGCTGACCGTGTAGCCGAAGGTCTCGCCGGGCTGGCCGGCGACGTTGCAGATGTAGACCTTGACCGCCGGGCTCGCCCGCAGCGCCTCGATCATGCCGTCGACCAGCAGGTTGGGGAGGATCGAGGTGTAGAGCGACCCGGGGCCGATGATCACCATCTCGGCGTTGAGGACCGCGCTCTCCGCCTCGGGGTTGATGGGCGGCGCGGCGGGCTCCAGGAAGACGCGATCGATGCGGCCGTCGCCCCCCACCTTGGACTCCCCGACCCGGAGCTCCTCCCCCACGTTGGCGCAGAGCACGACGTCGGTGAGCGTGCTGGGGACGATGGTGCCGCGGACGGCGAGGACCCGCCCGGACTCCCGGATGGCGTGCTCGAAGTCGCCGGTGATCTCGGCCATCGCCATGATGAAGAGGTTGCCGAAGGAGTGGCCGCCCAGCTCGCCGTCGCCCGAGAAGCGATGCTGGAAGAGGTCGGTCATCAGCGGCTCGGTCTCGGCGAGGGCGGTCAGGCACTGCCGGAAGTCGCCCGGCGGGAGCACTCGGAACTCGTCGCGGAGGCGTCCGCTGGAGCCGCCGTCGTCGGCGACGGTGACGATGGCGACGATGTTCCCGGTGTACTTCTTGATCCCCCGGAGCAGCGACGAGAGCCCGGTGCCCCCGCCCAGCGCCACCACCCGCGGCCCCCGGGAGAGCAGCCGGTAGTCGTAGAGCTGCTGGACGAAGCCGCGCTCGCCCGCGCCCCCGGGGAGGAACGGGCCGAGCACCGACTTGCCCAGGAAGTAGAAGCTGATCCCGATGATGGCCACCCCGACGGCCAGGAAGAGGAGTCCACGGATGGAGCGGGGGAGGAATTGGAGGGTCAGGTCCGACACGAAGTCGGGGAACCTGAAGCTGGAGGAGTAGATGTCGCGCAGGACGTAGCCGATGGCCAGGGCCACCATGACGATCCCGACCATCAGCAGCAGCAGCCAGCGCTTCACGTGCAGGCCGGGGGTGAGCAGCCGGGTGAGATTCTTGCTGGGTCGGAGCCGCGCCATCATCCTTCGGGGGGATTGTCCCACCCGGCGGAGCGGGCCGCGTGGAGGGCGCCGGGTCGAGGCTGCCCTATCCGAGGGTCAGGGGCGGGATCGCCTCGGGAGCGATCAGCTCGCCAACCTCCGGCGGCGCGGCCGGTGCGAGGTCCCGGGGGCGGCGGCCCATGCTCACGTAGACCCCCCCGGCCCTGGCGATCAGCTCCCCGTCGAGGCAGTTGCGGCCGTCGACGACGAGCCGTCCCCGCATCAGCCGGAGCACTCGCTCCCAGTCGAGGCCGCGATACTCCGGCCACTCGGTGACCACCCCGACCGCGTCGGCCCCGGTCGCCGCCGCGTAGGGGTCGTCCACCAGGGCCGTCCGGGGCAGCAGGGGCCGGGCCCGGTCCACGGCCACGGGGTCGGTCGCGACCACCGAGGCCCCCAGCTCCTCCAGCTGGCGGATGACGTCGACCGCCGGTGCCTGGCGCATGTCGTCGGTGAAGGGTTTGAAGGCGAGGCCGAGGATCGCCACCCGGCGCCCGTCCAGGCTGCCGCCCAGCCCCTGGACCAGCTTGCCGGCGAAGCGCCGCCGCTGCTGGCTGTTGACCTCGATGGCGGCCTTCAGCAGCCAGAAGCTCTGGCCGTGGTAACCGGCCGAGGTCTCCAGGGCGCGGACGTCCTTGGGGAAGCAGGAGCCGCCCCAGCCGAGGCCGGCGCTCAGGAAGCTGCGCCCGATGCGGGGGTCGAGACCCATCCCGTCCGCCACCTTCTCGATGTCGGCCCCGGTCAGCTCGCAGAGGTGCGCCATCTCGTTGATGAAGCTGATCTTGGTGGCCAGGAAGGCGTTGGAGCCGTACTTGATCAGCTCCGCGCTGACGCTGTCGCAGAGCAGCCGGGGGGTGTCCGGGTCGCCGAGCAGCGCGGCCACCCGCCCCACCGCCGCCGGGTCGTCGCCGCCGACCACCACCCGGCTGGGGTTGCGGATGTCCTCGAGGGCCGAGCCCTCGCGGAGGAACTCGGGGAACATCACGAAGGCCAGGTTCTCGCGGCGGCAGCGATGGGCGAGGGACCGGGTGGTCCCCGGCGGCACGGTGCTCTTGATGGCCACGACCGCCCCGGGGGTCGCGTGCTCCACCGCGGCGTCGACGGCCGCGTGCACCTGGGCGAGGTCCGCCTCGCCGTCCGCGGTCGGCGGCGTGCCCACCGCCACGATCACGATCCCCGCCCCGGCGACCCCCTCACCCATGCTCTCCACCGCCCGGAGCCGGCCCGCCCCGACCACCGCGCTCAGGACCTGGTCGAGGCCCGGCTCGTGGATGGGGGCACGTCCCGCGGACACCGCCGCCCGGCGCTCCGGATCGACCTCGACCACGCGGACCTCGCGACCCCGCTCGGCGAGCCCGGCCGCCGTCACCAGGCCGACGTACCCGGCGCCGATGACGCAGACAACCCCGTCGTCGGCCTGGCCTGTCATCGCAGCGGACTCTAACGGTCGCGCCGCCCCGCCGGCCGCCGCTGCCGGTGGCGGGGCCGACCGGGGCGCCGCCGGTTCCCTTAGGATCTACGGCCATGCCCACGGAGACCCGGCCGATGCGCCGCGTGGTGATCACCGGTGGGGCGGGATTCCTCGGCTCGCACCTCTCCGAGCGCGCCCTCGGGCGCGGCACCGAGGTGGTGGTGCTGGACAACCTCCTCACCGGCAGCATGGACAACATCGCCCACCTGCTCGGCCACCCCGCCTTCAGCTTCCGGCACCAGGATGTGACCGAGCAGCTGGACGTCGAGGGCGAGGTCGACGCGGTGCTCCACTTCGCCTCGCCGGCAAGCCCGATCGACTACGCGCTCATGCCCATCGAGACCATCAAGGTGGGGACGCTGGGCACCCACAAGGCGCTCGGGCTCGCCAAGGCCAAGGGGGCGCGATTCCTGCTCGCCAGCACCAGCGAGGTCTACGGCGATCCCGCGGTGCATCCGCAGCCGGAGACCTACTGGGGGAACGTCAACCCGGTCGGGCCGCGGAGCATCTACGACGAGGCGAAGCGGGCCGCCGAGGCGTTCACCATGGCCTATCACCACCACCACGGCCTGGACACGCGGATCGTGCGGATCTTCAACACCTTCGGCCCGCGGATGCGCCGCAACGACGGACGCGCCGTGCCCGCCTTCGTCACCCAGGCGCTCGCCGGCGACCCGATCACCGTCTTCGGCGACGGCTCGCAGACCCGCAGCCTCTGCTACGTCGACGACCTCGTCGACGGCATCGAGCGGCTGCTCGCCAGCGACCGCTCCCTGCCCGTCAACATCGGCAACCCCAGCGAGATCACCATGCTCGAGCTGGCCCGGATGGTCCGCGACCTCTGCGGGAGTCGCAGCGAGATCGTCTTCGAACCCCTGCCGGTCGACGACCCGAGGCGGCGGCGCCCGGACATCGGCGTCGCCCGCGAGCTGCTCGGTTGGGAGCCGCGGGTGCCCCTGGAGCAGGGCCTCAACCGGACCATCGCGTGGTGGCGGGCCACCGGCGGCGGCGAGGACGCCCCCGGCCCGTCCGCCGGGAACGGCGGCGCGTTGGGGTAGGATGCGCCAGCCCATGGCCGCACCGTTCCTCTCGGTCCTGATGCCCGCCCTCAACGAGGAGCGGACCCTCTCCACCGTGCTGGACGCGGTTCTCGAATCCCCGGTCGACCTGGAGGTCATCCTGGTCGACGACGGCTCGACCGACCGGACCTGGGAGCTGATGAGCGCCCGCGCCGAGTCCGACCCGCGGGTGCGCGCCTTCCGGCACCAGGTCAACGGCGGCAAGGGGGCGGCGATCCGCACCGCGCTCCACCACGCACGCGGCGCGGTGGTGCTGATCCAGGACGCCGACCTCGAATACGATCCCGCCGACTACTCGAACCTGCTGGAGCCGATCCGGTCGGGGCGGGCGTCGGTGGTCTACGGCTCCCGGGCGTTCACCAGCCACACCGCGTACTCCTATTGGTACGTCATGGGAAACCGGCTGGTGACCCTCGCGACCAACCTCATCTACAACTGCTACCTCTCGGATATGGAGACGGGCTACAAGGTGATGCCGCGGGAGCTCGCCCTCTCGCTCGACCTGCGCGCCCGCGGCTTCGAGCTGGAGCCGGAGATCACCGCCAAGGTGCTGCGGTCGGGACACCGGATCTACGAGGTCCCGGTGAGCTACGCGGCGCGTTCCCGCGCCGAGGGCAAGAAGCTGACCGCCATGGACGGGGTGCGCGCCGTCCGCGCCCTGATGCGGTACCGGGGCTGGCGGCCGGCGAACCGGGCCTGACCGCCCGATGAGCGCGCGGGTCGCATCGGGACCGGGCGGCCCCGCCGCTCCGACCCCCTCCTCCGACGCGGCGGCAGGCGGCGGCGATGCCCGGCTTCGACGCCTGGCCCTCGCGGTGCTGGCGCCGGCCATCCTCCTCGCCCTGGCGCTGGCGGCGCTCTGGCCGGGGCTCTTCACCGGGCACGACACCATCGTGGGCAACACCGGGGACCCCTCGCTCTTCATCTGGTCGCTGGCGTGGGCGCCCTTCGCCCTCAGCCACCACCTCAACCCGCTGGTGACCGACTACATCCACTACCCGAGCGGCGCCAACCTGATGTGGAACACCTCGATCCTCTTCCCCGCCCTGGTGCTGACGCCGGTCACCAACCTCTTCGGCCCCATCGTCTCCTACAACCTGCTGGCCCTCCTGGGGATGTGGCTCTCCGGCTGGTGCGCCTTCCTGGCGGTGGGCCGGCTCACCCGGCACTGGCTGGCGGCGGGGCTGGCGGGAGTCTTCTACGAGTTCAGCCCCTTCATGGTCGTGCAGATCACCGGCCACGCCCACCTCTTCGTGGCCGTATTCCCGCCCCTGCTCGTCCTCTTCGCGCACGAGATCCTGGTGCGGCAACGCCACCGCGCCTGGTTGATGGGGGGGCTGCTGGGCCTCGCCGCCGCCTGCCAGCTGCTCACCGGCACCGAGCTGCTCGCCATCTCCGCCCTGATGTCGATCCCGGCGCTGGTGACCCTCGCCATCGTCTTCCGGGACCGGCTCCACGACCGGCTTCCCCACGCGCTGCGCGCCGCGGCCGCGGCGCTGGGGGTGTTCGCGGTGCTGGCCGCCTACCCGCTCTACATCCTGCTGCTCGGCCCCCAGCGGGTCTCCGGGTCTCTGCAGGGGTTCGGGTTCGTGGCCCGGCCGACCTCGTTCCTCATCCCCTCCCGCTTCGAGCTCTTCGGCGGGCCCTCCACGGTGTTCGACTCCAGTGTCTACATCGGGGTCCCGCTGGTCATCCTGGGGGTGGCGGTCGCCGTCCGGATGCGCCGTCATCCGGCGGTGCTGGCGGCGGCGGTGACCGTCGTCTGCGCCGTGGGTCTGGCGCTGGGCGGCCACCTCACCATCCACGGGCCGCCCACCCGGATCCCGCTGCCGTGGATCATCGCCCAGCACCTCCCGGTGCTCGAGAACGTCCTCCCGGTCCGCCTGATGGTCGCCGGCTACCTGGCCCTGGCGGTGATCCTGGCCGTCTTCCTCGACCGGGTGCTGGAGGCCCCGCTCCGTCTCCGGGCAGCCGGCCTGGCGGTGATCGTGGTGGCGCTCGTCCCCCTCATCCCCACCCTGCCGATCTACTCCGGCCAGTTCGTGATCCCGGCCTTCTTCACCGACGGCTCCGCCGCGCGTCTGCCCTCGGCCGGCTCGGTGCTGATCACCCCCTATGGCGGCTACGGTCCCGAGGTGTGGCAGGCGGTGGCGGGGATCAGCTTCAAGACCCAGCTCGGGCTGGTCTTCACCCCGGGGCCGGGGGGCCATGTCTGGAACGCGGAGATGGACCCGCTGGGCACGGAGCTGACCGCCCTGGGGAAGGGCGCGGCCGCCCCCGCCCAGCTCTCGGCCGCGGATCGAGCGACCTACCTCGGCGACATGCGCGCCCACGACGTGACCACGGTGATCGTCGGCCCCGCCCCGGGATCAGCCCAGGTGGCTCAGCTCATGACCGAGCTGCTGGGCGGGCCGGGCACCAGCAGCGGGGGCGTGACGGTCTGGTACGGCGTGCAGGAAGGCACCGGGTGACCGGGTGAGCGCTGCGGCGACCGTCCCGGTCCGGCCGGCCACCTCCGCCTCCCCGGGTCGCGCCCCCCGGTCGCGGCGCCTGCTGGTGGCGGCGGCGGCTCCCACCCTCTACCTGGCCGCGGCGGTGGGGGCGATGTGGCCGGGGCTCTTCAGCGGTCACGACTCCATCGTCGGGGCCCCGGGCGATCCCTCCTTCTTCATCTGGCAGCTGCAGTGGGTGCCGTTCGCCCTCGGTCACCACCTCAACCCGCTGGTGACCGACTACCTCATCTACCCGAGCGGCATCAACCTGATGTGGAACAGCGGGATCGTCTTCCCGGCCCTGGTGCTGACCCCGGTCACCGTCCTGCTCGGCCCGATCGTCTCCTACAACCTGCTGACCGTCCTCAGCGTCTGGCTCTCGGGCTGGGTGGCCTACCTCGCCGCCCGCCGCTACTCGCGCCGGTGGCCGGCGGCGGCCGCCGCCGGGCTGCTCTACGCGTTCAGCCCTTACATGGCCAGCCAGATCCTCGGCCACCCCCAGATGTTCGTGGCCGTCTTCCCGCCCCTGCTGATCATCTTCGCGGACGAGATCCTGGTGCGGCAGCGCCAGCGGCCCTGGCTGATCGGGGGGCTGCTGGGGCTCGCCACGGCCGCCCAGCTGCTCACCGGGACCGAGATGCTGACCATCTCGGTGCTGATGGCGATCCCGGCGCTGATCACCCTCGCGATCCTCTTCCGTGCCCTGGTCCGCGGGCGGCTCGACCACGCGCTCCGCGCCGCCGGGAGTGCGCTGGTGGTCTTCGTGGTGGTGGCGGGGTATCCGCTCTACCTGCTCTTCCTGGGACCGCAGCGGCCCGGCGGTGCCCTGGAGGGGTTCGTCTGGGTGGCGCGCCCGGAGTCCTACATCATCCCGACCCACCTCCAGCTGCTCGGCGGGCCGTCGGTGGTCCTCGACTCGTCGGTCTACATCGGCCTCCCGCTGCTGGTCCTCGCCGTCGCGGTCACCGTCCGGATGCGCCGCAACCCGGTGGTGGTGGCGGCGGCGGTGACCGTGGTCTGCGCCATGGTGCTGGCCCTCGGCGGGCGGCTTATCACGGACGGGTCGTACACCGGGTTCCCGCTGCCCTGGCTGATCGCCGATCACCTCCCGGTGATCAAGAGCCTGCTGCCGGTCCGCCTGATGCTGGCCGGCTACCTCGCCCTGGCGATCATCGTGGCGGTCTTCCTGGACCGGGTGCTGGAGGCGGCGCCGCGGTGGCGCGTGGCCGGGCTGGTGGCCGCGGCGGTGGCGCTGGTCCCGCTCATCCCCACCCTCCCGATCCAGTCGACACAGCTGCCGGTGCCCGCCTTCTTCACCGACGGCGCGGCCGCGCGGCTGCCGGCGACCGGTTCGGTGCTGATGACCCCGTACGGCAACCACCCGAGCACCGACGACACCCCCGAGCTCTGGGCGGCGATGTCCGGGCTGGCCTTCAGGACCCAGCTGGGCAGCGTCTACACCCCGACCGCGGGCGGTGGGCATCTCATCGGCCCGGAGATGGATCCGCTGGGGACCGAGCTGAACGCCCTCTGCGAGCTCGGGAGAGTGGCGCCCGCGACCCTGGCGCCCACGGTCCGCGCGACCTACCTGGCCGACCTGCGGGCGCACGGCGTGACCACCATCATCGTCGGCCCCTCGCGGGGCGCTGCCCAGGAGGTCCGGCTGGTCACCGAGCTGATGGGCCGGCCGGGAATCCGCACCGGCGGCGTCACCGTCTGGTACGGGGTGGGCGCGATCAGCGGATAGTCGGCGATCAGCTGGAGGCCGGCGACTCCGGGTCCGCGCCGGCGTCCGAGTCCCCGGGGGCGGGCGCCACCGGGCCGGCGCCCGGGCCGGCGAAGCCGGGAGCGGGGCCACCCGGAGGGCTCCAGCCGGTGAGATCGGCGCGGCGCCGGAAGTAATCGTCGCGGGTCAGCTGACCGCGGGCATAGGCGAGGTCGAGCTCGTCGAGGGCCGGGTGGCGGAAGCGGGGCCCGTAACCGACGCCGCCGTACCAGCCCATCCGCGCCGGGCGGCCGGGGCGGGAGAGGGCCACGACCAGCCAGATGATCGACGCGATCATCAGGGCGAAGAGGATCAGACCGACGATGTCGAACCAGAGGGGGAAGCCGAACCCGGCTCCATGGCCATAGCGAATGAACATGGGGGCACTGTAACCCGGCGGGTCTTTCGTTCCGATGACGAGAGCGACGCGCTCAGGTCGCTCCCACGGCGATGCGGCGCAGCCCACCGGTGCCGAAGCTGGCGACCGTGGCGGCGGCCCGGGCCAGCCCCTCCGCGAGGGCTGCGGCGAAGAGCCCCTCGTCGTCGCGCTCCGCCGCCGCGCAGAGCCCGAGGAAGCCGCCGGCGACCGCATCCCCGGCGCCGGTGGGATCGATCACCTCGTCCACCGGCGCGGCCGGCAGCTCGAGGATGCCGGACGAGGTCACCAGGGCCGCCCCCAGCGGGCCGGCCTTGACCACCACGGCGCGGAGGCGCCCGTGGCCCAGCAGGCTGCGCGCCGCGACCTCCCAACCGGGCGCCAAGGGAACCAGGCCGGCCAGCTCGAGCCGGTTGAGGAAGAGGATGTCGCAGCCGTCCACGACCTCCAGGACCGCGTCACGCTCGGGCCCGGTGAAGCAGGCCATGCTGTCGACCCCGATCAGCCGGGCCGAGGACTGGGCGAGGATGTCGCGCTGCAGGGTCGGGCGCATGCTGCCCAGGAAGAGCACCGGCGCGCGGGCGGCTCCGGGGGTGAGATGGGGGCGCCACTCCGGTTCGCAGCCGGGCTCCTCCGCCACGGTCACCGCCACCCAGCGCTCGAAGTCGTGGACGGCGTGCCAGCGGAAGGTGGGCTCCGGGCTCACCTCCACCCCGCTCATGTCGACCGGCAGTCCGGCGAGGCTCCGGCGCAGCTCCGCCGCGGCGTCCTCGCCGACGATGGTGCTGACGTGCACCCGCGCATGGGGTGCGGCCGCCAGGGCGAAGTAGAGGCTCGAGCCGCCGATCTGCCGGGTCCGCCGGCCCCGCGGGGTGACGATGTCGTCGAGATGAACGGTCCCCGCCGCGGTGATCTCCCAGGACATGGGGTCGGGCCGGCGGCGCCGTTCAGCCGGCGGGGAAGAGCGGGATGATCCGGGCGAGCTGCGGCTCCAGCCGCTGCCGCGCCTCCGCCTGCAGGATCTCCTGGGCGGCGAAGAGGAGATCGCTGACGCGATCCGCGCTCCGGTCGATCCCCAGCTCGTCGCGCAGCGCCGGCTCCACCGCCCCGATCAGCCGGGCCACCGCTCCCCAGAGCACCGGGGGAAGCGGACGGATGCCGCGCACCCGGCACTCCTCCACCAGGTCGAGGAGGGCGTCGGACTCGCGCAGGCGCAACCGTGCCACCGCGAGCCGCTCCCGGCGGAAGCGCGCCCGGCGCTCGATGTCGACCAGCTCGGCCCGAGTGGCGGCGAGCGGTCCCGGCCGGCTGCGCAGCACGGCGGCGGAGATCATCTGAGCATTCTAGAGACGCGGGCGCTCCCGGGCCGTGCGGCCCGAGTGACGATCGCCCGCCGCCCGGAATCCGCGCCGATCCGGTGCCGGCGAGCCTGAGGCCCCGGCACTCAGGTCAGGAGGCGGCGGCCGCCTCCACCGGGTAGGAGAGGGAGCGCCAGCGGCCCTCCACCGCGACCAGGTGCACGGTCCGCGCGAGCTTCACCCGCCGGTGTCCCGCGTCGAAGCTGTACTCGACGTCGAGCTCGGCGACCTGACGGTGGCAGTCGCCGCGGTGGGGGTCGACCCACTCGTCCAGGTGGCGGACGGCGGTGACGTTGACGCTCTCCAGGGATTGCAGCGAGCCCTCGCCGTGAGCGGCGGCGAAGCGCTCGGCGCTGCCCCAGCGGAGCTGGCACTCGGGGGCGAGCAGGGCGAAGGCTCGAGCGTGCTGACCGCCCCGGATCAGCTCCACGAAGAGGGCCTCGCTGAAGGCGGGATTGCCGGACGGGCGGGAGCCGCCGCGCCGCGAACCGCGATCGTGCGCCGCCACCAGGGCGCGGACCCGGTCGCGGAGCGGCCGGGCCGTCGCCGGCGCGTCGGACTCGACCAGGGTGACCGGGCCCTCGGCGCCGCGCGACCAGAAGGTGCGGGTGTTGGCGTCGACCAGGACGCGGCTGGCCGGGCGGGTCGCGATCAGCAGGCCCGGCTGCGAGGCCGCCGAGGGGATGGGGCGCCCAGTGCCGCCACGTCGGCGTCTCACGGCGGGGAGGATCGGCCGCGCCCAGCCCATTCCGCCGCCAGCATAACCGCTGCGGGTGGAGCGCGGCAGGCCCCTGGGGCGGCTCGCTACGATCCTCCGCATGGCGGGCACCCGCATCCTGCTGGCCGAGGACGAGGGAATCGTGGCGCGGCCGCTGATCGTGGCCCTCCGGGACCGCGGCCACGAGGTGCGCTGGGTCCGCGCGGTCCGCGAGCTGCGCACCGAGCTGCCCGCGTTCAGTCCCCAGCTGCTGGTGCTCGACGTCACCCTCGACACCGACGGCCTGGAGTTCCTCCAGGCGATCCGCTTCACCGCGGACTGCCCGCCGGGAGGGGTGGTGGTGCTCGCCGATCCCGGCGACACCGCCTCCCGCGACCGCGCCCACCAGCTCGGGGCGGCCGCGGTGGTGAGCAAGCCGGTGGAGCAGGCGCGGCTGGTGGCCCTGGTCGAGGAGCTGGTCAGCTTCCTGTAGGCGGGGCTGGCCTCAGGCCGGCTCGGCGAGCGGTTCGGGAGCGGTCCGCTCCCTCACGTCGACGCGGCTGAACGCCAGGTACGCGACGAAGCCGGCGATCACGATGAAGAGGCTGACGCTGACCGTGCCCCGGCCCCAGTTGAGCCCCCCGAGGGCGTGGGGGACGCCCATCCAGTCGGCGAAGGACGCCCCCAGGGGACGCGTGACGATGTACGCGAACCAGAACGCCACCACCGCGTTGAGACCGCTGAACCGGTGGGCCAGGGCGGGGATCGCGATCACCACCGCGAAGAGGACCCCAGAGGTGAGATAGCCGAGGTGGAAGGTCGACGCGGTCATGTCGCCGACGGCCGTCCCCAGGGCGAAGGTGACGCACACCGTCGCCCAGTAGAAGAGCTCGCGCCGGAGCGTGACGATGCTGTGGATCGAGAGCGTGCCCTCGGTGCGGTACCAGGCCACGAACACCGCCACCAGGATCACCGCGAAGACCAGCGACGAGGCAACGTACGGGACCCTCAGCTCGATGTGGGTGGCGTCGGCGACCATGGTCCCGAAGACGGCCACCATCAGCACGGCCAGCCAGTACACCCAGGCCACGTAACGGCGGACCCGGAGCTGAAGTGCCATGGCCACCGCGAAGCCGGCCGCGCCCAGGGCGACCGCGACGAAGGGGTCGATCTGGTGGACGAGGTAGTCCGAGGTCGCCTCCCCCTGGGCCGTGGTCAGCACCTTGACGATCCAGAAGTAGGCGGTGATCTCGGGGACCTTGCGCAGCCGCGTGGCCGGGGTCATGAGCCGAAATTACCATGCTGCGCGCGGGGTGGCCGGCGCGCCGATGGCCTGAGGACGGGACGCCGGCGCGGCGCCCGGGAGCTTCCGCGCCGGGCCTCCGGGTCAGTCCCGGCGGTCCGCGGTCTGGCGGCGGCGCTGCCGGCGCCGGGTTCCCGAGGCCCGCCAGCAGACCTCGATGCTGCGCTGGATGTACTCCAGGGAACGGCCCACGTTGATCGAGGATGACTCCCGCGTGTACCGGGTGGGGATGGCGACCTCCTGGATCCGGAAGCCGCCCACGACGGCGGCCACCAGGATCTCGGTGTCGAAGACGAAGTCGTCCGAGTAGGTCTCGAAGGGGATCGACTCCAGGAAGCGGCGGCTGTACGCCTTCATCCCCGAGTGCATCTCGGTGAAGTGGGTGCCCAGCAGCATGTTCTCGACCACGGTGCTGAACCGGTTGCCCCAGTACCGGTAGAGGGGCATGCCCCCCGCCCTCGGGTTCCCGGTGCAGGCGAACCGGGAGCCGAAGGTGAAGTCGGCGACCCCGGCCACGATGGGGGCCACCAGGGCCGGGACGGCCGTGGGGTCGTACTGGTAGTCGGGGTGGAGCAGGACGATGACGGTGGCGCCGAGGTCGAGCGCCTCCCGGTAGCAGGTCTTCTGGTTGCCGCCATAGCCCCGGTTCCGGTCGTGGACCCGGACGTCGATGCCGAGCCGCCGGGCGACGTCGACGGTGCCGTCCGGGGAGGCGTCGTCGACCAGCAGCAGGTGGTCGGCGGAACCCTCGGGAAGGGCGCCGATCGTCTGCTCCAGGGTGTCCTCCGCCTTGTAAGCGGGGAGGGTGACGACGGTGAAATGACCCCCGGGTCCCATCAGGCCGCCGACGATACCAGATGCGGACGGAACCCCAAACGCGTCCGCGGCCCGGTCGCGACCCTCCGCCAACGGCGGGTCCGACCGTGACTCCTCATCACCGGGTCGGAGAGTGCGCATTCACGGGGCCGCTGGGGTAGGTTAGGCGCGCATGAGCACCGCCACGAAACCCGCGGACGGCCCGGCCGCCGGCCGGCCGCCGCACCACCGGCGAGGGCCGCAGGCGGGCCGCATCGGAGCCGGCCTTCTCACCCTTCTCCTGCTCCTCTTCGCCGCCGTCCTCGGCGGGGCGATGCTGCTGGTGATGGTCCAGAACCCAGCCGGCGGGACCGGCGGTCTGGTCTCGACGACGCCCACCCCAACACCTCAGGCGCTGGCCTCCCCGGGGAGCGGGGCGGCGACGGCGAGCCCCGGAGCATCGTCGAGCCCCACCGCCTCGGGAGCCCCGACCGCGACCCTGGAGGCCATCGCCGCTCTCCTCTTCCCGGCCTCGGGGACAGCCTGCGGGGACTCGAGCGGCGACTACACAGCGTGCCCGGTCAGCTCCCGCATGGAGGAGCGGCTCGCCGCCCTGGACGCCGTCGCCAGCCGCCCATACCGTCCGATGTGCCGCTGCAGTCGCGACTGGGAGAGCGTCGCGATCGTGGCGGCGTCCACACCCGACACGGTCGACGTGAACTTCACCTTCACGGGCGGCACGGTGACCATGGTGGTGTCGATGGTGCCCGGGGCGGGCGGCGTGGGATGGGTCGCCGACGACACCTCATGCGGGGGCGGCGATCTGTACGCGCAGAGCGAACCCCCGCCCTGCTGGGCGCCGGGATAGCGCGGTCACGCCACCAGGCCGGCGCACCGGCCCGAGGTCGCCCCGGGTCAGCCCCCCCCGTCGTCCCGGGCGGGGGCGTCCTCGGCGCCGGCGCCACGCGGTCGCGGCCGGGGCCGGCGGCCGCTGGGCTTGAGGGCGAAGAGCCACCAGTGGAGGTAGCGGGCAAGCCACTTGGAGACGTTGAAATTGGAGGTTCCGTCGGCGCGGTCCAGCCAGATCGTGGGGATCTCGGCCACCGGGAGGCCCCGGCGCTTGGCCTTGGCCACCATCTCGATGCCCAGGGTGAAGCCGGCGTCCGACTCGATGCCGGCCTCGCGCAGGAAGTCCCGCGAGTAGGCCTTGAACGAATTGGTCGGGTCATGGGTCCCCACCCGGCCGACCAGGTGCAGCGAGACCCCCGCCAGCCGCGAGATCGCCCCCTTGGTCCAGGGGCCGCCCACCTGCTGGCCGCCGCGCATGTACCGGGACGCGCAGGCGACCACGACCCCGCGCTCCACCAGGCGGGTGAGCTGGTCGATCTGATGGGGATCGTCGCTGCCGTCAGCCATGGTCACCACCACCACGTCGCTCTCGGCGTGGTCGACGCCGAAGCGAAGGGCGGCGGCGGGGCCGCGGCCGTAGGTGTTGTGGAGCGGGCGCAGGCGGGGCTCCCGGCGCCGGTACTCCTCCAGGTGGGGGACGGTGGTGTCGGCGGCGTCGTCGTAGACCGCCAGCGCCTCGCAGGGAAGGGTCACCGCCTCGAAGACCCGGTCGAGGAAGTCGACGATCGCCGGCCCCTCGTTGTAGACCGGCACGACCACGGAGACGCGGGGCATCGGCCGGTCAGACCCGGACGCCGTCGCCGAGGACGTTGAAGACGTCGACGACCGGGACGGACGGCTTCAGGGCCCGGTACTCCGGGTGCGGGGTGGCCACGATCAGCAGCTCGGCCCTGGCCAGCACCGTCTCCAGCGGCACCAGGTCGGGGTCGGTGGTGACCAGCGGATCGGTGCAGAGCACCTCGCGGGCCTTGAGCGCCAGCACCCTCTTCAGCTTGTAGCTGAGGCTCGAGCGGGTGTCGTCGGAGCCGCCCTTGAAGGCCATCCCCAGGATCCCGACGGTCATCCCGGAGAGGTCGAACCGGCGCTCCAGCTGGCCCACCAGGTAGAGCGGCAGACCCTCGTTGATCATCACGCTGGCGTGCCCGAGGGTGAAGCGGTTCTCGTTGAAGGCCGCGATCTGCATGGTGTCCTTGAAGAGGCAGGGACCGGCGGCGAAGCCCGGACCGGGCATGTCCGCCGCGCGCGGGTAGTGGTAGGTGACGGCGTTGCGGATGCGCTCGAAGTCGAGGCCGAAATCGTTGGCGATCATGAAGAGCTGGTTGGCGGTCGCGAACTTGATGTAGCGCCAGGTGTTGGTGAAGAGCTTGGCCAGCTCCGCCTCCTCGGGGACCAGCTCGACGATCTCCGGGGTCAGGACCCGGAAGAGGGTGGCGGCGCGCTCGATGGCCCGCGGCTGCCGGCCCGAGACGATCTGGGGCAGCGAGCTCAGCTCCTCGAGGGCGTGACCCTCGGCGATCCGCTCCGGGCAGAAGACGACGTCGACGTCCCTGCCCAGCTCCGCCATCCGCTTCTCCACCATCGCGGTGACGCCCGGGTACACCGTGCTGCGCAGCACCAGCAGCTGGCCGTCCACCAGGCGGGGGACGATCTCCTCGAGGGCGCGGAGCACCGCGCCGATGTCGGGATTGAGGTACCGGTCCACCGGGGTCCCGATGACCACCACCAGGGTCTCTGCGGTGCTCAGCGCCGCGCCGTCGGTGGTGGCGATCAGCTTCCCGCTGGCGAGGACCTTGGGGAGCAGGTCGGCCGCCCCCTCCTCCCGGAAGGGCATGTGGCCGCTGTTGACGGTCGCCACCGAGCCGGCGTTGGTGTCCTGCAGGACGACCGACTGCCCTCGGTCGGCAAAGGCGATCCCGAGCGGCAGCCCCACGTGCCCGCAGCCACCGAGGATGGCGATGTCTCGATCGAACACGGGCTGCCTCCCGATTCCCCTGGCCGCGACGGTACGAGGCGCGAGTATACCGGCCCCGCCGAGCAAGCCGGGCCGGGCGGATCAAACGCGCCGGACAATTCAGACACGGGCCCCTCGCTGCCCGCCTCCGGTCAGGACGAGGGGATCGAGGGGTCGAGGCTGGCGATGTCACCCAGCACGACCCCGAACCAGAGGTCGCCGTCGGGGCCGCTGGCGCCGACCGTGGGATAGGTGTTGGCCGGGATGATGCCGGTCAGCGGGTAGACCGCGCCGACGGTCCCGGCGGTCGACACGCTGCAGACTGCCGGGGCGTTGATCGCCTGGACGGTGACCCAGAGGTTCCCGTCGGGCCCGGCGGTTATGTCTCCGGCGCCCGCGGTCGCGCACCCTGTGAGCGGGAACTCCTCCATCGACCCGTCGACCGCGATCCGAACCAGTTCGTTGTTGGCCGCCCAGGTCTCCCAGAGCGCGCCGTCCGGACCGACGGTCAGGCCGTGATCGTTCCACGCAACGCCCTCATTCATCGCATTCGGGATGGGGTAGACGCTGACCGTCCCCGCCATGGTGATCCGACCGATGCTGGCCGCCATGGGGACGTCGAACCAGAGCGCCCCGTCCGGACCCACCACGATGGTCTGCGCGGCCTCTGCCGACAGGGACGCGGGAAGCTGGTAGGTGGTGACCGCGCCCGCGGTCGTCATCCGTCCGATGAATCCGCCCGGGTTGATCTGGGCTGAGGTGGTGACCGCGGTGAACCAGAGCGCGCCGTCGGGGCCCCACACCAGCCGGAAGGACCCCACTCCGGGGATCGGGAACTGCTGCTGGAGGGTCCCCGCGGTGGTCCACCGCCCGATGTACGACTGGTCGCCCTGCGCCTCGAGGGTCCAGAGATACCCGCCGCCTGAGGTCAGGTCCTCGACGGCCTCCGAAGCGGGGAACAGCGAGATGGCCCCGCCGGTCGTGACCGACCCGATGCCCCCGACCGTCCCCGAGGGGGTCCCCCAGCCGAACCAGGTCTCACCGTTCGGACCGGCGATGATGGCGTTGACCTGCTGGCCCTCACCGGGGGACGGCAGCCGGTAGGTCTCGACCGCGCTGCCCACCTGGCCCGGGGTGGGGGTCGATGCCGGTGTGGGCGCGACGGTCGGGGTTGCGGTGGGCCCCGTGGACGGGGTGGTGAGCCCGCCGCTCGGGGCCGCCGTGATCGCGGGGCTCGCGGTGCCCGTTGCACTCGGGATCGCTGCCAGTGGATGCCGGGAGCCGCCGTTCCCGTGCCCGGCGGCGAACCCGATGACGATCACCGCCGCGGCCAGCACCGCCACCAGCCCGGTGGCCGCGAACGCCACCGCGCGATGCCCCCGGGCAGGTGGACGCTGGGGACTCGGCTCGCCCGAGGACGGGTAGGTGGAGTACCCGTGGAGGTACTCGGTGAGCCGGCGGATGAGGTCGCTGTCGGATCGATCAGTCATCGCGCAGTTCCTTGCGCAACCGGGCCAGGGCCCGGGAGAGATGGCTGGCCACCGCACCGGGGCTGCACCCCATCAGCACGGCGCACTCGGAGAGGGTGTAGCCGTGCTCGTAATGGAGCGCGACCACGGCTCGCTGCTGGCGGGAGAGGCGGGCGTGGGCGCGGTGGAGGTCGAGGTACCGGCCGTCGGCTTCGAGATGCCGATCGACCGCGGCGAGGCGCTCATCGCTGTCAGTTCTCGACGGACGGCGGCGCAGCCAGGCGCGCCGGCGCAGCGCCTGGCGCAGGCAGATGGTGGTGAGCCAGGCCCGGCTGTGGCCGGGGTCGGCCAGGTTGGACCAGCCCCGCCAGGCGGCCACCGCCGTCTCCTGAACCGCGTCCTCGGCATCCTCGGGGTCGCGGAGGACGGCGAGGGCGATGGCGAAGAGCCGCCGGCCCTCGGCCGCGAGCAGCCGCTCGAACTCGTCCTGCTCCAGCGCCGCGGCGTCCACCATCGGGCCGTATTCTGCGGTGAGGACGACACCACCTACCACACCCATTAAGAGCGCGCCGGACCCCGATTACGTTACAGGCGGCTGTTCCGGGCGAGCTGTCAAGCGGGGTCCTGGAACCAGCCGGCCACATCCACGACGGCGTTGATGGTGCCGAGATCGTTGAAGAGGTCGACGGCTCCGGAGCTCGAGAGCTGGACGATCACCAGGTTCGGGATGTTCTGGGAGGCGTTGATGTTGAGGTCACTGGCGAGCGGCAGGGCGATGCCGGCCGGGTAGAGGGTGAAGAGCGTCCCGGCCGTCCCGTTGACCGCGGTCACGTTGGCGATCACCGCCACCGGCGGGTTGGCCCCTGCCGCGGTGGGCAGGCCGTCGACCCCCGCCACCGGGATGGTCAGGGTGTCCCCCTGGGTCAGCGTCTCCCCGGAGCACTCGGTGGCGTAATCGACGTCGGCGGCCCCCCGCGAATCACAGAGCCGCAGCGGGCTGACCGCGTAGAAGAGCGCGCCCGGAGTGCTCTCACTCCCATCCCCGAACCAGCCGTTGATGTCCAGGATGTAGTTGATCGTCCCCAGCGAGTTGTAGACGCAGACGTCCTGGTCCGGGCCCAGCGGCACGATCACCCGGTTGGGCAGGTTGTGCGCAGCCCCCACGTTGAGGTTGGAGAAGCTCGGCGTCGTGGTCGGGCAGGCGTCACTGCCGTTCGGCGGCACCACGCTGAGGTAGGTCCCGGAGGAGCCGTCCACGGCGGTCAGGTTGAGCGCCACCGCCTCGGCGGTGCCGTCGCTGGGCACCGACTCGGAGCAGCCCGGGTCGCCCTCGGGACATCCCGAGACCACCACCTTCTGCCAGGCGCCCGCGGTCAGCGGGGTGCCGGAGCAGGCGGTGTCCATGCCGGAGCGCGTGTCGCAGAGCCGCAGCGGGGCGATGGGGTGGAACGTCCCCGACGCGCCCGCCGGCGCCGCGAAGTACCCCTCGACGTCGACCGCGACGTTGATCGAGCCCTGGGCGTTGTAGAGGGAGAGCTCGCCTCCCGTGCCCAGCGCCACCACCACCAGGTTGGCCTCGTTGTTCCCCGGCCCGACGTTCAGGTTGGAGGCGGTGGGGACGGCCGATCCGGCCGGGAACACGGTGAGGAAGGTGGACGCGCTCCCGTCGATCGCGGTCAGGTTGACGACCACCGCCTGGGCTCCGTCGGGCACCGACTCGCTGTTCACCACCTGGCCGGTCACCGCGAAGGTCATGGTCGAGCC
>Ga0187867_10000147_pt1 | contig 62510 bp, 57 predicted proteins | sample June2016WEW_13_1_FD_132976 | JGI IMG/M metagenome (GOLD analysis project Ga0187867, IMG submission 132976) | Peatland microbial communities from SPRUCE experiment site at the Marcell Experimental Forest, Minnesota, USA - June2016WEW_13_10 | ecosystem: Environmental > Terrestrial > Soil >...
AATCCCCAGGCTGCATGACAGTGAAAGCCACATTCGGTGTGTCAATCTCATATGAATCTTCGTCGTCCACGTGCCGGACTTTCACAATCAGAGATCCCTGCGCCAAACGAATCTGAGCCGCCCGGTCACTTACTTCCAGCAATGTAATCCCGGTTTTTGCGCCCAGCCTCAGCGCGGTTGACCCGATGTGGACTTCAGCTCGTGAATTTTCGTCCGCCCAGAGATTGTCACCGGTCAGGAGTGGACGATTCAGCACGGCTGTCACCCAGTCGTTTTCTCCCCCCGGCTGAAACGATACCGATCCGTCCACAAGATTAAGCCGCGCCACCCGGCCAGGAGGATCCTGCGTATTCGAATCCTGTGCATCTGGTGGAGCCTGTGGCGCTTGCGCCGCCTGAGAATCGAGCACGACTTGGGCACCTTGCGCCTTCATTTCGACCGGGGCCTGCAGTAGGAATGCCAAGCCGACCACAACGACTGCCCAGTTCCACCACTGCTTATGTCTGTTCATAACTTTCTCCGTGACTGTGGATAGATTGGAGGTAAAGAAAAGTATTGCCTCCACGATTCTATCTACGTCTCTGTAAACCCCATAGAGACGCTTTAGTTTCCTGCTGTTGAGGTGGTTGTTTTCGGCCAGGGTGGCCAACCGTGGGCAGTCTGGAAAATGATTCGAAAAAACCTAGAGGCTCGATGGCCTCGGCGATATCTCATCCAGAGCAAGATTCAGTTCCAAAACGTTGACACGGGGCTCGCCCAGAAAACCGAACTGCCGCGATTCCTGATGCCGGCGCACGGCTTCACGAACTACGTCCTCGCTCAACCCGCGTTCCTTCGCAACACGCGGGACCTGAAAATCTGCGGCCTCCGGCGAAATATGCGGATCGAGGCCCGATCCCGATGTCGTCAGCAGATCCATCGGAACTGCAACTGCCGGATTCTCTGCCTGCAATCGATCCGCATCCGCCTTCACTCGCGCCAGCAGAGAAGCATTTGTCGGCCCAAGGTTCGATCCGCCGGAGTTGTCCGCATCGTAGCCGGTTCCCGCGCTCGATGGGCGCGAATGGAAATAACCTGCCGAGGAAAACGATTGCCCAATCAATCTCGATCCCACAACTTGACCATTCCGGGTCAATAACTGTCCATTCGCCTTGCTTGGAAATAGAGCCTGCGCCAGACCCGTGATCAATAACGGAAACACCAGGCCGAACAGCACGGTCGTCGCCAGCGTCATCAGCAGCGCCGTAATGAAATTCTTTTTCATAGTCATCTCTACGCCAGCCCCGCCCACACAATCAGCACGTCGATCAGCTTGATCCCGATGAACGGTACGATCACCCCGCCCAAACCGTAGACCAGCAGATTGCGCCGTAGTAAGACCGCCGCTCCTTGAGGCACATACTTCACGCCGCGCAACGCCAGTGGAATCAATGCCACAATAATCAGTGCGTTAAAGATGACCGCGGACAAAATCGCCGACTGAGGCGTGGCCAGGCGCATCACATTCAGCGCTTGCAGAACCGGGAACGTGCCGGCAAACATCGCGGGAATGATCGCGAAATATTTTGCCACATCGTTCGCAATCGAAAACGTCGTCAGCGCGCCTCGCGTCATCAACAGCTGTTTGCCGATTTCCACAATCTCGATCAGCTTGGTAGGATTCGAATCCAGATCGACCATGTTGCCCGCTTCTTTCGCAGCCTGCGTGCCCGTATTCATAGCAACCCCTACATCGGCCTGGGCCAGGGCGGGGGCGTCATTGGTGCCGTCGCCAGTCATCGCAACCAGCTTTCCTTGTCCTTGCTCTTTGCGAATCAGATCGAGCTTGTCCTTCGGCGTAGCCTGCGCCAGGAAATCATCCACGCCGGCCTCGGTTGCAATCGCGGCTGCGGTCAGCGGATTATCTCCTGTGATCATCACTGTCTTGATCCCCATCGCGCGCAACTGATCGAAACGCTGGCGCATGCCGCCCTTCACAATGTCCTTCAGATGAATCACTCCCAAGGCGCGGCCATTCTCCGCGACTACCAGCGGCGTTCCTCCCGAACGCGAAATGGCTTCTACCGCACTGCGCACCTCGGCGGGAAGAGCACCTCCTTGATCTTGGAGATATTTTGCGATGGCATCGGTTGCGCCTTTGCGGACGGCACGCCCGTCCAGATTCACGCCCGACATGCGAGTCAACGCACTGAAGGGAATGAATTCGGCATCGTGCGAACTCATCTCGCGTCCACGTAATCCATACTTTACTTTCGCCAACACAACAATCGAGCGGCCCTCGGGAGTTTCGTCCGCCAGCGAAGAGAGCTGCGCCGAATCCGCTAACATCGCTTCAGTCACGCCGGGCGCGGTTACGAACTCAGTGGCCTCGCGATTGCCCAGCGTAATGGTTCCTGTCTTATCGAGCAGAAGAGTGTTCACATCGCCCGCGGCCTCCACGGCGCGTCCCGACATTGCCAGGACGTTATGCTGCACCAGCCGGTCCATGCCCGCAATGCCGATCGCGGAGAGCAATCCACCGATCGTGGTCGGAATCAGACAGACCAGCAGAGAGACCAGCACAAAGACCGTCTGTGGAGCGCCGGCATAAATTGCGAAAGGTTGCAGCGTAACCACGGCAAGCAGGAATACGATCGTCAGACCCGCCAGCAGAATGTTTAACGCAATTTCATTTGGAGTCTTTTGCCGCTCCGCCCCTTCCACCAGCGCGATCATGCGATCCAGAAAGGTTTCGCCAGGATTTGAAGTGATCTTCACCTTCACCCAGTCCGACAGGACGCGCGTTCCCCCGGTCACCGCCGATCGGTCTCCCCCAGCTTCGCGAATCACCGGCGCGGACTCACCCGTGATGGCGGATTCGTCTACCGAAGCCACACCCTCGACAATCTCGCCATCGCCGGGCACAAACTCGCCAGCCTCCACCAGCACCAGATCTCCCGAACGCAATTTCGACCCGGGCACGGTCTCCGTTTTGCCGTCCGCGAGCAGGCGATTGGCCATCGTCTCCGCCTTCGCACGACGCAAGGCATCGGCCTGCGCCTTACCGCGGCCCTCCGCCATCGCCTCGGCAAAGTTTGCGAACAACACCGTGAACCACAGCCAAAGTGTAATCTGAAGATTGAATCCAAACCCGGGGCGGTCATGAAGTCGGTCCAGAATCAGCAGGACTGTGGTCACCACGCTGCCTACTTCCACAACGAACATCACGGGATTGCGCATCATCGTCACGGGATGCAGCTTTACCAACGCATCCCACGCCGCACGGCGCACAATCTTCAGGTCCCACAGACTGCGTTTTGATTTCTTGCTTGCCATATTTTTCGGTAAAGGCCGCCCTAGAAAGTCCTACCAGCTTGCATCAGCAGGTGTTCGAGAATTGGTCCCAAACTCAGGGCTGGGAAAAATGTCAGCGCACCCACAATCAGAACTACCCCGATCAGCAAAACTGTAAACAATGGTCCCGTCACCGGAAAAGTGCCCAGCGTTGCCGGAGTTTGCTTCTTTCCCGCTAGATTGCCGGCAATTGCGAGCATCGGCAAAATCATCATGAAACGGCCGAGCAACATGGCCACACCCAGTGAAGTGTTGTACCAGAGGGTATTTCCGCTCAGCCCGTTGAAGCCCGAGCCGTTGTTAGCGACTGCCGAAGTGAAAGCATAAAGCACTTCCGTGAATCCGTGTGGCCCCGCATTTGCCATGGCAGAAGTTCCAAAGCTGTACAACACAGAAATCGCCGTGAACACCAGAATCACCAGCGGGAAAATCAGAATCACCAGCATCGCCATCTTCACATCGTACGATTCAATTTTCTTCCCCAGATATTCCGGCGTGCGGCCCACCATCAGTCCTGCGATAAATACCGAGAGAATGACGAAGACCAGCATTCCGTACATTCCGGCGCCGACTCCGCCGAAGATCACCTCGCTTAACATCAAATTGATCAACGGAACCATTCCGCCCAGTGGCGTAAAAGAATCATGCATCGCATTCACAGCGCCGCAACTGGTGTCAGTGGTAGCAGTGGCGAACAGAGCCGAATTTGCCAGGCCGAATCGCACCTCTTTTCCTTCGAGGTTGCCTATCACTCGCCCGGCTGAAGACGGATCATGCGAGCTACGCTGTGCGGCAGCCGTGAGCAAAGGGTTTCCCCGCGCCTCCGCCCAATAGGCCGTCGTAACTCCAGCCAGGAACAACAAAGACATCGCCGCCCACACTGCCCATCCATGCCGCGCAGAACCAGTCATTTTTCCCAGCGTGTAAGTGAAGGCGGATGGAATCGCGAAGATGCAGAACATCTCCAGGAAGTTGCTGAAGGGCGTAGGATTCTCAAACGGATGCGCGCTGTTTGCATTAAAAAATCCACCGCCGTTCGTGCCTAGTTCCTTGATGATTTCCTGCGAAGCCGTAGGCCCCTGCGCGATCACCTGCTGGCTCACAGTCTGCGTCGCCGGTTTGCCGTCAGGGCCATTGATTGGCTTACCATCTGCTCCCAGTTGCGGCGTCTGATAGGGATCGACCAACTGCACCGTGTCATAAGGTTTCAAATTCTGCACCACGCCCTGCGACACCAGCAGCAAGGCTCCGACGAGGCACAGCGGAGCCAGAACCCAGAGAGTGCCGCGAACCAGATCGACCCAGAAATTGCCGATGGTCTTCTGCTCGCGCCGGGCAATACCACGAATGAATGCAATGGCCAATGCCATCCCCGCTGCCGCCGAAACCCAGTTGTGATACGCCAGACCCACCATCTGCGTCAGATAGCTCATGGTGGTCTCGGGCACGTAATTCTGCCAGTTCGTATTCGTCGTGAACGAGGCCGCGGTGTTGAAGGCGAGCGCCGGAGGCACTCCCGCAAGCTTTTGCGGATTCCATGGCAACCACGTCCACTGCTGAATGCGCTGCAGCACATAAAGCAGGATCATGGATACGCCGCTGAACAAAATCAGCGCCAGCGCGTATTCTTTCCAGTCCATCTCGTGGCTTTCATCCACGCCCGTAAGCCGGTAGAGAATCCGTTCCACGGGCCTCATCACCGAATCCAGCCCCGTTCGCTCGCGACCAAATACGCGAGCCATGAACCCGCCCAGCGGCTTGGTGACCAGGCTGATCGCGAGCAAGAAGACCAGAATCTGAAGCCATCCATTCGCTGTCATCAGAATTTCTCCGGCCGCAACATCGCATATACCAAATACACCAGTAGCGCAGCGCAGATGATCAGCATGATGATTGATTGAGAATTCATTTTCGCCTCAACGCACTCGTTCACAGAAAATCATATAAGCGAACGAAACCGCGAAAAACAGAATCGTCACCGCAAGAAAGATCGCGTCCTCCATGAATCTCCCCTTCAACCAGCTGTTCGAGATAGGTTCCTGCGATTCGCTGTTCGCCGTCGCGCCTTAAAACTTGACCATGATGGCCATATCGATGAACTGCTCGTCTCGGCGCAAATCAGGAAACCACACGCTGCTGGCTCCGCCGCCGCATGCCGCTTCCGCAGCGCTCAAACTTGCTTGCCCAGAGGATGCTCCGCTGCTGCAAGCGTAATACTGCGGAAATCCGTTGTTGCTGCCTGGAGGCGGAGTGATTCCACCCGCACCCGACCAGTACGGCACGCTGGCATGTCGATAATCGTATTCCCAACGAAAAGTGATGTACTGGTTGGGCATGGAATCGAATGTGGCTGATGTGTCCCACGCCTTAAAGGGATCTCCTGGATTTCCCGTGAAGTACGGCGAGTTAACCGCAGCCGAAGCCGCCGACTCTCCGTTGATGGGAGGTACCAAAACCAAATAGCGTCCTGGGTTGTTGATCTGGCCGCCGCCGATCGTGATTGCATGCTTATCTTTCTTGAACCAGTCACGATTGTAGAGCATGAATCCGATAAAGCCTTGCTTTGGCCCGCCCGAGGTATCTCCATGGCAACTTACCCCACCACCAAATTCACATCCTCGCCGGCGAAAGTAAGTGCCATCTTGTCGAGAGTCTTCTCGGGTCGGTCGTAGTACTCAATCTCGATGCCATCGTCCGTGTGAATACGGGCTCGATTCGGGATATACAAATCATCGTGGCCCAGTCCGTAATTGTTCGGAACGACATTCATCCAGGGAAACGGCGTCCACTTTATCTGCCCGCCGAGTCCCTTCCGCGAATTTGCCGAGCCGTACGACTGCCATCCATTGATAAACCACGGTTCAATCTTCAAAGGAGCCGTGGGAAAAATCTGAACTCTCAACCATTAAAGAACCACGGCGGGTTGGACGAAACATACGATGACTGGTACGCCCAATTATCAAAGTTGTAATCGCTGAACAAACCTATGTACGACATGAAAATTCCAGCGTCGATATTGATTCCGTTCAGCGCATTGATGGGGTAGCCGCCATACGCCTCCGAGACATAGCGGTAAGCATCCCTTAGATCCCACTGCCCCTTCGCCGGACTAGGGTCGTTGCGCGGCGTGGGTGTGGAATACATACCAAACTGAGTCATGAAGCGCGCGCGAACATTGTTGAAGTGGAAATCGCCTCCAACGCCCAGTTGCTCCAATAGAATTTCGTTGGAGTGAAACAGTTCGCTGGATCCGCCCATCGAGTTGTCTTGCGGTTTGTTGAAGTCATAAACGTAATCGATATCGGCCCGGATTTCGGGGGTAAAGAACATCGAATCAAATGCCGCCTCTTTGGTGGGTGGATTGCCGTTCAGCCAGCTCCAATCCCAATCGGAAAAGGGATCAATCTTCGGCTTCTTGGTCGGAAAGGGATCGGAAGGCGCAACGCTGCTGGCCGCTCCCACAGCTTGCTGCCCCGACCCAACAACTGCAGGCGGGTTGGAAAAATTTGCCGCAGTGGCCGGAGCAAGGCTCGGGCCTCCAGTCTTCAACGTTTGCGGCTCACCGCGGTTCCCGGCAGACGCGGCGCCCTCATGTTGTTCAACTTCCGCCCGCAAGCGATCCAGCTCAGCCCTGAGCGCTTTCAGCTCTTCCCGCATTTCCTGCTGTTCGTTACTCTCGGTACTGGATTCGCCGTTCGCGGAAGTCGTATTCACCTTGCTGCTGGTTTGTGCTCCAGCTGAGACGCTTGGATAGCAGAGGGCCATCAATGAAAAAAAGATCCGAACCGCACTCTTCCCTCGCATGATTTTGGTTCTCCAGACCCGCCCGCCGATAATTGCTACCGCTGTACCTTGTAAACCGGCTGGCTTCAACTCCATAAGTTCCGCTGCCGACATCAAGAATCTCCGGCCCGCGCTGTTTACGAATTGGGACTACCCAGTAGCAGATCGTGGGCTCACTTTCACGGAGTAAGGCAAGTAGAAACCACAGCATGAATGCGGCTCCCGACAGCGTGATGGCTGCCATCACCAAGGCTACGTTCATACACCAGCCTCCCGCACCAGCGCACACAACTTCCGCGCGAGCATTTCAGTGGACCATTTCATGTGTAAAGGTGGTTTAAGGATTTCCTAAAGAATTCATAAAGACGAAGGTTGACGCTTGATTCTGCTCGAACCATTGTCAGGTTTTTATAACGAAGGATCCGCTCAACAGCCCCATTCCGCTTCGCCGGGCTGGGCAAAATATTTTCGTGACTTGGCTCCATCGTAGGCCGAGGATTCCAGTTCGAGCAGCGCCAGACGCGCTGCCGCTACCATGCGGCTCTTCTCCTGTGTAGGAACTTCCCTCCACGCGCTACTTCCTTGGCTTCCCTTACCAGAGATCTCCGGCATCAGCGCCTGCTGATAGTGATGGAAAAGCTCTGCCAACCGTTCCGGTGCCACTTCGTCGATCCACATGACCCTTATCTCCTTCGACCACGCATCGTTTGTCTACGCGGTTTTTCACTCACACGACTATTGGAGACGAAATCGCAGAAAATTCGAATAAGGGGTTCATAAAATGTTCGTAAGGACACAAGGAGAAGAAGTTCAGAGGGCCAATGGCTACGAACCCGGTTCGAAGCGGTAACCCACCCAGGGTTCGGTAAGCAGATATTTGGGCGAGGAAAGTTCACTCTCAATTTTCTTGCGCAATTGGCCGACGAAAACTCGCAGGTATTCGGGCTGCTCTGTACTATTCGGACCCCAGATGGCGGCGAGCAGCGTTCGATGTGTCAACACTTTTCCGGGGCGTTGTGCCAGATAAACCAGTAAGTCGAACTCTTTCGGCGTGAGATGAACTTCATGACCCCGCACCTTCACCGATCGCGTATCCAGATCAATGGAGAAATCTCCAGAAGTAATCACAGTGGACGGTTCCACGACGGAAGGACTCCGGCGCAACTGCGCCCGAATCCTCGCCAGCAATTCATTCATGCTGAAAGGCTTGGTTACGTAGTCATCGGCTCCCGCATCCAAAGCTTCAACCTTCGATCGATCTTGTCCGCGAACTGAGAGCACGATGATCGGCACCTGCGACACCTGGCGCACCTGGCGGCACAACCCGACTCCATCCAGATTCGGCATCGCCAAGTCCGTGATCAGCACATGCGGCGTCCAGTTCTTCATCAACTCTAGGGCCATCTCTCCGTCATTCGCCACCCGGATATCGTAGCCTTGCGCCGAAAGCGTAGTGCGCAGCACGCGCGTGATCTGCGGCTCGTCATCCACCACCAGAATTCGGCGGTGCTCGTTTGTCATCATTCGCTCACCGCATTTCCTGAGTCACGATGTGCACATCCACCGCCGGCGTATCGCGCAAGAACTTGTGAATCGCGGAAAGATAGAAGTATCTTTTCCACCCTTTGGTCGCCGAGCGTCCGAATACAACCTGAGTAATGTGATTCTCGCGCACGAATTCGGCTACCTTTTCGGCAACCACCTTACCCTCAGCCTTCACAACTTTGGCGCCTACGCTCTCCGCGAAACGGATATTGTCAGCCAGAGTCTTCTGGTTCTCGTCGCTCTCGTCCACGCCAGTATCCACGTAAAATACAAAGAGATCGCCATCCAGCGCCTGAGCCATGCGCGCGCCGCGTGCAATCAGATATTGCGCCGCCGGATTTGAACTGATGCACACTGCGATCCGCTCGCGCACCTGCAGCAGTTGACCATCTTCGTTCTTGAGCTCTGAAAGGGTCCGGTCGACTGCCTGCGTCACCTGCCGCAGGGCCAGTTCCCGCAGTGCAACCAAGTTTGTATTCCGAAAAAAATTCGCCAGGGCGCGTTCCACCCGCTCCAGCGGATAGATGTCTCCACGCCGCATGCGGGTCTGAAGCGCCTGTGGAGTCAGGTCCGCCATCACGATTTCGCCCGCCCGCCGGATCACCCAATCCGGCACTGTCTCCCTCACCTGTACGCCAGTAAGTTCGCGAATCGTCGGAGCCAGGCTCTCGATGTGCTGGACGTTCAGCGTGGACAGAACGTCGATCCCCGCATCCAGCAACTCGAACACGTCCTCATAGCGCTTCGCGTGCTTGCTGCCTTCAATGTTCGTGTGCGCCAGTTCATCCACCAGCACCACGTGCGGCTTGCGCGCCAGAATCGCGTCCACATCCATTTCTTCAAAGATGGTTGATTTGTATTCCAGCTTCTTGCGCGGGACCGTCTCCAAGCGGGACGATAGTTCCACAATCGGCTTGCGTCCATGCGTTTCCACCCCGCCGATCACTACTTCTTCACCACGACTGGCGCGCCTGACGCCCTCGCTCAGCATGGCGTATGTTTTCCCCACGCCGGGAGCGTAGCCCAGAAACAGCTTGAACACCGCCGGCCGCTGCTGGGTATCGACCTCCTTCAGCCATTCTTCGGGACTTTTAGGCATCGCCGCTTATTCTCCACGCCAGACGGGAAATTGTCGAATGTGATCGTGATTTTCCGACGAGCTCTTCTGGAGCGCTTCCCGAGAACCCTCACCGCAGAGAGACACAAACAAATTTCCATTTCTTGTTCTTTCCTGTGTTTTCTTTGCGCCTCGTGTCTCTGTGGTGAAAAGCTCTTCTTCGGTTACAATCGTGCCCGTGAAAGCCCACTGGCCGCAGCACTTGTTCCGCTTCATTGCATGCTTCGTCGCCGCGGAATTGGTAGCCCAGATTTATCGGCATCTTGTCCACGTCAATCCCACTACGGTTGCTTTGACGTTCCTGCTGATGGTTTTGTGGGTGGCGGCTTATTGGGGATTCCGCTTCTCTGTTTTTCTCGCAGTACTTGCCACACTCGCCTTCAATTATTACTTCCTTCCACCCATCGGGACTTTCACCGTAGCCGATCCACAAAACTGGGTAGCCCTGTTCGCTTTTCTGGTGACGGCAGGAATTGCCAGCGAACTCGCTGATCGAGCCCGCCGGCAAACCGCCGACGCGATTCAGCGCCGCCGCGATGTCGAACGGCTCTACAGTTTCAGCCAGCGTCTGCTCGCCACCGACAATGTGGCCGAGTTGCTGAATGCGATTCCGGCTTACGTTTGTGACGGATTCGGCGCCAAAGCCGCGGCCATGTACTTGCTGAGTTCCCGGCAAGTCTATCGCACCGACCCGAAAACAACATTGTTCCCGCTGCAAGATCTCCAGATGGTAAGTTCGCGCGGCGAGCCAGTGATCGACTCACAGCGCGGAGTCGCACTGACTCCTCTCCACCTTGGCACGCGCACCACGGGAGCGGTTGGCATCGCCGGACCCGCACTCTCCCGCGCCACTCTCGAAGCCCTGGGCAGCATGATCGGCATCGCGATCGAACGCGCCGGAGCCATGGAAAAACTGTCTCAGACCGAGGCTGCTCACCAGAGCGAGAACCTGCGCGCCGTTCTACTCGATTCAGTCACGCACGAACTGCGCACCCCGCTCACCGGCATCAAGGCCGCGGTCACCGGTCTGCTCTCCGATTACAACCTTGACGAGGCGCAGCGTCGGGAGTTGCTGACGGTTATCAACGAAGAAGCCGACCGCCTCGACCGCCTGGTTGGCGAGGCGACCGAAATGGCTCAACTCGATGCCCACAAAGTCGAACTTCATCTTGCTCCCGTGGAAATGGCAACGGTGATCGAGTCGGCCGTGGAAGAATCCAGAACCGTCCTCGCCCAGCATCCCCTGGAAGTGCGCGCCCCCACATCGCTGCCCAAGGTGCGGGTGGATTCCGACCGCATCGCCGAAGTCCTCAAGCAGTTGCTCGAAAACGCAGCCAAGTATTCGCCCCCTGCCGCCCCAATCACCATTACCGCGGAACGAAAAGGGGATCGCATTGTCACGAGCGTCACCGATCACGGCCCCGGCATCGATGATTTCGAGCAATCGCTGGTATTCGACAAGTTTTACCGGGGACGCGACCAGCGCTACAGTGTTCAGGGAACCGGCATGGGCTTAGCTATCGCGAAGGCAATCGTCGAAGCCCACAACGGCGGGGTCAGCGTGACCAGCCAGCTGGGCCGCGGCTCGGTCTTCTCCTTCGAGCTCCCAGTTGCCTGAGCCCTCGGGTGGCGCGGGGCTTCAGCGCTGCGATAGGAGCCCTGCGATAACCGAGAGTTTAACCCCTGAGGATATCAGTTTTTCAGCTTCGGCCTTTCGCATGTATCTACAATCTTGATGGCATCGATGGCGTCCTTGTCCACCTGCTCCGCGAGGATTTTGCCGTCTTTTCCAACCAGGAAATCCACTCGGCGCGCGGCCTTATCTTGGTCCACATAAATTCCGTACTCACGAGTCACTTCCCCACCCCAATCGCTGAGCAGGGGAAATGTAACTCCGATTGGGTCGGCGAAGGCTTGGTTAGCAAAGGCACGATCCACACTCAGACCCAGGGGCTGGGTTTCGGCACCTTCCCGCCCTTTCAAATCCTGCTGGAAAGCTTCCCTCTGCTTGTTTCAACTTCCGGGGAAAGCAAGAATGAAGAATGCCACCACAACGTTCTTCTTCCCCCGGTACTGGCTTAGGGAAACATCCTTAAGATCGTTGCCGTCGGAATATTTCAGTGTGCCCGCCGGCGCCATCTGGCCAACTTTCGCGATTGCCCTCGATGAAGACTCGGCTGGCTGGCCCTGAGCCACAGCCGGACTAGCCGCCGCCAATCCCAGCACGACAAGCAACCATAACGTTACCAGTCCTTTCGGTAGTTTCTTCTGCCTCGCGCTCGCCTCCGATTCGAGTCATAGCGTAACGGGCTCTCGAAGCAGTATCATTTTGAGTGAACGGTACGGCCATCACCGACACTCTTCAGCGTAGCCCGTTCGGCCAATCATCACCCGGCGTTCACACTGCCGGATGCGACCCTAAACCGGTTAATTCATTTTCAGATAACGGTTGCGCGCTATGAGCCTCGCCACACTGAACGACATTTTCTTTGCCGCCGTCGAGCGCAATCTCGACCGAGTCATGCTGCACCGCCTGGAAGGAAGATGGCTGCCCATCTCTTCGTCAGACCTCTGCCGCAGCGTAGCAGGCACGATCGGAGCGCTGCGGGAATGGGGCATCCAGAAAGGCGACCGTCTTGCCATACTCAGCGAGAATCGGCCCGAGTGGTCGATCGCCGATTTTGCTATCTTGCTGCTCGGCGCCGTCACCGTACCTGTCTACGCAACATTGACGCCGGAACAGACCGCCTTCACCCTGCGTGATTCGGGCGCCACGGTGATATTCCTTTCCTCGGAACATCAATTGCGCAAGCTCAAAAGCATAATTGGCAAAACCCAAATCAAAAGAATCGTGGTCATGGACCACCTTCAGATTACCGACGAGCCCGCCGCAACCTGCGCGCTTATGGATCGACTCCTGACCCAAGGGCCCCCCACCCTCGATCCCGAGACCGAAACCCTTGCTCGCTCGATCCAACCCGACGATCTAGCCACCATCATCTACACCTCTGGCACCACTGGAACGTCCAAGGGAGCAATGCTGACGCACGGCAACATGGCGTCGAACATCAACTGCTCTCTGCTGGGCTTCGATCTGCGGCCCGGGCTGATCAACATTTCGTTTCTTCCGCTGTCTCATGTGACTGCGCGACATGTGGATCTCGCCATGCTCTACCATGGCGTGACCCTGGCATACTGCCCTTTCATGGAGCATCTCCCTCAAACTCTGCTGGAAGTGAGGCCCAGCCTATGCGTTTCCGTCCCCAGGGTCTACGAAAAGATCTACGCCAAGACGGAGAGCACAGCTCGCGGCTTTCCCAAGCGAGCGATCTACCGCTGGGCGCTGTCTGTCGGTCGCACCCATAAACCACAAATTCTTGCGGGCGAGACGCCCACAACTGCAAGTTGGATGCTTGCCAACAAACTGGTGTTCTCGAAAATTCGTGCCGGCGTGGGAGGTAACGTCCAAACATTTATCTGCGGAGGCGCACCCCTGGGCCGGGAACTCGCCGAATGGTACGCCACCGTCGGAATCCGCATTCATGAGGGGTACGGCTTGACGGAGACCTCTCCGGTGATTGCCGTCAATACGCCGATCAACCATCGCATCGGGACGGTCGGCAAGACTCTTTCCAATATCGAAGTCCGCATTGCCGAGGATGGCGAAATACTGGTGCGTGGCCCTTCTGTCTTCAAGGGCTATTGGAATCGTGCCGACGAAACTCAAAGTGCTTTTCAAGACGGCTGGTTCAAGACCGGAGACATCGGCTGCATCGATGCGGACGGATACCTCTCGGTCACCGACCGCAAGAAAGAACTCATCAAAACTTCCGGCGGCAAGTTTATTGCTCCGCAGCCCATCGAAAACTCCCTCAAGCTCAACCCGCTAATCGGAACCGCAGCGATTGTTGGCGATAAGCGCAAATTCGCTTTCGTCCTCATTTCGCCCAATTTCACCCTCCTCGAAGATTGGGCTCGCTCCAACCATGTTGCTTTTTCTTCGCGTGCCGCACTGGTTGCCAACGTCAAAGTCCAGGCGCTCTACGATGGAATCGTGGAAGAGATCAATAAAAGTCTTGCCCGATTCGAAAGACTGAAACGCGTTCTCCTCGTGCCCGACGAATTTACCGCCGAGAACGGCACTCTCACTCCCACTCTAAAACTTCGCCGCCGTGTAATCGAAGAACGGTACCGCCGCCAGATCGACGACCTCTACACTCGGGCGGAAGATAGCGTCACCCCGTAAGCCACCGCAGAATTCACGCGTGGATAGCAGCCCACCCCATGCGGGACAGCGACCCTCGGCTGCCTGCTCTAAGCGAAGAGGAAGGGTCCGTCGAGCGCAGCTCGACATTTGTCCAACTCGGTTTACAATGAAGGGTCATGAATGACGCACTTCGTATCGCCGACCGCTGCTTCGGTTCCCGCCTGATCGTTGGCACGGGAAAATACAAGTCCTTCCAGGAAACGGCCCGCGCTCTCGAGGCCAGCGGAGCCGACATGGTCACGGTTGCGGTCCGCCGCGTGAATCTCGACCGCAGCAAGGAATCGTTACTTGATTACATTGATCCCAAGAAGTATTTCCTGCTGCCCAATACGGCCGGCTGCTACACCGCCGACGAAGCCATCCGCGCAGCCCGGCTCGGCCGCGAGGTCGGACTTTCCGACTGGGTAAAGCTGGAAGTGATCGGGGATCAAGCTACGCTCTACCCCGATGTGCAGGCCACGCTCGAAGCCACACGTGTTCTGGTGGGCGAAGGTTTCACCGTGCTGCCTTACACGTCCGACGACATCGTTTTTGCCAAGCGACTGATCGATGCCGGAGCCGCCGCAGTGATGCCGCTCGGAGCTCCTATCGGGAGTGGGATGGGGATTCAGAATCAGGCTCACATCCGCATCCTGCGTGAGATGATTACTGCCGTTCCTCTCATTGTGGATGCTGGCGTGGGCACCGCTTCCGACGCCGCCATCGCCATGGAACTCGGCGCCGACGCCGTCCTCATGAACACCGGCATCGCCAACGCGCAGGATCCCGTGCTGATGGCGGAAGCCATGCGCTATGGCGTGCTCGCCGGACGCCAAGCCTATCTTGCAGGCCGCATGCCGAAGAAGCTTTACGCCACGGCCAGTTCGCCGCTGGAAGGCGTAGTAAGGTAGCGCCGGCGTCCTCGCCGGCCGTCTGCTGACATCCCGTTTCGGCCTCGCCCGGAAAAGAACTCTGCACAACAAAAGGGCGGCTGCAGCCGCCCTTTTGCATAAACAAGATAGCTCACAACATCTTTGCGCTGTCCACGTGAATGTTATCGCCCATGACATGCCCGGTCACCGCGATGTGATGTCCCACATGATCCTTGAGCGCATCCGGATTGTCGACCATCAGAACCTTCTGATCCTTATCGGTAACAATCACCATCTTCGCGCCCGCAGCCAAGCATTTCTTGGTGCACGCCTCAGCCTTGTCGTTGGCGCCCTTCGCACCGCATTTATCATCGCTCACCCACCCGTTGACGGTGCTGCTCTTACCCATATCGTCAAACGCCATTGCCGTCAGGGCGAACACGAAACAGATTGCAAGACAAAGTACTAGAACTTTTCTCATGGCCGGTTTTTCTCCTTTTCGGTCCCATCGCGGCCCCACGCCGCATGGATGGTAGGGAATTCCAATCGCGGCCCCGGCAGTTACTCAGAATCTCCACCGATCGGCGATTGCCGAACTATAACACAGAACAAAGCGTCAATTTGTCACCCACCAAGACCACGAACATCCTCGTTTGCCCGCCATTCAAGAAACGAACCTGATTCGGGACAAACGGGGCAGCGTAGCTTCGCTTACTTCTTAGCCGAGTGACTCATCGCAGGGCCAGGATTGGCAGGAACCGTCGGCGGAACGTACACTAGTTCGCCCGGGCGCGCGTAGTGCAACTGCTCTCGAGCTTCTTTCTCGATTGCTCTTTCGTCGGCTTGCAATGCCTGGATCCGCTGCGCGTAGATCTCGTTTTCTTTCTGCTCCCTGATGATCCGCTTCTGCAGCGATTCATATTCGGCCCGCTTTTTCTTGTAAACGACCATGCCATTCGCGCCAAACATCACGTGTACCAACAGCACACCAGCCAGCAGCCCGACCGTGACGGTTGCGACCCTCCGCCGCAATGCATACAGCCGCGCAAAAAATGGACGCACAATACCAATCCAGGATGTCGCCAGTGCCTCCGCCCTGGGTGCATTCTCGGCCATGGCGCGCAGCCCGTCTTCCGGACGCGGAAATCTCCGCGTCCTCGTCAAGTTGCTTATTGGAAAATCCATTGCTTGGCCGCCCCGCTCAACTTTTCCAAATCCTGTTGACTACGCGCCTCGGAATACACCCGGACTACCGGCTCGGTTCCGGACAGCCGATAGCAAATCCACGAGCCGTCTTCAAAGACGAGCTTCAATCCATCTTTACGAACCGCTTCGCTCACCTTCCGCCCACCCAACTCCCGCGGATCGGACCCTAATTTCTTAGTGAACTTCTCCTTCACCTCGGGCGTCAAGTGGAAGTTCTCGCGCTGAGGAAAATAGGAACCAACTTGGTTACATAATTCCTTCAATTGCTCGCCCAGCGATTTCCCTCGCTTCGCCACCATCTCGCAACACAGCAATCCGGCCAGCACTCCGTCTTTTTCTGGTACGTGATGCCGAATGGACAGCCCCGCGCTTTCTTCTCCGCCAATGGCAATCTTGTCCTGCATGATCAGTTCGCCAATATATTTGAACCCCACTGGAGTTTCGTAGAGTTCCACGCCGCGCGCTTCGGCAACGGCGTTGATCAAATTGGTCGTAGCCACCGACTTCGCTACACCGTTTTTCCATCCCCGGCTCTCGACTAAATAGTCGAACAGCAGCGCGATGACATAATTCGGCTGCAAGAACGTCCCGTCCGCATCCACAATTCCGAAACGATCCGCGTCGCCGTCGGTCGCAATCCCGATCTGCGCGTTCTCCGAGCGCATTTTTTTTCGCAAGTCCCCCAGTAAGAGATCGTTCGGCTCAGGGGCATATCCGCCAAACAATACGTCGCGGTAGTCATGCACCGAGGCAACCTTCACCCCCGCATCGCGCAAAAACTCATCCGAGTATCCCCGCGCCGCCCCCCACATGGGATCAAAGCAAACCTGCAGATTGGCCTTACGAATGACATTTAAGTCCACGATTTCCCCAAGCCGCTTCAAATAACCCGGCTTAACCTCCAGCGATTCTTTGGCAGATCCGTCGCCTTGAATGTTCGATCCTGATGTCGAACCGTCCCGCTCCCCTGCAGCAATCTCCCCTTCGATTTTTTTTGTGACCTCGGGCAGCGCCGGACATCCATCCGGCGTCGAAAACTTGATCCCGTTATACTGCGGCGGATTGTGCGAGGCCGTAAAATTGATCACCCCATCCGCCTTGGTTTGCACTACGGCATAGGCAAAGGCCGGAGTAGGCGCGGGTTCTGCCACTACCATTGGCGTAATTCCGTGAGCCTGCAAAATCTCCGCCGCCATGGCGCAGAAAGTTTCGCCGAGAAATCGCGGATCGCGTCCTACAATCAATCGCGCTCCCTGCGGCTTTTGCGTAGCCAAGTACCGCGCGATCCCGGCCACTGCGCGGCGCACGTTAGCAAAGGTGAATTCCTCTGCCATTACTGCCCGCCAACCCGATGTGCCAAACTTGATCTGCGTTAACATGAAAAAGTACCTCTCAGATTGCAAATGCTGATTTTATATGACGGACAAACGAATCGTTCTGACCAGCACCGGCTCCGAGGAAGAAGCTCATAGGATAGCGCGGCATCTGGTAGAAAACCGAATGGCCGCCTGCGTTAACATCGTTCCGCAAGTGGGATCGATATATCGCTGGCAAGGCAAGGTGGACGAAGCTCGCGAATGGCTTGTACTGATCAAAACCACCGCCGCGGCCCTCGCTAGAGTACAGCAGGCAATCACCGACCTGCACTCCTACGAATTGCCGGAATGCATCTGCCTGCCAATCGAAGGCGGATCACCTAACTACTTAGCATGGATTGCCGAATCGGTCGCTGGCGGAGAGTAAGTTGAGGTATGTTTATGGCGCGGAGATCCTCTTGCCAGCGGCTACATTGCGGCCAACCCAACTTCCAGGTCCGCAATAATATCTTGCAAGTCTTCGATCCCCACTGAAATCCGGACCATACCATCTGTAATTCCGATTGCCTTGCGCCCTTTTGCACCCAGAGCAGCGTGCGTCATCGTGGCCGGATGGGAGATCAGCGTCTCCACTCCTCCCAGCGATTCTCCCAGCGAGCACACCCGCAATCTCTTCAGCATTTTGTTGGCATTCTTCAGCGATCCCGTTTCAAAGGTGATCATTGCCCCAAAGCCGCTCATCTGCCGTTTGGCCAACTCATGTTGCGGATGATCGGGTAGCCCGGGGTATAAAACCTTTTTCACCTTCTTATGCTTGGCCAGAAAGTCCGCAACCTCGCGTCCGTTACGGTCGTGAATTTCCATGCGCGCCGCCAGAGTCTTCACGCCACGGAGCAGCAAAAAGCATTCGAAAGGAGACAGTATCGCCCCTGCGCACTTCTGCAGAAACGCCAACTTCTCAGCCTGCTCCGGTTTGCTGCACACCACCACACCGCCCAGCCCATCGCTGTGTCCGTTCAGGAATTTTGTGGTCGAGTGCACAACCATATCTGCGCCCAGCGCCAGCGGCTGCTGGAAGTAGGGCGACATGAATGTGTTGTCCACGACCAACTCAACTTTCTTGCGCCGGCAAATTTGGCTGATCGCCGGCAGATCACTCAATCGCATCAGAGGATTGGTGGGCGTTTCCACGTGCACCATGCGCGTGTTCTTGCGGATGGCGCGCTCGACGCTCTCCGCATCCGATGTATCCACATAAGAAAATTCTAGTCCGAAGTTCGTCAGCACCTGGTTAAACAGTCGAGGCGTACCGCCATATAGATCGTCACCGCATACCACGTGGTCCCCCACTTTCAACAGGCTGGCGATCGCATGAATCGCTGCCATTCCGCTGCCGAACACGCGTGACGCTATACCGCCCTCCAGCGATGCCAGGTTCTCCTCAAGCCGGTCCCGTGTAGGATTCGAAACCCGCGAATATTCGTAGCCCTTATGCTCCCCAATCCCCTGTTGTACATAAGTAGAAGTCAGATAGATAGGCACGTTGACCGCACCGGTCAAAGGATCCGGCTGTTGCCCATCGTGGATGGCCCGCGTGGCAAATCCAGCTCGTCTGTTTTTCCTCATTAACTCTGTCTCTGTTAAAAATCGCACTTTCAGCGTCTCTGCGGTAAAAACTTTTTCTAGATCCCACCTTCAAAAATCTTTTTTGACAAGTACCGCTCCGCCGAGTCCGGAACAATCGTCGCCACTCGTTTCCCCGATCCCAGCCGCCGCGCCACTTCCAAAGCCGCGAACACCGCAGCGCCTCCGCTCGACCCCGCCAGCACACCCTCCTGCGCCGCCAACTGCTTCACGGTCGCAAACGCATCCTCATCCGTCACCTTCATCACTTCATCGCACACCGAACCGTCGAAGGTCTTGGGAATAAAGCTCGCGCCAATCCCTTCCACCTTGTGCGGCCCCGGTTCTCCGCCACCCAACACCGAACCCTGAGTCTCAACGGCGTATGCCAGCACCCCCGGCACATGCTCCTTCATGTAACGTGCAATCCCCGTAAAGGTCCCGCAGGTGCCGCAGCCGAGGACCACCGCGTCCACTTTCCCGTTCATTTGTTCGAAGATTTCCACCGCTGTGGTTTCGTAGTGATAGTCGGGATTCGCCATGTTCTCGAACTGACCCGCCATGAACGCGCTCTTATCGCGGGAGACAACTTCCTTGGCTCGCCGGATCGCTCCCTGCATTCCTTCCTCATCCGGTGTGCGATCCACTTCCGCGCCCAAGGCACGCATGATAATCACTTTTTCCTCAGAGAAATTTTCTGGAACAAACAGCTTCACCCTATAACCGCGATTCACACCTATCAGCGCCAGCCCGATTCCCGTGTTCCCCGCCGTGGCTTCGACAATGGTTCCACCGGGCGCAAGCTTGCCTTCCTGCTCGGCGCGACGAATGATTCCAATGGCCGCGCGGTCCTTCACGCTTCCCCCCGGATTCAAGTATTCAAGTTTGGCGAAGACGTCGGCGGACCCGCTGGACGCGAGCCGCCGCAACCGCAACATGGGAGTTCCGCCGACTAGATCCGTAACGTCGTCGGCGACGCCGAGGTGAGAGGCTTCAAGGGTTTTTTGGTTCACTCTACAGGGTAAGGGCGACACTTCGGAATCGTCAATTGTTCCGGGCGATCGATCATCGCCAAGCCGTTACCTTCGTCACTCGTCCTCTTGTACTTACTTATTTCTGGCCTCATATCGCGGCTCCATTGAAGCCGCCGCCTGATTTCACCGATCTAGTACTCCTAAGCACCAATGCAGGAGCGCTCACTCGCTTCACCTTCAAGGAATCGCTAGAAACCTGCCTGTCGCCGTGTTCTGATTCACTTCATCCCCGCCGCCACCTGCGTTCTCGCATAGTATCCGCTCTTGGTGCGCACCGTCATTTTGCCATGGCCCTTGGCCTTGGCCTCCACGCGAATCGTGCGAAACCCGCCCGCACCCTTCGGATCGGTCGGCTTGTAGCCAATGGTGTACTGATTGCGGATGTCGTGCGCTACCTGGCGGCTGATCTCATCCACTTCGTCCAGCGTCTTCGGGAAAAATGCCAGCCCGCCGGTCCGTTGCGCAATGATCTCCAGTGCCCGCTTGGCCCGTTTGGGATGCTCTTCATCTCCCAAAATGCCGATCGCATACACGGAAGGTCCATTTTCCTGCTGCAGCTGTTTTACCGCTTGCTCCAGAGTCTCTCGACTGGCGTTGTCTTCCCCATCCGTCACCACAAACAGCACTTTGCGTTCGAGCTTTGCGTTTTTGAAGTTATCCGCTGAGGCGACCAGCGCCTCGTAGAGCGCCGTTCCACCTTTGGCGTCGATCTTTTCCAGTGCCTCTTTTAGCTTCAGCAGATCGTTGGTGAAGTCCTGATCGAGATAATATTCATCATTGAAATTCACCACGAACACTTCATCCTGAGGGTTACTTGATCTCACCAAATTCAGCGCCGCCTGGTTGACCTTGGCACGTTTTTCGCGCATCGATCCTGAGTTATCAATCACGATTCCCATCGCGACTGGGATGTCTTCGTGATGAAAAGAAACGATGGCTTGCGGTTTACCATCCTCGAATATGGTGAAGGCGTTCCGGTCAAGGTCGGTTACGATTCGCTGTCTGTCATCCACCACCGTTGCATGCAGGACGACCTCGTCCACATCCTTACGGATGACAAAAGTTCCGTTATCCTGGGATTCCTGTTGGGGGCTCGAAGGCGGCGCAGTCGGTTGCGATTTTTGAGCCGAAGTCTGAACAGCTTCAGGTTGAACGGGGGAAAACTCCCGGCCCGCTTGCCCGGCGACCGGGTTAGAGAGCACCGCAGCCAGAGCCAGAAGCGCGCATTTTAGAAAGTTCAAGGAGTTGGGTTTATTCTTCGGGCGCGTAATATCCGGTTCTGGCATACACTCGCAGCGGTGGCAATCCCTTCGGCGGTAGTAACTTCACCTTGATTTTACGCCATTTGCCGTCCCGCAAGTCGTTGTGCGGACGATAGCCAAGCACGTATTGGTTCCGCAGTTCGACGCCGATCTTGGTGGCAACATCGGACAGATCGTTGGGATTTTCAACCGTAAAGGCACGCCCACCAGACAGCTCCGACACCTCTCCCAGCAATCCTGGGCCTAACCGTTCCTCTTGGGTCGGAAAATAGCGGTCGTAGATGCCGATCGCGTAAACCATCACGTCCGCTTCCTTGACCAGAGCCTTGATTTCGTTTTCCGTGTAGCGGCTGTGATTATCGCCTCCATCGGAGATGATCAGCAAAGCCTTCTTGGGGTACTTCGCCTGGCGCATCTTGGTGACGCCCATGTAAATCGCGTCCAGGAGGGCCGTACGCCGTCGCGGCACAGCGTAGATCAACTTGTTCTGAATTTCGTCCACCGAACTCGTGAAATCGCTGACCACCTCGGGCTCGTCTGAGAATGTGATCATGAAGAATTCGTCCTGCGGATTCGCGGTTTTGAAAAACTCCATGACCGCATCCTTCGCCCGGTCCATCTTGCTGCTCATGCTCCCGCTGGAATCGAAGATCACACCCAGAGAGACCGGAGCATCCTCGCTCGAAAACGTTTTGATCTCCTGGCCAGCACCACCTTCGAAAAGCTGAAAATTCTCCTTTTCCAGCCCCGTCACCAACCGATTCATCGGATCGGTGATGGTTACCGGGACCAGCACAAGGTCCGCGTTCACCTTCAGGGGACGCACGTGGGCATTCAAAGAAGGCGAAACGACGCTTCCCTTTGCGACCTCTTCCGCTTTGGCCGTATCTACAGTTCGCGGGGCGACGTGGACGTCGTTCACGTCCGTCTGCGCCCACGCCGGCATCGATCCGCTACCGCCGGCGCACAGCAAAATCAGCGGCACAAGAAAGGCCCTGCGGGTCAAATCGATGCTCATTGCACGCAGGTTCAAGGAGTTAGCAAAACCGGACTTCCCAGATCGGCAAGGTAACCGGCGCTCATCCACGGAGGACATAAGCACCTCATTTGGCCGCGATAGTAACACAGCTTTCCTCGAACGGCTGCGGATATTTTTGTCAAATCTTAGCGACAATCCCAGAAAGGACGGCCCGTTTCACAAGATTCGCTCCCCGCCCAGTAAACATCGAGCGGGAATCGGCTGACACCTTGCTACAATCAGTGGTTTCCATGGCCGACATCCATTCTTTCCGCGCTTTTCGTTATGATCCGCAATTGGTCTCTCCCGATCTGGTCGTGACTCAGCCCTATGACAAGATCACTCCTGCAATGCAGGACCGGTACTATGCGGCTAGTCCGTACAACCTCGTCCGCATCATCCTCGGTCGCCGGGGGCCGAATGACCATCCGGCAAATAATGTATATGCCCGCGCGGCCGGTGATTTTCGCGATTGGCAGCAGAAAGGCATTTTCCGCCGCGACGCTGCGCCATCCCTGTACGTATATTCTCAGCGTTTCACTCCCCCCGGTGCAAATTCAGCTCTCGAGCGTCGCGGCTTTATTGCCCTTGGCCGCATTGAGGATTATTCTGCCGGCATCGTCTTCCGCCACGAACAAACGCTAGCGAAACCCAAGGCGGACCGCCTCGACCTGCTCCGCGCCACTCACGCACACTTTGGGCAGATCTTCATGCTCTACGAAGATTCAGGCCAGGTTGAATCCCGGCTCGCCACCTCGGCCGAACCCGACGTCATCGTGACCGATGAATATGGAGTCGTCCACCGACTATGGCAAGTCTCCGATCCGCAACTGATCGACTCCGTCCGCTCGGCCATGAGCGACAAGAAACTCATCATCGCCGACGGGCACCATCGGTATGAAACCGCGCTTAACTACCGCAACGAATGCCGCGATAGGGCAGGCCGCCACACAAGTTCCTACGGTGATCCCGCTTCGCTCCCGGGCAGCGCCCCCTCTGACTTCGTCATGATGACTTTCGTCAACATGAATAGTCCGGCTTTGCTGATTTTGCCAACCCACCGCGTCGTTCATAGCCTGCCGGTCTTTTCGGAGGTAGCCTTCCGAATGACTGCCAGCAACTTTTTCGACCTCGAAGAAGTCGACGGACCCCTCGACGCCTCCCGTGCCACCGCCATGCTTCGAGAGTGCGGCCGCTCCGGAACTACCCTCCTGGCCGTCACCCCCAATCGCGCCTTCTTGCTCCACCACCCCAATCCGAGCGCCGCGCAAGTGTTCACTGGTCTGTCCCTTCGCCAGCAATCGCTGGATGTCGTCCAGTTGCACAAGGTCTTGCTGGAGCATGTCTTGCAGCTAACGGAAGAGTCGATTCGTAACCAGCAGAATATTTCTTACCTTCGCGACGCTGCCGAGGCACTCGCGTACGTGCAAGGCAGCCCTCGTGCCAACATCGTTTTTTTGATGAATCCTTGCCGAGTATCGCAAGTTCGCGACGTCGCCTTCGCCGGCGAAGTCATGCCCCAAAAATCCACTGACTTCTACCCCAAGCTCCTCAGCGGACTGACGGTGTATGCCCTCGAATAGCAGTGTGGGGACAGCCGCCCCTTCGGCAAGCTCAGGGCAAGCTCTCGGCTGTCCGGGTGAGCGGCGCCCGGCGCCTCGCCGGTCTAACAAAATCCCGACGGGCTGGAATCCTCACTGGATCGATCGATTCCGGCCCCTCCTCATTCTGATGCTTGTTGCCGTCGTGCTTTCTGCCGCTTCTGCCGAAAAGCATCTTTCCGTCTACTCCACCGCCGCCAACTATTCCCTGCCCGTGGTGCAGCGCCAAGGCCGCGACTATGTTGGATTGCTGGAACTCCTTGAACCGCTGGGCGCAGTCAGCGCCAAGCTGGAGGGCCCGCGGTGGCGTCTCCGTTACAACAACGTTCTCGGGGAGTTTACCGACGACAAAAACCGTGTCCGCATCCAGGGACGCGATGCTGACCTCCCCGCAAAATTCATTCTTGAAAATGGGCGCGGCTTCGTCCCGCTTGCTTCGCTCAATTCCATCTTGCCTCGCTTTCTGGGGGGGCCGGCGATTCTGCACGAGGAGTCCTACCGACTCTTTATCGGTACCGTCGCTACCCACTTCACTGCCTCGGTTGCCACGGACGATCCCTCTCATCTCGTCTTCCAATTCACTGCCCCTGTCAATCCCTCCGTTGCCACTGAACCCGGCAAACTGCGCATGACGTTCTCTCACGAACCACTCACTGCGCCCGCTTCTCCCACGCTGACTTTCTCCAGCAAATTAATTCCTTCGGCGACGTATTCCGAGAGCAACGGTGCAGCCGAAATCGCACTCAGCACTACCGTCCCGATCATGGCGGGATTCAGCAATGACGGACGGACCATCACCCTGGTCCCCGCGAAATCGCAAATCACCGCGGCTACAAGTCCAAAGCCAGCCGCCCCCCAGCCACAAAACGTTCCCGCCACGCAATTGCCTCCACCGTTGACTCCTTCATACGCTCCACGCCGGTACTTCGCAGTGGTCGACGCCAGCCACGGTGGTACGGACCGCGGCGAGGCCCTCAGTTCCACACTCGTGGAAAAAGATGTGACGCTCGCGGTTGCCCGCCTGCTTCGCCAGGAACTCGAGAGTCGCGGCATCTCCACGCTCGTCCTTCGCGACTCCGACGCCAGTCTTTCGCTCGACGATCGCGCCTTCTTCGCCAACACGACTCATGCGGCGATATACGTCGCCCTACATGCCGCCTCGAGCGGTCACGGGGTTCGACTCTACACAGCGATGCTTCCTTACGCGGATACCGAGGACCGCGGTCCCTTCCATTCCTGGTCGAATGCCCAGTCTTCCTTCATTCCGCTCAGTCAAGCGACCGCGGGAAGCATCGCCGAGACATTAAGGAGGATTCAGGTTCCGGTCCGGATCCTTATCGCGCCTCTTCGTCCGCTGAATAATGTGGTCAGCGCTGCGATTGCCGTCGAGGTCGCTCCGCCCGCATCCGACGTTTCCGCTCTCAACTCGCCCGATTATCAGCAACTCATCGCCGGCGCCGTCGCCAACGGAATCGTAGCCATTCGCTCCCAACTCGGAGCCGCGCCATGATGCAAGGAAATTGATTTGACACCCATGATCCCACGCCAGTTTCTGATCGCCCTCTCTATTTTGCTCGCGGCTGTCCTCGGCTTGAGCATCTACGCCTGGCACATGCGGGGGCGTGCCGCCGCAACTTCCGTGTCCTCTGTCGACACCGGTCCGGTGGTCGCTCCTGTCGCCGGCGTAACCGAACGCGTCACTCTATTTGTTGCCTACGATGACCTCGGCATATTGCGTCCCCAGCCGGCGCAGATTTCTATGCCTTCAGTCCGCCAGCAGCGCGCCGAAGAGGTGCTACGCGCCCTGATCGCTGTTTATCTCGAAAAAACTTCACCTCACTCGCTACCCCCCGGCTCTGCCATTCGTAGTGTCTATCTGGTCGATCCCGGTCTGGCCGTCATCGACGTCAATGCCGCCTTCGCCGACGGCCATCGCTCCGGTGTGCTAGCCGAAGAACTTTCGGTTGCCTCTCTCATCGAAACACTTTCCGCTAATATTTCGGGCATCGTGAAAGTGAAAATCCTGGTGGAAGGTAAACCGCGAGATACGTTGGCCGGGCACGCGGATTTATCCAGTTTGTTCGACGTCTCCGCCATCAACCAACTAACGTCGCAGCTTCAATCGACGCAGTGAGCAGTTCCGCAAGGACTGCAGCCATAACTTTCAGTAGCAGTTCTTTGGTCACCCCTTAGGGACTACGGCGCAGCGCCTCACCTGCTCCAGTCACCCGGGCTGGGACTTCGGGACTGGGTTAGGCAGCCCGAATGTCACCAATCTGGTGAACAACGGGCGGTAGCAATTGCCTCATGAGCTTGCGCGGAACGCTGCTTGAAATCGAGTCTTCATGATGCGTTCCGCGTGAGCTTCATTCCGCCACTTATTGAGGACATCTCGGCTGTCTCCTCGACCTGAACCGGCATGGATCAGCGATGGTATAGTGGTATGACTGCAATGATTTCCCGTTAATTCCGGTCCAGGAAGACAATAAGGGCGAACCGCTTTCTAAAGAATTCCTATCTTCATTTCCGAAGGACGACTCCTCATGGCCATTGCCACGATCAATCCTGCGACCGGTGAAACCCTCCGCACCTTTCAACCCCTTTCCAACGACGAGATCGAGCAAAGACTTCAACTCGCGGTAAGAACCTTTCACGCCGAGCGCAAGACTTCCTTTGCCGAGCGCGCCCGCCGGATGGTGAAGGCCGCCGAGATTCTCGAGCGCGACAAAGCCAAGTTTGCCCATCTCATGACGCTCGAAATGGGCAAGCCGTACAAAGCCGCCGTCGCCGAAGCGGTGAAGTGCACCACAGCGTGCCGCTACTATGCGGAGAACGCCGAAAAGATTCTTAGCGACGAAGTTGTCGAAACCGGCGCCCCCATCGGGACCAAGAAGAGCTTTATCCGTTACCGTCCCATCGGTCCCATCCTCGCGGTCATGCCGTGGAACTTCCCTTTCTGGCAGGTGATTCGCTTTGCTGCTCCTGCGCTCATGGCTGGCAATGTCGGACTTCTCAAGCACGCCTCGAACGTTCCCCAGTGCGCCCTTGCGATTGAACAGATTTTTCTCGAAGCGGGATTTCCGGCTGGCGCTTTTCAGACGCTGCTCATCGGCTCGCAGCAAGTGGAGGCGATTCTCAACGACCCGAGAGTCGTCGCCGCAACACTCACCGGCAGCGAACAGGCCGGTATCGAAGTTGGAGTCGCCGCCGCCAAGCGCATTAAGAAAGTCGTCTTGGAACTCGGTGGCAGTGACCCTTTCATCGTCATGCCCAGCGCTGATCTTGATGCCGCTGTCGCCACTGCCGTCGAGGCGCGCGTCATCAACAACGGGCAATCCTGCATCGCCGCCAAACGTTTCATCGTCCACGAATCCATTGCCGCCGGCTTCGAAAAGAAGTTCGTGGATCGTATGAAGAATCTGCGCATCGGCGATCCCTTTGACGAGAAGACCGAACTCGGCCCGCTCGCCACCGCCAGCGCGGTCAAAGACCTCGATGCCGATGTGCAGAAAACCGTGAAAGCCGGAGCCCAACTCCTGACTGGCGGCCACAAACTTGACCGTCCCGGCAACTATTACGCTCCTACGGTTCTCACCAACATCCCGAAGGAATCTCCTGCCTACCGCGAAGAATTCTTCGGCCCCGTGGCCTCGCTGTTCCGCGTCAAGGATATCGACGAAGCCATCAGCCTCGCCAACGACAGCCGCTTCGGCCTCGGCGCCAGCGCCTGGACCAGCGACGACCGCGAGCGCGAGCGCTTCATCAACGAACTCGAGTCCGGCATGGTCTTCATCAATAAAATGGTCGCCTCCGACCCGCGCATCCCCTTCGGCGGCGTAAAAAGTTCGGGCCATGGCCGCGAGCTCGCAACCAACGGCATCCGCGAATTCATGAATATCAAAACCGTGTGGATCGCGTAGAAGGCAAGAAGAAACGAATCCCGGGGGGACAGCCGCCGCCTCGCCGGCTCTCCAGATCTTTCCTGCGATCTTCCGCGTCCATTGGGGTCCGGGTTCTACCGTTTAGCCTACCGACTAGCAATCCAATGGACAAATCCGTTTATACGCAGTTAATAACACTACTTGAGGAATGGATGAAAAAAGCAATATCAGCCGCTGACGCCAACCGGAGATTCTCCCCGCTCCTCAGAGACGTCCGCGAAGGGCAAAGCTACGTCGTGACCGAGCCACCGAAGACCGGTCGCGAGCATCGCTCCCGTCAACCAGCAGACCGCTTAACAGCGGCGCGCGTTCGCAACTCCTTGCTGAAGCGCCTGCGCCACGAGCCGGCCGTAGACATTGGCCGATGGAAAAGAGATGCATTGTATATGAGTGCTGCCCGGGACCAAAGATGAGGCTCGCGCTCGATACCAATCTCCTGGCTTATGCCGAGGGATTGAGCGGCTCTTCCCAAAAGAAGTTGGCGGTAGAAATTATCGAAAAGCTGCCGCCCGATAGCACACTTCTTCCGGTACAGGTACTCGGAGAACTCTTCCATGTACTTGTCCGCAAAGCCAAACGTCCACCCGATCGCGTACGGGCCGCAATCTTAAGCCGGCAGGATTCTTTTCCGCTGATTGAGACCTCCCCCACAGTCCTGCTCGCCGCAGCCGATCTAGCCATCGACCACCACCTCACCATGTGGGACGCCATTATGTTCTCCGCCGCTGCGGCTGCCGGAGGCCGCCTCTTGCTCTCTGAGGATTTGCCATCCGGTTTCACCTGGAGCGGAGTAACGGTTGCGAATCCGTTCGCCCCTGTAAGACACGAACTGCTAACCGCATTACTCGGAACTTGACCCGCGGATCAGGCTTCAAACCTCTACTGCCGCAGCGTCAACCCGCTCAAAATCCCTTGCTGCCTCGCGATCAGCGCCTGCACGCCCTGCCGCGCGAACGCCATCAGCTTCGCGAATTGCGCCTCATCGAACGCTTGCCGCTCCGCCGTCGCCTGCACTTCCACCATCTTGTGTCCCGCCGTCATCACAAAATTCATGTCCACATCGGCGCGCGAGTCTTCTTCATAACAGAGGTCGAGCAGAACTTCTCCGTCCACAATTCCCACACTTACTGCTGCCACAAAATCCCTCAGCGGAACCGAAGTCAACGTCCCGGCCTCCACCAACTTTTCCAGCGCCAGCCCCAGCGCCACAAACGCTCCCGTAATCGACGCTGTCCGCGTCCCGCCATCCGCCTGAATCACATCGCAGTCAATCCAGATCGTGCGCTCCCCCAGCCGCGTCAAATCCGTGACGGCGCGCAACGACCGCCCAATCAGCCGCTGGATCTCATGCGTCCTCCCGCTCTGCCTTCCCTTCGCCACTTCCCGCGACGTCCTGGTCAGCGTCGCCCGCGGGATCATCGCATACTCGCTCGAAATCCATCCCTTGCCCGTATTCCGCATAAACTGCGGCACGGTCTCTTCGATGGATGCGGTACAAATCACCCGCGTATTTCCCACCTCGATCAGCACCGATCCTTCCGCAGTGGTAATAAAGTCCGGAGTGAGGATCACGGGCCGCAATTGATCCACAACGCGATTATCCGATCGATAGAACATAAGCGAGGATTGTAAACGATGGGGTGTGCACACCCTGACTTCCCCCAGACCTGCTGCCTTGCAGCACGATTTGATCTTGGTTGGCGCAGCGCTTCAGCGCAGCGATAAGAACCTGCGTTCTTTGCGACGCAATAACCGCGCGTTCGCCTCGCTTCCTTATCAACCCACCCCGTGGAGAGTTCTCCTCCATCTCTCCGCCGCGTTACACTCTTAACGTCAGAAGTCTGATCACTGGACACACTGGCCACTGAACACTAATCGCTAATCGCTGACCCAAGGCCCCATGCCAACCCTGATCCCGCAACCTACCCGCATCCCATCCGCCGGCAACAAACCCAAGCTCATCGACGAATACATCGGGCGCGTCAACTCTCAAACCGCTTCCACCAGCATCGCCCACATGCATAGCCCCGCCGGATGGCTGGAGCCTGGCCAAACTCCTGCGTTCGACGAGTTCAGCGTGGTTCTCAAGGGCACTCTCCGCGTCGAACACAAGAACGGATCTCTCGAGGTTGCCGCCGGGCAAGCGGTCATCGCCCACGCCGGTGAATGGATCCGCTACTCCACTCCTCACGAAGGCGGAGCCGAGTACATCGCTGTCTGCCTCCCCGCTTTTTCCCTGGAGACCGTCCATCGCGACGAATAGTTCCGGCACCCAATGGGGGAGGGCCGCCCTCGCCGGTCCCGTCCAGCACAGCTCGGCGGCTTTCAATTCGATAGAATCAAACTCATGCCCAACCGCTCCGTAGCAGTCTTCGACCTCGGCGGCGTACTCATCGATTGGAACCCTCGCTATCTATACCGGAAGCTCTTCAACGGAGACGACGCCGCCATGGAGCATTTCCTCACCACGGTCTGCACTCCGGCTTGGAACTCAAAGCAAGATGCCGGACGCTCCTTTGCCGAAGCCTGCGCCTCTCTGAAGTTGGAGCATCCCACGCACTCCGATCTGATCGACGCCTGGTTCCATCGCCAGGCAGAGATGCTCACTGGCCCTATCCCTGGCACCGTGGACATTCTCGCGGAATTAAGAGCTCGCGGCGTTCCTCTTTACGCCCTCAGCAACTGGTCTGCGGAAACTTTTCCTCTATCCCTGAAGAGATTCGAATTCTTACATTGGTTCGATGGGATTCTGCTCTCGGGCGAAGTCCGTCTACTCAAACCCGACCCGCGCATCTTTGAGCTTTTCTTTGAAACTCATTCTGTCGACCCTGCCGATACTGTTTACGTCGACGACCTGAAACCAAACGTAGACGCCGCCACCTCTCTTGGCATGCACGGCATCCTCTTCACCGATCCTCAGGCGCTTCGCATCGAACTCGAGAAGCTGGGCCTGTTGGATCCGGTTGCCCAAATTGACCACGCCGCCGCTTGGGTATCCGATCTCGAGCGCGCCCGCGCCTTCTACGAACGTTGGTTCAAAGCCAGCTCAAGCCCCGTGTACTCAAGTACAAACCGCGACTTCAAATCGTACTTTTTATCGCTTGGTTCCGGCGCTCGTCTCGAACTGATGGCGTCGCGTGGCGAATCTGCCAGACCCGCACATCTCGCCATTTCTCTCGGCTCGCGCGAAGCGGTGGATCGTTTGGTGAAAGAGATGGAGACCGACGGAGTGCGCATCGTGAGCCAGCCCAGGCTAACGGGAGACGGATATTACGAAGCCTTGATCGCCGATACTGAAGGCAATCTTCTGGAGATCACAGCCTAAGATTTCCATGACCTTGCTCGTGCCCAGAAAGGGTGCTCAATCCTTCAGTTTTATCGAGGGTTCAGCCTTTGATGTCAGCATTCTCACTCGGTCAATCGCGCCTCAACCTCACACCCAGTTTCTTTTCTTTCGTCGACGTTTTCTCAGCAACTCCTCGCGCTTCCGGCGCCACCGCACCCACACTCTTTCCCAGCGACGCCGCTATCGCCTCCTCCACCGCCCGCAACTCGTTCTTCTTCCCTAATCTTCTCGCCCGTTTACTCATACGCTCATCATGTCACACTGCGGCTATGCCGATGTAAAACGCTAAAACTCCTTCCTACTCCCACTCAATCGTTCCCGGCGGCTTCGAGGTAATGTCGTACACAACGCGATTGACGCCTTTCACTTCATTTACAATCCGCGTAGAAATATTCTTCAGCACTTCATGAGGCAGCGGAACCCAATCCGCCGTCATTCCGTCCTCCGAGCTCACCGCCCGCACCGCGCATGTATACGCATATGTCCGCATATCGCCCATCACACCCACCGACATTACCGGCAACAGCACGGCGAACGATTGCCATATTTTCGTATACAGCCCGGCGCTCTTGATCTCGCTCACCACAATGTCGTCGCACCCCCGCAGCAAAGTCAGGCGCTCCGGTGTCACCTCGCCAAGAACGCGCACCGCCAACCCGGGCCCTGGAAACGGTTGCCGCTGCAAAATCTCCTCCGGCACCCCCAGATCACGACCGATCTTGCGGACTTCATCTTTGAACAAGTCTTTCAGCGGCTCGATCAATTTCAACTTCATTTTCTCCGGCAGCCCGCCCACATTGTGATGCGACTTGATTACCTGCGATGGTCCCCGCACCGATCGCGATTCAATCACGTCCGGATAAAGTGTTCCTTGCACCAGCCACTTGACCTGACCTTCTTCCTTCTCAATGCGGCGGCCTTCCCGCTCAAACACCCTGATGAACTCGTTGCCGATGATTTTGCGCTTCTTCTCCGGATCACTCACGCCTTTCAGCTTGCCGAGAAAGCGCTCGGTGGCATCGACGGCATCAAGGTGCAATCCCAGCTTGTCGTGCAACATCTTCTGGACTTTTTCGAACTCATTCTTGCGCAGGACTCCATTGTTCACAAAGATGCACGTCAGCCTCGACTTGCCCTTCGAGTCGCGCAAAGCTCGATCGACGAGGACCGCCGCAACCGACGAATCCACTCCCCCCGAAAGCGCGCAGATCGCCCGTCCACTACCCACTTGTCTGCTGACGTGTTCCACGGTGGAATCAATAAAGTGCTGCGGCGTCCACGTCGGTTTCGCGCCACAAATCTCGAACACAAAATTGCGAAGAATCTCAGTTCCGTTCCGCGTGTGGTGAACCTCAGGATGGAACTGCACCGCGAACCACTTCTTTGGGACGTTCTGGATTCCCGCGACCGCGTGAGCGGTCTTAGCCGTAAGCTCAAATCCTGGCGGCAGCTCCAGAGCCTCATCCCCGTGCGACATCCACACCGCCTGTCGCTTCGCAAGGCCTCGAAACAATATCGACTCGGCGACGATCTCGATCTCAGCGTGCCCGTACTCCCGCTTATCAGCCGGCCGCACCTTTCCGCCCAGCGTGTGCACCATGTACTGCAGCCCATAACAGATGCCAAGCACGGGGATGTCGAGTTCAAACACCCGCGCGTCGGCCGGCGGTGCATCTTTGTCGTATACCGACCACGGCGCTCCGGAAAGCACAATCCCAATCGGTTCGTAGCTCTTCACCTCATCGACTGGGGCCGTGCAGGGAAGCACCACGGAAAAGACATTCTGTTCGCGGATGCGGCGCGCAATGAGCTGCGTGTATTGCGCCCCGAAATCGAGGATAACGATTGATTGATTGGCTAGCGATGGCCTCAGTATGGATCGGTTTTCCACGGATGAGTTTCTCAAATCGGATGCCGCGTGTAAAGCTTTGCACCCCTACATCCTCTACATCCTCTACATTTCTCTACCTTGGGGCTGGGCTCGCAGCAAGCTATGTCTCAAAGGGCTATATTTGGAATATCGCTCAGGATTAATTCCTCGCGATCAATTGTGTTGTCGGGAACGATTCCTGCCGAGTGGAATGGCGGCGGGAGGGCGGACGTTGTGAGCAACGGATCCGGCATATCGGCGATGAAAACGTAGCCAGCGAGACGCGCCATGTAGAGCCAGTCGGCAACTGCGAAATAGGCGAGAATGACGAACATCGCCACTGCAATCACGAGGCGCGACGGCGCGACTCGAATGAAGGCCAGAGGCAGCGATGCGAAAGTGACGGCTACGCTAAAGGCGAACAAGTGAGCCAGGCCCGTCCAAGTGCTCACCACAAACACGGCAGCCATGTGCTTCCGGAAAAAGGCAACCGCCGCGCAAAACGCGCACAGCGCGTCTTCGCCGTCGCGGACAGCGAAGATCCCGGCTAGCGACAACCACCAATTCAAATTCCACCCGGAAATGCCGATCAATGCCGCTAGCCCACAAAACAGAGCGGCCGCCAAGCCCGGTCGCGGGTGAGCATTGGAAGAAATGAACCCGGCAAGAATCGCCGTACCACACAAGGCGAGAATCACTGCGAGGAACACAATCACTCGCAGGAAATTGAGATCGATCAAGGCGCGAATTGTCCGAGGCCCTTCGCGGCCGAATATTCCATTTCTGTCATGGCAAACAATGTCTCCTCGAAAGTATCCGATCAGCGCGCGAACAATTGCCAGGCGACCGATGGAAGCGGCAATGATCCACAACCCAGAAAGCGCCAAGGCCAAAAGCAAGGCGGCCAGCCGACCGCGATTAACGGTGCCCCGCAGCATTTGTGTAATGGCTCGTGCCACGAGCACAGGGTGTCGAGTCGACAGAAGCACCGAGTTAGCCCGGGTTACGGGTATGCTATCGAGATATTCAATAAAACCAAAACTCAACAAGGCAGCGGTGGCTGCCCCAAACGTCCAGCGCCAGGCAATTTCCGCAGACGTGAGCGACGGGCGGCGAAAGGCGGCGCGGAAGCCTTCGATCGTAGGCGATGGCGAGGACATTCACGATGCTTCCGGATTAGGATACCGCACCTTGCTGAAGACGGCGATTCGACTCTGAAGATTCACCGCCGAGGTGCGATCAAGAAACTTTACATATATCGTGCAACGATATGTGCATCCCGCCCTGGCGAGTGAGCCTCTGTTCAAGAAAGTACCGAGAATAAGCTCTCGGAGAGTACAGAGGTGAAATGATTACCATACTTCGCTTCATTCGCTGCGGTAGCGCTGGTGCTCTCATGGAGCGCCTTCGCAAAAGACAGCCATTCTGCAAACTTCACTCTATCTGACAGCGTGCAAGTTGGTACTGCACCGCTTTCTCCGGGAAACGACAAGGCCGAGTGGACGGGGCCGGCGGACAAGCTAACGGTCAACATCATGAGGCATGGCAAGACTGTCGCCACCACGCAGGGGAAGACGCAAGATTTGCCGAAACCTCCCTTGTATGACGCGGTTGTGACGAAGACCGCTCCCCACGATACGAAAGTGCGGGGTGAAATTGAGTTCAGGAATCGCACCGAGGCCTTGGCGCTGTCCGGAGAATAAAACGATCTCAGCATTCACTCGAAGCCGGTCTGCGATGCGCGGCCCGTTTTTCTTTTCTCGTCCCACGCGATCGTGCCCTACTGGATAACGATATTTACAAGCGTGCCGGGCACAACAATCCTTTTGAGAATCTGTCTGCCGGCGATAAGCGATTTCACTTTTTCGTCGGCGAGAGCAACTTCAAGAATGGTGGACTCGGAGGCATCGGCGGCCACCACGATGCGGCTCCGTAATTTGCCGTTAACCTGCACGGGAATTTCGAGTTCGTCTTCCTTGGCGAGCGTCGCGTCATACTTTGGCCACGCAGCTTTGAGCAGACCTCCCTTTTCACCGAGCATCTCCCAGAGTTCATGGGCGAGATATGGCGCAAATGGAGCGAGCAGGAGAACGAGGTCGTGCTGAACTTCAGCCAGGAGCGCCGCTGACGTGCTGCTTTTGGTCGGAGATCCAGCCGTTGCGCCTTCCTCGTAGGCGTAAAGAGCGTTCACCAGTTCCATGATGGCCGAGATGCAGGTATTGAAGTGCCAGCGGCCCTGGAAGTCATCACTGACGCGCTTTATGGTCTGGTGGAGCTTTCGCTGAAGCTGGCGTTCTGCGGGCGAGACCGACATCGTGAGCGACGTTTCTGCGGATGAGAACGAAGCATTGCCGACATTCTTCGTGACGACGCGATACACCTTGCCCAAAAACCTTTGGATGCCTGCGATGCCGGAGTCTTGCCAGTCCAGGTCGCGGTCGGGTGGAGCTGCGAATAAGCTGTAGAGGCGCGCGGCGTCGGCGCCGTAGCGTGCGACCATTTCGTCGGGGCTGACAACGTTACCCAGGCTCTTCGACATCTTTGCCCCGTCTTTGATGACCATGCCTTGCGTGAAAAGGCGTTCGGCAGGTTCATCGTTGCTGACGAGGCCGAGGTCGCGCATGAACTTGGTCCAGAAGCGCGAGTAGATCAAGTGCAAGATAGCGTGCTCGACACCGCCGATGTACTGATCAATGGGGAACCAATATTGCGCGGTCTTCGACTCGAACGGTGCGTGCTCATTTTGCGCATCGGTGTAGCGGTAAAAATACCAGGACGAATCGACGAAGGTATCCATGGTATCGGTTTCGCGACGAGCAGGCCCGCCGCACTTGGGACAAGTGGCGTTAACGAACTCGGGAATCCTCCCGAGCGGTGATCCACCAGCGAGAGTGATGTCAACATTCTCCGGCAAAATTACCGGCAAGTCCTTTTCCGGCACGGGAACGATGCCATCGTTTTCGCAATAAAGCACGGGGATCGGTGTTCCCCAATAGCGCTGCCGCGAGATTCCCCAATCTTTGAGACGATAAGTAACGGTGCCTTTGCCGATGCCTTTTTCTTCCGCGTGCGCGGACATTCTCTTGATCGCTTCGGCACACTCCAGGCCGCTATATGGGCCAGAATTGATCAACATGCCTTCGTGACCGATGAAAGGAAGGGGCGGCTCGGTGACGGTTTCCTCCGGATCATTGGAAATAGGAAGAACAACCAAGCGGATTTCGAGTTTATATTTTCTCGCGAACTCGTAATCGCGCTCGTCGTGGGCGGGCACGCTCATGATCGCACCCGTGCCGTAATCCATGAGGATGTAATTGGCCACCCAGATGGGAATCTTTTCTTTGTTGAAGGGATTGATGGCATATCGGCCGGCGGGGACACCATGTTTTTCAATTTCGCCGATGCCTCCTGCTTCTCTGGCTTTGCTCTGTTCGGCGATCAATTGATCGACTTTGGCCCGCAAGTCGGGATTGGAGGCAGCGAGATCGGCAACGATGGGATGCTGGGGCGCGAGCTGCACCGAGGTCGCGCCGAAGATGGTATCGACGCGAGTGGTGAAGACGCTGATCGTCCCGCCGGCGGGGCCGAATCCGCTGCGATCTTCCGGGTAGTCGACCTTGAAATCGACGAGCGCACCTTCGCTGCGGCCGATCCAGTTCCGCTGCATGGTGCGAACCTTTTCCGGCCAGCCGCCAAGCTTTTCGAGATCGCGCAAGAGTTCGTCCGCATACTTTGTGATGCGCAAAAACCATTGTTCGAGTTCGCGCTGCTCGACAACGGTACCTTCATGGCGCCAGCAACGTCCATTTACGACTTGCTCGTTGGCGAGCACAGTGCAGCATTTCGGGCACCAGTTGACCTTGCTTTTCTTGCGATACGCCAAGCCCTTTTCGTAGAACTTGAGAAAGAACCACTGATTCCAGCGGTAATAATCGGGCAGGCAGGTTGTGACTTCGCGCGACCAGTCGTAGGCGAAGCCGAGACGATTCATCTGCGCCTTCATTTTGGCGATGTTGCCGAGCGTCCACTGGCGTGGCGGAGTGTTGTTCTGGATTGCGGCATTCTCCGCGGGAAGGCCGAAGGAATCCCATCCCATAGGATGAAGAACGTTGTAGCCGTTCATCCACCTATAGCGGGCAAGCGCGTCGCCAATCGAATAGTTGCGCACGTGTCCCATGTGGAGCGCGCCGGAGGGATAGGGCAACATCTCGAGGACGTAGTATTTCTTCTTGCTGGAGTCCGCTGGATCGGCAGCATAGAGCTGAGGATCGCTCTGCCAGCGTTCAAACCATTTGGTTTCGACGCGCTGCGGCTGATAGCGGCCTTCATCGCGGTCGGCGCGATCATTCCGGGGACCGACGCCAGTGGTGGCTGCTTCGACCTGCATTTTGTCTTGCTGCGGCATAAGGGGATTGTCGCCAGTTGCGGGTAAACCTTAGATTTTACAATGAGGCGGTAAAATCGTGTATCGAGATCGGCCAACGGCGCGACGACCCCAGGCTTTCATTCTGAAGATCGCGATCACAACACTCCCGCATGGCTGAGAGGAGGTGAATCATGAGCCGAGCCAGAATACAGCCAAGGAGCAAGGAGAAGACACGGTCGGAGTCAAGCTACGAGATTCTTGAGCGCCCGGATATTTCTGCGGTCGTCGCCAGGCTTGGCGATAGGAGTCTCGGCGATGAAAGCGGCATGAGCGAGCCTCAGATCGTTGAGCAGGACGCGAAACGGCCGAAGTCCGATGGTTCCCTTTCCGATTTGCTCGTGACGGTCGAGCTTCGATCCACGGGGAGCTTTGGCGTCGTTGCAGTGGACAACCCTGACGTTGTTCAATCCGATCGTCGTGTCGAGATGCAGGAGCGTCTGGTAGATGCCTTCTTCGGTAACAATATCGTATCCGGCGACGTGGGTGTGACAGGTATCGATGCAGGCTGCGATCGGTACCACACCGCGAAGGCGGTCGATGACTTCAGCAACTTGCTCGAAGCTGCCTCCAAGGGAGAATTCAGCGCCGGCGGTATTTTCGATCAGGATGGTGAGGCCTGCTTTTGCAAGATCGAGGCCCTGGGAGGAGGCGGCGATCGCGGCGGCGGTCTGCAGCAGGCCGACTTCGCGGTCGGAGCCTCGGAATGAGCCGGGATGAAGAACGAGGTAATCGGCGCAGACGGTGAGGGCACGCTCGATTTCGCCGCGGAAAGCTTCGATGGATTTCTTGAGGAATAGTTGGTTGGTGCCGGCCAGATTGACTAGGTAGTTCGTGTGGATGACGAGCGGCTTGAGATCGTAGCTGGCGCGCAGTCGCAGCATTTCCTCGCAGAGTGGACGGCCGAGTTCGCAGGGCGCCCACTGGCGCGGGCTGGAAGAAAAAATCTGCAGCGTGTTGCAGCCAAGGCGGTAGGCGCGCTCGGCGGCGTTGTGGATTCCTCCGGCCGTGGAAGTGTGAATGCCGATGCGGCGGGAACTGAGGCGGGGCGGGCGTTTGGGCCCTGGACGGGCAATGATGTCTTGCTCGCGGGCCATGGAGCGGGGCATCAGGACAGTATAAAGGCTCCCTCGCTTGCTCAGCGGCCCTTCGGCTTCGCTTAGAGCAGGCTTGCGAAAGCGTCCCTTCCCAACCGACTACGCCACTGCTTAGCTCATCGTAATTACTGCGCGGAAGCGGACTTTGCCTTCGGCAACGCGGTCATAAGCTTTGCCGATGTCGTCGAGTTTGTAGGTTTCGGCGACGACTTTTACTTTTCCTTTGGCGGCATAATCGAGCGCTTCATAGAGGTACTCGGGTCCATTCTGGCTGGAACCAAGAATGCGGACACGATTCAACACCATACCCATGTTGAAGTCCAGTGGTTCGTTCGATACGCCCATCACCACAACCCTCCCATCCGGGCGCACGCCTTGCGCGGCCTCTTCCGTGGCAGCCCATGAGTTCGAGGTTCCGAGCAGCACGTCCGCACCACCTGAGGCTAGCAGTTTGGCGCCATTCTCTACGACGTCATCGGCGCCCAGCTGGCGAATCATTTTCTCCTTGTCTTTCGACTTGGTAACGGCGATGGTCTCAAAGCCGGCAGCCTTGGCGTACTGCAGCGCCAGGTGGCCGAGTCCTCCAATACCAACCACGGCAATTCGCTCGTGCGGCTTGGGATCGGCCAGGCGCAAACCGCTCCATACGGTGTAGCCAGCGCAGAAAATCGCCGCGGCCTGCTCGTAACTCAGAGCATCCGGAATCAGCATGGTGGCATCGGCATAAGCCAACATGTACTCGGCGTGGCCGCCCTGCAGTCCAAGGCCAGTCGACGTGGCATTCTGGCATAACTCCTTCTTGCCGCGCAGGCACCACTCGCAGCGCCCACAGCCGCGTTGTACCCAGCCCACGCCGACCCGGTCGCCTAGCTTGCGCGAAGTAACTCCCGCACCGACTTCCACGATCTTGCCCACCGGTTCGTGGCCGAATACGTGGGGAAACTCAACTGGGATCATGCCATGGGTGAGGTGTACGTCGGTGTAGCAGAGGCCGCTGGCGTGAATTTTGATAACGACTTGATTGGGGCCGGCCTCGGGGATCTGCCACTCCCTTACTTCCCACTTGCCGTTTACACAGGGAACGACTGCTGCTTTCATGAAAGGATCCCTCGGAACTTTTATGATTGCAAGGTTGGATGCGGAAGCCTTGGATGGGATGCAGAAATGGCTGCTGGGTTTGCGGTGCAGCAGGCGGCAACGGTAGACTTGGTAGGCTGGCTGCACCCTAGCGGCAAGCGAGAGCTAGTCGACCTTCGCTCGACATGGACAGCCGGGAGCTTTGCCCTGAGCTTGTCGAAGGGCGGCTGTCCCACATAGCTCTCGTTAAGAGGAAAATATGCTAGTCGTCATGAAGGCGCACGCTACCGATGAACAGGTACGCGGCGTCTGCGAAAAAATTGAGAAGCTAGGTTATCGCGCGCATGCCATGCCGGGTGCGCAGCGAACCGCGATCGGCATTACCGGCAACAAGGGCGAGGTGGAGCAAGGCACGCTCGACGAGATGCCGGGCGTGCAGGAAGTGATTAAGGTTTCCAAACCCTACAAGCTGGTGAGCCGCGATATCAAGGAAGACAACACGGTGATCCGCTTTGCGGGAACGGCTGCGACCATTGGTGGCGCAGGGCTGGCAATTGTCGCCGGACCATGCGCTATCGAGAGTCGGGAGCAGGCATTTGCCGTGGCCGAGCGTGTGCATCGCGCGGGCGCCCAGTTCTTTCGGGGCGGAGCTTACAAGCCGCGGACCTCTCCATATTCGTTTCAGGGGCTGGGCGAAGAGGGGCTGCAAATCATGGGGGAGATTCGCCGGCAGTACGGGATGAAGATTATCACGGAAGCGATTGATAACGAATCGCTTGACTTGGTGGAAGAGTATGCCGATGTGATTCAGATTGGGGCGCGGAATATGCAGAATTTCTCGCTGCTGAAGCGCGCTGGACGGGCGAAGAAGCCAGTGCTGCTCAAGCGCGGCATGTCGGCGACGCTCGAAGAATTTCTGATGGCGGCGGAATACATTTTGAGTGAGGGTAATTACAACGTGGCGCTGTGCGAGCGCGGCGTGCGTACGTTTGCCGACCACACTCGCAACACACTGGACCTAAGTTTGATACCTGCCGTGCAGCGATTGAGTCATCTGCCGATTTTAGTTGACCCCAGTCACGGCACCGGCAAGCGGAATAAAGTTACCCCCCTATCGCGGGCAGCGGTGGCTGTGGGCGCGGATGGATTGATGGTGGAAGTGCATAATCAGCCGGATCAGGCTATGTCAGATGGTCCACAGTCGCTGTTTCCCGATCAGTTCGATGAGTTGATGACGCAGGTGCGTCAAATCGCGGCGGTGGTGGGGAAGACGGTGCCCGCGATCGGGGTTAGGGAGACGGTGGGGGTGAAGTAGAAGCGAGTCTCCGATACAAATTGAAGGGCCAACACAGTATGAGTAAAGCGCTGCTCGGAGCGCTCTTGATTCTTGCCTGCAGTTCGATTCTCCAATCTTTCGCTGTGTGCAAAGAACTGTAAAGTTGGTGGCGGTTTTTGGGGAACTGAGCCAAGCTATGTGGACGGACAAGTCCCGCCCAGGGCCATAAAGGCGCGAGCTTGCGGCCAAAGTTCCTGGCAGAGTCTCTGGTTGCTTGGGCGCGCAAAGGATCTTTCGACTTCGTGGATGCCTGGCTGCGCGACGCATCCACTCCGCTTGAGACGACAGAGTTTCAGGTGGATGCGCGGCTTAGCGAGAGGCTGGTTATGTTTCCAAGAGCAAGTGCTGGTTCAAGAGCAAAGACCATGGTTTTGGGAGCAGCGCTCCTCGCCTGCCCGTGCGGATTGTTTGCCCAACACGGCGGAGGCGGTGGACATATCGGGGGTACTGCGGCAGGTGGTAGCGGCTTAAGCGGAGGCAACCGTGCGACCGGCATCGAAACGAAAGACGACCTCAGAACCTTTCACGAGATCATGGCGGTGCAAGCAACCCGTGAACAGAAAGCCGCGTATGCAGTAATGGTGAAAAGTACCGCGGCGGCGGGCGCGGAGTTGCAGAGCCTTGAGGAGCAACTTGGCAGAGAAAAAAATGCATCCGCCGGTGCCGGCCGGGATAAGACGTTTGACGACGCAATCGAAACGGCGCGCACTCTGAACAAGAAATTCCTGGGGGGATTCTCCGAAGAACAGAAGTCCGGACTGAAGGAAATCACGAAAAGGCTGATCAAGACGGACGCCGAACTGGGGCAGCTGGCGAGCGGACTAGATCAGGAAGTGGAGGCAAACGCAGCGAGTTCTCAGATGATAAGTTGGGCGCAGAACTTGGGGCGCGCGCTCGCCAGCTTCCAACACGCACAGGTTGATCTTGGCGAGGAGATGAGCATCACCGCATCCGACAATAGCCAGGAATCCACCTTCAATATTCCAGCGGTGAAGAACGCAGTCAGTGTTGCCCATCAGAAGATCGCAATTACCACCTCTGGAGTGGTTTCCAAGGGCCAGGTCCAAGATGGAGAAAACACATTCGCAGTACGGTTGAGCACAGATATGTCGGACCTTCAACTCATGATTGCGGATGTCATGCGGGCTGCTCTCAATCGAACAGACCGGTGTGGCGAGCGGATCGAGGTCCGGACCGCAGCGCTTACTCCGCAGGCGCCGGCGGGTACGGTACATGCGCAGCTGCACTATGAGCGTTGGAGGTGCGGCACAATGTTTGGCCGGGAAAGCATGGACGAACTTGTGGAAGGCAACGGTACCATCGAGGTGAAGCTCATGCCTGCCGTCGCAGAAGATGGCACACTGCGATTTGCGGCGCAGATCGGACGAGTCGATGCCGACGGACTTCTCGGCGAATCGCTCCGCTCCGGCGCATTGGGGGAGATGTTGCGCGACGAGATCACCGAATCAGTGCTGTCCGTTCTCCGCCAGGGCGAAGACTTCAAAGCGGCGCTGCCCGCGGGTACTCGGCGCTACGCGACGCTGCAGCGGGCGCAGTTTGAGGGTACCGGTTCCGGCAGGTTGAACATGCTGCTGGATGGAGAAATCCGGGTCTCCAATGAGAACCTGGCAGCTTTGACCAGTGAACTAAAGGAACAATCATCGCGGTCGCTGGAGCGATCGTCAGCGCGACCCGAACTGATGTCGCGCTGATCTTCCCTTAAACTGCCGCTAGGAAACATTGCTCTCTGGTAATCTTATTTCTCCCGAAATTTCTCCTGGGAAGCACCTTCATCTTGCGAAAAATCCTATTCCTACTTGTTCTTATGCCGCTGCTCGGTGCGGCCGGGTGGTGGTATTTCCGCGAACAGCCTTTGCCGGATTACGGGCCAGCCTATCGCGAGTATGCTTACATCACGAACGGCAAAAGCAATACAGTCAGCGTGATTGATCTGCGCACCTTTGAGCTGGCAAAGACGATCGCGGTCGGGATGGAGCCGACTGGAATTGCCGCGAACCGAAAAAAAAATGAAGTTTACGTGGTCAATTCGGGATCGAACAATATCAGCGTCATTGATGCCGAGAAGAATGCGGTGGTGGCCACGATCGGTGTTCAGGGACGGCCGTATTTCATCGATGTCTCCGTAGACGGCAAACGGGCCTATGTAGCGAATACAGCGTCCGCAAATGTTTCGGTCATCGACTTGGAAAAACGCACCGTGCTGGGGAACGTGAGGGTGGGGATGGCTCCGGGACTGGCGCGAGTCTCGCCAGACGGGGCTACCGTCGTGGTATCGAATCGCGGGGACAACACGGTCTCGTTGCTGGATACGAAATTGTTGCGAGTACGGGCAATACTGCCGGTGTGCCAGCAGCCCGAAGATATTGCGATTCTGCAGGACTCGAGTAAAGCCTTCGTCGCCTGTTCGGGATCGTCCCAGGTGGCCTCGATCGCGCTCGCCGCGAGCCCGGAAAAAGGCGGCGATCCGACGAGTGACCGGGTGCTGGCGTTGTTGGATGTAGGACGAACACCGGTGCATCTGGCCCTGAAGCCGGACAGCGGTGAGTTGGTCGTGTGCGATTTTGATTCTGATAGCATCTCGTTCATCGAAACAGCAAATGATGAAGTGGGTAGCAGCGCAACGGTGGGGCAGCATCCCGCGCGCGCGCTGGTTACACGTGACAACTCGCGGCTTTATGTCAGCAATTTCGGCTCCAATAGTATTGCGGTTTACGACATTGACGTGGGACGGAGGATTGCGACCATCGAGGTGGGAAGCCGTCCCGAGGAGTTGGCCTTGTCGCAGGACGAAAGATATTTGCTGGTACTGGACACGGAGGCCGGCGACGTGACCGTGATCCAGAGGCGCTCGGCGCGAAAGTTGGAGCCGACCGAATATTCCCTGCTGACCATGATTCCCGTGGGCGTGCAGCCCAACGGAATCGTGGTGAAGTCGTTTCGGGTGGATGGTCCAAGAATGAATCGCACAGCGGCGAGATAAATGGACTCTCGCACCCTCAACGCTGACCTAGACAGATGCCTGCCTGGCGCAGAATTTATCTAGAGCCGCCGTGAGATCAGCCGCAATGGCTGGGGCTTCGCGTGATTCGATATCGCGGCGCGGCATCATGTACGCAAGTTGGCCGTCGCGAAGGATCGCGATGGAGGGAGAGGAAGGCGGCTGTCCGGTGAAATAGCTGCGAGCGCGATCGGTGGCCTCCATATCTTGTCCCGCAAATACCGTAAATGCTCTGTCGGGATGAGTGGCCTTCTCGAGCGCCATCCGGACGGCCGGGCGCATCCGGCCAGCGGCGCATCCACAGATGGAGTTCACGATTACGAGCGCGGTTCCCGTCCGTGTTTTCAGCGCGGCGTCAACGGCTTCGCCCGTGCGCAGTTCTTCGATGCCTAACCGGGTTAGTTCTTCACGCATCGGAATCACCATGATTTCCGGATACATTTCTACACTCCTCGGGTCTTGAAATAAGTCGAGAAAAGAATACCTGTGTCTTCATTCTAACCCAAAGGGTTACACATTCCGCGGTCCTCGCGAGGGCATCATGGTTGCCAGGGTATCCGAAGGCGTGGGCGAGTAGAATTCTCGACAAGTTCCTTGGCGATACGGCAACTCAGAGTGTCGTCTCGGCGATCCAAAGGTCGACTCGATTCTCATCAGCGTTCTTAAGTCTTGCGGGACCAAAATCAGAGGAAGAACAATCACCCCTGAATAGCAAGTCGCGATTTCTGAGCTCTTGGTTCGTGGCCGCGACGTCAGGGTGCTCCGTGATGGGCATGGCGTGCGCCCATCATCACGACTATCGCGTCTATGACCCCTATTACAGCGACTACCACGTCTGGAACAACGACGAGGTGGTTTACGACCGCACATGGGCAGGGGAGAACCACCGCGACCCCGATCGCGACTTCCGCAGGCTGCCCCCTGGCGAACAAAAGGAATGCTGGACATGGCGGCACAGCCACGGGGATCAGGACCATCACTAGATAGCCAGCCTCTCGTCAAGCGGGCGGGCAACCTCAGCTCGCCTGCTTGATAAATCCGCGACCGCCCGGTTGCGGATTTCGATCTCAGCACCTCCTGGATATGTTCTAATGCTGGCTCTCGCCTCATGAGGGAAGATATATGCGGAACTTGCGCTGCTACTTATTCGCAATCACCACTTTTTTCATCGCTTCCGCCCTTTCGATCTGGGCACAGACCGCCCCGCCTCCCGACCTGGATTCTCACGTCAGCAATTCGATGAAGACATTTCAAGTGCCAGGACTGGCCCTGGCCATCGTGAAAGACGGCAAGGTTGTCGTTGCGAAAGGCTACGGCGTACGCAAACTCGGAGCTCAGACGCCGGTAGACGAATACACAATGTTCGGAATCGGATCCAATACCAAAGCTTTCACTACAGCGGCGCTGGCGGGGTTGGTCGATGCGGGCAAGCTTTCATGGGACGATCCCGTATACCAGCGCCTTCCGGGATTCGTCATGTATGACCCATATGTATCGCATGAGATGACCATCCGCGATCTGCTGACTCACCGCAGTGGCATGGGTCTGGGCGAAGGAGATTTGCTCTTTTGGCCGCACTCGACCTACACTCGCGACGAAATTATTTACAAGTTGCGTTTCATGCAACCGGCGTCGAGTTTCCGCAGCCATTACGCCTACGACAATTTGCTCTACATGACAGCGGGTCAGATCATTCCTGCTCTCACCGGAATGTCGTGGGATGACTATATCCGCCGGCATATCTTTGCGCCGCTGGCCATGAATCATTCCAATGTCAGCAATACCGAATTTCAACCCGGAGACGACTACGCTTTTCCGCATGAGCGTGTGGATGGAGGGCTCGAGGTTCTTCCGTTTGAGGCGCTCGACAATGCGGGCCCGGCAGGGGCCATCAACTCCTGCGCCGAGGATATGGCGAAGTGGGTGCAGGTGCAACTCAATCGCGGTAAGTTTGTAGACCGCGAGGGGCGCCTGTTCAGCGACCGGCAATCGAAAGAGATGTGGACCCCCCAAACCATATTGCCGATTCGCGATGAGCCACCACCGCTGGCTGGATTGAAAGTCAATTTTGCGGATTATGCGTTGGGGTGGGCCCTTCGCGACTATCACGGTCGCAAATTAGTGGGACACACCGGGGGAGTTGCCGGATTTGTTTCGCGGGTCATGCTTGTGCCGGAAGAGAATTTAGGGGTAGTAATTCTCACCAACGCCGAAGAGGGCGGCGCGTTCGACTCCATTCTCTACCACGTACTCGATCATTATTTCGGCATACCCTCGACCGACTGGGTCGCTGCGTTTAAATCAGTCGAGGACACGGAAGAAAAGCAAGCCGCCGAGGCAATAAGAAAAGCTGAAAACGAACGCGCGCCAGTCTCCGAGCCTTCCCTGCCGCTCGAGAAATACGCCGGAATCTACACCGATGCCTGGTATGGTCCGATCACCATTCGTATGGAAAGCGGCGGCCTCGTCATCACGTTTGATCACACCCCCACCATGATCGGAGACCTGCAACACTGGCAGTACGACACTTTCAAGGCGCACTGGCGAGACCGGAGGATTGAAGACGCCTTCATTACTTTTTCTCTGAAGGCCGACGGCAGCATTGACAGCGCGCGCATGGCCGCCGTTTCTCCCTTGGCGGACTTCAGCTTCGACTATCAGGACTTGTTGCTTAGACCAGCGGAAAGAAAACAATAGACTGCGGAGCAGCCGATTGGCCACTCAAAATCCCATTGCATTGCAGGCTGCGGACTCTGAGGTTCAGGCTCACAGCGCCGCACTGCGCAAAGAACTGGGTCTGTTTGATCTGGTCATGGCGCAGGTCTTACTCGTCATTGTGCTGGATTTCTTCGGCACCGCCGCCAAGGCCGGATCCTCCCACGTCGTCTTCTGGCTGCTTGCTTTCATTTTGTTTTTCATTCCGCTCGCGATGGTCGTCGCACATCTCAATCGGCTGATGCCTCTGGAAGGTGGGTTGTATGAGTGGGCTCGGCTGGCCTTCGGGGATCAAATCGGTTTTCTAGTAGCGTGGAATCTTTGCCTGTTCGTGATGCTGTACGTTGCGGTGATCGGCCTGGTCACCACCACTTTTGTCGCTTACGCCCTGGGCCCCGCCGCTGAGTGGATAGCCTCCAGCAGATGGCTAATCCTGGCGGTATCGGTGGCCCTGATTTCCGCGATGATGTTGATGTCTGCTCTGGGACTGCGCATCGGCAAATGGTTGAGCAACGCGGGCAGTATCGCTACGCTGATCACGCTCGGGATACTCATGTCGACCCCATTGATCGCCCGCTGGCGTGGAACCCTCGCCGAATATCATCCCCTTCCCCTGGCAATGCCGCCGCTTACGGTCTTCAGCCTCAGCGTTTTCACCAAGATGATGTTCGGGGCGCTCAGCGGCTTCGAGTACGTCGCCATCTTTGCCGGGGAATGCCGCAATCCAGGGCGCAATCTGACGCGCTCTGTACTCATCACTGCGCCTTTTATCGCGCTCATTTATATCTTCGCCACCAGTTCGATACTGGCGTTTGTTGCTCCTGAGACCGTGGACCTGGTCGGCCCCATCCCTCAAGCCTTGCGGCTTGGCTTACGTGGCTTCGGCTTCGCGGGTTTTATCGTCCCGCTGGCCATCGTCCTTCTCTTTGTCAATTATCCGACCTCGTTCAGCGTATACTTCAGCGCCAGCGCCCGACTCCCGATGGTGGCGGGATGGGACCATTTGCTGCCCGAATGGTTTACGCGCCTGCACGCCAGGTTTAAGACTCCCGTCAACTCGATCCTCTTCCTGGGGGGAGTTACGCTGGCGGGCAGCGTGGTTGCTTTGATCGGAGTTGGCCCGCAGGAGTCCTATGAACTGCTGCTGATCTGGGGCTTCACCTTCTACGCCGTCGCTTATTTGGCGCTGTTCGCCATTCCGTTTCTCTCTCCGAAAGAGCGGGGACTGCGCCCCGGGCTGTGGCTGCGCGCCGCAGCCGTCTCCGGATTTCTGATGACTTTGCTTTACGTCGTGTTTTCTATTTTTCCCATCGTCGATGTGCAAAGTTCCCGGCAATATTCGTTGAAGATCGCTGCGGTCGTTGTGGGGGCGAATGTCTTCGGGTGGGCGATCTATCGCGCGGGCGCGCGCAGGCAAAGCGCGTGACGGAGCTTTTCTCTCGGCCGTCGAAGACAAGTCTTTATGAGTGCTGATCGCCCTTCGGCTTGAATCAGCTCCGTTTCCCGACGTACCAGGGTGCGCTGACCGTAAAAATCCGTTCGTTCCCGCGTGCGAGCAGCACCCATTCCAGCATGCGGCCTCGTTGGTTGTGGAGAAAATACTCGTACCATTTGTCCTCCACCAACTCTGGTATGACAACGACTATGCTGCGCTCGGGATTTTTTTTCGAAAGATCGAGAACAAACTGAACGAAAGGGATGATGACAAAACGGTAGGGTGACGGCAGAAAATGAAGCCGGGGCGGTTGCCTGCCGGCCGCCTGAAAGGGTTTTTCAACGTATTGTTCCCAGTCGCCCTCAAGCAATTCGGAATGTTCGTTTGGTTCAACGTGCACGGCAATCACTTCTGGAGAAAGCCGGGCGGCAAATTGAATCCCCTGGCAGGTAATGCTGCTCCAGCGGTCGATCGCTATGACAGCAATCGGATGCTGGTTCAAGGCGGCTGCATTCACTGGATCCTTACAGGTGGTAAGCAATTTGATGGCGTGATAGTGGCGGCGAACCAGGACGAAGCACGCAATCGTCAGCGGAATGAACAACAGGGTAATCCATGCGCCTTCCAAAAACTTGGCAACCAGCACCACCAGGGTGGTGATGCCCGTAACCAGCGCCCCCAACCCATTCACCAATGCGCTCTTCACCCAGTTCGAACCACGATTTTTCTTCCAGTGCATGACCATGCCGGCCTGCGAAAGCGTAAAAGCCATGAACGCGCCGACGGCATAGAGAGGAATCAGCCGGTCGGTGATGCCTCCGAAAAGAATCAGAACGCCACCACACAACAATGCCAGAACGACGATGCCGTAAGTGTAGACAAGCCGCCTTCCGCGGTAGCCGAAGACATGGGGGAGGTAGTTATTCTGGGCGATGGCGCGGCAGAGACGAGGGAAATCGGCGAAGGCCGTGTTCGCCGACAGCGAAAGAACCACCAGAATCGAGCCGATGGTCAGATAGTAAAACATCCCTTTGCCAAACACCGCCGAGGTCAGCATGGATAAAACGCTTTGATAGCCCGGCGCACCGGGATCAGTCGCTGCAATTCCATAGGCCTTCACCAGATAAGAAATTCCAGCCAGTAGCACCGCCAGAAGAAAAATAATTACGGTCAGAGTGCGTTGGGCATTCTTAACGGTTGGCTCACGAAACGCCTTTACGCCGTTGCTAACGGCCTCAACGCCGGTGAGCGCCGTACAACCACTGGCGAACACCTTGAGCAGCAGCCAATAGGTAACTGCTTCGGTCGCGTGTGGAGGAGGCGGGAGCGGAACCACCGGCGTGGGATGCCCTCCGCTGAAGAGAACCCGGAAGACACCTCCGCCGATGGTGATCAGCAGAGTTCCAACAAACAAATAAGTGGGAACCGCGAAAACGGTTCCAGCCTCGCGCACTCCTCGCAAATTCAAAATCGTAATCAGAATCAGAATTCCCACGCATAGGGAGACAGTGTGCGGCAACAGTGACGGAACCGCTGACACCAGGGCGCCCACTCCCGCGGAGATGCCGACCGCGGCCGTAAGAATGTAATCGGCGAGCAGCGCGGCTGCCGCGAGTAATCCGGCGGGGGCGCCAAGATTGAAGCGCGCCACGGTATAGGACCCGCCGCCGGAGGGGTACGCGGCGATGGTCTGACGATACGAGAAATACACGACTACCAGCAATGTGATTATCGCGGCGCTGACTGGAACAATATATCGGACGCCCAGAAGACCAAGTGGGATCAGAAGGCTGAGCGCGGCTTCCGGTCCGTACGCGGCCGAACTGAGTCCATCCAGACCGAAGATGGGGACGCCTTGTGCCGGACCGATCTGCTCGGCGCGTTCGTCACTGGTTCGGATTGGCTTGCCGACGACGAGATCGAGAATGTTCATGAAGAATAGCTTTCCAAACGGAATGGATAGGACGCATGCCGAACGGGACTAGTTGCGATTGACGGACCTATTTTCTGTTAGGGGAAGCGCACGTCCAGGCCGTAGATTTCCTGCGTGCTTCTATCCCGCATAAGAAGCGGAGAATCGTCCGGCGCCAGCCCCACCCAGAACTCCCAGGGATCGAAGCCGCGCGGTATTTCCTTCAGGCTGAGTAAACGCTCTTCTTTGCCGTTCGCCACATTCACTCGCACCATGTCATCGGTTTTGTCGGAATAGTCTTCGGTATAGAGATATTTCGAATCATGTGACCAGTTCTCGAAGGCGAAGCGCGACGAAGCAAGCGGCGTCCAACTCTTATTTCCCAAGTCGTAAAGCATCAACTTGGTGGAGTCCGCAGACAAAGCAGCCACATAGCGTCCGTCCGGCGAACCGCGGGGGCTGAAAAGATTTTCGGATCCCTGCAGGTCCGACACTTGCGACGTCTTCAAGTCGACGATGTGGATGTTTGGACCGGATACGCGGGCGTACTCCAGCCAAGGCATTCCGGCGAAAATGATGCTATCGCCTTGGGACGTCCAGGTAGGATCTCCCTGGTTTTGACGCCCCGCGCTCACTTCATATGGGGTGCCCCCTTCCACCGGTATCACATATATTTTCCATGGTTTTCCTGGAAGCGAAGCCATGAACGCGATCTGCGTTCCATCCGGGGACCAACGCGGCATGTGCACGAGCATCGGAGCAAAGGTGAGTTGTGTGCGTGAACTGCCGTCTGGCTTGCTCCGCCACAAGGTGAGGTCGGGATGTTCGACATAAGTGATCCACTCGCCGTTGCGCGTGAAATCCGCTTCGCCCGCCGACACACCCGGAAGATAGAGGGAAAATTGTTGCGACTTGCTATCCAGTCGAACTAAATCGAAGCGGCGCTGCTGACCAATTACAAATAGCTTCTTTCCATCCGGGCTGGGTGTGGGATTGCTAAACATAAGCGGCCCGACGGTTAGTTGGGTCGGTTCCGCCGCAACCTTGCGAAACCATCTCTTACCTTCTCGAATGGCCCAGATATTCTGGGTATGGTCGCGAGTGGATTCAAAAAGAAAGTATTCTCCGTTCGAACTCCAGGCTCCGCCAAATTCCTGCGCCGGTTTGTTCCAGTCCGCCAGTACCGCGTGCAGATTTTCCCCATCGCCCGAAACCTCCCACAGCGACGAAGTGCGCTGATCGGTGTTGCGGATGGTGAAACGCAAGCGTTTGCCGTCGGGAGAGAATCGCGGCGCAAAGGGAACACCCTGGACGCTGATGAGCTCATGTGCGTTGGTTCCATCCGCATTGCAAATATACAAAGTGGAATTCCTGGCATACACGATGTGTTGACCGTCAGGCGCCCATGCAGCGGCATGGGCCAAGATGTTGGACAAAGGCCGCATCGAACCGGCTGGCACCGGCATGATCCAAACCGGCCATTCGGTATCCGATCCTTCGGCAATTCCCTTTACGAGTAGCTCGGAGCGGCCCGGGAAAAAATCATAAACATCAGCGCTCGGCAGCGAGATGGGTACCGGTGCAGTTTCGCCACCTGAGGTGGAAACCTGCGTAAGCACGGAGTGCCCGTTCACGTGTTCGGAAAAATAGAGCCGCGTACCATCGGTGACCAGAGAGCGTTTGGACGCGCCATCATTGGTGATCTGAAAAGAAGACATGACAACCGGTGGTGACTCGGGAGATGTGAGCAAGGTTACGACTGCGACCAATACTGCCAGGGCGACGATGCCGCCCGCAAACAGCCAGGGCTTGATACTTGACTTGGGTGCAGGCACCGGAGTGCTGTGCGCCGTGGCGAACAACGCGCGGATTCTCTCCTTCGAATCCGGTACGGTTCGCGCCACCAGACCGACCGTCACAGCCGTTCCAGAGTCAGTTTCGCGGCGCAGACGCTGCAGATCACCCCGCATTTCAGCAGCGCTCTGGTATCGCAGCGCGGGATCTTTCTCAAGAGCTTTCCTCACAATGCGTTCGAGTTCGGCCGGCGTCGAAGTGTTGAATCGCAAAGGCCACTCCGGCACGCTGTGAATGAGGGCGTCGAAAAACGCGGCGGTGGTGTGGCCCTGGAATGGCAGGATTCCGGTCGCCATCTCATAGAGCACGATGCCGAAAGAAAAAAGGTCGGTTCGGAAATCCAGCGGCTTACCCAGGGCCTGTTCCGGTGACATATAGGAAACGGTACCCATAGCCGCGCCTGGGCGCGTGAGGTCCGCCGGCGATTGCGTGGCGCCCCCGAAGGTATCGCCACTTATGCTAACTTCATTCCCGGCGGTAAGCTTTGCCAGACCGAAGTCCAGGATCTTGGCATGGCCCCGCTTGCTGAGAAAAATATTGGACGGGTTGATATCGCGATGAATGATTCCGTGGGTATGGGCGGCATCCAGGGCGTCTGCAATCTCGATGGCGAGCGCCAATAGCATTTCCATTTCCAACGGACGTCCCGCGATGCGGTGGACCAGGGGCAACCCCTCCAGAAGCTCCATGGCGATAAACGCCTGCCCATCGTGCTCGCCGATGTCGTGGATCGTACAGATATTGGGATGATTCAGCGCGGATGCGGCCTGGGCTTCGCGTTCGAACCGGGCACGCGCCTGCGGGTCGCGGGCTACTGCATCGGGCAGGAATTTGAGCGCAACAAAACGATGCAGGCGGAGGTCTTCGGCCTTGTAAACCACGCCCATGCCCCCACCACCGAGCTTTTCGATAATCTGGTAGTGCGAAATCGTTCTTCCAATCACGTGGAAAAATCCTACGTGTGAGACTGCGGCAAGTCAATGAAGCGGTTCACTGCCATAGCAAGGCTTGAAAGCAGGATGATCACCTTCGCAGTGATTTCTATCGCAGAAACAAATGCTCGGCATCGTCCACTCGGATGTTCGATCTGCGGCGTGTTCCAGTCGCGACGCTATAAATGACCAGCAAATGATCCTCTACGATGAGGATTTCTTTATCGCTCACCCACCCGACCAGCGTGGCATGCGGCACGAAAGCGAGGCGACGTGGGGAAGCTTCTACACTCTTTACCTCTACCGCCGGAAGATCCAGCAGAGCTTTGCGAATGCGTTGCGACTCCTCCGGATTGGCCTGTCCCTGCTCGGCAAGCTGGATCGGCTTGTTGGGCTTGGTGCTGGCGTCGATCGTCAGTCCCACGAATCCGAGATTTGGAGAAAGCTTGCCGTTCTGCGTGAAGAAGCTTACGTCGTAGTCGGGATTCTGGTAAGCAGCCAGTTCATCGAACACCGTCAATGTTCCGCCGCGAATATGAAGAAGAGTTTGATCGTCGCTTTGATTCGACCATCCGCAGCAGCCGGTGTCGGGCATCGCTTCAAGGATTGCTCCTGCATTCACAGCGTCAAGAACCCGCTGCAGAGGTGGATTCACCGGCGTTGGCCTCCACTTGCCTCTGCTCTCCTCGTAAGCAGAGGTCCCCTTGTAAATCGCTTGCGTTTGTCCTTCCACGATCAGTGTCAGAAGAAAGAACTTTTCTAATCCTTCATCGGGGATCCACACGTCCCCATAAGGGCAGGTTTCCTCACAGCCTCCCGTGGTGCACGAACAATCGGGCAGCGTGATCGAGACCAAGTCCTCCCGGCCAGCACCCGCAAGGTCGGTCCGCCAACCTAACCAGGTCGTCTTGGTGGAAAGATCGACGCCATCGCGCTGCAAGCGGCGCGCCTGATTCGAGAACCAGTAGAGATGTTTGCCATCCGCCGAGAGAAACGGCGCGGGTGCCGACTCCGTTATAGCAAGATTCGATCCTGTCGTGGAAGTGGTGCGAACCACGTCGCGGGAGAGTGCACTTCCGGCCTGCCCATCCCAGAGCCACGCTTTTCGCTCGGCGGAGAGATCGCCCTCCGCCAGCGGCAACGTCGCGAGCGGTGCAAACAACATCTGCCCCAGCGAATTGACCCAAAATCTTGACGGCGACGCGACTGCTTCCGGAGGAACCTTCACGGTCCGCTTCTGCGCGAACGAAGCCAAATCGTACTCGACCGCCTCGCCTGGTCCGCGCAGCACCCATAAACGATTGGTCTGCGCCGCCAGCAAGCTTGAAAAGAACAAGATGGAAACAAACGATAAGAGGATCGGATTTCTCATGCTCCGGTCTCCCAGAAAAGAAGTCGCCGCATTCTGAATTTGGGTTTGATCGATTGTAAATCGTGGATTCGCTCGCTCCGCAGCTCTTTGCGTACAATGGGGGCTGCAATTATGAACACACGTCCCGAGCACCCAATGACCACGACAACCACTCCCCCGGTCCGACCGCATACGGATCGTCCGCAAAATGACCGTCCGCAAACTTCCTCGGTGGGGATTCCAGAAGTTCCGCTAACGACCGAAGGCTACAGCGTGCTGCATCAGATGATGCGCTTCCGTTGGACGGCATGGCGAGCCCTGCCCGAAGACGCACGGGCGAAGATTGCTGAGGAGGCGGCCGCCGTGCTGGGCGGGATGGAGCACGGGTCCGAAGGGCAATCGGCGCTCTTTTCTTTGATCGGCCATAAAGGCGACCTGATGTTGGTGCACTTCCGCAATTCCTTCGCCGATCTGAATCAGGCGGAACTCAAGCTGGCCGGGTTGCGTTTGAGCGACTACCTTGAGCCTACCTCATCGTATCTCTCGATCATCGAACTTGGACTCTATGACTCGACGCTGAAGATTTATAAAGAATTGACCGCGCAGGGTATCCAGCCGCACTCTGATCAATGGAAGGCTGAGGTTGAGTGCACGCTTGCGAGGCATCGTGAGGCGATGCACCCGCGGCTGTTTCCTGAAATTCCGGCGAACCGCTACGTCTGCTTCTATCCCATGGACCGACGACGCGGCGAAGACAAAAACTGGTATACGCTGCCGATCGAAGAGCGCGCCCGGCAGATGAATGAACACGGACTGGTGGGTCGCCGCTACGCCGGCGAAGTGAAGCAGATCATCACCGGCTCGATTGGCTTCGACGACTGGGAATGGGGCGTCGATCTCTTCGCCGATGATCCCCTCGTGTTCAAGAAATTGATTTACGAAATGCGCTTTGATCAAGTCAGCGCGGTATATGCGTTGTTCGGGCAATTCTATGTAGGAGTGCGGTATCCGGCGTCAGCACTGGCAAAACTGCTGAGCGGAGAGCTGCCGAAATAGCCGCATCACAAAACCCATTTACCACAGAGGCAGAGAGACAACGGTTGATAGCCTTTGCCTTTCTCTCTAGTCTCTGCGATTCTTGGTGAATAATTTCAAAGGTGATGGAGAACTCATGGCGACGCTTGGACTCATCGAATACAAAGATGCCAGCCCCGAAGTCCGTGCGGTCTACGACGACATCCTGGCCACACGTAAGACCGACTGGATCAACAATTTCTGGAAGGCGATCGCGCACGATCCCGCCACGCTGAAACGCACGTGGGAAGACATTAAGCAGATCATGGCACCAGGCGCACTCGACCCGTTGACAAAAGAAATGATCTACGTTGCGGTGAGCGTTACCAACCAGTGCAATTATTGCATCGCGTCGCATACCGCATCGGCGCAGAAAAAAGGCATGACCGCTGCCATGTTCAAGGAGTTGATGTCCGTCGTCGGCATGGCGAACGAGACCAACAAGATGGTCACCGGATACCAGGTTGAAATCGACGAGCAGTTTAAGAGCGGTCGTTAGTCGCGAGATACCGATGGGGGGACGACCGGTGTGGGGACGGCGGAATGACTCATATGCGACAACCGCCCCTTCGACAGGCTCAGGGCAGGCTCTCGGCTGTCCTGCAGCGCGGAGAGCGCAGCTTGGATCTACCCGCGCAGGCTCACCCGCAAGGGTACTTGAACTCGCATTGCTTCATGTCCGCTCTTCGTCCGCGGAAGCGTACGCCTTCAGCCTCCAGACGCAGCCTTTGTTCGATGGCCGAATCGCCACGCAGCTTGATCTCGCCACCCGCGCCTAGCACACGCTGCCAAGGCAATCCGAAGCCACGGCTCAGCACCTGAGCCACCTGCCGCGCCGCGCCCGGAAATCCCGCTGCGCGCGCAACCGCCCCGTAGGTGGACACTTTGCCCTTCGGAATGCGTCGAATGACGGCCTCAATGCGTATCCGCATCTTCGACGACTGGTCCGGGAACACCTTGTACGAGCCTCTCTTGTCGACTCGCCTGCGGGACGTTTCGCTCCCCTTCCTCACAGCGCAATCCATCCAATGTGGATCAACCACAGCGATCCCACGGAAACCAGCAGCCACAAAATAATTCCCTGCAGCAGCGGCCGATGACCCACGCGCTTGATGGTCGCCACCGAGATGCCGCTACCGATCAAAAACAGTGTCGCCGTCAATCCAATTTTCGCGATCTTCACGGCGAGAGAATAGGCGTACGCCCCGGGCGGGAGATAGGTGTTGCACACCGCCGCCAAACAAAACAGGCCAATAAACCACGGCCACTGAATCTTTGCCTTGGCCCCACGCACCACGGCCGTCCCCACCGAAAGTGGGACGATCCACAGGGCGCGCGCCAGCTTCACGGTGGTAGCAATGGCCAACGCCACGGCTCCATACTTGGCCGCGGCACCCACGACCGAACTGGTGTCGTGAATAGCGAGCGCCGCCCACAATCCAAACTGGGATTGCGTAAGCTTGAGCCCTACACCGATAGCAGGAAAAATCAGCAGCGCCACTGAATTCAGCACGAACACGGTTCCCAAAGCTATCGCCATCTCTTCGTCACTGGCTTGCGTGATGGGCCCGACGGCAGCAATCGCACTGCCGCCGCAGATGGCAGTGCCCGTGGAAATGAGAAACGCTGGCACATTTTGCACGCCCAAAAGAGCGCCAAGTCCCATACCCACTAGCAGGGCGAAACTTATCCCCAGCATGGTGTAGACAAAACCGCTGCGTCCCGCCTGAATTACCTGGTGAAAATTCATCCCGAAACCAAGCCCTACCACGGAGGCCTGCAGCAGATACCTCGAGATCTTCTTTGCTTCTGCGCCGTACGGATGCGACACTGTCAAACCAAACACAAGTCCCAGCGCCAACGCAACTGGCGGAGAGACCAACCCGCTGGCGCTCAGCAGCAGGCAGAGAATAAAGATGATGCGAGGAAGCATGCGAGAAAATTCGCGCGGCTGTGACGCTGCACGGCGGACACCTAATTGACGCACTAGACTATCGCTTGCGATATGGTTTAGCAAGCATCGCGATGGCGGTCGTGGCTCAGTTTGATTTGTCATCCCGAGCAAGCGCTTTTTGCGCAGCGAGGGATCTGGGCAAGCCTATCCCGGTGTCATCACGTATAATCGACTCTTCCGGCTCATGAGCTACACGGTCCTTGCGCGTAAATATCGCCCGCAGAAATTCTCCGAGGTAATCGGACAAGAGCACGTCACCCGAACCCTGCAGAACGCCCTGGAACGAGGACGGACTGCGCACGGTTACATCTTCAGTGGACACCGCGGGATTGGAAAAACCACGGTGGCGCGCATTTTGGCCGCTGCCCTAAATTGCCGCTCGTCAGACAAGCCGGTGGCAGAGCCGTGCGGCATCTGCGAATCGTGCACTGAGATACGCGCTGGAAATGCGGTCGATGTGATCGAGATCGACGCCGCCACCAATCGCGGCATCGACGAAATCCGCGAACTGCGGGAAGCTGCGCGTTACCGGCCGGCGCGGGATCGTTTCAAAATTTACATCCTCGATGAAGCTCACCAGATCACCGACGCCGCCTTCAACGCATTGTTGAAGACGCTGGAGGAGCCGCCCGACCATATTGTCTTTATGCTGGCGACCACGCAACCGGAGGATATTCCGCAGACCATTCGCTCACGCTGCCAGCACTTCAGTTTCCGCGCGGTACGATTTGATGCGATCGTCGGCCAACTGCGCGAACTCGTCGGACGCGAAAAAATTGAAGCCGATGACGATGCTCTTGCGCTCCTGGCCGAGGCCGGGGACGGCTCGATGCGCGACGCGTTGTCAATTCTTGATCAGGCAATTGCTTCCTGCAGCGGACGGCTTACCGCAGATTCCGTGCGCAATCTGGTCGGTGCGGCGCCGGCACACATTCTCGAAGAGGTGATGCAGGCCATTTCCCGCAGCGCCAGCGAGGACGTGCTAAGGCAAGTCGATCACCTCCTCAGCGAAGGCCACAGTCCTACGCACTTCGCGCGGCAGATGGTGCGCTTCCTGCGCAATGCCACCGTCGCCAAAATTGCGGGCAAGGATTCTTCCCTGCTGCAGATATCGAGTGAAGAGCGGGAACGCGTGGAGCGGGTCGCAGGATTGTTTGGCGAAGAAGACCTGACCCGACATCTGCAGATCATGCTGCGAACTCATGGCGAACTTGGATATAAGCAGGAACAACGCTTCCACCTCGAACTCGGATTGCTCAAGATGGCGCACGCGCAACGCCTCCTGCCCATCGAGCAATTGCTCAGCGACGTGGCCTCTTCGAATGCAGGCTCTGCAGCGTCCACGCCCCGAGCCTCCGCGCGACCTTCCTTCGGATCCTCGTCGCCGGCAAGTGCAGGCTCGAATCCGCGTACCGAGGCAATCGCTTCTGGCATTCCGAATCAGGTCTCGCCGTTTGCGGCCGATTCGGCGCGCAAGGGCGGTCCGCGACAGGAATTTTCAGCGGATTCGGTCTCCCCCGGCGCACCGCGCGTGGTGGCGAGTGCGAGCGCGCCGGCGCGCGTGATCATGGGTGCCGCAGCACCGGCAAGTCTCGACGAGAGTGTCCCTGAACCGCCGATCAGTTCCCGTCCAGAACTTACCCGAGAATCGAATGTAAATTCCTTGACACCGGCGCCAATCGAAAAATTGCGCAGTGCCGTGCTGCAAGCACTTGCGGGCGGAAGCCAGCGCATTCTGGTCTCGATGCTGGAAGCGGGCGAGTGGACGGTGGAAGGAAACGAACTTGTGATCAAGGTCTCGGAGTCGCAAACTGTGGTTGATATGTCCCTAGGCAGCGATGGAAGACGTCTGGCGATCGCCTCCGCCAGCGGAGTTCTGGGGCGAGCCCTCAAGTTGAAGATCGTTCCCGGAGCCAGTGTCGGGGGCGCGGAAGTAAAACGCAATGGCGGCGGCAAGACTGGCGGCGCGAGTTCGGGTCTCGGCGGGCGGAATCGAGCCGAGAAGGATTCAGTCGTCCGGCGCATGCAGGAGAAATTCGGCGCACAGATTCGAACCGTGATTGATTACAAGGAGAAGCGGTGAAAGGGCAGGTCGTCGGTGTTAGGAAGGTCTCAACCTCGGAGCCGAGACCGAACACCGAAGACCGCAGCACAACGAAGAGGTATCCATGGGTGGATTCAATCTGCAAGAACTGATGTCGAAAGCGAAGTCGCAGTACGAGAGCCTGCAGAAGAAAATGCAGGAGACGGTGGTGGAAGCCACATCGGGCGGCGGCACAGTAACGGCCAAGATGGATGGGCGCAAACAACTGCTCAGCCTGCGTATCGATCCTGAGGCAGTGAAATCGGGAGACGTAGAGATGCTGCAGGATTTGGTGCTTGCCGCAGTCAACGAAGCCGCGCGCAAGGTGGATGGAGCCATGCAGTCGACGGTCGGCGGCATGCTCGGCGGCCTGGGTATGCCGGGGCTTTGAAGAGTTATGCAGAGCTCTTCAGCGCGAAAGCTCGCGCTTGTCACACTCCGGGCAGCATCGTTGAGACCCTGCTTTTCTCAAACGGTGGGTAAGATTGCTTTTAGAGTATCCAACATCTATGGCTAAATTTGCTGAGCCGATGTCGCGGCTGATTGACGAACTGAAAAAGCTGCCGGGCGTGGGAACGAAAAGCGCGCAACGGCTGGCCTTTTACATCTTGCGCGCCAGCGATGAGGATGCCGAGGCTCTGGCTGCGGCGGTGCGCGACGTCAAGGCCAGCTTGCGTCTCTGTTCGCTGTGCAACAACATCACCGACGTGGACCCGTGCGTCTATTGCACCAGCGCGACGCGAAATCAGCGGCTGGTGTGCGTGGTCGAGGAGCCCACCAATATTTCGAGCATCGAAAAAACCAAGCATTTTAACGGCGTTTACCATGTGTTGCATGGATCTCTTTCGCCGCTGCACGGAGTTGGGCCGGAGCAGTTGCGGATTGCAAACCTCATCGCGCGCGTAGATGCGGGCAATGTGGATGAAGTGATTGTGGCCACCAATCCCACGGTCGAAGGCGAAGCCACAGCTACCTATCTTTCGCAGCAACTGAAGCGCGTGGGCGTGAAGGTGACTCGCATTGCGATGGGCATTCCGGTTGGAAGCGACATCGAATATACCGACGAGATCACCATGCTCAAGGCGATGGAAGGGCGGCGGGAGCTGTGAAGGCGACTTTCAGCCGCTCGCTCCTTCCTACGTCACAGCGATGGAAAAAGATCAGCGGGTCAGGTCCGGCTCGAGAAATACATTGAGTTCCTCGTCCGCCGCAGCCAAGCCTTCGGGGAGTGTTCCGCGATTGTATTCGGCCATGCGGTTCTTCCACTTGAGGAAGTCGGTAATGCTTTGGGGTTCGACACGAACTTCGACGCGGCGCAGGCTGGCGAGCAGCAGATTCATCTCGCAGCGGAAGCCCGTGGCCGTGCGGAGATTCCTTGCTGACGGATGCACGATTTCGATCTTGCCACGACGGTATTCGAGCAGTCCCCAACCCGCGGGGAGTTCTTCGCGACGCACCAGTCCACCAGGAACCAGATAGAAGCGCTCGCAGCCGACTCCCTGCTCCGGTTTTACGCGGAAAGGCTTGGAACGGTCGGCGAGAAAATCTGCACGCGTGACCTTGCACTCGACCAGCACAGAGTGGCAGGCTCGCTTCCAGCCAATGGCGTCGGGCATCTCTCCGCTGACGCAGGCTTGCTCGGAGAGCACGACTCCGCAGCGATAGCAGCGCAGCCAGTGGACGGCTTTTTCGACTAGTTGGGCGTGATTCATGGATGCTTCTTTTGTAGCCGCTGAACCAAGGTAGCGGAAAGTGGCTCGGAAGCTACTGTTTGCCGGGTATCGCGCCGTCTGCCAACGAAGCAAGATCAAATAGCAGAAACACCGGGGATCACAGGGTAGGTCGCGACAGGGCAGACACCCACTAAAACTAAAGCCCTAAACTAATCCATAGCGACGCGATCGACATGGCTGAAGCCATGCCCTACCCGAATGCAGGCATTGCACGGTTTCTAATCGAAGCATTCTTCATCGCCTTGATCACTACCGGGCGACGCAGCACGGTTTCCAGCAGATGGCGTTCGGCGGCGATGGTTTGGGCAGCCGGGGCTAAGGGCGAGTAGCCTTCGGCGGCGATCATCAACGCTTCGCTCCCCCTCGTCTTCTTGATCTGATCGCACTCAACTCGAATGCGGTGGATGCGGCCATCGTGGGCGACGTCCAAGGCATTCGCCAGGCGCAAAACGGCAGCTAATTGGATGGTTGCTTTCTGTTCGTCGGGGAGGAGATCGCGCAGAGTCTTATGCTTTCTGGTGGGTAGAACTCCACGGTGAAAGCGGGCGACGATGGCGGCGCGCTGTAGATCGGCGGGCTTCCAGCCTAACGAATTGCCGTATGCGCGAATCATTTCGCGCGAAGCCTTGTGGTGTCCTTTCTCGCCTTCGGACTTGCCGACATCATGAAGAAGGGCGGCGGCAAGCAGGCTGGAGCGGGCGGAAACCGCGTCGATTGCGGGCTGCCATCCCCAGGCGAGAAGCCCGTCGTAAAGTTGAAGAGCGAGGCTGGCTACGCGCTCGGAGTGGGGGAAGTCGGGATCGAGGTGATTCGCCCAAAGCTTCATACGGCGGGTGGAGAGGACTTGAATTTGCTTGCCCTGCGGCAGCGCGGCGCGCCATACCTGCCACAAAGAATCCTTGCCGAGCATTTTGGCGCGGTAGCGATCGATACGCTTGGAGCGCTCGGAGAGAATCAATTCCCGCCAGCGTTTGCGCGAATCTTCATCGGGAAAAACGTGACACGAGACGGCGGTCGACCACAGCACGTCCAGATCATGAACTTCACCGAGTAAGTCCTGAATTTCTTTGAGGTCGTTGCTCCAGGCTTTGTGCTCGACGGGAAGAAAATTTTCGACGATGTAGCGGAAGCGCTTGATGCCAATGCGGAGGCTGTGAAGGGCAACCTGGGAGCGGTTACGCAGGGCACGGTTTTGCAGTTCGCGAGCTTCGGTCCAGCGTTCGAGGGCGAGGTGCTTGAACAGCGCGCTCCCCGGGCGTACCCGTGCGGCACGGGCGGGGAGAGTCTCGGACCAATGTCTCCACTGCTTACGATCGAACTCTTCGAGAGCGGCTTGCGCTTCGTGCTGTTGTTCGGGTTCGCGACCGCGGAGAATTTCGAGCAACTTTTGGGCGGCGGCATC